>OHZR01000193.1_pt1 | contig 25997 bp, 20 predicted proteins | sample 1580491 | NCBI WGS metagenome assembly OHZR01 (sample SAMEA3882555, study PRJEB24775) | human gut metagenome | biome: human-associated habitat; feature: intestine environment; material: feces | place: Netherlands | collected 2009/2010 | reverse complement strand
TCCACGGGGATCGCACCGACTGCCTGAACGGCGTCGGTGTGCATCCAGATGCCATGCTTGTGGGCGATCTCCGCGATCTCCTTGATGGGCTGGATGGTGCCGATCTCGTTGTTGGCCATCATAATGCTGACCAGCGCGGTATCGGGACGGATGGCCGCCTCCACATCCTCCGGGCGGATATAACCTTCCGGGGTGGGCTTGATATAAGTGACCTCAAAGCCCATGCGCTCCAGAGCCGCCATGCTGTGCATGATGGCGTGGTGCTCAAAGGCGCTGGTGATGAGGTGCTTCTTGTTCTGGCGGGCCTTGGTGAAGGCAGTGCCCTTCACGGCCCAGTTGTCGGCCTCGGAGCCGCAGCCGGTGAAGAAGATCTCCGCCGGAGACGCGTTGATGGCCTTTGCCACCTGGGCGCGGCCGGTGTCCACAAACTCTTTGGCCTCATAGCCAACGCTGTAATGGCTGCTGGGGTTGCCGCAGGCACCGCTCAGGGCCTGGGTCATCACTGCCAGCACCTCCGGGGCACAGGCAGTCGTGGCGGCATTGTCGAGATAAACCACTTTCTCCATAGTTTCCATGGGATTGATCCTTTCTGGCAAACGACAAATCGTTTTTGCATTTCCGGACCGAACGTCCGGGCCTATGATACCTTTTAACGGGAATGTTATACCATATCATTCCCTAGCATGTCAATAGGAATACTGGAAATTCATCAATCCGTAACAATCCGGGCAGATTCAGCGGCCTTTTCCGGCCAGCTTTCCCAGAACCACCTTCCATTTGGGGTAGCCCCAGCGCCGATCCTCGGCAAAATCATCGGCCAGCTTCCAGGGGAAGGTGCCGCCATCGAAGTACAGATTGCCCGCTTCGTCCACCCGGTCCAGCTTTTTGGGCAGGTATTCCTCATCATAATAGCTCTTGCGCTTATCCGGCAGGGCCCAGTGGAGGGTGCCGTCGGCATCCATGCCGGAAGCCCACACGCCGAACACAAAGGTCGCCGCCTCGCCGTAGCAGTGCTGCTCAAAGCGGATGGCACCATCATAATAGAATTTGATGACCTCCAGCGTACCGGATTCCTTTTTGCCGTCCCGGCCCAGCGTGGGGCGGTAGTCCTGCTGATACCGGCAGCCGCAATGGGCTCCGGCAAACTTTTTCGGGTCGAACGCCATAAGTGCACATCCTTTCTTTTGCACAAAACTCCCTCCGTCATCGCTGTGCGCTGCCACCTCCCTCTAGGAGGGAGGCTTACCGCACGGACAGGCCCCATCTCAGAGGGGGCTGTCTGCGAAGCAGACTGGGGGAGTTTCCTTTAAAAATGCCCCTCAAAATCGCCCTCGATCTCATACGGCCAGCTCAGGATGCCGCCGAGATCACGCAGGCCGGTGTAGCCCTGCGCTTCCAGCTTCTGTGCGGCATCGGCACTGCGGCGGCCGGTGCGGCAGTAGATCAGCCACTGGGCGTTTTTGTCCGGCATGACCTCCTCCGCGCGGGTCAGCACGTCACCCAGGGGCAGCAGCTTTGCGCCGGGGATATGCCCCACGGCAAATTCGTCCGGCTCCCGGACATCCACGGCCTGCGCCTTGCCTGCATCCAGCAGGCGGATGGCTTCGGCCGGAGTGATTTTCTCTACCATTGTCTCATCTCCAAGTTCCGATAATTTCTCTATTATATGATAACAGACGTTTTTTGTTTCGGCAAGAGAAACCGGCGTTTTCGCTTTGCAAAACCTGCACCGCGTGGTATACTAAGGGGAGAAACAAGGAGAGTAGACCATGAAATTTTCCACAAAGAGCCGCTACGCCCTGCGGCTGATGGCCGAGCTGGCCCGCTACGCACCGGGCACCACCGTCTCCCTGAAAGAGATCAGCGAGCGGCAGAACCTGAGCCTGAAATATCTGGAACAGATCGTCACCCCGCTGGCCCGCGTGGGCCTCGTCAAGAGCGAGCGGGGCAGTCAGGGCGGCTACCGCCTGACCAAGGCCCCCGCCGACTACACCGCCGGTGAGATCCTGCGCGCCATTGAGGGCAGCGTGGCCCCCATCCCCTGCCTTGGCAGCGAGACCAACGAGTGCCCCATGTCCGAGCAGTGCTTCACCCTGCCGTTCTGGGCGGGGCTGGACGAGGTGATCAACCAGTATATCGACAGCGTCACACTGGAACAGCTGGCAAGCCAGCTGCCCGCACCGGATTCCGCCGCGCAGGAGAGCTGCTGCAGCTGCGGCGGCACAAAAAATGAGAAATAAGTAAAAATAAGGCTTGACATTCCCCTTTGCATCGGCTATAATAATCAAGCATTCAGCGAATGTATATAGGGGTATAGCTCAGCTGGTAGAGCAGCGGTCTCCAAAACCGCGTGCCGAGGGTTCGAATCCTTCTGCCCCTGCCAGAGTGTTTTCTAAGTCGTAGACGTTTTGTCTGCGGCTTTTTTTGTTTATCTGCTACAAATTTTGCAGTATCAATTTGTACAAAGATACAAATTATTGGAAACTTATAAATAAAACTATTGACAAAATTATGATGTTGATTTAAGATATGAGTGTACACGAAAAACATCATATTTTGACATTAAGCAATAACGGTATTCATATCTGTTTTGCTTTACTTTGTATATAAGGTCGCTTTTTGATGTTTTTCAAAAGGTGGCTTTTTTATTTATATGGTAAAAGGAGTGGCAGATTTGAATGAGTTGGATTTTGACTTGATGGTACGATTGATAGCATGTGGGCTGTATGAGAAACGGCAGTGCAACGATAAGTATAGTTACAGTAGCAAGCTTTTTGCTGGTATAAATAGGCTTGCAGCTTTGACGGCTGTGAATGAGCAATATGATATGCTTTCAGATCTTCATGAATGTGCTTTTATTGAGAATTACGCTGTGAAGCCCGTGAAAACGTGGTTTGAGGGGTGGAATAGTGATTTTGTCAAAAGTGTGGAAAAGTTTGATCTTTATCATACAAATGCGCTGATAGAGTTAAGTGAAAACCGCAGATATACTCTCACCGACGATTGCGTTGATCTTATTACTGATTCAGAGAAAGATTACGTAAATGACTTGGAGCAGCGTTACATTTATACTCTTTTGACTAATCTTTCCAACGAGTTGTATGTGGCTGTGCGTCGGTTTATTGTGGAAAATCCAATTTGCGCTATTGAAAAAATGAGTGAATTTAAAATGGAGCATTGTCAAGACTTTAAGATGATAAATAAGATATTCTCGGAAGCCTACGAAAATGTACCAAATGGAAGCTATATTTGTCCGAAATGCGGTTGGACAATGACTTTTTATGGTGCGCAGGCACAGTGCTGTAACAAAAGCTGTTTGAAAAATATACCGAAAAAAGATGATTTGAAGCCATTGAGATTTCAAGACGGCAATTGGCGGCTTAGGCATGGTGTTATGAGATATATGTGTTTGCCTGGGCAGTTGGAGTTGAAAATACAGAAAATTGCGGAAAAATGTGGTTGTGGGGCGGAGCTTTGGCCTGACAGAGATAAGTATGATGTAAAGATAACTTTGCCTGACGGGCAGGTTTGGGCTATTGACGCAAAGACCCACAGAAACCCTTATATGCTGAAAAAGAGCATTGAAAATGACTATGTTTTTACTCATATTAAGGCGCAAAAGGTCTTTTATGTTGTGTCTGACGATTGTTTGACGGATTATCCTGATTATTGCAAGATATGCAATGATGCGTTAGCAAGCAGTTTTCCTGATTCAATTGCTAAATGCGTTTCCATGAGAATTTTTTCAAAAGAGCTGAAAGGAGAGGTGGAAGATGTCAAGCTTAGATACTATCAAAAGAAGTCTTAAAAATTATCTTCCAACTTCTGTGAATATTGATGATTTCATCAAGGCGGAAATGTCCCTTGCTCTTTTGGAAAAATGCAAGCCCGAGGGCGACCCCACAAAGGCGTATCTTCTGCTTCATAATTACAGCCTTTTGGGCGAGGTAGTTTGCGATGAAACTGCTTTTCTGCTTCAAAAAGCTCACAGACTTTTACATTCTTGCAGTTCAAAGATGAATTGGGCAAAGGTTCTTGAAAATTACCGCAATGCTCAGCCAGAGTTTTGTTTGTATATTTTTACAGAGGAAATCGAAAAGGGCAGCAAGGTCTTGAAATTTGCCCGAAACACCGAGCTGGCAGTTGAGCCTGACCGTGTTGATGTTTACTTCGACTATATCAGAAACCACAAGGAAGAAAAGCATTTTGGATACGCAAAAGGTGGGGAATACAGCTACAGCATTAAGGACAAAACAAGCTCCACTGTATATAGCGCTGATGTTAAAATACCTGACCGCACACCGCAAATGCTTATAAGTCCTCCGCCTAAGAAAACCAGAAAAAAGATAAGTATTTCTACAGATGAGTTGCTTGCAAGTGCGGCTGAAATGGCTGAGAATAAGCCTGATGATTATTGCTATTCTATACTCAAAAGCAACACCCTAAAAGCTGTCACGGAGGGCAATGTCAAGAGTGCAAACAGGCTTGAGATCGACAAGATAACAAATCTTGTGGGCATGGTCGGTTCAGGAAAATCCACTCTTATGAAAGTGCTGTCTTATCATCTTGCAAAGGCTGATAAAAAGGTCGTTCTTGTGCTTGACACTGTTTCAAGTGTGCTGGAGATGTGTTCTTATTTATCTCAGTTTGGAGTTAGTGTTTCACCTGTGATAGGCAGGGGCGGACGTGAAAAATACATTGATCAGGTGGCGAAAGCTCAAGAAAAATATTTGCAAAATGAGTATTCTAAGTATCTCACTGCCCCTTGCATTATCGACGGCGTGGCAATAAACAAAAGCGACAAAAGTTCTGCGCCAATGTTTGGAAACGAGCCGTGCAGGTCGCTTATGAAAAATAAAAAGCACTATAATTGCCCTTATATGGATATTTGCCCTGCGGTGAGAATGTACCGAGATGTTTATACGTCAAATGTTATCGTGACCACTGTGCAGGGGCTTGCGGCAATAAGGCTTCTTGGGGATAACAAGCTGTTTTTGGAATATGTGCTGGAGCAAGCCGACCTTGTGATATTTGATGAATGTGACAAGGTGCAGAAAACACTTGACGAGTTTTTCACACCGTCAGCAAGCTTTGATAAGTTTAGGCAGAATGCGGCGGCTTTGTGCAGTGAAGTCATGAATATGGATACAGAGGTACTTGAGAGCTTGGACGATAATGAAAAAGAATATGTTGATAAGCTTTCTATTTCTGTTAGGGTTTGTATGGCAGTTAGAAATGCTATAAACTCTTACGGCAGCAAGTGGCAGACCATACTTAGCAGGACGTTTTCGGCTGAGATACTTTATAACAGCCTTTGCAAAGATAATAAGGGCAATAAGTATATATCTGACAAGGCGTTGGCTCATATGCGACGTGTGACCCTTGGAATGGATAATGATAAGGATATTGAGTATTTGATGATGCTTGTACTATCTCAACAGAAAGAAAGTAAGAAATTATCCGAAGCATTTAATGATTGGCTCACGGACAATAACTGTAAGCCTGACAAGAATTTTTCTGACCATATCAAGCTTTATCTTGTGGTGGCGGCATTCGATAATTACATCAGGGAGATAAGCGATTCCTATTTGTTTTTGCCGTATGAGCGGAAAACACAGCAGGAGCTTACTGACTTTTTGTCTACACGTTTTACCGCACAGCAGAAAATTCTCCCTTCATCTGCAATGGGTAATCTTTTCGGCATGAAGAACGACCCGCAAAAGGGGCTTATTCTTTACCGCCAATACGCATTCGGACGTGCGCTTATGGACCGTATGCCTTGGCTTCGGCTCACGGATGAGGGTCAGCCCGCAGGACCTAATGTGCTGATGCTTTCAGGGTCAAGCTGGGCGGACGGCTGTTTGCAGTATCATGTCAATGTGCCTGTGAAGTATCTTCTTGAAGCGGAGGAGTGGAAGCGCAGGAAAATAGCGGAGTCGAAAATGATAGACCTTGGAACTGCAATAAGGGTTTCAGGCAGTGGCAGTGAAGAACGTGAAGAAAATCTTACAGAGGTCATAAAAAAGATAATGGGGACAATAGAAGCGGAGCTTCGCTCTGAGGGAAAACTGCTTATGATAGTGAACAGTTACAGTGAAGCACAAACTGCGGCAAATTATCTCAACAGACTTTTGTCGAATGGAAAGAAAGCAGCGTGTATGAGCAGGGAAGCAGATGAATTTGACGAGAACATGATACTCAGGAGCGAGATTGCAGACTTTTCAGGTCATTCGGCTGATATAATGGTAGCCCCTGCGCAGGCGATAGAGCGAGGTTACAATATCGTTGACAAGGACGGTCATTCGGCGTTTGGAAGCGTATTCTTTTTGGTGCGCCCAATGGAAGTTCCTGACGAGATATCTTCAAAATGCACAAAGCTAAACGGCTATCTTGAAAGACACTGTGTTCTGTCGGTGAAGAAAAACGCTTTTGACAGGACGGCAAAGCTTCGCAGTGAAGCCACAAGGCAATGGTCGCTCATGGAACGTCAGGGGAAAATGCAGTTAAGCTCCCTTGACCCTGTGATGAAGCTTGACGTAACGGCAAGCTTATTTGTGCTTATTTTGCAGATATTCGGACGGCTTTGCAGGATAACGGACGAGAGCAAGCCTGCACCGAGAGTTTATTTTGCAGACGGAGCTTTTCGCCGTTCTGAGAAAAATACTGCAGGCTATGACCTGCTAAACGAGCTTATAGATTATCTTGACAGCATGATTGACAACAAAGAAACGGGAAAGATAGCAGAAACGCTTTATCAGCCGTTTTATGAAGCATTCAAAAAAGGAGTTGAAAAAAATGAATTCGCCGATATATCCGATGACATTTATTCCGAAGAAGAGGAATTTTAAGCTGTATTATCTTGCTTTTCCAAAGCCTTGGAAAGAACTGCTCATACAGTTGCAAGTTTCTGCCAACAAAAAATACAATCCGGAGTATTATATGAAGCTGTTCGGCTTGAAAGCATGCCTGAATGGGTGGCTTGACGAAGTTGTAAACGTGGGCAATATGAAAGCAAATTCTGATGACAACAGGTGGTTCGTGTCTTTGAACGAGCCTGATGTTCATAAGATATGCAAGATAATGAAAATATGGGTCACGGCAGAATATGAGCTGAATGATAAGGCGACCTCGGAAACAAAGGCGATAGCAGAAAAGTTTAAAAGAGAGATAGACCCTGATGTGCTGAGATATGGTATCACCTCGGAAGAAGTTTGCCTTTTCAACGAGGACGGCACTGCGGCGGTGGACTATGCCTTTGACGCCTTTGCGCTATATGTGGCGAACTCTCTTAATGGAAAGACCATACCCTTTTTCGGTCAGAAGCTTACGTTCAGCAATTGTGGCTTAAAAAAGCTTGTTAGCCAGCCTATAGAATATGATAAGCAATATTATTCCTATGGACTTCAATTCTCTGTTCAGACAACTCCACCTCAGCGTGAGTGTATACTCCTTGTTTTTCCAAGTGTGAAACGCTTTGTTTCAAATGCTTGGAAAAAGAAGATATATCTTGAAGAGAACATAAACGCTCTTGTGAAAATGTCTGAAAATAAATACAGAGTTATGAAAATGAAGCAGCGAAAAAATATCGATAAAGAAAAGACAGAATATTTTCGTGATTGGAACTATGCTGACATAAACTGCTATGGATTGTATCATAGTAACTCAAATTTTCCTGCCGCTGAGGAGGTGCTTAAACACCCTGAAAATTATGTGGGCAAAAATGCTGTGCCGCAGATACTTTTGCCTTATAAATTCGGCATGGATTTCACTAATATGAAAATTGGCACGGGCGTGTCAGTAAAGGAAAAATGTGAGTTTTATCATCAGCTGACGCCGCTTCTGAAAGATATCGCAGAGCCTATGGGCGAGGTGCAGTCTGTGCGGGCGATACATTATAATAAACCTGATAAAAAGAAATTTGAGGCGGCTGATATTCAGAAAATGCGCAGAGAAAGGCTGAAAGTCTGTACGGGCAGGGATAAGATCACTCTCGAGATATACGGTCATGACAGCGACGAGCCTTTGAAAAACGCTATTATGGAGGATATCTGCCAGTATTTTGGCGACACGGACGGCTCAGATGTGAAAATAGAGATAGAAAAGCGCAGTATAGGCTCTCTTGGGGATATGATGAACGGCAAAAGCTATGAAGACCATCTTTTGCGCATAAAAAGGGTGCAGGAATGCGTTGAGAAGTCGGCTGAGATAAAGGGCGCGGTGGTTATCCTGAAAAATACTTCTGGGGAAAAGGGTGACCCGAAAGCCGCATTGAGGGCAGGTTTTGCGGACACAAACCGCCTTACGCAGTTTATTGTCCCTGACGTTTTAGATGAGAAAGCTAAAGATAAGCCTTCAAAAAGCAGGATACATGGAGCGGTGCTGGATATTTTCAGACAGTTTGGATACACAGAATTTGCTGACAACAGGAACACAGTGAAAAATCCAGCCTGCGCCGCTGATGTGATAGGTGTGTATGCTTATCAGACTTTAAGACCTTTGTGGGCGGCTGAAAGCAAATCGCCAGTGTTGACGGCTAAGTTCCTGCCTGCGTATGTGACTTTCAACGCACGAAGCGGACAGGTAAAAGCCGAGTGCGGTCTGTTTGATGAAAGAGAGCTTTCTTATCCCGAAGCGCTTATTGCTTTTTCAAAGCTTTCAAGAAAGGACGATTTTGTAGACAAGTGCAATCAAGTCGCAAGGGGTGGATTTGTCACTAAGCTTTTGGGCTTGAGAGATCTTTATAAGGAAAGCGACGGACTTGTGCTTGTTTCTTGCAATGGTTTGACAAGAAATTTGTGGCATGGAATATCTGACACAAGCATTTCAGGCTATAACATGAAAAAGCCTTTTGTTCCTGAGAAAATTAAGATAGGAAATTCTATCTCTGAAAGAACGGAAGCTTTCACAGACTCTCATCTTAGAATTATCCGTCTTAGAGAGGGCGTAAGCACTTTGGAAGTGCCTGATTATTATACTGAAATAAATGCAAAGGGCGAATTTAAGCAGGCTTCGGGAGTTTATCGCAGAAAAGATGTTTTCTGGGGAATAGAATCACGCCCTGACAATATTGAATATAGAAATAGCTATAAAAATTGCAGGGCGGATAATCCAATAAAAAGCTTTGACGAATGCGCCCTTATGGAGTATTATCCTTTACAGCTTAGGGGGGAGGACGACCCTAAGCAGTGGGTGGGATATGCAAATCTACTGAGAGAGCTTATGCCTGAAAATCCCTCCAGGCAATCTGTCCGCCTGCCTGCGCCGTTGCACCTCGCCAAACTCATGAGCGAATATTTCCTCCTCTGCGACAAAGAAAAATAGTCTTATTTACCTCAAACGGAAACATAATAGGATATAATAAAAGCAGTACCGAAATGCTTGGCACTGCTTCTAAGAAAGGAAATTCATATGATATACAAAATAACCTTGTTTGACGCCAACTGTCCCTCATGCACAAGCGGCACAGCTTCGTTTTTTACTGAGGATATCGACGAATTTGAACGCAATTATTTTTCTGATGAAAATGTGGAATCGAACCATCTTGAAGCGCAGAAACAACGCTATTTCCGCAGTAAGGCAGGGGAAATTGTCACCGACTATTAGAACAGCTTGCGTGGATAATGCGTGATATTCCAGGGGAGGCAGGCTAGTCTGCAGTGATGACGCTGCCTATATCAATGTCGTTTTCTCTGAGATATCGGTCAGCTATTTTCAACCATTTTTGTGTGCCGTCAGAGCTTTCGATCAAAACACTGCACATGAGTTCGCTGTCCTCCGGTATGCCCTCGCAGCCGTAATCCTCTTCACTTATGTCTATAACTTTGTATTTCATGCTTTCAAGACCTTTCCGGTGTGATATTGGTGATACTATAATTATAGCACGGCATTAATTTTTTTCAAGAGAAATATACTAAGCACGGCACATGACCGTGCTTTTTTTGCTAGGTCGATTGTTAATAAAATGTAAAATATCTCTAAAACCTGTTGACTTGGAGCTAACTCCAGGTGGTACAATATAAGTAAGCTAAAGCTAAGAAAAATTATAAGTAAAATAGGAGGAAATGAAAATGTATCTTGAAAAAATAAACTCACCTGATGACGTTAAAAAGCTCACTGTTGATGAAATGACAGCGCTGGCTGAGGAAATGAGAAAGGCTTTGCTTTTCAGGCTCAGCAAGCACGGCGGACACTTTGGCCCTAATTTCGGCATGGTGGAAGCCACTATCGCAATGCACTATGTTTTTGAGTCCCCTAAGGACAAGATAGTTTTTGACGTTTCACATCAAAGCTATCCACATAAAATGCTCACAGGCAGAAAGGAGTCCTACCTTGACGCTGACAAGTTCGATGATATCTCAGGCTACACAAACCCAGAGGAGAGCGAGCATGACTTTTTTACGGTTGGCCATACTTCCACTTCTGTGAGTCTTGCGAGCGGTCTTGCAAAGGCCAGAGATCTCAAGGGCGAGGAGGGCAATGTTATCGCTGTTATCGGAGACGGCTCTCTTAGCGGTGGCGAAGCTCTGGAGGGTATCGACTTTGCAGGGGAAATGGATACCAACTTCATAATCGTTGTGAACGATAACGATATGTCTATCGCAGAAAACCACGGCGGTATGTACAGAAATCTCAAGCTTCTTCGTGATACCGATGGCAAGGCTGAATGTAACCTTTTCAAGGCAATGGGTCTTGACTATGTTTTCGTTAAGGACGGCAGCGATATTCCTTCGCTTATTGAGGCTTTTGAGGGCGTAAAGGACCGCAAAAAGCCTGTTGTCGTTCACATTGTAACACAAAAGGGCAAGGGCTATGCTCCTGCGGAAAAGGATAAGGAAACATGGCACTGGCATATGCCCTTCGACCCTGAAACAGGCAAGTCCCTTTACAATTCTGAGGGCGAGGATTACGGAACTGTTACCTGCAATTATCTTCTTGAGAAAATGCAGGCTGACAAGTCCGTGTGTGCTATAACCTCCGCTACTCCGACGGTTTTCGGCTTCACTCCTGATGTCAGAAAGAAAGCAGGCAAGCAGTTTATGGACGTGGGCATTGCAGAGGAACACGCAATGGCACTTGCCTCAGGTATAGCAAAGAACGGTGGGAAGCCTTTCTACGGCGTTTACAGCTCGTTCTTACAGCGTACCTACGACCAGCTTTCTCAGGACGTTTGCATAAATAAAAGTCCTGTTACAATAGCTGTTTTTGCGGCTTCGGTTTACGGCATGAGTGACGTTACTCACCTTGGAATTTACGATATACCGATGATATCAAATATCCCTGAGCTTGTTTATCTTGCACCTGTAACAAAGGAAGAATATCTTGCAATGCTGGATTGGTCCCTTGAACAGAACGAACACCCTGTTGCAATAAGAGTTCCTGCAAGCCTTGTTTCAGACGGCAAGCCTTTCACAAAGGATCTTTCAAAGCTCAACAAGTATGAGATCACACAGAAGGGAAGTCAGGTGGCTGTTATCGCACTGGGCTCGTTCTACGGCTTGGGCGTTGAGGCTGCAAAGCTTATCGAGGAAAAAACAGGTGTCAAGGCTACTGTAATAAACCCTTACTACATCACAGGCATTGACAAGAAAATGCTTGAAAGCCTCAAGGCTGACCACAAGACCGTTATCACTCTTGAGGACGGTGTTCTTGAGGGTGGCTTTGGTGAGAAGATAGCAAGATTTTACGGCGACAGTGATGTAAAGACCCTTTGCTTTGGTCTTGAAAAGAAGTTCTATGACCGCTATGACCCTGCTGAGGTGCTGAAAGAAAATCATCTTACCCCTGAGCAGATAGCTGAGGACGTTATAAAAACTCTTTGATCTTTGAGGTGACAATATGAAAAATATACTTGTTATATCCGCAAGCCCTAGAAAGGGCGGAAATTCCGACGTGCTTTGCGATGAGTTCATAAAGGGTGCACAGCAGGCAGGACACAAGGCGGAAAAAATATTTCTCAGAAACTTTAAGGTGAACTACTGCACAGGCTGCGGCGTTTGCAACAGCACTCACAAGTGCGTGCAGAAAGACGATATGGCGGAGATAATGGACAAAATGGTGAACGCTGACGTTATCGTTTTTGCAACGCCTGTTTATTTCTACACCATGGACGCTCAGCTCAAGACACTCATTGACAGAACAGTGCCGAGATACACTGAAATGGTAAACAAAGAAGTGTATTATATACTCACTGCGGCTGATACCAATGCCGCTAACCTTGAAAAGACAGTTGAGAGCATAAGGGGATTTACTCTTGACTGTCTTGACGGGGCAGTTGAAAAGGGTATCCTTTACGGCACAGGCGTGTGGGACAAGGGCGAAGTGCAGAGCAGTGCACACATGAAAACCGCTTACGAAATGGGACTTCATTCATAAAATCCATTTGGAAGAGAGCTTGCTTTGGCAGGCTCTTTTTTCTTGATTAAAAATGCAAATCGTGATATACTATAATAAGTTTAGAAACATCAAGGAGAGAGAAAAATGCTATTTAGTGAAGAGGCTATCGGCTTTTTGTTTGAAAATCATACGAGAGATAGTAAGGATTGGTTCAAGGAGCATAAGGCGGATTATCACAGGCTCATAGAAGAGCCTTTTGCGGAGCTTATCACTGCGCTCACGCCTATAATGAACGATATTGACAGCAGGATAGTATGCAACCCGAAAAAGATATCAAGGCTTTACAAAGACGCACGTTACAACAAGGGCGGACCCATATTCAGAGAGAGCGTGTGGTGTTCTTTGAAATGCCAGCGTGACAAAAGCGAATATCACCCCATGCCTGAGTTTTATTTCTATATCTCTACCCACGGTTTCGGCTATGGTTGTGGATATTACAAAACCGACAGAGAAAGCATGGACGAAATGAGGGCGATGATACTTGCAGGGGCGCAGGAATATAAAAAGGCTTACAAGGCGCTGAAAGACAACAGCAAGTTCGTTTTGTTCGGTGACGAGTATAAGCGTGACCATTTTCCAAATGCCAGCCGTGAGGACGCTTTGTGGCTCAATAAAAAGGACATAGGTGTAAGCTTTGACAGTGAAGACCCTAAGCTACTTTTCAACGTGAACTTGCTGGACACAGTATGCAGTGACCTTGCTTCTCTTGGAGATGTATACAGATTTTTTATTAGGGCGGAGGATAATATTTTGCAGAAAAAAGTAAAATAGCGGAGAAATTGTGTCTTGTTTGAGAATGCTTTCTGACAATTTTGTGTAAAACGCTATAAATTTTCTGGTTGTTTTATTGAAATATACAATTTATATGCTATTTGTTCAAAGAAATATTGACAGTGAATTGATTATATGTTATACTTTTATTATCCGAGGCACCGATGAAGTAAGGTGTATACTATGGGTGGATAAAAAATTATAAAGGCAAGACGTTTGAAATCTCTTTAAACGGTGTTGTCATGAAGGGGATCATTGTGTGCGGCAGGCTTTTTATAGAATTACCTGCGGTGCAGCAAAAAGAGTGATAAAAAAATGCTCTCCAAGGTTTTCGGAAAGCATTGCAGAGCGTAGCTTATTTATCTTTTCACAGCCTGTGCAGCGAAATGCTGACAGGTCTTTTTGTTTATATGGATATGTTTGCTTAGGCTGACTTTAAATATGATATGTAAGTCTGTCGGCAAAGATAGTTATAAGCGGCAGAGTTACAGCACTGAGGATAGTGGTGACTGTAAAGATCTCTGAGGCTGTTTTAGGGTCCTTGTCAAGATTTACAGCGAACATTGTGCACATGGTCGCTGCAGGGCAGGCGGCGGCTATGGTAACTGTCATAAGAACTATCGGAGGAGGATCAAGTATCCACGCTGCAAGGAAGCCTGCCACAGGGAGTATTATGAGCTTGCACAGTGAAACGTAGTAGATACGGCGGTTTTAAAGGGCTTTCAAAACGTTGGTCTGTGCGGCTGTTGCACCTGCTATCACCATGGCGATAGGCGTATTCATATCTGCTATGTACTGCAAAGCTGTTGCAGGAACTTTCGGCAGTCTGATATTTGTAAGATAGCAAATAAGACCGACCACAACGGCTATAACTGACGGTGAGATAAGGGCTTTCAAAAGAGAAGAAAAGTCACGCTCGCCTTTCATTGTCATAAGTCCGTGCGTCCAGATAAGGACGTTGAAGAACGTAAGATACGCTGTAAGATACAAAACGCCTTCTGAGCCGTAAATGCCGTTTATAAGGGGTATGCACATGAATGCACAGTTTGAATATATTGACGAAACACGCTCCACCGCAAGGTCGGGAGTCTTTTTTCTTATAAGAACATAGGTGAGCAAGATAGTCACTGCATAGGATATCGCTGACAGCAGAAACGACCACAGTAATCCATGTACAAGTGTCTTGTCATATTTTGACTGATAGGACATGAATATAAGCACAGGATTGATTATATTCAGTGCGAATGAGGACAACTGTTTTGTACCGTCCTTTGTGATTATCCCTTTTAAATAGCAAAATGCGCCTATAATAAGGATAATGAACATTATTATTATTTGGTTTCCGATTATCAGACCTGCTTCCATTTTTACTTCCTCTTTCACATATATTTTTCTTCTTTAGGTGTTCTTTCGTCAGAATACCCAAATATTATATCAGACTTTTGTGAAAAAAGCATGAACTCACAGTATACATTGATAGGTGATTTTTGTGATTTTTATGTGCGTAAATAAGGTAAAATAGCAAATAACTCACCGATCTTTACGCTCTGCCTTATCTCTTGACATAAAAGTTTAAGGGGTGTATAATGTTAAGAGCAGTATTGTCTTGAAAAAGAAATATAGTACATGGTCTGAAAGGATATTTACATATGGACATAAAGAAAATATGTGCGGCTCTCTGCGCTTGCGTGGTATGCTTGTGTGCAGCGGGCTGTTCAAAGGATAGTAAGGAAAGCTCTTCTGTCACAGAGAGCAAGGCGAACGTTTCAACAGCCGACAATGCCGACAGCGCAAAGTCTGAGGACAGCAAGGGTGACGAGAGTGATGCGGATAGCAAGGTATTGAACGAGCAGGGTGAGCTTATTAAAAAAACTGCTGCGATCTTTGACGGTGACTACACTCTGAAAACGACCTGCACAGAGGCCGACGGCTCAAAGCAGGAGGTAGTAAGAGCCAAAAAGGGCGGAAACATCTATCTGAAAGTCACATCGGATATAGGCACCAGCGGATTTATCTATGTTGATGGAGCAGGATATGATTACGATAACGTGACCGGTGTTTATCACAAGTCAGACGTGAAGGAGCTTGACGGCGTTCTTGAAAGCATAGTCAAGCAAAACCTGCCGAGAACCTATGGTCATATAAACAGTGATGAGGCTGATGATTTCGATATCGAGGAGTACACTTATACGGGCGACACATACATTACTGCTATCGACCTGTATTTTGATAAATCTGACGGAAGCTTAAAAAAATACACGCAGACCTTTACCATTGAAGGCTCAGATGATACAGTTTCAGAATACACTGTTGACGAGCTTTCAGGGGACGCTGACGACAGCCTGTTTGACGTATCTCAGGCGACAAGTCTTGTGGACTTTGACAGTATGTCAGAGGATCAGAGGCTTGGCTATTGTCAGGGTATCTTAAACAAAGCAGGCGTTACAACAGACGATCTCAGTGCAGGGGGATATCAGACGGACGATCTTAAGACTATATCCTATGACAGCTTTGTGAGCCTTGTTTACACATACGGCTACAAGTCTGCACAGCAGTAAGTCAAAATGCACAATTTCAGCGTGGAGATTTGTTGAAAACGCAGGGCGGAAAATGCCCTCTCTATGCTTTACTTGTATGCGTTTTTTTGGTATAATTATAGGTGCGGTCTTTACCGCATAAAAACGTATGCTTACAAGAGGATATATATATAAATGAATATACTAAAGTTTTTGAAGCCGAAGGCTTGCGTGGATTTTGTCTATGATGACAACACAGCAAGGCAGGCTCTTGAGAAAATGAAAAATCACAGCTTTACCGCTGTGCCTGTTATCGACCGTGAGGGCAGATATGTAAAGACCCTTGCAGAGGGCGACTTTCTGTGGTTCATGCTCAATAATGGCATTCAGGATATGCGTGAGCTGGAAAAATATAGGATAAGTGAGATAACAAGGCGTGTTAGAATGAAACCCGTCTATGTTTATTCTACTATCGAGGATCTGATACTTCTTTCAATGGATCAGAACTTTGTGCCTGTTATTGATGACAGGGAAGTTTTTATAGGTATTGTGACGAGAAGAGATATACTTAAATATTGTCACGATACTCTTAACGAGTATGAAGCGAAATATGGTCATAAGGAAGAAAAAGAGGAGATAGGTGCAGTATAAGCACCAGGAAAGGAATTGTTGTAAAAATGAAGAGGACAAACAAAAAGGGCGGTGCAGCTATAGTTGCTGTGCTTATAGTTATAATGCTTGTGGCTGTTGGCTCGGCGGCACTGGTGGTGACAGGAAGATATACCATTCAGGCAAGCAAGGTGGCAGACGCAGTTGTTAAGGTGAACAGCAAACCTGAGGAAAGCTCTTCTGAGGAGGTTTCAGAGGTTGACGACCTTTCATCAGTTGTGGAAGAGCCTGTGAGCAATTATCCTGTGAAGTCTGCAAATTATCAGGATATAAATATAAAGGGTATGACAGCAAACTCAGCTATACTTGTTGACGCTGACACAAACGAGATAGTTGCAGGTTATAATTACGAGAAAAAGGTATATCCTGCTTCTCTTACAAAGATGCTTACGCTTCTTGTAGCCGCAGAGAATATTCAGGATATGGACGCTACATATAAGTTCACAAGCGATGATATCGACCCTCTTATCGAGGACAACGCATCAAGAGCAGGCTTTGAAGCCGGAGAAACTGTTACAATGAAAGACCTGCTTTATTCAGCTATCCTTGTGAGCGGTGCTGACGGCACAACAGGTCTTGCAAACGCAGTTGCAGGCTCAGAGGAGAAGTTCGTTGAGCTTATGAACGCTAAGATCCAGGAGCTTGGTCTTACTGGCACGAAGTTTGTGAATGCAAGCGGTCTGCACAACAAAAATCATTATTCCACAGTGCAGGATATCGCAGTTATCACAAAGGCGGCTATGGATAACGAAACTTGCCGTGAAGTGCTTACAGCAACAAAGTACACAACTTCAAAGACAAAACAGCACAAGGACGGTATCGAGCTTACAAGCATTGTTGCACAGAGAATTGAGGGCTACTATGTGGATTGTGACGGTGACGGCGAGGCTGACGACGGCATAAGCATCGAGGGCGGAAAGACAGGCTTTACCGACGAAGCAAAGTACACCCTTTCAACTATACTTGATGATAACGGACACAAATATATTTGTGTTACAACAAAGTCTAAGGACGAGCTGAAGTCTGTTGAGGATCAGATAGCTATTTATGAAAAGTATCTGGGCGGCAAGGCTTCTGATAATAAAGACAAGGACAGCAAGACGGACACTGACACGTCTTCTGTTTCTGAGGTCGAGGATTAATTAGATAGGATAAAAAATAAATGCGGATATCGTGGAGGTATCCGCATTTTTGTATTTTAATTTGCAAATCAGTGTAGTCAGTGTAGGGGCGAACAGCGTTCGCCCGTCGAAGTGATAAAGCTATCGGTTTTACTATCCCTATGTAGCGTTTGTGTCAATTCGTGTAACATTGTATCAATTTTTATAGGGTTTTTACAAAAAGCGGGCGAACAATGTTCGCCCCTACATGGATTGACAGAATATATCATATCACACAAGCTTTTGTATCACACCTATGACCTTGGAAAGGTCATCACAGCAGGCATACAGAAGTTTTTTTGTTTCCTCGTCAGGCTGTGAAAGGTCGGGTATCATAACAGGCTTGCAGCCTGCGGTGTGGGCGGAGCGTATGCCGTTTGGTGAGTCCTCAAGGGCAATGCACTCGCCAGGGTCAAGCCCCAGCTCCTTTGCGGCGGCGAGATAAATATCAGGGGCAGGCTTGCCGTTTTCTATCATGTTTCCGCAGATAAGCTTGTCAAATCTGTCAATGATATTTATAGAGCTAAGATACAGCGTGGTGCGCTGTAGGTCGGTGGCAGTGGCAACGGCTTTTTTCAGCCCTGTGCTGTCAAGATAGTCAAGAAGCTCATCAAGCCCCTTTTTCTTTTCTATGCCGTTTTGCCTGATAAACTCGTTCATAAGCTCGATACGCTTTCCACGAACTTTGTAGTAATCAAAATCCTCTCCGAAAATGCCTTTCAGATGTGGGATAGCATACTTCGCTGCAAGAGAGCGTATGCCCAGAACGTGTTCCTTTGTCATTGGATAGCCGTAATGATTCGCCGCCTCACACCAAAACCTTGTGAGCAGCTTTTCCGTATCTATCATTAGTCCGTCCATATCAAATATAACGCCTTTGAGCATTTTTATCACGCCTTTCCAACTTGGTATCTGTTATTATATCACACTTTTGACAAGTTTTCAATAAAACTGCACAAATTAGAGGTGCAGAACATACATTCTATTGTGCATCTATATAATCCGTAATTAAAATTATATAATCCTATTGACAAATTATTAGAATGTGGTATAATAAGTACAGTGATAAAAGGCGACGCCATATGGGAACGCCTTAAAGAAAGGAATGAGAGCAAAGTGAACAAGAGCGTGTATAGTCTGGTGCTTGCAGACGATGTGGTGGAGGCTATTGACAGACTGGCATATTCCATGAATACCAGCCGTTCAAATCTGATAAATCAGATTTTGGCAGAGCGTGTCCAGCTTCTCACCCCTGAAAAAAGAATGCGTGAGATATTCTCTAAAATAGAACAGCTTATGGACAGCAGGTTTCAGACCCTTAATCAGCCCTCCGACGCTATGATGTCTATAAAAAGTCCTTTGAGATATAAATATAAGCCGACCATACGTTACAGCATAGAGCTGAGCCGTGATTTTCACGGAAAGGTGGGAAGGCTGAAAGTATCTTTCAGAACTCAGAGCACACAGCTCATTTCAATGCTTGACAGCTTTTTTAAGCTGTGGGCAAGGCTCGAGGAAAAATATCTTTCGTATCTTTTCACTACTGGCGTGCCTTATGAAACAGCCGAGGGCAGATTTACAAGAGATTTTTACGCACCGCCTCAGTCGGAGCTGACCGACGAGGATATAGCGAACGCTATCGGTGATTATATAAGCTGTATGGACAGCTGTATTCAGCTTTACTTTGACAACGCCGCAGAACCTGAAACGGCGGCAAGAAAGGTATCTGAAATGTATGAAAGATATCTGAAAAAAGGCGTTGTCGTTCTTTAAACGGTGGGCGGAGAGCTCCGCCTGCTGTGAGCATATATCTTTTTAGATGATAAGGGAGGTAATTTTATGAACGCTCAGAAATTGACACAGAAATCATTGGAAGCTTTGCAGGAAGCGCAGAGCATTGCCTCAAGAAACTCAAATCAGGCTGTTGACCAGCAGCACCTTATGCTGGCTTTGCTTTCACAGGAAAACGGTCTTGTGCCGCAGCTTTTTGTAAAAATGGATATCGCCCCTGAAAATATAGAGGCGGCTCTTACAAGAGCAGTTGACGATATACCTAAGGTACAGGTAGGCGGACGTGCGCAGGACTCTGTATACATTTCAAGCGACCTTGACAAGGCTTTTGCGGAAGCCGAGTCGGAAGCTTCAAGAATGAAGGACGAATACGTTTCAGTTGAGCATCTTGTTATGGGTATCATGGACAGCCCAAACAGTGCTTTGAAGGAAATATTCAAGACCTTTGGGGTAACAAAAACAAAGTTTCTGAAAGTTCTTCAAGCTGTAAGAGGAAATGCTCAGGTAACGAGCCAGAATCCGGAGGAAACCTATGACGTGCTGAAAAAGTACGGTCAGGATCTTGTGGAGCTTGCAAGACAGAATAAGCTTGATCCTGTTATCGGCAGAGACAGCGAGATAAGAAACGTTATAAGGATACTTTCAAGAAAAACAAAGAACAATCCTTGCCTTATTGGTGAGCCTGGCGTTGGTAAGACCGCCATTGCAGAGGGCCTTGCTCAGCGTATCGTCAGCGGAGATGTTCCTGACAGCCTGAAAGACAGACAGGTTTTCTCACTTGATATGGGTGCGCTTATCGCAGGCGCAAAATACAGAGGCGAGTTTGAGGAGAGATTTAAGGCTGTCGTTGAGGAGATAAAGAAGTCTGAGGGCAGGATAATCCTCTTTATAGATGAGCTTCACAATATTGTTGGCGCAGGCAAGTCAGACGGCGCAATGGACGCAGGCAACCTGCTGAAACCTATGCTTGCAAGGGGCGAGCTCCATTGTATCGGTGCAACGACTCTTAACGAGTACCGTCAGTATATCGAAAAGGACGCCGCTCTTGAAAGACGATTCCAGCCTGTTATGGTTGACGAGCCGACAGTTGAGGACACTATCTCTATACTTCGTGGTCTGAAAGAAAGATACGAAGTGTTCCACGGCGTAAAAATTCAGGATCAGGCGCTTATTGCGGCGGCTGTTCTTTCAAACAGATATATTACAGACAGATTTCTCCCTGATAAGGCTATCGACCTTGTGGACGAAGCCTGCGCACTCATCAGAACGGAAATGGACTCAATGCCTACAGAGCTTGATGAGATAAGACGTAAGATACTCCAGCACGAGATAGAGGAAACTGTCCTTAAAAAGGAAACTGATAAGCTTGCAGTTGAACATCTCCATGAGGTGCAGAAAGAGCTTTCAGAAATGCGTGAGCAGTTCAATGAGATGAAAGCTAAATGGGAGAATGAGAAGTCTGCTATCTCTAAGGTGCAGAAGCTCCGTGAGGATATCGAGCAATGCTCAAAGGATATCGAGAGAGCAGAGCGTGAATATGACCTTAACAAGCTTGCAGAGCTGAAATACGGCAGAATGGCTGACTTGCAGAAGCAGCTTGCCGAGGAAGAAGAAAAGGCAGAGAAGTCAAAGACAAAGAACACTCTGCTAAGAGATAAGGTAACAGAGGAAGAGATCGCAAGGATAATCTGCCGCTGGACAGGTATCCCTGTTGCAAAGCTTATGGAGGGCGAGCGTGAGAAGCTTCTCCACCTGCCTGATATTCTCCACGAGAGAGTTATCGGTCAGGACGAAGCCGTTGAGCGTGTGTCTGAGGCTATCATGAGATCTCGTGCCGGTATCGCAAATCCAAATCAGCCGATAGGTTCGTTCCTGTTCCTCGGTCCTACAGGCGTTGGTAAAACAGAGCTTGCAAAAACTCTTGCACAGGCTTTGTTTGACGACGAGAACAATATCGTTCGTATAGATATGTCGGAGTACATGGAGAAATTCAGCGTAAGCCGTCTTATCGGAGCGCCTCCGGGATATGTAGGCTATGAGGAGGGCGGTCAGCTCACCGAGGCTGTAAGAAGAAAGCCTTATTCAGTAGTTCTTCTTGACGAGATCGAAAAGGCTCACCCTGACGTTTTCAATATCCTTTTGCAGGTGCTTGACGACGGACGTATCACAGACTCACAGGGCAGAACGGTTGACTTCAAGAACACTATCATAATCCTCACTTCAAACCTTGGTTCTCCTTATATCCTTGAGGGCATCACACCTGAGGGCGAGATATCTCAGGAAGCAAGGGACAAGGTGGACGCTCTGCTGAAACAGCAGTTCAGACCTGAGTTTCTTAACAGACTTGACGATATAATCTACTACAAGCCTCTTATGAAGACGGAGATATACAAGATCGTTGACCTTATGCTTGCAGAGCTTGGCAAGCGTCTTGAAGACAAGAGGCTCAGCATAGAGGTAACAGACGCCGCTAAGGAAGCTATCGTAAATCAGGGCTACGATCAGAACTTCGGTGCAAGACCTCTCAAGAGGTTTATCCAAAGACGTATCGAAACTCTTATTGCAAAGAAGATCATTGCAGACGAGCTTGAGCCTGATTCTATCTTGCAGGTAGATTATGACAAGGACTTCGTTGTGAACGTTATTTATAATACTGTTACAGAAGAGTGATAGTATTATGCCAAAGGGCAGCTCCGAGAGGGGCTGCCCTTTTTTATGGAAAAAGAAGGTTTTAATTTATTTTAGGTTAATAATAAAAGAATTATCTTGTTAATGTTTTGGTAAGATATACTGTTTGTAAACAAAAAAGAACAGTTTATTTTGTGAATTATTCTAGGTTATTTTGCTTGCAAATGAGGTACATATATGCTAAAATATTAATATCTTGAAATATGTGATCTGATAAGGGGAATTAATATTTATGAAAGCAAATTTTTCTGATACGAATGATTTTGTTCAGAGCATGAACAGAGGAAAGCGCAAAAAGAAGATAGCGTTGCTGGTGCTGTGTATAGTGCTTGCGTTCCTTGTGGCTGCCTGTGTTGTCGTGGGCCTGAAAATAAGGGAAAATAACCGTATCGCCATGGCGAAATCGGTCATAACAAAGCTTGATATAAGCACTACCTTCAAGGAGTCGGAGTTTTCTGACGATCAGGACTGGGACGGTGACGGCATAAAGAATGCCGATGAGGTACGTCATGGCACTAATCTTCAAAGCGAGGATACTGACAATGACGGAATAAGCGACGGCGATGAGATAAAGCTAGGCACGAACCCTATTGAAGCCGATACTGACGGCGATGGTCTTCTTGACGGCTATGAGCTTATGGCAGGCACAAATCCGAGAGAGTCAAAGTCTGATGGAAAGACCAATGACGCTGAAAGAGAGCTTACAGTGGAAAAAAATGCAGGGGACTGCCGCCTTGAAATAAAGGGCGACGCAAACGCTGCCAGTGCGACCCTCGTTGAGCTTGACCTCTTTGGTATCTCATCAAATGCAAGTATCGTCACAAAGGCTTATGACGCTTATTCTGACTATAAGTTCAACTCGGCAAAGATAACTTTTGATATCGACTCTGCAAAGTTGAGCAAAATGGGATATTCATTTGATGACCTTACAGTGCTGAGATTTGATTCACGCTCGACCCTTTACACAAAGGTGGATTCAAAGGCAGACAAGAGCAAAAAGACAGTTTCTGCTTCTCTTACAGAGCTTGGCACTTATGTGGTAGGCGTTGAGAAAACTGTAAATGATGAAGCCACAACAAGGATCTGCTTCCTCGTTGATAACTCCGGCTCTATGTATCCAAAGGAGCAGTGTGTAACTTCTTCTGAGAATGATGTTGACTTCAAGCGTCTTGAATTTGCAAAGAATCTTATCGACAAGTTTGAGAGCCACTATCAGGTCGGCATTTGCAAGTTCACAGGAAGCTACAAAAAGATGGTAGACTTCACTGATGATAAGACGAAGCTTACGGAAGCTCTCGATAAGATAAAGTCTGAGAAAGAGATATTTAACGGCACTCACAGCCAGACGGCTCTTAAAAAGTGCATGGACGAGTTCAAGGCAACTTCCGGTGGAAAATACAGAAATATCATCGTGATGCTCACAGACGGCGAGTCTGACGAGTTTAATCCTGCAAGCGTTTCAAGCCTTGCAAATACTGCAAAGGATAAGGACATAATCGTTCTCACAGTTGGTCTTGGCAGAGATGTTGACAGAGATTGGCTTCAGGAGCTTGCTTATTCCACAGGCGGAAAGTATTACTCAGCTTCCGACGCAAACGCCCTCAATGACGTTTACAAGCAGATAGTTACTACACTGAACTATGATATCGTTACATACACGAACGCTGATGATAATGTAAGAGGTTATTCACTTTACAACACAGGCTTTGATCCAAAGGTGAACGGCTTCTCATTCAAGAATTTCAGAACAACAACTACCGCAAGTGTTGACTTCGGCATGGCTGTTATGGCAAGAGATTGGTATCTCGGAAATGTAAAGACTTCTCTTGGAGATATCGCTCCGTCAGATAAGAGCGACATAAAGGTGAATGCCGCAGGCTATGACATAAGCGGAACAGACTTTGGTAAACAGTATGACGAAAGAGTGCCGCTTAGCAAGATAACCTCAGACCTTTTTGCGGGCACATATTCAGACGTTACAAAGTATCTCGACTATTCCTGCACAGGGGATATTCTCACCCTTAATGATGACTATAAGTATGACAGCAAGAACAAGGGCTGGGTAAAGGACGTTACGAAAATATCAGGCGGCAATCTCCGCTGGAAAAAGGTAGAGCTGCTTGATATGGATATAGCAAACGGCATTGACAAAATAAGGGGCGGCTATTCCTCAAATGACGCAGAGTTCGCAAAGGCACTCTACAGACTTAACACCCTCCAGTGGGACGATTCTTCGTCAGAGTATAACCTTAACAACGACAGTAAGGGCTTTGAAAAGCTTGAAGACCAGCTCAGCCTTGGCATACCAGTTGTTACAACTATAGACGATACTCATACAGTGAACGCTATCGGACTTATTCAGGATTCTGATTGCCACAGAAAATATATCCTTCAGATATATGACAACAACTATCCTGGGGAAACAAAACAGCTTTATATCCAGAAGCTTCCGAAGTGCAAGCTCAAAATAGACAGCAATGGCAAGGCGACAGTTGTTGGCACAACGTTCGAGTATTCCGCAACATATGAGGGCAAGCAGGTCGGCATAGAATTTTCTGACGTGACAGCTCATTAATAAGAACAAAAAACGGAACGGTTTTGTGAAATGCTCCCCTTTTGTTAGACAATGTGGTATAATAGAAATATACCAATAAAAAATCTAACGAAAAGGGGGCATTTTTATGCCAAAAGGACAGCCGAACAAAAGATACACACCGGAATTCAAAATCAAAGTAGTGGAAACAATGCACAGAGAAAAGTTAAGCTATCGTGAAACTGCACGTCAATTTGACATATGCGATCATGATAGAGTAGCAGCATGGGAACGAATCTATCTTGAGGAAGGAGCAGAGGGACTTTACATAGAACGCAGAGGAAGGAAATCCACAGGGCGACCTCCGAAAATTAAGAAAGAAGAAGATCTGATTGCAGAAGTACAGCGTCTTCGTGCGGAGAATGCATACTTAAAAAAATTGAATGCCTTGGTTGCCGAGCGGGTACGGCAAGAGAAAAAGCACAAGTGATATGGGAACTGAGGCATGAATTCAAGATAGGTCTGCTCATTGATGTAGCCGATATCCCTCGCAGCACCTACTACTATTACAGCAAGCAATTTGATCATCCAAAGCCGGATCGATATGCTGAAATCAAAACTGAAATACGTCACATTTACGATAAAAGCAAAGGTCGTTACGGCTATCGGAGAATTACCAAAGAATTGAAGAAAAAGTTTGTGATCAATCACAAGGCCGTACAGAAACTGATGCGTAAAATGGGCATATTTTGCCGTGTCCGTATGCATAAGTACCACTCATACAAGGGTAATGTCGGCAGAATCGCACCGAATCTTCTGGAACGGGATTTCAAAGCAGATCAGCCAAATCAGAAGTGGGTAACTGACGTTACTGAATTTGCATTGTTTGGAATTAAGCTGTATCTGTCACCAATCATTGATTTATATAATGGCGAAGTGATTTCATACAATCTAAGCCGTCATCCGAATTTGAATCAGGTAACGGATATGCTTGAGAAAGCATTTACAAAAATACCGGACAATACAAATCTGATTCTTCATTCAGACCAAGGCTGGCAGTATCAACACAAGCACTATCAGAAAATGCTGAAAGAGAAAGGCATCCGGCAGAGTATGTCCCGAAAGGGGAATTGTCTTGACAACGCCTGTGCTGAAAACTTTTTCAGCTTGCTAAAGACAGAATTACTATATTTACAAGAGTTTACCTCAGTTGAACATTTCATATCAGAACTTCATGAATACATAGAATGGTACAACAACAAACGCATCAAACTTAAGCTGAATGGCCTATCTCCTGTAGAATTCAGACATGAAGCTGCATAACAAAAGCGACCAAGATTCCTCTTAGTCGCTTTGCATAAATTTTCTTTTGAATCTTTGTCTAACTTTTTGGGGTCAGTTCAATATAGATCTGGTACTTTCTTTTTGAAGATAAACAAAGCAGCCACAAGAGTAACAATAGCGACTAAAAGAATT
>OHZR01000010.1_pt1 | contig 162240 bp, 119 predicted proteins | sample 1580491 | NCBI WGS metagenome assembly OHZR01 (sample SAMEA3882555, study PRJEB24775) | human gut metagenome | biome: human-associated habitat; feature: intestine environment; material: feces | place: Netherlands | collected 2009/2010 | reverse complement strand
ATAGCCTGTCACCACTGTAGTCAGCAGTTTGGACTATGCTAATATCATACCAAAGAAGATGATTTGCAGAATATTTACTATCTTTATGATTTTGAAATGGAATTTCTTAGCGGTCAAAATGGTGTATTATCATCAGAACAATTGTATTCGATATCTAGTTGGAAAAATATAGCTTTTAGACAGGATCTTATGGAGGCATATTTTGAGTCTTTTGTAGAATCAAATGCTTATAGTTCTATAATAAATGAAATAGTAATGTATTATAGGAATTTTATTAAAGATATTTGCATATGGGATGTGGAAAAAGATTGTTTTAATTTAGAGAAAAAGATAAAAGGTGGATTGCTTAGTGAAAAAAAGCTCTATAGCAAAAATTCTATTTCAGCACCAAAGACGGAGATAGAATATAAGGCTCAAATATATACTAATGAAATTCTCAAATTTAACAAGGCGGTTTCTGATTTTTTTGCTGAAAATGCAAAAAAGATCCTATGCTCACATATTTCAGAGAAAATCAAAACATATAGAGGATTATTAAAATGATGACAAATAAAAAACTTTACGCTGCAATAGTGGAAAATGCTGAACGTATTAATAATGACCAAGTGAATCAGATAAATGAGGAGCTTACACAATCAAATGACTTTTTGCTTAGAGCGTTTGCGGAAAGTTATAATAACGCTTTAGAAAGCTTCACTGCTCAAACGATAGAATTACAGAAACAACAGAATGAGGCTATGATTTCTTCTTATAGATCAGTTCTTGAAGATTTAAAAAATGAGCAGTTAAATAATTCAAAACATATAGAGCAACTTGTAATTGAAGTAAAAAACATTTGCATTGAACAAAATAGATCAATCAATATTACTCTTGAAAGTCTGTCTGAAAGCATAAAAACAAGCGTTTCAGAAATGAAAAATATGATAGAACAAGAAACAAATAACCATGCCATTTTAACAAAAGAAATACATGACTATTTGACCAATATCAATCAAGAGGTCACAAAGCAAAGTGAGATAATTAATTCTTCATCTGAATTCAGTAAAAAAACATGCGAGTTTATTGCACGAAAAGTAAATGATCTTTCTGCTGAATCTGTATCGAAAATTGATAAAATCAGAGAGATCCTTTCAGAATTCTCTGATAGGCAGGATAATACAAATGTAAAATATAGTAAAGAAATGAAACGTTCAATAGAGGATGGATTTGAAGCTTCAACTGAAAAAATATCAACAGATATAAAACCGATACTTGAGGAACATTATAAGGAAATTAGCGAAACAGATAAAAAAATTGAAAAGATATCATCAAATTATGAAAATCAGTTTAATTTAATTGTAGATAGTTTGCAAAAGGCTCAGAATCTCTCTTCAAAAGATGTCCAAATACTTGAAAAGTTAGTCGAGGCAGGAAAAAATGAATTATGATTTAGGAATCAGCAATGTGATAGGAAATCTTATTCAACACGAGAAAGATAGACTTAATGAAATTGAATTGAAGCTAAAAATAATTAATGCCTATAACAATGATATAAAGAAGAATTTAGAATTAATATCTTTGTTAATGACTATTGCAGATAGATGTTTGATCATAGGGCAAGTTTCACGAGCATTAAAATATACAGCCATGCTAAAAAACAGAGTTGATATATTCATTGCAGAAGTGAACAATTATAATGATTCTTTGAGCAAACGATTTTTGAAATGATTAAATATAATTTGGTGTTACAAAATCAGGAGATAAATATATGATAAAATATTCAAGCAAATGTTTAAAATGTCCTTATTATCTTGGGATAATAAAATGTGTTGTTTCTCCTTGCCCAAGCTGCAAAGGTAAACAACTCATATTTGCAAAGCCAGCAACTGAATCACGAAAAGTTAATGGCCTATTAAGCAAGATTGGTGATAAAATAAAACATAAAAAGAAATGATTTCATATTGACTAGACTCTGAAAAAAAGTTTGTAAAAATCAATCAACTGTAGCGAAATATAAATAGTATTCGCCGCCCAATAATCCTTCCCCAAAAGCCAAATATCCCCGAGTTTTGGACTCGGGGATATCTTTGGTTTTAGGGGAATGGGGGATTATTGGGCGGGTACGTTTTATTTTCTTTATCTTTTAATAGCAATGTTGAATTTTGATATTCTATTATTTTTGTGATTTCCTTAATTATACTCATAGATGATACCTACTTATATTTTTAGTATTCTTTTAATAAGCGGAACAGCCACAGTTTGGATGCCATGTGTAATATGTGGATTGTTTTAATCTTATAAATGATACTTGTATAATATTGAATATTAGCGTAGCAGTCTTCTAAACTGCTACGCTATAAAATTCTACTTTTTGAACCACATCACAAGACCCTGCCTTTTTATATTCTGTCTGTTGTTTCAACTATTCTTTTCAGACTTTCATATGGCAGATATTTTAAATGAGCTAGGTTATTTCTACATTCTTTAAAAAAATTAAGATCGTTGTAATCTCCACTGTTCATGTATAGATCATTGTTATTGCATAACCATTTTAACGTCGCAAGTTCTATATCATATTCGGATCTTATCTCTTCACCTTTCAAATTTGTTACGCTGCTATCCAAATGGATATTATATTTGTATTTTTCTATCAGATAAAGCCTGAATCGTTCAATCAGTGGAAAGAATACTTTAAGCTGTGCTTCCCAGATCTTCCTGTCTAGATCGTCTGTGAACGTAAAAGATTCCATATTGCTCCTTATAGAATTAGAAATAATTTTGTTGATCAATGAATTTGTGTCTTTGATAAGCATATCACTGCTTGTTATCAGTTCAGCGGCGAACTCAGGATCATTATTGGAACAAAGCGTTGCTAGCTCGGTCGCATAATTTCTGAAAATATTGTGTATTTTGTTGGAGGATATTGTCATCATGCACAGAATCGTGATGTCATAGTTATGCAAATAATCGCCTCTTTTAAATAGTCTTATCCCGCTGTATTTACTTTTCAAATTTGTTTTAGTTTCTATGATAAATCTGCATTTCTCTATTTTAGATTTATGCAGTTTGTTATAGTTTTCAATGAAAGTTACCCAATCATGTGTTTGTTCATCACTCAGGTCAACGAGATAGATAAAACTGTGGAGTAGACTTGTTTCATCTTCTTTATCGGTCAAAAATTTTTCATAGCCGATTGATGTTCTATATTTAGAGCGAAGCTCTTTTTTTACAAACGATTCCATTAAGTATTCTCCGGGAGTGCGATCTCCAATCGATCTTCCCGATATTTCATGCGTCTTGTCAACGCCAGAAAAGATTTTTGCCTTGATTATATCACGAAGCGTATCTTTCCATTCGCAATTTTCAGATATGGAATATATGACGCTGCTTCCGCCTTTAAGGACGGCAGCAATGTCATCTATAAATCTTACAGAGTTTGGGACAACAGTCCACCAGCGTTCGTTTGTGTTCATGGTTTATCACTCCCCAAGATACTGTATCAGTTTATCATCGATCTCGCTTTTATCCTTGCCGAGCATCTGAATAAAGTTGTGACGGGCAAACAGGTAGCGATTTTCATTGTTCTTTCTGAGAATATTGAGTTCGCAAAGCTCGTCCATAAGGGCTGCAAGCTTATCAACGCCTTGTGATACTATCTTTTTGATCTCAAAATCTTCGGCAACTTCCATGATCTCACTGACAGTGAAGCCATTAGAAGAATCAATATTGTAGCTGCAATAGGCAACCAGAGTTGCAATGATATCATAGTAATTATCAGTATCAAGCTTTAGGGTGATATCGAATTTACGTTTAATATCTTTGTTGAAATTCTCGTCTGAAAGTATTTTCTTTATCTGTGTTTCAGTGAGTTCATATGGCGGTGTCTTGTCAACTGTATAGTCTGCATAATCTTTTTCCTGCATTGACTTTATAAGAGAAGCGCAGTATTGATGTATAAGGCCAGGAAAATAATTGGTTGATGCAAGTATCAATGAGATGAGATACTCCTGATCTTTTGGAAAACGCACGCCCAGATAATGCAGAGGTGTTTCAAGAAGTTCTCGTGCTTCCTGATTGTTAAATGGTCTTATGGTCTTAACTGTAATATGTGGAAGCGTGGAATTATCATCATTGGCAAGTTCTCTTTCAAACTTAACAAGATTTCTTAATCCTGCAAAAACAAACTTAAAGCTTTCATTTTCTTCTGCCTGAAGTGATTCCAAGGCTCTGATCGGGTTATAGTCTATATTCTTACTGCTTTCAAACAAACTGTCTGCTTCATCTATCAAAAGAAGAAAATATGGTATTTTTTTCTTTTTCTTGTCGTTCAGGCGAAGCTCGATGAATCTTGCAAGTTCATCCCAATTGTTTGTCTTGTTAACATCTTCAAGAATATTCTCGTCAATAAGCTTTTGGGAAACCTTGAGTGCAGCCTCTCTATGGTCAAGATTTTTGATCTCAACATATACGGCTCTGTTTCCTATATCGTCTTCGTTGATATCTGTTTTTGCCATTCTCAACAATGCGGACTTACCAAGCTGTCTTCCGCCGCAGATAACGTTTGCACCCTTAGGGCTTTCAATATCTCTGAGCAGTTTTGCTCTTCCCATAAACATTTCGCTTGGTATGGCTTTTGATGCGTCTTCCATATATGGCTGGAAAGAAGCAAACGGAGCTGTTATCTGCATCAGTATTCGGTTGATAGAACTCTTGCTCTCCTCGTTTTTATCAGCAAGATAATACATAACGACTCTGTCTATCACTATGAATATCTTATCATCTGGCATATTTGCTTTGATCTTTCGTGCAAGCTCTCTTCTGTCATGCAGTTCAAGCGCCCAGTTTACTATCATTATTGTATTTTTAGTTGTTCCTATCTCATTGATAGCGTCCAAAATATTATTATAATCGGTCTTGCCGAAAAGACACATGACCCTGAAGCCTTTTTCGACAGCATAAGAACCGAATGGATATATAGGGTGCAGGTAATTATCTCTTTTTCCGTTAAGTGGTTTCTTGATAGACACATTGTAACAAGCCTTCTTGCCCTGATAAGGTTCAACAGAGTCTACATTGAAACCTATCGCATCGAGGAAGCTTTGTACCTTTTGGATATTATCTGCAGTAGGGAAGTTGTTTATCAGACTTGAAGCGAAATTACTATGCTTGTTGCCATAGCCACTACTGAATCTGTTAAGGCTAGTGATAAGGGAAGCATTACTGGTTTTGCTGTTATATACGATCTTGAATATCCTTTCGTATTCCCTGATAAAGTCTTCAAGGTAGTCTTTTGAATCCAATGCGGTTTTGTTAGTAAAGTCCTTTTGCTGGATCCTATTAATGATATCTTCTACTACAGTATAATTTTGAATATCCATCATGGACTCAGCAGATTTTATCAATTCCTGTGCCTCTGGTGTATCAGCATATTCTTTTTTTGCATTTTCAAGATGAGTGCTTAATGTTGTCTTTCTTGCGCTTGCATTTTCGTCAACAGTATGCTTGCAATAGTCAAGCATTCTATTAAAAAAGCCGAAGTTATGTGTATTCATGGCTTTTTCATACTGCTTATCAACAAGCAAAAGCAGGCGTTCTTTGCGGTCTGTGTCTATTTTTCCGTAGCTCTGGTCAAGCTCAAGGGTGCCGATAAAATTGCTCTTTATCAAGTGCATCTGCTTTAAAGCGTCAAGTGCATTTGCCTCGATATCATTTTTATCGTCGTCCCACTCAGTGTTTTTTGCCAACCTAAGATATTCTTTGATCAATTTTGCGCAGCCATAATCATCACTTAGGTGAAGATCACTGTCGGGAGTTCTGTTAAAGATCTCGTCTATCCTTTCATTGATATCTCTTGCAGGCATATCTGCATGACGGAGTATTCTGCTGATAGGAGAAAAGGCATTTATAGCAGATAATTCGTTTTCGATCACAGGAATAAAATTATCATCAAGCATGACCTCTGCATAATACAGAAAGTCCGAATAATAGTATTTATTGGAGTTATCAATAAATATGCCATTTAATTTTGATTGGAATTCCAATAACACTGTTTTTATGCAGGCGTTGCCGGCAATAGTATATCTATCTCTGTCACCAGATACGGCGATCTCATTGCATACCTGTACTGCATTATTTATTACTTCAACAATGTCATGCTTTTCGTGCTCATAGGTGTTATGATTATCATTTTCTGTGTACAACGATACATAGTAATACCAGTCAGCTATTTCTGTCAGCATTTTTGAAAGCATTGAGAAAAGATTATTTCTTAGTTCTTTTACAAGTTTGCTTGACTTGTGCTTTTCACGCTGAACTTTGCCTGCTTGTTCCCAGTTGAAGTCGATAAATTCATTGATCTTATCATTACTGATGTTAGAACCGCGAATTTCAAAGCCATTATTAATGAAATCCGGAGAAAGAAAATCATGGACATATTCAAGTATTTCATTGGCTCTATCATCTTCAGAAGCGGCTCTTAAACAATCATACAGAGGATTGTCCTTTTTCAATATCATTTTTACTGTTTCTATATATCTTGGAAGAGCTTTTTTCTCTTTGATAGGATTATTATAATATTGCTCAAAATATGTCTTAGCGTTCTTGACGTGTTCATCGATCATTTTCGATGTATTGACATTTTCTTTTATACGATAATCGGCATAAGCGTCTATGCCCTGACCATTTGTGGAATCCTTGAACTCAGACAGTTTAAGAAGCAGTGCCATAACATATTTGTTAACGTTAAGGTAACTGTATCCCTGAATAGTCGCACTAAGACTCTTATATTGGTAATCGTGCTGATTGCCTTGGAATAAAGTACGGAGTACAGCACATATCCTGAAAAATTCTGTCAGGTCAGAATAATCAGAAGCTTCATTGTCAAATATTCCAGAAATAACGCTTGATGTATAATTGCAGGACAAAGCAGGGTCATTCATTGCATAACCCAAAGTGGTGTATAAATGATTATAACTTTTATTCTGCATTGAAATGGCTTTTAAATAGGCTGACGCACAGGCATACTTTTCTTTTTTAAGCAAGCCGCAAACAGTGCGCAAAAGTTCTTCATCATCAATAAAGAAAGAGTTTGTAACACTTTCACTATTTTCTTCCTCACTGTTATTTGATGTTTCAGTGTCAGGTGTTTCATTCATTACTTCGGTCAAAGGCTCGTTCCGAATGATCTCAGTCGATTCAGTATCTGTATCTACAGCATCAGTGTTCTCTTGCTCTATAGAATTTTCGACAACATCAGAGCTTTCATCTATTTCAGATTCTGATACGGAAACAGGCTCATCTACTGTAGCTGACATTTTGGATTTAAGTTTTGACTGATAGAGATTTTCTATATATTCCTGTATATCATTATTTGTTATATCACTTTCTGTTTCCAAGTCGATAAAACGATCTTCATTAATAACATACAAGACGGGCTTTGCTTCATTGAAGCATTGATAGTTGTTATGATAGTAATTGTATAGAGAATCACATTCTTCTTTTGAAAAACCTGCAACAATAAAAATATCAATATTATTGGAATACTCTGAAAAAGTATCCTTCGATTTATCTATCAGTTTTGAAAGTTCCTTTACATTTGGAATACAAGCAGATATGATATAAGTATTCACATTTATAGAACTTGGAAAATTAAGTTCGATTCCATTAAATCTAAAGAAATTGCTAGAATTGAATGACGTGGCATTTGATTTCCAAGACTTAACAAAATAAACAGGTGATGCTGCATTTAGATGACCAATTGCGTTCAAAAGCATATTGTTGAAAACCGGAGAACTTGGTGGTGTTCTATCACTTGGTGAAGTAACAGAATGTGGCTTGAAAGAAAAACGGCTGTTATTTTTTAGCCACAAAACATTTGCCCTATTTAGATTTCTTTCAAGCGCATTGCTTGAAGTATAAACAGGTTCAAAATCACCTAGCGTGATCTTATTAGCATAACCAAGCTCAAACATTTTTTCTGCAATGGATATGTTAGCTAGCAAAGGTGTCATTGCCCACATATTGCTTCTTAAAAATCTTTCGTTCAAATTATCATATTCTGAAAAAAGTGAAGTTGCAGCCTTATGAATCGGGATCTTCATATCTTTCTTAAAATCCTTTGTTAAAACGTTTATGCTGTCTTTGTATTCGACATTGGCTACTCCAATATCAGAATGGTTGCAAACAATTATTCCAGTTTCTTTATACTTGTTTTCAAGCATCTCATCAGTTATAAAGCTTACGCCGAATGTTTCAGATATGCTGGACTGCATTGCATTTACAAGCTGCTCGATACTTACAGTTTCGTTATCAAGGCGATATTCGTCAGTTAGTACAGAGTGTAACACTACATGATTTTTACCTGATAGATCAGATGTTTTATTGATAATATCACGGCATATTACACATTCATTTATAGTATCAGACGATATAAACAGATAGTCATATCCCTCGTTTGCTTCTTCTACAAAATCATTAAGGGCAGTAACAAAGTGTTCTGCATCATCGCTGCCATTAAGGCAAAACGAAACATACAGAAAATTTAGTCCTTTTTCGCCTAATATTTTACAATGTCCTGCTGATATATAGTATGTATTTCCTTTTGATTCTTTTGAGTAGATAAATTCTGCGTTTTCATCTATTTCTTTTTGTACTGAGTCAAACATTTTGATCCTAATAAACGATTCTGCACAAGTGCCTAAGGTCATAAGATAATTATTGATACTATGCTCAGGGACGCAAGATTCATCTTCAGTAATCAAAAATGAACTAGATCTATTTTGGTTATATTTCTTGACTGCTTTATATCCTCTTGCGCTGATATGAAATACATATGGCAGATCGGCGGTGTGTGCGGATTCAAGGTAACCGGCTTTGACGAGTTCATCAGCCGAAAGCTTAAGGCTTTCATCTGTTATATCTTCTAAAGGTATATAAAGGAATGGTATGGAGCAGCCTTTTTCAGATAACGCCAATATTGTTTTAGCTAAGTTGTTCTTCATAAGATTTTTAAATTCCTTATGGTCAACAGGAACTGAAACCTTATTTGATACAAATTCAAAATTACCGACGTTACTTCTCAATGATGTGTTGAACAGTGTGACAGCTTCATTTGATGATGTATTGTTATCTTCCTTATCTTCAACAACTTTCTCGGCAATAGGTGCCATGACTGGTACTGCTGAAATTTCGGCCATCACTGATTCTTTATCAGGTGATGTGGTTTTGGCTATTGTTTCAGGAACATTCTCAGCCACAGTATCTTGCAGTTTGCTATCGTCAATGTAAAAATTGCCAAACAGCAGGTTTGCTATTATATCTCCGTCAAATTGACCATATATAGTTTGTGCCTGCATAGTTCTTTCATTGTTATCGTCAAGCTTAACAGCATCATAAAAAACATCATATGGTTTAGTTGAGGTCTTATAATCCTCTATAGACATACTTTCAGCGTCGATAGCCTGAAGTTTGTCCAAATATTTTTTCAGCATCGCCTTACATTTGTCAATATCTGATGTGATACTGCTAAACCTAGATATAACCGCTTTGGCTTCATCAAGTTCCTTTTGTTTAGCCAATGACTCGTCGAGCAGACGGATCTTCTCTTCAATGTCATCAATCAGTTGGGGTACTGGCTCATCTGGAAACAGTTTCGTATATTCTGTTCTTAATGAATCCTGCAACTGCGAAAAATCAACTGCTTCAGAAATGATTTGCTGAATGCTGTCATTTTCCATGAGCATTTTATCATTAACTGCTTCTTGAACATGGTTTACCTGTTCTTTGATGATGTCCAATCGTTCCAAAAACTTATTGGTCAGCATCTTCAATTTTTGAGTATCTGTCATAAATGCGTCCTTCTTCCAAATAATAATACGATATGATTTTTTATAGGATTACATACTAATATTGGTTAATATTATAGCACATTCTACATAATTTGTCAATATAAGCTGCGTGATTTGTTATAAAATAAACAATAACTGATATCAAACTGACTAAATACTTTGAATGCAAATATTATAACATATTCAGACAAAATTATTTTTAATTTTGTCTGAATATGTATTGACATCAAAACAATTTAGTAGTATTATATTGGTATAAACTTGATTTTTTTAGGGGGTATTCTTATGAAGAAACGAATAGCAAGCTTGTTTACCAGTTTGCTTATGATCGTTAGTTTAATGGTCGTTATGCCAACTATGTCGGTGAGTGCGGCTAATAATATCATAATCGCAGGTATTGACATAGGTTATTCTAATGGCAGCTACTTTACTAAAAACGGTAAATCGTGTGCGACGATGAGTGGCTATTGGTCAAATGGAAGATGTCATAAAAATGGTGTTTGCGATAGTGCGACAAGTTATAAATGTAATTGCATGAGATATTATCCAACTGGAAATCCTAATACATGTCAGGTTGATTTAAAGGCATCACAGTGTTGGGGCTTTGCGAGATATTGCGAATGGAAGGTTTATGGATTTCATGATGGCCTTTCTGCTTCAAAGTTTAAAACCACAGTTGGAAAAACTAATGCTAACTCATGTACAGAAAGCTATATTAAGAGCAAATTTTATAATATTGCAGTTGCGTCTCATCTGCGTACAGGAGATGGTGGCCATTCTTTGTCAATAATATCTACCGATGAATCTGGAGTTATTTGGGTTGACTGTAATTCTGATGGATACTGTAAAGTTATTGTGCATAATCAGACATGGGCACAATTTGCAAACTATTTAAAGGGAAGAAGCGGAATATCATATGTGTATTCCTTTATAGGTGGTAAAGGTTCTGCTGAAGCAAGTTCAAAACCTACAAATGTTATACTTTCAAAAAATCAGTATTGGTATGATCTTAAAGACACAATTACCCTAACTCCCTCGTCAAATGGGGCTACATCGTATGTTATGAGTGTTGAAAAAGATGGAAAACGTATTATTGATTGCATATCATTAAATGGTGCATATAGTTTTGCAGCAAATAAATGGGGATATGGCAAATACCACGCTTGGATTTCTGCGACAAATAGTGCTGGAACAACAGATTCATCAGCTTGTGATTTTGAGGTAGTTAAAGCCCCGTCTTATTCTGATGTTTGGTGTTCAAAGGGTTTTTATGATTATGATAGCAATGAATCAATTGATATATACATAAAAGCAAGTTGTACAAAGGGTCAAACAATTGGAATTGATTACCTTGATGAGGATTTAAATCCTGTTAAGAGAGTTGTTACATCGAATTGTGGGAATAGCTATAAAATTTCAACGAAGTCTCTTGGAAAAGGATATTTCAGTGCTTATTTTACAATTTGGAATGGCTCTGGTTCGGTAGATACTAAACGTACATATTTTTATGTCGGTCAAAAACAAAATGTTGGTACAGATTTTTATGCACGAATAAAGAATAATGCTGCTAACAAATATCTTACAAACTCAAATGGAAATGTAAATGGAACAACATTGGATTGTTCCAAACAACAGATTTGGAAATTTGTAAGGCAGAGTGATAATAGTTATAAATTGATAAGCGCATATGATAATGGTGCTATGGATGTTAAGGACTACGCTACTTCTGGCTCAGGTACAAATGTTCAAATGAATTCAAGTTGGGATACTAATGCGCAAAAGTTTTACATCTATTATGTAAATAAATCATATTATTTTAAACCAGTATGTGCGGATTTGGCTTTGGATCTTAGCAACAAGACATCAAATCTTGAAGTATGGGGAGCAGGGTTTAACTGGAATCCTCAAAAATTTTCAATAGAAAAAGTTAATACTAATGATATAGGTGTTCACAAGTTTTCGACATGGACTACCACAAAAAATGCAACTTGCACTCAAGTTGGTACAAAAAGTCGGAAATGTACAGTTTGCGGAAAAACAGAAACACAGACCATTGCAAAGACTGGACATAAGTCAGTAACTGACAAGGCAATCCCTGCCACCTGCACAACAGACGGCAAGACGGAAGGTTCACATTGCTCAGTTTGTGGTGCGGTAATAAAGGCTCAGGATACAACAAAGGCAACAGGCCATAAGTTTGGCAATTGGACAACCACAAAATCAGCTACCTGCACAGAAAGCGGTACACAGATCAGAAAATGTGAGACTTGCGGTGCAACTGAAAGCAAGAGCTTATCAGCTAAGGGTCACACAGAAGTTGTTGACAAGGCGATCCCTGCCACCTGCACAACAGACGGCAAAACCGAGGGTTCACATTGCTCAGTTTGCGGCGCTGTTATCAAGGCACAGACAACGATAACTGCCACAGGTCACAAGTCAAGCGGTTGGATAGTCGACAAAGCGGCTTCTATCGGAGTTAAAGGCTCAAAGCACAAGGAATGTACAGTCTGCAAGAAAGTTCTTGAAACGGCTGAAATTCCTGCACTTTCAAGAATTAGCATTTCAAAGGCAAGCGTGACACTTTCCACTTCGACCTACGCTTATGACGGCAAGGCGAAGAAGCCTGGTGTAACGGTCAAGCTAAACGGCAAAACTTTGAAGAATGGTACAGATTACACAGTTTCCTATTCAAACAACACCAAGGTCGGAACAGCTACTGTAAAAATCACAGGCAAGGGCAATTACACAGGCTCAGTTTCTAAGACCTACAGTATCAAAAATAACTTCAAGAAAGCCACAGTTTCGAGCATTTCCACAAAGGCTTTCACTGGCAAGAACATCACTCAGAGCATTACTGTTAAATACAATGGCAAAACGCTGAAAAATGGCACTGACTACACAGTTTCATACTCTAACAACAAGAGCATAGGCACTGCCACAGTAAAAATCGCAGGAAAAGGTTCTTACACAGGCACTATCACTAAGACCTTCAAGATAAATCCTGCCAAGCAGGAGATACAGAAGCTCACGGCAAAGAGCAAGGCATTCTTTGTGGACTGGGCGCAGAAAGGTTCGGCTACTGGATACGAGATACAGTACGCTACCAACTCAAAGTTCACAAGTGCAAAGAAAGTTACCATAACAAACAACAAGACCGACAAGACCACTGTTTCAAAGCTTTCAGGCAAAAAGAAATATTACGTTCGTGTTCGTTCATACACAACTGTAAAGGGTACTAAGTATTACGGCGCTTGGTCATCAACAAAAACTGTTACTACTAAAAAATAAAGTCTATGATTAATGAGAACTCTCCCATGCAGAAGATTTATGCATGGGGGAGTTTTTTTGTGCCAAATTTTTAATTTGTACTCTCACATCTCAACTTCTCGGTTATACGCCTCAGCCCCCTCGACATACAGCGTTCTCATTTCTTCAAACGAGTCGCTTGGGGAAAGGATAACGCCGTCTTTGCCGAATTTATTGAAATAGTATTTGACTTGGATAGGCGGGGAGATGAACTCGTTGACAGCGTTGGGCTTGGGTTTTTCATTGCCTTTCAGTATGGGGCGCTGATAGAGTATTTTGCCGAACATTTCAACGCCTTTTTCGGTGAGGTATACTTTGGAGATATCGCTCTCATCACTGCCAAAACGTGGGTCGCTGAGTAGGTGCTTCACGGACTTGACGTGACCCTCTTTCAGCCGTTCGTATTCGGTGACGGAGGAGTATTCCTTTTGGCTGAGCTTTTCTGCAATGCTTAGTCCGCTCAATCTGCTTATGCGATAGCTGTCGGCTTTGAACTCTTTGCCTGCGCTTTTTTCGTCGGACAGGCAGACAAGATAATTATACATCTTATATTCGTCGCTGACGATACGGTAGGGGATAAGCCTTATGCGGCGCTTTTCACGGCTGTACATATTAGAATATGCGTAAATGAAGCTGTAATATCTGCTACCGTTTTGTTTGATGACTTCATTTATTTTTATGATATTGTCGGCGAAAATGAGCCTTTCACGTTCGCAATCTGACAGCAGGGCATAGTCCTCATACACGGCTTTCAGAAATCTTCTTAGGGTCGAGCTGTACACCTTGTTTTCATAGTAAAGGTCATCACTGCTCAGTGTATCGTAAAGGTCACGGCATATGCTGAGCCTTACTCGCACTGCATTTTCGGTCTTGGTCTTTTCGTATTTTGCAGAGAGCTTTGAGATAAGATAGCTTTTTATTATCTCCTTGCTTTTATCATCAAGGCCGTCATTGATCTCCTCGATCTGCCATTTTACGAATGCGTTCAGAAGTGGGATACCATTATATTTTTCACTTTTGTATTTTAATGATGCGATATATGCTGAATCAAATATACTTGTGAGAAATGAGGACATTGATACGCTGCCGTTAGGGGAAAGGCTTGTTTCAAATATGGACTTGTCCTTGATAATGACGGAATATGCAGAGGGTGAGAGGGGTATGGATTGCACCTCTGCGATATATGGTACGTTTTTGTCACGCTTGGGCAGAAATGTGCTTGGGAGTATGAGCATTTTTATCACCTCTTGTATCCATTATATCATAAATGTACTTTTTGTCAATATCATAGAAAATTATTTTGCTGAAATTGTGATATAAATGCCGTAAAAACGTTATAAATGTGCAAAAACATAGACAAAAAAGTTTTTGAAAATTACACTTTTGTTGACGATGATAAGGTGGTATAATGTATACAGAACAAAGGACGGGAGGTGATAAAAATGGGAAAGACGATCCTTACGGCTATCATTGTAGCTGTACTTGACTGCGCTATCGCAGCTGTCAAGGAGATTGGGGAATGAGATGAAATAACAACAGACGGGAGGTGATAAAAATGCTTTATATAAAATAGCCACTTTCTATTGACATTTGTGTCTGAAAATGGTATAATATATATGTATTAAAGTGTCGATAAGATAAGTTTGGTGTTTTATTACAGAATATCATTGATTATTTTGTCAACTTTGACCTACTACACTGGTGCAAATTAGCACTAGTCTAAAACTTCGTAACCTATGCCCTTAATGTTTGATGCCTACTACACTGGTGCAAATTAGCACTAGTCTAAAACTAGAACATATCTCGGTTGATCCAACCCTTTCTACTACACTGGTGCAAATTAGCACTAGTCTAAAACCAGCCGTCCTAATAAGTCTAAATGTTGACACTACTACACTGGTGCAAATTAGCACTAGTCTAAAACGAATATCAGACAATATTATCGAGATTATGGCTACTACACTGGTGCAAATTTGCACTAGTCTAAAACTCAGGATATCTTTCAACACAACACCGTTTTCTACTACACTAGTGCAAATTTGCACTAGTCTAAAACTCGTCGCGTGTAGCCCTTTCAATCTTTTTCTACTACACTGGTGCGAATTTGCACTAGTCTAAAACGAAAAACAATAGTCAGGAATTGCATTGCTACTACACTGGTGTGAATTTGCACCAATTGGCAAAGTCTAACATCAAAAACAACAAATAAAAAATCCCTTAACGCTCAATGCGCTAAGGGATAACTAATATAAGGAGTGATATTTATGGCAAAAAAGAATAAAATGAAGCCTAGAGAGCTGCGTGAGGCTCAGAAAAAAGCCAGACAGCTCAAAGCGGCTGAGATAAATAATAACGCTGCTCCTGCAATCGCTGCCATGCCTGCTGCAGAGGTCATTGCACCTGCGGCAGAGAAGAAAAAATCCTCCGTAAAGGCGGCAGGAATGAAGTCTATTCTTGTCAGCGAAAATAAAATGTACATAACCTCTTTCGGCAAGGGCAATTCTGCTGTGCTTGAATATGAGGTGGATAATAATGACTACAACCAAACTCAGCTTTCTTCAAAGGACAACAGCAATATCCAGCTTGGTGGTGTAAACGAAGTAAACATCACTTTTTCAAGCAAGCATGGCTTTGAGAGCGGAGTGGAAATAAACACTTCAAACCCTACTCACAGAAGCGGTGAAAGCTCGCCTGTAAGAGGGGATATGCTGGGGCTTAAATCGGAGCTTGAAAAGCGCTTTTTCGGCAAAACTTTTGATGATAATATACATATCCAGCTTATTTACAACATTCTGGATATCGAAAAGATACTTGCGGTGTATGTAACGAATATCGTTTATGCGCTGAACAATATGCTCGGTGTAAAGGGTTCAGAAAGTCATGACGATTTTATTGGGTATCTTTCCACAAATAATATTTATGATGTTTTTATTGACCCTGATAACAGCAGTTTATCTGATGATAAGAAAGCGAATGTCAGAAAAAGCCTTAGCAAGTTCAATGCCCTGCTGAAAACTAAGCGCCTTGGCTATTTCGGTCTTGAAGAGCCAAAGACGAAAGATAATAGAGTTTCGCAAGCTTACAAAAAGCGTGTTTATCATATGCTTGCAATTGTGGGTCAGATAAGACAGTGTGTTTTTCATGATAAATCGGGTGCAAAAAGATTTGACCTTTACAGTTTTATTAACAATATTGATCCCGAATACAGAGACACTCTTGACTATCTTGTTGAGGAACGCTTAAAGTCCATAAACAAGGACTTTATCGAGGACAACAAGGTCAATATCAGCTTGCTTATTGATATGATGAAAGGCTATGAGGCTGATGATATCATACGCCTTTATTACGATTTCATTGTGCTTAAATCTCAGAAAAATCTCGGTTTTTCTATCAAAAAGCTTCGTGAGAAAATGCTGGACGAATACGGCTTCAGATTTAAGGACAAGCAATATGACTCTGTGCGCTCAAAGATGTACAAGCTTATGGATTTTCTGCTTTTCTGCAACTACTACAGAAATGACATTGCCGCAGGCGAATCTCTTGTGCGCAAACTGCGTTTTTCAATGACCGATGATGAAAAAGAGGGGATATATGCTGATGAAGCGGCAAAGCTTTGGGGCAAATTCAGGAATGATTTTGAAAATATCGCCGACCACATGAACGGTGACGTTATCAAGGAGCTTGGCAAGGCTGACATGGATTTTGATGAGAAAATTCTTGACAGCGAAAAGAAGAATGCGTCTGACCTTTTGTATTTCTCCAAAATGATATATATGCTCACATATTTTCTTGACGGCAAGGAGATAAACGACCTTCTTACAACGCTTATCAGCAAGTTTGATAACATCAAGGAGTTTTTGAAGATAATGAAAAGCTCTGCTGTTGATGTTGAGTGTGAACTTACGGCGGGCTACAAGCTGTTCAATGACAGCCAGAGGATAACCAACGAGCTTTTTATCGTAAAGAACATTGCTTCCATGAGAAAGCCTGCGGCTTCGGCGAAGCTTACGATGTTCCGTGACGCACTGACTATACTCGGTATAGACGACAAGATCACGGACGATAGGATAAGCGGGATTCTAAAACTTAAAGAAAAAGGCAAGGGCATACATGGCCTGAGAAATTTCATAACAAACAATGTTATCGAGTCCTCTCGGTTTGTATACCTTATCAAGTATGCGAACGCTCAGAAGATAAGAGAAGTGGCTAAGAATGAGAAAGTTGTCATGTTTGTTCTTGGGGGTATCCCTGACACGCAGATAGAGCGTTATTACAAGAGTTGTGTGGAATTTCCTGACATGAACAGTTCTTTGGGAGTAAAGCGCAGTGAGCTTGCGAGAATGATAAAGAACATCAGCTTTGATGATTTCAAAAATGTGAAACAGCAGGCAAAGGGCAGAGAAAACGTGGCTAAGGAGAGGGCAAAGGCTGTTATCGGGCTTTATCTTACGGTCATGTATCTGCTGGTGAAAAATCTTGTGAATGTCAATGCAAGGTATGTTATTGCGATACACTGCCTTGAACGTGATTTTGGGCTGTATAAGGAGATAATTCCTGAGTTGGCTTCAAAGAACTTGAAAAATGACTACAGGATACTTTCACAGACGCTTTGTGAACTTTGTGATAAGTCGCCGAATTTGTTCTTGAAAAAGAACGAGCGGCTGCGCAAGTGCGTTGAAGTTGATATCAATAATGCAGACAGCAGCATGACAAGAAAATACCGCAACTGTATTGCTCATCTTACTGTAGTTCGTGAACTGAAAGAATACATAGGAGATATTTGTACAGTGGATTCTTACTTCTCCATTTATCATTATGTTATGCAGCGCTGTATCACGAAAAGGGAAAATGACACAAAGCAAGAAGAGAAAATAAAGTATGAGGACGATCTTTTAAAAAATCACGGCTATACGAAAGACTTTGTAAAGGCTCTCAACTCGCCGTTTGGATACAACATTCCGAGGTTTAAAAATCTTTCAATTGAGCAGTTGTTTGACAGAAATGAATATCTTACTGAAAAGTAGCGTGGTGTAGATACCGCCGCTCTCTTGGGGGACAGGAGGTGGCGGTGATATTCATTCTTGTAAAAGACGTGGTGGATATTCTGTTTGATTTGTTTTTTGGAAAGAAGAAGTAGGACAAGTGAAAATCAGAGCGCTGTATGCAATGTGATGCGGATATCTACAAACGCTTAGCAGCATAAAGCTGATGAAGCTCCTTAAAAAGCTGAATATTTTTCGATTTTCTACCTCACCAGCGTCATTAGGGGAATAGTCCCAATCGTCTGTAGAAGCGATAACAACAGTATCGTTCTTAAAGTCAACTATAGCGCCAACACCATATGTAGTGATAAGCTGAGTTTTTCTTATATCTCCAACGGAGATCTTTTTGTTTGAATATGTTGATATGCCATTCTTCTGCATAATCTCTTATTCTAGGCTCGATACTTTCGACACGTTCAAGCATGGTTCGTTTTATCTGCTCTATATCTTTATCATCAGCAGTTTTTCGACGATGGCAGCAAAAATCCTGCTCTGACACAGAAAATCGTGGACAGCGTATCGAGGCTTTCTGAGAAGGATCAGAAACTTGTCCTGGAGATTTCGGAGAGGTTGGGAAAAGATTGAATCGATAAAGTGCCTTAATGCTAGTCATAAGGCACTTTTGCTATGTGGAGCATACAAAAAAAAGAGTTACGCTTTTCGGTTCTGTGAAGCACTTATAAGTACACCCACTCTTAAATCAGGCAATAGACCATATTCGATGAATATAAAATAACGCAACATGAGGCTATGTCTCCGAAACTATTAATGGAGGCATAGCTATTTTTTCTCTTGAAATAATCTCTCCGATGTGGTATAATGATAACTGATACATAAAGCATGACCAGTCGTGAGGTGAGTGTAATGAATATCGCTATTTGTGATGATGAACAGGTATTCTTAAGACAACTGCACAGAAAAATTGCTGACCTTAAAATTCCAGACTGCCAGATTCACGAATTTTCAAGCGGTAAAGAACTGTTAAGCTCTTTTATTAAGGGTATGTATGAGGTCATTATCCTCGATGTGGAAATGCCTGAGCTGAACGGTTTACAGACAGCCGAAAAAATCAGACAAACAGATAAATCAGTAATTATTTCTTTTCTGACGAATTATGCTGAGTTTGCAGTACAGGGGTATGAGGTCAATGCTTTTCGATACATTTTGAAAAATCAACCCGATTATTTATACACGCAACAACTATCTTCTATTTTTGATGAATGTGAGCAGCGATTCAGAACCTACAAATTCAGCAACAGGAACTTGTCTTTCAAATTCAGACTGATTGATATATTGTATTTTGAGGGACACAAGAGAAAGGTGGTCATATTTACTTCTACAGGCGAATTGGAGTACGGTGGCGATTTTACAGAGGTTTGCAGTGAACTGCTGAAATACAACTTTATAATCGTAAATAAGGGACTGCTTATCAACCTTGAACATATCCAGAATATCAGTAAAAATGATATTATTATGTCAAACGGAAGAAAAATCCCCATTGGAAGAACTTATAAAGATGATGTGGTATCACGCTATCTTGATTTTGCCACAAGGAGATGATTGTCTTGCCTGTACTTCTTCAAAACATTATTGAAATAGCCAATGTAGCAGTAGAAATACTTTTGATATTTCTTTATCTTTCATTACTTAGCAAAAGAAAAATTGATAAACTACCCTTGGTTTTTTCGTACCTTATAGCTACAGCTTTTCTTTCTGCGGTCGTTCTATTAAGTGATAATATCTTCCTTAATCTTGTATTAACTACAGTTTTGATTTCACTAATATCGTTCTTATGCTTTGATGATACCATTAAGCATAGAATATTTTGGATCGCAATATATCTGCTGATAATATCTGTATCAGAACCGATTGTTATAGGAATACTGTGTATTGCCAATATGGGAACTCCCGAAGATTTCTTACAATCAGGTTTAGGACGTTATCTCGGAATGATAGGAACTGATCTTATCTACCTTTGGCTTATAGGAATGATGCACCGTATCATTAACAAACGAATCCGTGATTTGCCTATTAAGTATTGGATTTTAATAATTACAATTCCGATTATAAGTATTTTTCTTTTGCAGACGATGCTTGACAGCTTTACTGTAAAAGATTCTCTCAACTATATTTCTTTAAGTATTTCCCTAATTGGTATTATCTTTATTAATATTTCAATGTTCAACTTTTTTGAAAGCTATGAAGATAAGATAAAACTAAAATATCTTGAAACTTTGAAACAGCAGGAACAGGAGAATTATAAGCTCCTTGCATTATCCCATAAACAAGTAAAAGAACTTAAGCATGATATTGAAAATCAGTTTTCTGTTTTGAATGGCTTAATGAAATCGGGAGACAATGCTGCTGCTATGCAGTATCTTGATAAACTGAATTCATATGTGCGGACTGCTAATCGTATTTGTTATACGGGAAATAATGTCATTGATTCTATTGTAAACATAAAAGGCTCACTTGCTCAGACATATGGAATTGAGTTTATCTGTAAGGTCAACATTATAACAAGTATCAAAGCTGATGAATTGGAACTATGTCGTATTATAGGGAATGGACTGGATAATGCGATTGAAGGCTGCCAAAGGGTAGATGTACAGAATAAGCATATCTGCTTCAGTATCAGCGAAGATCGTGAAAAGCTTATGATTGTTATATCCAATACATCTGATGAAGTAGATACAACAGCATTATCATCTACGAAAAAAGAAAAGGGACTTCACGGTATCGGTATCAGCAGCATAAAATCATCGGTTGAGCGTTTGGACGGTCTTGTAAAATTTGATTATGCGGACGGAATTTTTAAGCTCAATATTATGGTTCAGAATTGTTTGCCAGTCTAACAAAAATGCATTTGGGGACATAAAACCGACAGTTGGGGACACTTACAGCACTTTTTGAGTAAACCTACTTGGAAAATTTACCTGCGTGTGCTATGATTTTTGCAGGAAGTGATTCAGAAATGATTTCAAAACTTGCAAAAAGCATAGCACACTTTTTTGTGGTTCAGAACATAACGGAAGAATCCAAAGAGGTGATCTACGCATATGGAATGGAGCTGCTGATCTCTGATGTGCTGAATACCATTATCGTCCTGCTGATTGCTCTGTTTTCCCATACGCTGCCTGCGGTTGTTGTATTCATAGCCGTATTTATGGGGTTGAGACAGTTTGTAGGTGGGTTTCACGCTAACAGTCATCTTAGTTGTATGTTCACGCTTGTCATGGTGATGATGGTTTTCTCTTACGGCATTTGCAATGTAAGCGGACATATTACGCCAATATTCAGCATCAGTTTCATAATGATAGCATTACCAATCATTCTATGTATTGCTCCCGTTCCGCATCCGAATAAACCGATGTCAGAGGAAAAGAGTGTCAAGCTAAGGAAAAGAAGCTGCATCTTAGCTGTTACCCTATCCGTTGTCACGATTGCACTGCTTGTATTCCAATATCAAAAACTAAGCCTTTATGTATCAAGCGGAATGCTGCTGTCAGCAATCATGGCACTGCTCGGTCACTTTTTGAATCGGGGTGATAACAGTAAACGATGATAAGGAAAGAGAAAAACGGAGTATTTTGGCGATTGTAATTCTTGCTCTTGTAAGGCTGGTGCTGTATATCTCAAATGGCAGCGTTTGCGGTATTACGTTTTATCAACCGAAAGAGCCTGACTTATCTGAACTGTTTGAAAGGAGGGATTTGTAATGAAAAAGCTGATGAGCATAGCAAAGAAGGCTTCTACGGCACTGGCGGCTCTTGCGCTGGTGGTAGCTACCACATCAGTTCCGAGTGCTTGCTTCCATTGGTTCGCACAACCTGTAGAGCCAGAAGAGCTGAGAAACTATGTAAACAAGAAATAATTGGCAACTGTGTGTTGCAGAAAGGTGGTATGAAATGGTTAAGAATAAGATTTTGAAACGTATCGTGGCAGGTCTTAGCTGTATTGCGTTATCTACAACTATGCTTACGAGTTTACCTGCTTTTGCCGATGATTATGTTGACGAATATCAATATTACTCAACGTTAGATCCTAATGGTGAAGAGTACCAAGAATGGAAATCAAATCTGGCAAGTTCTGCTGTAAGTGTTCCCCAAAATAGAATGCTTAAAAGTATTCTCAAAAATAATACTTTAATAGCAAATGACTACATTGAGTTCAACACTGCAAGTAATGGTCACTATACTATTGGTACAATAGGAGGAAACCCTAACAGTTCAACTGATGATAATAAAAAGATGCTTTTCGGTCATCCGGGTGGAGGAACATCAAAAACAACAATTGTTGTTGGTGAAAGCATAAATGAGTTTACATCATCAAATGTAACTTATGATGCTGATGGTTCTAAAAGTGTTTCCAAAGCTTCTTATGATGGTGTTGATGTCACACAAGAACTATCTATTATTGAGAATTCGGCGACTGGACGAGATGATGTTGTTAAGATTAAGTATATCGTCAAAAATGATACAGAATACGCCAAACAAGTGGGCATAAGAATTATGATGGACACTATGCTCGGTGGTAATGATGCTGCGCCATTCAGAGTAAACGGATCTGATGTAACAACTGAAACCGTATATTCAGGTTCTAATATTCCGCAAATATGGCAAGCCTTTGATTCCGCAACTAATCCCGGTGTAGTAGCACAAGGTACATTCTACAAATCGGGAGACAGAAAACCTGATAAAGTACAATTTACTAATTGGGGAAATGTAACAAGTACGCTATGGGATTATGTGACTCAGCCAGGACGATCTAATGGAGATAGTGCAGTATCCATCACATGGAACAAAGATACTTTCACCAGTGGTGAAACACGAGAATTTGTTACCTATTATGGATTGAGTGAGTTAGAACAGAATTTAATTCCTCCGTTAGCATTAAGTGTATACGCTGATAATAAGGTTAGTATTTCCAATTTTAATTATGATGATATAAATGCAAATGTATATTTGGATAATATTGGAGATGGCGATGCGACAGATGTATCGATAAAAATCACTGCTGATAACCTTGAACCAAAGTATGGAACCTCACTTACACACAATTATTCGGTAATAAAGCCAAGTAAAAGCTATTTAATTCCTTTGAAATTTATAGTTCCAACAGATTCAAAACATAATTCTGATATAAATGCAAAATTGGATTTTGAATTATCATACAAAGTTGCCAAGACCGGTGATACAGAAGTAAAGCGAATAACCAAAAACATAACAATTCCTAAATTGAAAAGAGCCGTTGTAGTAGTACCGGGAATAATGGGAATAGATCTTGCAAAAACATCAAATGATGAAAGTGTATGGGGATCTTGGATTGAACAGCCAAGTAACTTTGATGATGTTAAAAAAATTCACAATGCGTTCCAGTCGCTCAAATGCGATTACTACGGTAATAGTAATATTGAATTATATCCTGTTAATAATTATGGATATGATGATACTTATAAAGGAATAATTGAATCACTAAATAATGATACTGATATTTCTGATAAGTATGATATCTTATTTTTCCCGTATGATTGGAGAATGGGAGCGCAAATAACGGCTAATAATCTTCATGATCTTATTAGTGATTATAATGAGGTAGTTTTTGTTGCACATAGTATGGGTGGTATTGTTACAGAAAAATACATTTCGGAATATGGTGCTGATAATATTTCTAAACAAATAACTGCCGGAACACCATTTTGGGGTGCGCCAACGATGCTTTGCGTTTTAAGCACTGGTGATTTATCATATATCATAGGAGGACTCGGGGTAGCAGAATCATTATTTACTTCATTTGAACTTCCAAGTGTTTTGGTGAATTTAGGCAGTTGTTATGATTTGTTGCCAAATAAAGATTATACAGATGACTGGCAGTGGATATATTCATATAAACGAACTTATGATCATTGGTATGATTATTTTATAGATAACGGCAATTTTACGTATTTTACATTTGACGAATTTGATGAGCTGATTTCTGATGATTATAATAATTATCTTTGGATAGATGGAAAATATAACCATAGCCGCATAAAAATATCCCAAAACAATACTAATAATCTGAAAAGAATAGCATTAGTAGGAAGTAATAGAAATACCATTTCAACTATTCAACATTGTCCTGGCGATAGAGGATTGCAATTCGTTCCAGAATATGGTATTGGCGATAGTGTAGTTCCAATTGAAAGTGCAACAATGAATTTTAATCACGATCTTTTGGATATAAAAATCTTTGATCAAGATCATATGGGGTTAATACAGAGTCAGGAATGCATAGATGAGATATTAAAAAACATAAAAGATACAAAATCATTTATGAAGCTGCCCATGAGAACAAAAATGGCAAATAACAATCTTACATCTAATGCCATAGAAGAAACCAAGACACTTTCAAATAAGCTTGCTATTTCAGGTTATTTTGATTTATTCTTTTCAAACGAAACCTGTTCATATTATTACACAAATTCAGAGGTTCATGAAGGGAATAATTTTAAATTTGACCCTTTAACATCAGTTGGCAATCCGATTTTACTGGCTCAATTTGCTGATGATAATTATGATTGTAAAATCAATTCACTTGCTGATCAAAACACTGATATTATGTGCAATATTGATGGAAACATCTATTTGTATACCAATATCTCTGTGAATAGTGGATCTGTATTATTCTTAAATTTATCAGATGGTTCATTTTTTATTAACATTGATCTTGATAATGATGGTGAAATAGATACAACTGTTACGCCAACTATCAATCCAGGGGTAATTCAAGATGATGAGAAATCACCTGAAATAACAGTAGAATCTTGCAATGCAGGTATTAGTAACTCAAATACTATAAATCCCAATATAGTTATAACTAACAACTCTGACAAGCCTTTAAAAATGAGTGATATAACTATAAATTATGTATTTAATGCAGACAATAAAGAAAACCTTGAATACCATTGCGACTGGCTTGCTGTAGATAATCAATACTTAGGTAATACTTCGGTTTGTGAATTTGTTAATGACGATTACGGAAATACATATGCAAAAATCAAATTTAATACCGATGTTGAACTTCAACCTAATAAACAGTTTGTAATCCATTTTAGACTAAATGCAGCAGATTGGTCTAATTGGGATACATCGAATGATTATTCAATGGGAACAGAACAGCTATTGCCAAATGATAAAATAATTGTTTTTTATAATGAACAGCTTATAAGCGGTGTCCAGCCTTGAAGTAGAGGTTGAAGCAATGAAAAAAACAATTATAATTATAATTATATCATTATTAGTTACGGCAGGCACTTTTGTTTTATCTAAGTATCACAACAGAGATAAAATGATGACTCAAATGAATAAAGATATACAAGATTATTATTATATAAGCTGTCCAAATGGAAATGAGCTTGACATCAAGCAAAAGAGCAGTAATGAATATCAATACTCTATTCTTAGTTATCCTTTTAGCACAACAGAATACACTAACAAATTTACATTCAGATTAAAAGTGAGTCTTGATCAGAAATTCATATTTGAAAAAATCGGCTTATTGACAGGCACAAGCGGAGTAAACGCAAATACAGACTTTCCTAATTGTCTTATTAAAGAAAATGATTCTTCTCAATATCAACGTTTTTTTCTCCCCACGCCAGAAGAAGATAATGATGTTTCAACAATCCTTGGCGAAGGCAAAATATATGTATCATTCAAGAATGCAATCAATTCATCAGATATATCATCTGTAATAGATGAATATAGTGAATACGGAACAGTGACATGGCTTTGGGTCGATACTTACAATGATTCTGATTCAACACTACCAACGATTCAAAATCCTCAAAATGACGAAAGAGGAGTGTATGGTATCCCGTTGTTCTATGCTGGCGAAAAGCTCATTTCACCATTAGATAAGTTTGTTAATATAATAAATGATAAACACGCTTATTTGGAAGACGAATTTGAAAACATAAGAAACGGTATTAATACAGGTAAAGATACTATTAAGCAATCTGATATTAATATTATAGGTATTGTTTTATTGTCCCAAAAAGATTTGAACCGTAGTGCCATAATAAACGAAATCGCCATAAAGGGAAATGTCTATGTAGTTAACTAAACTATAAATTTATTGTTATCTTGTTTTATTGCCAAATACTATATTTTTCGTTCCACACAAGTCTGAATAGGCATTGTGGGGCACACCACAACAGGCACAAACTCTATTGGAACTGAATAACCGCAAGCCCTCGGAAATGCTCTTGTAAGCGTTTCTGAGGGCTTTTTCTTTTCAGCGGTTAGAATTCCGCTCCGCAGGCTCGGATAGTGATGTGTGGCATTTCCGTTCGCCTGACGGTCAAGCTGAGGTCGGCTCGGTGATGCCGTGACGGAGTTCATACTCACGCACACGGCGGTAGAAAGTATTTGCTGACATATTCATTCTCCGCATAAAGTCCCTGCCCGTGATGTGCTTGGCTCTCCATTCCCCATAGAGCTGACCGAACCTCGTCCAGTCGGTGGGGATAGGCTTTCGCCCGGTGTACTTGCCCTGAGCCTTAGCGATCTCGATGCCCTCACGCTGTCGCTGTTTGAGCTGCTCACGCTCCAACTGTGAGAGTGCAGCGAACACGGTGAGCATAAATTTGCCCGCAGGAGTGTCGGTGTCAATTTTCTCCTTGTGGCTGATGAGCGTTACTCCCTTGTCTGTGAGGGTGTCGATGATGTTCAGCAAGTCCTTTGTGGAGCGTCCCAGACGGCTGATACTCTCGATGTAGAGGGTGTCACCCTCACGCACATAGTCAAGCATTGCCCTGAGCTGAGGGCGGTCGGTGTTCGCTCCTGACAGCTTCTCGGAGAAGATGCGGTCAACCTGATAACTGCACATGATCTCCTGCTGTCTCGCTGTTTCCTGATGCTCCGTAGAAACACGGATATAACCTATTTTGCTCATAGTTGTTGTTTCCTTTCTTTATTCAAGTGTATTTTTATTTCTATGTTTAGCCTGTGTCCTCTGACGGCTTTTCTCACGCTCACGCTTCATCTGCTGTTCGTTGATGTACTGGCGCACCTGTCGGGTGTACTTCTTCGCCGTTTCACGCTTGGTGAGGAATGCGGTATGCTCGACATTAAGCCTGTTCCACTTCGATTTCAGCTTGTTGGACTTCTCCAAAAGGTCAAGCATCGTCGGCGGTTTGCCGTCAACAGCATACTTCTTGATATGCTCCTTGATGTACTTGACCGTCTGCTCGTAGTCCTCGATAGTGGCGGCATTTTTCTTCTTGAAACGGCTCTGCGACCAGCCCGATTTGCCCTGATACTCCTTGTAAACAGGCTCCAGCTCGTCACGGTGCTTCATCTTTGCAATGAGCGTGTCGATAGCTGTAAACTTCTTTTTCAGATCGGCACGCTCAGTTGTGTGGTCATCGGAGTGAGGTGTATTGAAGAAGAATCCAGACAGCTCGCTGAATGACATAACGCCACCAGCTTCAAGGTCTGCGATGATTTCGTTTGCTCTGCCCATACCTCTGATAGCTTTCCACGGATCTTCTTTCTTTTCAGGTGCTTTACTCTCCGTAGGTGTGGGCTGTGGTGTCGGGGCAGACAGTTCAGGCTTTGACTCGGCGGGCTTGGAAGCAGATGCGTTAAGCATATCAAGCTGTGCCTGCCGTCTTGCTCGTCGGGCAGCAAAGAACTTCTCAACCTGTTCCGCCGCAGCTTTTCTCTTTGCGGTTTCGCTCATTTCGGTGATAGTTTCAGGCTCAGCAGATTGTTTCAGTGTTGTCGGTGCGGTGACTGTCTGCTTCGGCTCGGTCTTTGGAACAACAGGCTTCGGCGGTTCGATAAGCATATCGGGAGTGACATTCTCTGCTGACAGCTTTTCCTGTATCTCCGCAATCTGCTCGGTGATGCTTTCGACGGTGAATCCCTCGCCCAGCGTTTCGGCTCTTGTGAACCTCTGCTGACCATCACCCGACAGCTTGAATTTCAGCTTGTACTTGTTATGCGGAGTGTAAACATACTCGATGCCGCTGGCGGTACAGTTGCGGAGAAAATCAGCAAAGTCACGGCTGTAAAGCATGACCTCTGCAATACGAACACGGAGCTTTTCTTTCCACGACTTGCCATCTTTCTGCATTTTATTCTCGTAATGTGATACACCCTTACCAATCGGTTCAATAACGGATATGCCGTGTTCGGCACATATCTCGTCCGATATTTCACGCAGCTCTGCCCACGCTCTTTCCGACTTTCTGCCCTGATTATGCTCGGTGGTGAAACTCAGTCCGTTATACAAATTTGTGTTGTTAAAAATGATATGGCAATGCAGGTGGTCTTTATCGTTGTGAACAGCTATCACATACTGATAATCGTCCTTGAGATAACGGTCGCAAAGCTCCTTTCCGATCTGCATAGCTTGTCCGGGCGTAACTTCACCGGGGGCAAAACTCTGAATCATGTGATAAGCGAGGATTTGGGTGCGCCCTGTGCCTGTTCCTCGGACTGTTCGGAAGTCCTCGCTTGCTCCTGCACTGTCGCTTCGGCAAGCATAAGAGTTGACATATACACTGTTGACGGTCTTATCATCTCTTGTGATGTAAGCGATCGCTGCGCTGACTGTTGCTCTGATCGTATGGATAGAAGTGTATGCCAAATCTCGTTTACCCCTTTCTTTATCTCGGTAATATCCTCGGCATAGATATGACCTGTGCTGTAAAGTCGCACAAGTATCTGGTTGATATTTGCGCCGATGCGTTTCATCAGACGATTGCATTCGGCAATTTCGGAACGTTCGGGCGTGAGATCAACCCTCGCCCGAACGCAGTCACGGATATACTCCGTTTTGTTTTTATAGCCGTACTGCTCACACTTTGCAATGATGTCCTGCATTTCAGATTCCGTAAAACGTACATTCAGCGTGTAGGACTTCTTCTCCCTCTTGCGTTTCAGGTACTTGCGTTCATCGTCGGTAAGCTGGCTCTCGTCCTTGTCGGCAAGGCACTTGTCAAGGTCGGCTCTGACCTCTTTGTCAAGTGCGTGATTGATTGCTCCCTCGTAGGTCATACCCTCAAACTCCATAGCCTTGTGTTTGGGCGGTCTTCCACGCTTCTTTTTCTCGGTTTTCATAGTGGTGTCTCCTTTGTTTGTATTTCGGCGTTAGCCGATTTTCTTGACCGCTGTGCGGTCGTTTCGGGGCTTGGGGTGTCCCTAACAAGCATTTGGTATTTTCGCTCGCTGTGCGGCGCAAAATACAATGCTTGTTATTTTTGTTGCGCTGTAGCGCTATTTTCCAGCCTGTGGGATTTTCATATCACTCAGGCTTTCGATGCTCCGTCAGCGAATTTGGAGCTATGCGACTTAAACTCTCCGCCGCTTAGGTCGGCGGTCATACTCGCTCACGCTCCTGCGTGATGCACTCAATATCATCACTCTTGAAATTGTAAACTGGCTCAGCGCAGTTATTGCGCAGTCTGGGCGGCAGTCCTATGAAATATGCTCCCATAAGTTAATACCAAATTATTGACCGCTTCGTTAAGTATACCGCAGAAAAATTTTATGATGAAAATGATATGCAGGGGTGCGTGTGATCGTCACAACGTCAAAGCCCTTCACTTTTCTACCGGTGTTTTTGAGAAAATGGCGTTGTTTTTCAGAAAAGTTTACACTTTGTTCATGACGGTTCTCCCTTGTGCCTAAATTCAACAGCATATTTCTATACAGAATGTGAATAGGTCACGGCGGCACTCGGATAAAACCCCCTCTATATATACAAGCACGTTCAATCAGGAAACGGGCATGATTTTTATAAAAATAGTTGCTCCGTGATAATAATTCTCCGTATTGAATAAATCAGAAATGGTGACCTATGCAGTATGCAGTCAATGTGATATGGCTCGGATTTGCAATGCTCGGTCTGCTTTCTGCAAAATTCCCCATAACAATTTCACGAATGAAGAAGTTTTATGGCGCACTCAACTTCTTGCGCAATGCGAATAGACTTTTGCTGTCCGAGAATGCTATAATATTAGCATAGGGTATTATCCCTAAATCCAATACATTGGGAGGTGATGAGAATGAGTAAGAAAGCTAAGACCGAGGTTGATGAGAAGTCCGCTGTTATCATTACGGATGCTGTTCTTGCGGAGAATCAGGCAAAGCTCGACAGCTACGAAAAGTCTATCAAAGCTGTGCAGGAGCGCAGGCGCAAGGTCATCATTGATAGCAAGCTCTACACCTACGATAAGCTCTCACAGCTTTACGGCGGTGCGGAGGGACAGGCACTTCTCGATGCTGTGACTGCGGAGCATACGCTGATCGGCAAGCTGACAGCAAGCGGTATGACCTATGAGCAGATTGGTGAGCTGGCTGACGATAGTTCTGCCGATGCTGACAACAGCTCGGACGAAAGCTATTCCGAAAAGTACGCTAAGCAGATGAGCTTTTCAGAAACAGATCATTCCTATTCGGAGTAACATATATTCCGACAACAAAACGATTGCTGTGTAAGGGACGGCTCTGCCGTTCCGTACAGCACCTGTGCAGGCGTAACGCCCCTGCAACAAAAAGCCATTGCGTGTAGAGATAGATAATCGCAGGCGGAAAGGAGACACTTGCCAAGAAAAGATACAGGATTTACTTTGGCTGAGCTGAATGAGAGATATAAAGATAAGCCGACCAGCAAAGCCGTGTACGAAGTGGACGGTCAGCGTTATGCTGTGACAAGTCATTTCGTGGGTGAAAAAGACCTTGATAAGGTGCTTTATGAACTTGCTTTCAAAAGAGCGTTTCAGAAAACCGAAAAGAACTAAAAAGTTTTGAAAAAAGACTTGCCATATTCGGTTTTCTGCGCTATAATAGTTGTATCATCGAATATGGTTTGCTTTGATTGGAAAGGAGTTATTATGGCAAAGCAAACTACTTACAATGTCGGGATCTATGTGCGTTTGTCGCAGGAGGACGAACGTGCGGGCGAATCCCTTTCGATTGAAAATCAGAAGAAGATGCTGACGGAATATGTCAGCAAGCAGGAGGGGTGGAATCTTATCGAGATATGCGAGGACGATGGCTATTCGGGAACAAGTTTCGATAGACCAGGTATCAAGCAGATTCTTGATGATGCAAAGTCGGGAAAGATAAATCTTATCCTCTGTAAAGACCTTTCACGTTTCGGAAGAAATTATATCGAGGTCGGTCAGTATATAGATTACATTTTTCCTTCATTCAATATCCGCTTCATCGCCCTGAGCGACAATGTAGACACGCTTGACAGAAACAGTTCGGCAATGGATCTTATGCCTGTGATGAATTTATTCAACGAATGGCACGCCGCCAACACGTCAAAGAAGGTACGCAGTGTCATGGCAGCAAATTCTCGGCAGGGCAAGTATCTGGCGGCTTCAGCTTCTTATGGTTACATCAAGGCAGATGATGAAAAGCATACGCCCTTGATTGATGAAGATGCCGCCGTTATCGTAAGACGTATATTTGAGCAGAGGGCAAGAGGGTTAAGTCCGAAGCAGATCGCTATACAGCTTAACAAGGACGGCATCGCAACTCCCTCGGATCATCGTTATCAGCTTAAAGGCAAAGATAATCCCCTTGTGACTTCACATCTGTGGAATGATTGTATGGTGCGTGGCATTCTTAACAATGAGATTTATATCGGAAATCTCGCACAGCAGAGAGTGACAACGGTATCCTACAAAAATCACAAGCAGATACGCAAGGACAGGTCGGAATGGATAGTGATTGAAAATAATCATGAACCTATCATTTCAAGAGAGCTGTGGGACAAGGTTAGAGAGGTTGACGCATCGGTGAGTATCGGCAAGACAACAAAAGAAGGCGTGATTCTTCCGCTGTCAGGATTTATGTACTGCCCAGACTGCGGTTACAAGATGAAAATGAACAGAACCATGCACACCTCTAAGAAGCGTGGAACATATGAGACTGTCAGCTATCGCTGTGGTACTTATGTTAGAAGCGGAATGGACGGCTGCACTCCTCATTCCATTTTGGAAAGAGTAATTTCACAGATTGTTGTTGACGATATTAGAGCAAAGGCACGACTTGCCGTTGAGGACGAGGACGCACTCCGTGAAGCCGTTAGAAAACGCAGACAGGCTACTGCCGATGCGGAGAGCCAGCATAACAGCAAGGAACTCCATGAGGGTGAGAAAAGGCTTGCACAGCTCGAAACGCTTATCAGTAAGACCTATGAAGAAAAGCTCCTCGGTACTGTACCCGAAGAACTCTGCGTGAAAATGCTGAATCAGTATCTTGATGAGCAGAAGATGCTGAGAGAGAAAGTCGCTGTACTGAAAGAAAAGTGCGAAACCGCTGAACAGGCTGAAAAGGATATTGACAGATACATTGAAAATATCAAGAAGTATGTCGATATTCAGGAGCTTACCCGTGAGACTTGTTTGGAGCTTATCGAGTACATCGTGATTGGTGATCGTCCCGAAAGCAAGGACGAGGACAGGCAGATTCACATCTTTTACAAGTTCCTTGACAAAGGGCTTACGGAGAAAAGAAACATTCTGCTTCCGCAGAATGTGGAGTAAATAATATTTGGGTGTACTTTTATGGGGTTCTCCTCCTCAAAGCATAACCCTACTTGTTTAGGTAATACAAAACTCCCCCTGCGGCGTTAAGTTCTGATAATAAAAAAGCCATGACGGACGATGCCCGTCACGGCGAGTGACTGGTCGAGGCGACGGGACGTTGACCAGTGGGTTCAAGCCTGCGTTTCGACCAAAATAAAAAGAGTTACGCTTTTCGGTTTCTCAAAGCATAACCCTACTTTTTTAGGTAATACAAAAACTCCCCCTGCGGCGTTAAGTTCTGATAATAAAAAAAGCCATGACGGACAATGCCCGTCACGGCGAGTGACTGGTCGAGGTGACGGGACTTGAACCCACGGCCTCTGCGTCCCGAACGCAGCGCTCTACCAAACTGAGCCACACCTCGAAATACCACTGTAATATTATATCACACCCATCAAACCTTGTCAAGGCGTTTTTTTGTTTTGTATCCACTTTGCTTTTTTTACTGCGTTGACCTTTGGTGTATGACGAATTTATTGAAATCATTCTCATTGTAACTTATTTTCATTGACATACGCCTTGCGTTGTGATATTATATATATAAAGGTGTTCTCGTTTAAAAGTTTTTGTATGAGGTGATGAAATCGATGAATATGAAGAAAAGAATGTTGGGCATTGTTCTGTCTGGCGCAATGGCTGTTTCTACTGCTGTGTCTGCTGGATCGTTCAGTGCCTTTGCCGTGGCGCAATGTGTTGCGTATTCAGGCTCTAATGTTAATGATCAGGACTATGTGCAATGGTCTGACACAGTGAAATCTTACCTGACAGTGTGCGACAACGGCAATTATATGCGTGTCCAGTCAGGCGCTATCAAGGGCAAGCTCCTTGTGGAATATTACAGCTCTGATTTTGAACCGCTCAGCACTAAGCTTATCGACAATGAACTGCCGATCTTTGGTGCTTTCTATGACTCCGGCAATAATTATTATGTCCTTAGCGGTCAGGAAAATCCGAAACAAAACGACTCCCTCGAGGTTTTCCGTATAACGAAGTATGATAAGAATTGGAACAAAATAAAGTCCTGCGGTCTGTATGGAGCTAACACTACAGTTCCATTCGATGCAGGCTCGGCAAGAATGACCCATAGCGGTGACCACCTGCTTGTGAGGACCTGCCATGAAATGTATAAATCAAGCGACGGCAATAATCATCAGGCTAATGTTACCATTGAAGTGGATATGCCTTCAATGACTATCACTGATTCATATACCGGCGTCATGAACGTTGATTATGGCTATGTTAGCCACTCCTTCAATCAGTTTATAAAAACCGACGGCAACCATATAGTCGCCCTCGACCATGGTGACGCTCATCCACGTTCTGCCGTTCTGGTGAAGTATAATTCTGATTTTACTACAGGCAAATTTTTCCCAAGTTATTTTGAACAGGTCAGCAATATCGACGTTGTAACATACCCTGAATATACCGCCGGTCACTATAACTATACAGGTGCGGCTATAGGCGGCTTTGATGTGTCATCATCAAGCTATATCGTGGCACAGAGTACAGTTGACCTTGATTATATCAATACGTCAGAAACACGAAACGTCTACGTTTCCGCTGTTTCAAAGGATCTTTCCACAAACAAGCTCAATAAGATAACTTCTTATGCAGAAGGTACAGACTCAGCTTCTGCTCCACAGCTTGTGAAGATAAATAATAACAGCTTTTTGCTATTGTGGGCCAGAGATACAAAGGTAAGCTGTGTGAAGCTAAACGCTGACGGCACAGTAAACGGCAGTATACACACCTTTGAGGGAAGCCTTTCAGATTGCCAGCCTGTTATCAAAAACGGCAGAGCAGTTTGGTATGTTTACGATAAAAATAACGTGACCTTTAACTCCCTGAACTTTTCAAATCTTGACGATATAAAGACGGTTGACGTCAAAACAGGTCATGACTACGAAACAAAGTACGCATCAAAAACTGACGGCACTGTAACACAGACCTGCAAGTCTTGCGGTTATGTGAATAAGTTCACAGTTCCGACCTCTACCACTGTTTATTGGCGCACAGACCTTTCGAATACGTCCTTTTCAAGCGTATTGAGCAAAACTCAGTTCAGTGTGGGCGACAGCATTGATTTCTGGCTTTATGACGATACAGACTACACAGTTGAATTTTCTGATTGCAGCATGGTAAGTGTAAATAAGCTTGAAAACTATGCTAATGATATCAGACGTATCACATTTAAAAACGGCGGTTCACTCACTGTAAAAATTTATCCTACATACAATCCGTCTGTAGCAAAGACATACAAACTCACCTGCGGATGCACGAGCCACACATATGGCAGTGCTGTTATCACAAAACAGCCGACCTGCACATCAGAGGGTACAAAAACAAAGACTTGCACAAAGTGCAATGCGAGAGTTACAGAAACTATACCAAAGACTTCACACAAATATGCTGACACAGTTGTTGCACCTACTTGCACTACTAACGGCTACACTCTCCACAAGTGTTCTGTTTGCGGTACTTCATACAAGGATAGCACAACTAAGGCAACAGGTCACAGCTACGGAAATTCTGTTGTAACAAAACAGCCGACCTGCACATCAGAGGGTACTGCTATAAAGACTTGCACAAAATGCAATGCGACAGTTACAGAAAAGCTTCCTGAAAAGGGTCACACCGCAGTTACCGACAAGGGCTACCCTGCTACTTGCACCACCGCAGGCAAAACAGACGGCTCACATTGCTCAGTTTGCAATACTGTTATCAAGGTTCAGACAGTGATAAATGCCACAGGTCACAAGTCAAGCGGTTGGATAGTCGACAAAGCGGCTTCTATCGGAGTTAAAGGCTCAAAGCACAAGGAATGTACAGTCTGCAAGAAAGTTCTTGAAACGGCTGAAATTCCTGCACTTTCAAGAATTAGCATTTCAAAGGCAAGCGTGACACTTTCCACTTCGACCTACGCTTATGACGGCAAGGCGAAGAAGCCTGGTGTAACGGTCAAGCTAAACGGCAAAACTTTGAAGAATGGTACAGATTACACAGTTTCCTATTCAAACAACACCAAGGTCGGAACAGCTACTGTAAAAATCACAGGCAAGGGCAATTACACAGGCTCAGTTTCTAAGACCTACAGTATCAAAAATAACTTCAAGAAAGCCACAGTTTCGAGCATTTCCACAAAGGCTTTCACTGGCAAGAACATCACTCAGAGCATTACTGTTAAATACAATGGCAAAACGCTGAAAAATGGCACTGACTACACAGTTTCATACTCTAACAACAAGAGCATAGGCACTGCCACAGTAAAAATCGCAGGAAAAGGTTCTTACACAGGCACTATCACTAAGACCTTCAAGATAAATCCTGCCAAGCAGGAGATACAGAAGCTCACGGCAAAGAGCAAGGCATTCTTTGTGGACTGGGCGCAGAAAGGTTCTGCTACTGGATACGAGATACAGTACGCTACAAACTCTAAGTTTACAAGTGCAAAGAAAGTCACAATAACAAATAAAAATACCGACACCAAGACTATTTCAAAGCTTTCGGGCAAAAAGAAATATTACGTTCGTGTTCGTTCGTACACAACTGTAAAGGGAACTAAGTATTATGGCGCTTGGTCGGCTTCAAAGAGTGTGACTACTAAGAAGTAATTTTTATCGTTTATGAAAATATCCCCCATGCAGAGGTTTTCTGCAAGGGGGAGTTTTTTTAATCGTCAATATTATCGGATTTGTTGTAAAAAACGATGTTGAATATCATAGATTTCCAAAAAGTACAATATTCTTTCATTAACCATTAACCAAATATTTACCGTAAAATAGAGGTAAATATGACAAAAAGCCTTGCTTTTTGCGAATGAATGTGATATAATTATAAACAAAGTATATATTTTTATGGTGGGAGACAGTTTTGTTGACACATATTGTTAGTCTATATAAAAAATACCGCAACTTTATTCTCTATGCTCTTTTTGGTTTAGTCGCTGCAGTCATAGATTATGTTATCAGTGCAATTTTCATACATTTTGCCGTTTTTGATAAACCTGAGATATGTAGCCTTATTGGTAATGTCTGTGGGTTTATTTTTACGTTTATGACAAATACGCTTGTAAATTTCAAAAAACGCAGTGAGTATATGAAGACCTTTGCTTCATACGCAACCATATGTATCGCAGGCTCGCTTATATCTACCCTGCTGATACATCTGCTTAAATCGAGTATGAATATTTATATTTTGAAATTTGTGGTAATGATATTTGTATGCCTGTTGCAATATTTTCTAAACAGAACGATAACTTATAAGAATTGAGTGATAAATAATGGCTATAAGCGCAGTACTTCTTGCTTACAAAGAAGCAGAAAATTTAAAGGTACTTCTTCCGAAGATAAAGCAACAGCTTAATAAGATCGGCGAAGAATATGAGATCATAATTGTTGATACTATGAAGTCCCTTGATGACACACCTGCTGTGTGCAAGAAATTCGGAGCGAGATATGTAAACCAAAGACTTCCGCATTTTGGAGGAGCTTTCAGAACAGGTATCAAGGCGGCACGTTATGATAAATTTCTCATAATGGACAGCGACGGCTCTCACAACCCCATATACATACCTGACATTTATAAGAAATTTGTCAGCGGCGCTGACGTTGTTATAGGCTCTCGTTATGTCAAAGGCGGAAAGACAAACGATTCAACGGTCTCTATAATAATGTCCCATATCCTTAACTTTGTTTTCAGAATAATAACCGGAATAAAGGCAAAGGATATTTCCACAGACTTTCGTATGTATGACACAAAGCAGCTTAAAGCCGTTAAGCTCACCTGTCAAAATTATGATATTTTGCAGGAAGTGCTGCTTAAAATGAAAATAAACAACCGCAAATTGGTTGTAAAGGAAACGCCAATAGTCTTTGAAAAACGTCTTTATGGCGAATCAAAGCGTCAGCTTTTCAAATTTATTCTAGGGTATGTAAAAACATTATTCATGTTGATAGGAGTCAGGATAAATGCCAGCTTTAACAAAAACAGACAAAAGTGACAATTCAGATATTATCCGCAAATTAAAATCTTTTTTTGATCGCTGGGGCATTTTAATATTGGCTCTTGTAATGATTGCAGTATCAGTTATACACATATTGCCTCCATTCAGTGCAGATATAATTAACTACGACAGTTCTTATCAGTATTTTTTAACAAGGCACAGTCTGAGCGATATAATGAAGCTTCTGCCGGAAGACTACAGCCCTCCCCTTTATACCTTGCTTCTTAAACTTTGGACCTACATATTCGGCAGTTCACTTCTAGCAATGAGGTCATTTTCCATATTGATAATATGGGGATTGATATTCCTTGCAGCATTCCCTGTCCGTGCAGCTTTTGGCAAACGTGCATCAGTCATATGTATGCTGCTTTACACGCTTTCTTATGTCAACTTTTTACTCGTTCCTGAGATACGTCCAACTGTACTTGCTTATTTTCTAACAGCAGCTTGTGCTATTTATATGTATCTGGCACTGTTTAAGGGCTATCATTATGCCTATATCTGCATGACAGTTTTCGCTATCCTTGGAATGTATACTCACAATGTATTAATGCTTGCGGCATTGTCTTTCTACATAGTTTCTTTTGCTTTTACTATTATTTTAAAGCAAAAGAAGAAAACTCTTTATTTCTTCCTTAGCGGAGTTGTCTGCGCATTAAGCTATTGCCCTTGGCTGATAGTTGTAATGAAGCAATTTTCAAATGTTAAGAAAAACTATTGGGCAAATTCCATAATTTCAAGTAGCCTTGTTATAGATTGGACATATGATATTCACTTTGGTTATGCAAGCGGACTTGTCACTTACCTGATATTCATTTTTATCGCCATAATGTTGCTTATCCATGTGGTAAAGATGCGTAACTGCAAAACCTTAAATGATATCCGCAAAAAGCTTGCACCTCACCGTGCCGAGTTTGTAAGTGTTCTCTACTGCGGACTCATGTATGTTGCTCCTATTATCACTCTAATTTTGTTCACTCGCCTTGTTTACCCTATCATCGCCACCAGATATTTTTATATTTTAAGCTCTCTTATGGTAATATTGCTGTCAGTAGTGATAGGCAAACTTTTTGATACCAAGCTTTTCTTAGCTTGTATCGTGCTGTTTATTGTAAGCTTCTGCATTAATTTCGGCAATGTTAAAAGTCAATTAGATAGCTCTGATTTTTCTGATATGATAGAAACTATCAAAGAAAACGGAGATGATGATATTGCTTTTCTTCATTTACATGAATGGTCGCTTGGAATAATGATGTACTATTTTCCTGATGCAGAGCATTATGTATGCGATGATACATGGTGCGTACTCAACACTCTTGACGTTTTCCCTACTGAAGTAACTGATATCGGAAGCATTGATAACATAAACAAATACAGCAAAAAACTGTTTATTTTTGGAGATCTGTTCCCTGACTCGCCTTATGAGCTTGATGACCATTTCAACTCAAAAGACGATTATGATGTAACTTATCTTGGAACGTTCACCGAACCTTACACATATAAAAACACATGGAGATTATACTATGTCGCTAACAACGCTCAAAACACAGATAAAAAATAATCTGCTTCTGATAATACTGTTTGTAATAGTCAGCCTTATAGAAATATTTGCGATATTTCCGCTTATGTTTTCAAACAGCATAAACTATGACAGCACATATCAGTATGCTCTTACTCAACATTCTTTTTCAGAAATATGGCGCTTGATACCCTATGATTACAGCCCGCCTTTTTACGCCGTAGCACTCAAGGTTTTTGTTGTGATATTTGGCAACAGTCTCATTGTGATGCGCTGTTTTTCAATCATCGCAGTTATCGGAATGTATTTTATAGCTGCATTTCCTGTAAAAAGGATATTTGGCAGAAATTCAGCTATTGCAGCACTTCTTATAACATTTTTTTCACCGCCAATCTTTTATCAGATCCATGAAATAAGACCGACTATTTTCGGAATGTTCTTCTTTATGGGTGCGGCTGTGTATATGCTTTATGCCTACAGCCTTGAAAAGAAACATGGCTATGTATGCACTGTTATCTTTTCTATACTTGCAATGTATACACATAACATTGCCCTTGTTGGTGTGTTCGGTGCATTTGTGGCTGTACTGCTGTTTTCTCTTTTCACACGGAACTACAAGAAGTTCAAAAAGTTTCTTATTTGCGGAGTTATATGTGCGTTAGCATATATTCCATGGTTGACTATGCTTTTCAAGCAAATATCAAATGTGCAAGAGCATTACTGGGTATCTCAATTTGACACAAGGGATGCTTTGGATTGGACATTTAAACAAATGCTTATCAGCGGTGGTATTACTGTTACGTTTAAGCTCATCTTTTCCTTGCTATTATTCTCCGTTTTGCTCAGACATATCAAACTGAAATCAATAAAAAAAGCCAAAACATTCAAAGAAATTTTTGCCCTTGCAGATAAGAAAACAGTCTATAGAGATTTTTTTCTTCTTTTGTTATTTCTGCTAATACCATTTTTGATTTTAACACTAATAAATTTGTTCTTTACTAACCTTGCATCTAAGCGATATTATTATATTTTAGGCACAGTATGGCTTGTACTTGTAGGCGTGCTATTAGGGCGTTTTGGAAACAAAATATTATCTACACTGATTCTTATAGTTATGTGTACCAATTTAATTTATTCAGCTAATTCTACTATACAAGATATCAATAAAGCCGATATGGATAAAATAGCGTCTGATCTTAACAAACAAAACCCAGATGGAAATATTGCATTTCTTCATCTTCATGAATGGACCATTGGAGAAATGTCATATTACTTTCCTAATGCCACTCATTATGTTTGTGATCAAACATTTACAGTTCTTAGAACATATGACGTTTTTCCAGTCAATATCGTGAATATTGGTGACATTTCAAACATATATGACTATACTAACGATTTTTATATATTCACAGATGAATGGTCATTTAATTCTACGATCCCAATTTACACATTTGAAGAATTAATGGGTAATGACAATGACACAACAATAACAGATCTGCATACATATCATATAGCATATAATGTTGCAGCGAAACAAATGACGCTTGCTATAGCACATCATAATAAACAATAAAGGAAAGAGTATGAAATGAATATTATCCTGCTTTCAGGCGGAAGCGGACAGCGCTTATGGCCGCTGTCTAACAGCATAAGAAGCAAACAGTTTCTCAAATTATTCAAAACGGGCAATGATTCCTATGAATCCATGGCACAGCGTGTCTATCGTCAGATAAAAAGCGTTTCACCAGATGTGGGAGTAACTATTGCAACAGGCGAAGACCAGGTAAGCACCATAAAAAACCAGCTTGGTGATGATATTGATATCTGCATCGAGCCATGCAGACGTGATACATTTCCGGCAATAGTGCTTGCAGCGACATATCTTCATGATATAAAAGGCGTTGGTCTATCTGAAAGCATAGCCGTTTGTCCTGTTGACCCATATGTACATGATGACTACTACAAAGCAGTTACCTCACTTATGAAAAGCATAGAAACTGTCAGCAAAAAGCTTATGCTTTTAGGCGTTGAGCTAACTTATCCAAGCGAAAAATACGGCTACATTATTCCTGAAAATGATCACAGCATAAGTTCAGTTAAAAAGTTTGTGGAAAAGCCTGATAGGATATCTGCTGAAAAATACATTGAGCAGGGTGCACTGTGGAATGCAGGTGTGTTTTCATTCTCACTTGAATACATAATTGAAAAATCCCACGAACTTATAGAATATTCCGATTATTATGACCTACTTGAAAAATATGAAAGTCTTGAAAAGATAAGCTTTGACTATGCCGTATCAGAAAAAGAAACAAACATAGACGTTATGAGATATAAAGGCGAATGGCGAGATGTAGGAACATGGAACATGATGTCGGAGGTCATGTCTGAAAATGTCAAAGGTAATGCGCTTCTTGATGATAAATGTGAAAACACCCACGTTATAAATGAACTTTGTATTCCACTTCTTTGTATGGGCTGTAAAAACATGATAGTTGCAGCAAGCAATGACGGCATACTTGTTTCTGATAAGGAAACCAGCGGATACATGAAACCATATGTGGAAAAGCTGGGAAATATGGCAATGTTTGCAGAAAAATCATGGGGTACTTTTACAGTGCTTGATGTTCAGCTAAATTCAATGACGGTAAGCATATACCTGAAAGAAAACCATTCCATGAAATATCACAGTCACGAACAGCGCAGTGAGATATGGACGATAGTTTCAGGAAACGGATATGTTGTTGTGGACGGCGAGAAAAAGTTAGTAAAAACCGGAGACACCATTTCAGTTTCAAAGGGTGCAAAACACCTTATCCATGCCCAGACAGATATGAACATTATTGAAATACAGATAGGCGAGTCTATCAGCGTAAAGGACAAGCACATATTCTTAGAAACATTTTAGAAATATCATGGAGGATAATATGAAAAAGGCCTTAATAACAGGAATTACAGGACAAGACGGCTCTTATCTTGCAGAACTACTTATTAGCAAAAATTATGAAGTTCACGGCATTGTTCGCCGTTCTTCTGTTTCAAACACCGAAAGAATAGATCATCTTATAGCTGAAAACGCTGTAACACTGCATGACGGCGATCTTTCCGACTCGTCAAGCATTATCAGGATAGTGAATGAAGTACGTCCCGATGAAATATACAACCTTGCGGCACAAAGCCATGTACAGGTATCCTTTGACGCAGCCGAATACACAGGCGATGTAGACGCACTTGGCGTATTGAGAATACTTGAAGCAGTACATATGCTCGGCATGGATAAATCCTGCCGAATTTATCAGGCATCTACTTCTGAACTTTTCGGCAAAGTGGAAGAGTGTCCACAAAGCGAAACAACACCATTTCACCCATACAGCCCATATGCAGTTGCAAAGCAGTATGGCTATTGGATGATAAAACAATATCGTGAAGCATATGGAATGTTTGCCTGCAACGGTATTCTTTTCAACCACGAATCAGAGCGTAGAGGTGAAAATTTTGTTACCAGAAAGATAACAATGGCAGCAGGCAGAATAGCCTGCGGACTCCAAGATCATTTTGAACTAGGCAATCTCAACGCTCTAAGAGATTGGGGATATGCTAAGGATTATGTGGAATGTATGTGGCTCATGCTCCAGCAGGATAAACCTGATGACTTTGTAATAGCAACGGGTGTTCAGCACACTGTAAGAGAATTTACTGAACTTGCCTTTGCCAATAATGGTATCAAGATAGAATGGCAAGGAAATGGTATTGATGAAAAGGGTTATGACTCAAAGACTGGTAAAATGCTTGTTTGCGTAAATCCAAAGTGGTTCAGACCTACCGATGTTGTAAACCTCCTTGGCAATCCTACCAAGGCGCGCACTGTTCTGGGCTGGGATCCGCTGAAGACAAGCTATGAACAGCTTTGCGCTATTATGTCAAAGCACGATCGCCAGCTAGCCGAAAAAGAGGCGACGCAGAAATTAATGATACGATAAAGGTGGTGCGGCTATGACAGACGTAGTACTGATATTTGGTGTTTCAGGCTTTGTAGGCGGATATCTTGCTGAAGAATTTTGTAACTTTGGATATAAAGTCTATGGCTGTGATATATCAGAAAGTTCTGATATTGCAGATCAAGTAACATTCATTCCTTGTGATATTCTTGACCAAGTTCAGGTAAGAAAAGTCATATCTGAAACAAAACCAATGTATATTGTTGACCTTGCGGCAATAAGCAGCGTCAGCTATTCTTGGAAAGAGCCTGCAAAAACTATGGCTGTAAATGTAGAGGGAACACTGAACATATTTGAATCAGCAAAAGAGATAATACCCAATGCCAAAATATTGGTCATAGGCTCAAGCGAAGAATACCAGCGGTCAGATGATCCTATCAATGAAGAATTTTCTCTTGACTCATGCAGCCCGTATGGATTATCGAAAATAACTCAGGAACGATTTGCAAAACTATACAGAGAGCAATATGGCATGAAAATATACTGTGTCAGGGCATTTAATCATACTGGTGTTGGACAATCCGACAGATTTGTTATACCAAGCTGGTGCAGGCAAGTGGCGCTATTATCTGCAAAAAAAGAGAATGGCAATATCATTGTAGGAAACATTGACATATATCGTGACTTTAGCGATGTGCGTGACGTAGTAAGAGCCTACAGAATGATACTTGAAAGCGAAAAAAGTAAAACCATATATAACGTAGGCAGCGGAAAAGCCACAAAACTAAAAGATATTCTCGACTATATAGTTTCTCTTTCGTCTTGCAAAATAAGTATCGAAATAGACCCTTCTCTTGTGCGTAATGGTGAAAATGCCAAGATATACTGTTGCAATGAACTTATAAGAAAAGATCTTGGCTGGTATCCACAATATGACATTTCCGATACTGTTAAGGATATTTACGAATACTACTACAATATGTTTACTTAATCAAAAAAAACAGATCAAGCACTGTGCTTGATCTGTTTTTTATATTCGATCTTATTACTTCCTCTTAGAAACCACCATAGCTGCACCTGCAAGTGCTGCCAGACCTATACTTATGCCCATTGCCGCATCTGTATTAGGGTTTGTGGTGCTGTTAGGATTTGTCGTTGTCTTTGATGATGAAGCCGCTGTGCTGCTGTCATTTGTTGCTTCAGAAGAAGCCTCGGAAGATGACTCCTCTGCTTTGCTCTCGCTGCTCTCCTCACTTGACGACTCCTCAACAACGTTATTGAACTCAACATCGTCGTCCTTTGTCATTTCGTCAACGCCGTCGTTAACCAACTCAACTCTCTCCCAGCCGTAAATGCCTTCAATAGCATATGTAAGCTCATAAGCTGCTGTCTTCTGTGAAACAGCTGATGGGTGATAGTCAACTGCATAACCATTGTTTTCGCTGTCCTGAACGCTGAACTGGAAAACTGATACCTTGCTGTCGCCTGTTTCAGTCTTATAAGTGTCAACTGCATCTGTAATAGAAGGATAAAGCTCCTGTCCCATAATACCAAGTGTACAAAGTATCTCAGAATTTGGATTCTTAGCTCTTATCTCCTTGAGGAAATTTACATAGCCCTTTTCAAACTCAGCACACTTATCAGGGTCACCCTTTGTGTATGAGTTATCGTTTGTACCAAGATTTACAACGATAAGCTCAGGCTGATACTGTGAGAAATCCCAATCATAATTAGCTGTCTGTTCACCGTCGAACCAGCTCCATGTAAAGCAGAACTTATCATAGAAATTTGGCACAAGCAGTGCGTCATTTATCTTGCCGTTGCCTGAATAACCAGAGATCACACCTGCTCCGCTTACTGATACAAAGCTGTAGTCAGCGCCAAAATTCTGTGCTGCCTTGTAAGCATATGTCTTTGCGGCGTTCTCGTTGTAGATAGAAAATGACTTTCCAAGTGGATCGTCAACACCGTATCCACAAGTGATAGAGTCACCAATAAACTCGATAGAATGCTTTGCTGCCTCTGTTGGCTGTGGCTTGCCGTCTACCTCAAAGCTGTCAATTGCGATAACGCTCTGTGCAGCTTCTGAAAGCTTTATGAGCTTAACTGTGCTTTCGCCCTCAGGAAGATCTACCTCAACTGCGTTTGTCTTCTTATTTTTTATGTAGCCCTGCTTAACAAGCTTGCCGTTTACAAATACGCCAATTCTTGCCTCACCTACGCTGCCGTTTACATTGAAAACAGCCTTTGTGCCTGTGCATTTGAACTCGATACCGCTTGCAGAATAGCCAAGTATCGTTGTGTCGCCCTTTCTGTAAGTACGACCGATAAGCTTAACATTGTCGCTTGTTGCCTCGTAAGAGGTGAGCTTGTCCGTTGCTTCCGTGTCTGCCATGACTGTCATTCCCATGCATCCTGCTGCAATTGCCGCAGCACAGAAGCCTGCCAAAAACTTCTTCATACTATGATTTCCTCCGTTGTTTAATTTTTTTGTATCTTTTGCCTTAATATTTCTCGATCCAATAATTTAATTATACTCTATCTGCAAGATATATACATTAATTTATTATTAATATTTATTCACTATTTTATTAACGAGTCTGTTAGATATTCTTTATCCTCTTATAAACCACAGCCGACAGCGGTGGACAGACGAAACTGCCTGAAACGGGCTGTTTGTTCATCTTGCCACTTTCATCAAGCCTGAGATAAAAGCTTCCCTCAGGCAGACCGAAGCCCCTGTTCTCGTAGTAAGGATTAAGTGCGATAACATAGCATTCTCCGTCTTTTTCAAGCTTCCAGCTTACGCAGTTCCAATCGTCATTGTGCATAAAATGAAGATGTGCGTTCACGTCCTCTTTAGTGTTCATTCGGAAAAGCGGACTTCCCTTTCTCAGCCTTATAAGAGCCTTGTAATACTCAAAGACCTCTTTATATTCAAGCTTTCTGTTCCACTTTATGGAGTTAGTGTAGTCAGGCGCATTGTAGCTGTCATGGGAATAGATATTCACATCGTTTGGCGCTTCGCCCTCTTTGAGTATCCTCGGCTTTGACCTAAGAAAATCCTGACCAAGCTGTATGAACGGCATGCCCTGTGAAAGTATCACTATCGCCGCCGCAAGCTTATCCATTTTTATCCTTACGTCCTCGCTGTCATTCTTTGCCGATATACAAAGCTTGTCCCACAAAGTATTGTTGTCATGAGCCTCACAGTAATTCACCGCCTGAGTAGGTTCAAAAGCCCAGCAAGCTTCTTTTGCGTCATTTATCTGATAGTGTGGCACAGAGCCGACTATACCACGCCTTAGGGTAGAAGCCGCATTTCTGTTTCCGCTGACAAAGCCCTTGTCATATGGATTGAAAGTACCGCCCTTAATGGAATCTCTGATGTTATCGTTGAAAAGTCCAACTCTTCCGAACTGATATGAGTTCCATTTATATGCAAGTCTGTCAGCAGGGAGCGGTGACTCTCCTCCCGTCCAGCCCTCACCATACATTAGTATCTGAGGGTCTATCTTGTTAAGCTCGTCCCTTATGATGTTCACAGTTTCAATATCGTGAAGAGCCATAAGGTCAAAGCGGAAGCCGTCAATCTTATATTCCGTTGCCCAAAATCTGAGAGAATCTATCATGAATTTTCTCATCATCATGTGGTTTGAAGCCGTTTCGTTTCCACAGCCCGAGCCGTTTGAAAATGAGCCGTCATTTCTTATTCTATGATAATAATATGGGAAAGAACGCTCAAAAGCTGACTCCTCGGTATAGTAAGTGTGATTGTATACCACGTCCATTACAACGCCAATGCCGTTCTCGTGAAGTGCCATAACAAGCTGTTTGAACTCTCTTATCCTGCACTTAGGGTCATAAGGGTCTGTGGAATATGACCCCTCAAGGCAGTTGAAGTTCTTAGGGTCATAGCCCCAGTTATATTGATTGAGCCATGGCTTGCTCTCGTCCACGGTGGCATAGTCTTCCACAGGAAGCAGATGAACATGGGTGATTCCAAGCTCTTTGAGATGCTCGATACAGGTGTTCACGCCCTGATATTTCGTACCCTTATCGGCAAAAGCCACATACTTTCCTCTATGCTCAGGAGCAACGCCTGATGAACTGTCCGCAGAAAAATCTCTGACGTGGCACTCATATACCACTGCGTCGCAGGCATTTCTGCACTTAGGCTTCTTGACCTTATCCCAGCCCTCAGGGTCGGTGGTCTTGAAATCCACCACCGCACCAACGTTTCCGTTGACTCCGCAGGCTTTTGCATAGATATCTATAGTTTCATGCCTTGTTTTGTGGTCAAACTCAAATGTATAGGTATAAAAAACACCGTCAAGGTCACGGAGTATCTCCACATACCAAACACCGTGGTCAAGCCTTTCCATAGGCAGGCTTTCAAGACGGCTTTTGCCCTCACCGTCAAGATACAGATTAAGATAAACTCCCGTTGCAAGCGGCGACCATGTTTTGAACACAGTTTTGCCCTCTTTCATGACCGCACCCAGATCGTTTCCTATATATTGATTATCTCTGTCGAACTGTTCATAATTCAATCTGTACATCAACCATGCCCCTTGCCTATATTTTTTTACGTCTTAGATATTTTTACTTCAGACTTTCGCCAAGCACCGAGCCTTGAAGAAGCTTAGTTTCAAAGCCCTCCCTCGTATTTTTGAGCAGGTCATCGCAAAGCTTTACCTTGTCCTTTTCAAGAAGCAGCAGGATAGTTGAGCCGCCGAACTCGAAATATCCCTTTTCTTCGCCCTTTGTGACCTTTACGCCGCCCTCAGTGTGCAGATTAGTTATCCTGCCCACCATAAGAGCACCGACTTCCATTTGAATAATATCTCCGAACTGCTCCGTTCTTATCATGCAATATTCTCTGGAATTTTCCTTGAAAACAGGCAGATAATTGTTCACCACAGGGTTCACAGTGTGAAGGATACCATTTATCTTTCTGTTGTGGCTCTTTACACCGTCTGCACAATAGCAATAGCGGTGATAATCGTCCACTGAAAGTCTGATGATAACTGCATAGCCACCCTCATAACGCTTTGCAAGCTTGCTGTCCCTAAGAAGCGAGGCGGTATTATACACTGCGTTCTTTATAATAAAGGTATCAGACTGTGTTATCTTATAAGCTGTGACCTTTCCGTCTGAAGGTGACACCAGCAGATTCTTGTCCTTAGTGATAAAACGTCTGCCTGGCTTTATTTTTCTTGTGAAAAAATCATTGAAAGAGCGATACATTCTTTCCTCATAGTCAAACATATCTATTCCGTTATTTTCTGCAAAGCCGAAAATAAAAGGCACTGAGAACTTGCTGTCAAGTATCACTCTTGCACACTTTGAAAATATCGGACAGCCAAGAAATTTCATAAGCGCCCTGCCCATTGCCGAGCTGTAGGCAGCCGCAAGAAAGCTATCCTGAGATGTGGTCTGTTCGTATTCTCTGCCCTGTCTGTCACGATATTTCATTTGTTTCTCTCCTTTTATTTACATTATTGTAGGGGACGACACCCCCGACGTCCTGTTTTTCACACACCTGTCCGGCAAAAACATTTTCCATTCAGGTAACTTTTACCTTAGATTATATGCTGCATTTTAAGATAGCCGAGAAGGATTATCGCACCTATAGTAAAGAGTATCAGCACGCCTTTCATGGAAAGCTTCTTGACATTTATTTTCAATACAAAGAGTATTGAAATAAGTATCATAAAGCTATGGAAAACAAATGGAAAAATATTTTTTGGTATATTGTGCTGACCCATGAACAGCAGAGGAAGTATCATAGCAACTGTTGTAACAGGCAGACCCTTATATTCTTTTCTGTTCTCTGTTGTGTTTCTCTGACGCTCTTCCTCCATAACGTTGAAGTAGCCAAGTCTGATAACAGCGCCAAGAACTATCATAATGCTTGCGATAAGACGAAGCGGATAGACCGAGTTGTAGTGATAGCCTATGACAGCAGGGAAAACACCGAAGCAAACAAGGTCGCACAGAGAGTCGATCTGTATGCCGAACACCTTTTCATGCTCTGTTCTGTTTTTCATGCTTCTTGCTATCTTGCCGTCAAAAAGGTCGCAGATACCCGAAAGAAGCAGGCAGAGAAAGGCTATGGACATATGATTTTCAAAGACCTGTGTAATGCCGAACACTGACGAAACAAGTCCTATGTATGTGAGTATTACCGAATAATTATAAAAACCGATCATTTTTTCTTTTCCTCTCATTCTTTTTCGACTTCTTTTTTAACTTCCTGCGACCCCTCAAGACCATTCTTCTTATCATTCCTCATAACGATAAAGTGAGCCACGAATGTTACCAATGCGCTCATTATCAGCAGTAAATAGAAGCTGAGTCCACGGCTCAGTAGCATTGCAGGCTTTACAAGCTCTGCGGTGAAAATGCTCATGAACATATATGTGAAGCAGCCCTCTGTTACGCCTGCCGCACCAGGCAATGGCAGCATTTCAACTGCAACGCCTATCATAGTCTGAAGTGCGATAATATTCCAAAAACCTGTTCCGCTAAGGCCGTAGGACTTATACACAATCCATGTGACAGCCAGCAGGAACAGTCTCTGCACCAGTGTGATAAGAAAAATATTTATCACAGTATGCACATTGCTCTTTATATATTCCGAACCGATCATGTAATTGTCGCAGATACGTTTTATCTTGTTTATATATTTTTCGTTGTTCTTTTCTTTGAGTATCCTTATGCGTGTCAGAAGATTTATAAGCTTTATGCCCATTTTTCTCGCCCACAAAGGCTTATAGAAAATAAACACAAGCCCTGCGATATAGGCGATATTCAGTATAAAGCCGATAAGCAGAAGCCACCAAAGCCGTCCCACATGAAGCTTTATAAAGCCAAAGTTGAAAAGCAGGAACGCCACTGCAAGAAGCACCTGCACAGCCTTGAAAGCTATGGTGATGATAAGCATTATCAAGGTGGAAAAGCCTATCTTTATGCCGTCTTTCTTCATGTAATACATCTGCGCAGGCTGTCCGCCGGAAGCAGACGGCGTTATACAGCTAAAGAAAAAGCCTATAAACGAATATTTCAAACAACGCCTGAAAGGAGTTTTTACTTCAAAAAGCCTCAGCATATACTTTATTATGACCGACTCCCCTGCCACATAGCAGAACACGCACACAGCACCCACTGCAAGCCAGCTTTTCTTTGCAAGGTGAAGATCCGCCACTATGTCGGAAAATTCTTCTCCTTTGAAAAGCAGTCTGACTGTCAGCCAGCCTATGACCACAATAAAGAATATATTAAGAACATATTTCAGGTTCTTTTTTATTTTCATCATCTCCGAATTTTCAGCCTGTCCATTAAAAGGTCAGACCGTTTTTGTCCCACACATATTTTTTACAGCACGAATGCCATAAAGCACAGATTTACTATTATCTGCAAAATTGTAAATCTTATTACTACCTGAGTATCAGACCAGCCCTTGTTCTTTCTTGCATGGTCGTGAAGAGGAGTTCTTATGCCCTCCATAAAATTCTTTATTTTCAGGAAACGTCTGAAAGAAAGCTTGAGAAGTCCAAGTCCGCCGTCAAGTATGATAACTATAGCCATAGGGATAAATGCGAACGGTGCGGCAGTTTTTAAGAACATCACTGCAAGGAAAACGCCCAGCGCTCTCGAGCCTGCGTCACCCATGAGCATCTGGCTAGGCGAGCAGTTGAACCACAGATAAGCCGCAAGCGTCACGAACATTATCATAGGAAGGAGCATATCAGCCGCACCACTCTTTGTCACCATAAATGCAAGTGGCAGAAGAACTGTCATGACCAATGAACCGCATAGCCCGTCAACACCGTCTGTACAGTTTGTAACGTTTATAGCCGTCCAAACGAGAACGCCTGCAAGGATGATGAACAGCGGTGCAGGGATAGTGAAAGTGGAATCTGTGATATAAAGTTTCACCTGCGAGCCGTTATAAAAATAGTATGTAAACGCAATGCCAAGAGATATAACAAGGTCGATAAGACCCTTTTTCAGGTTGCCCCAAGGAGTTTCAGCAGCATCATCAAAATATCCGCTGAGCATGGCGGCATACACAAGCACGAGATAGATTATGTTCTCGATATCGAGAGGATAGAAAAGCGCTGTGCAAAGTGTAAAGGAAGTCACGAAGATAATTCCTGCGCCACGAGGCTTGCCCTCAGAAAGTGCGCCGTTCACAGCAAACGCTCTGCCCTGATCTTTAGGCAAAATGCGTTTGAAGAATTTCAGGCTGAAAAAAGCAATAAGAAAACTGCACAGCATTGGCACAAATAGCACCAATGTAGTATTATTAGTCTTAGCCAAAAGGTTATAAAACATTGTCATCGTCCTTTTCTGTTTCAATTCATACATATACTATTATATTATACAACATAGCTGTGCAAAATGCAAATATTATTATCCGTCATTTTGCACAATTTTTTCTTAATGGTTTCTTAATGTGGAGTAGGCTAGGGATTTTTAGGGTGAGGGTTGAACACTTTGACCTTTTGTGCTATAATTATCTCATTAAGGAGGCATTTTTATGGCAATAAAAGACAAAGTGCTGGAACTTCTCGACGATAACAAGGGCAAATATCTTTCAGGCGAACAGCTTGCTGACACGCTGGGCTGTACCCGTGGGGCTGTTTGGAAAGCTGTGAAAGCTTTGCAGGAAAACGGTTACCCTATCTCTGCGGTGACGAACAAGGGCTATTCCCTTGATGAAAACACTGATATACTTTCCCTTGCAGGCATAAAAAAATATCTTGACCCTGACCGTCAGGGACTTGAAATAGAGGTATACAAGGAAGTAAGCTCCACTAATCTGGTACTCAAAGACTATGCAAATCAGGGTGTGCCCGAGGGCAGGATAGTCATTGCAGGTATGCAGACCCAGGGGCGTGGAAGGCTTGGACGTTCTTTCTTCTCGCCATCTGATTCGGGACTTTACATGAGCATTCTTCTCCGCCCTGACATGGCTGCGGCTGACGCTGTTAAGATAACCACTGCTGCTGCAGTATCAGTTGCCCTTGCAGTGGAAAAAGTCAGCGATCAGAAGCCTGACATAAAATGGGTCAACGACATTTACATAAACGGCAGGAAGATATGTGGAATACTCACGGAGGCTTCTTTCAGCATGGAAAGCGGCGGACTTGACTACGCTGTGCTTGGTATCGGTGTGAACACCTACGAGCCGGAAGGCGGTTTTCCTGAGGCAATAAGAGATATCGCAGGACCGATATTCCACGAAAGAAAAAACGATATGCGAAACAGGATAGCCGCAGAGATAATAAACAATTTCATGCGTCTTTATGACAGCTTTGAAGAAAACAGCTTTTACCCAGAATACAGAAAACGCTTGCTGTGGGTAGGCGAGAAGATAAACGTCATAAGAGGAAGCGAAAAAACTCCTGCAACAATGCTTGGGGCTGATGAGGACTGTCGCCTGCACGTCAGATATGAGGACGGCAGAGAAGAATATATTTCCTCAGGAGAGATAAGTATTCGCAAGGCTTAACATAGTACACGAAATGTTAGGTATATCTAACGAAACAAACGTCTATGATTTTTTATAATTAATTCAGTTTATCAAATAGTATCAGCAGGTCGAGTCATTGAGAAATGGCTCGATTTTTTATGCATTATAACTATATAAACGTTTTCGTTTATGTGTATTTCTACAAGTTAGTCAATGCTTATTCTAATTATATATAGCCCATGTAAATAAAAACATTATTCTTTTTGTGTCATATAGTATATAATTATAGTTGACAGTATGTCTTGATTATTGACTTTGTAATCAAATTTAACTTTAATTATATGGAGGAAATTTTATGACAAAAGAATTTGATTATTCACCGATCGACAAAATTCTTGAAAATCATGAAAAAACAGCGGTCATAGCCATATTGCAGGATATTCAGGAGATATATCACTATCTTCCAAAGGAAATATTCCCATATCTTGCAAAAAAGCTTGGCACAGGCGAAGCAAGAATATACAGCGTTGCGACCTTTTATGAGAATTTTTCTCTCGAGCCAAAGGGCAAATACGTTATCAAATGTTGTGACGGCACTGCCTGTCATGTAAGAAAATCTATACCTATTCTCGAATATCTCAGAGGAGAACTTGGTCTTAGCGAGAAGAAAACCACCACTGACGATCTGATGTTCACAGTGGAAACTGTTTCATGTCTTGGCGCCTGTGGACTTGCCCCTGTTCTCACTGTGAATGATGTTGTTCACCCTGAGATGAATCCTGACAAGGCTGCGGCTCTGCTTAAGGAACTGAGAGAAAAGGAGGCTGAATAATATGCTGCTGAAAACGAAATACGATCTTGACAACGCCCGTGAACAGTATGGTAAGCTTGTTGACAAGCAGGCTAGAAAAGTGCTTGTTTGCGCAGGTACAGGCTGTGTTGCAGGCGGTTCGCTGAACATATACCAGAAGCTTATCGAAACTATCTCCGCAAAGGGATTGGAGTGCGTGGTAGCACTTGCTGACGAGCCACATGATGATGATATCCACGATGGCGCTATCGGCGTAAAAAGAAGCGGCTGTCACGGCTTCTGCGAAATGGGTCCACTTGTTAGAATAGAGCCGGAGGGCTGGCTTTACACTAAGGTGAAACTTGACGATGTTGACGAGATAGTTGACAAGACTATCTGCAATGGCGAGTGCGTTGAAAGACTGTGCTACAAGAAAAACGGCGAAATATATCGCCAGCAGTCAGAAATACCATTCTATAAGATGCAGCAGCGTATCGTCCTTGAACACTGCGGTCACATTGACGCTACTTCCATAAAGGAATATCTTGCTATAGGCGGCTACAGAGCCTTTGAAAAGGCACTTCTCGATATGTCACCTGAGGATATCCTCAACGAAATGACAGAATCTAATCTTCGTGGACGTGGAGGCGGAGGATTCCCTCTTGGCAGAAAGTGGACAAGCGTTGCAAAGCAGAAAAGCCCTACAAAATACATAGTCTGCAACGGTGACGAGGGCGACCCTGGCGCATTTATGGATCGTTCTATCATGGAGGGCGACCCACACAGACTTCTTGAAGGCATGATGATAGCCGGTATCGCAACAGGCGCAAAAGAGGGATATATCTACGTTCGTGCGGAATACCCGCTGGCAGTATCACGTCTTAAAGGTGCGATCGCACAGGCTGAGCAGTTTGGTCTGCTTGGTGACAATATACTCGGCACAGATTACTCATTCAGAATACATATAAACCGTGGTGCAGGCGCATTTGTTTGCGGTGAAGGCTCTGCCCTGACGGCTTCTATCGAGGGCAAGCGTGGTATGCCTAGAGTTAAGCCGCCAAGAACTGTTGAACATGGTCTTTTCAACGAGCCTACAGTTCTCAACAACGTTGAAACGCTGGCTAACGTGCCTGTTATCATCAACAACGGTGCAAAATGGTTCAGGAGCATAGGCCCTGAGAACTCCCCTGGAACAAAGGCTTTCGCTCTTACGGGCAACATCTCGAACACCGGTCTTATTGAAGTGCCAATGGGAACTTCTCTCAGAAAGGTAATATTCGACATCGGCGGCGGCATGAGAGGTGACGGAAAGTTCAAGGCTGTTCAGATAGGCGGTCCGTCAGGCGGCTGTCTTGTTACGCCTAACCTCGATATCCAGCTTGACTTTGACTCGCTGAAAAAAGTCGGTGCTATGATCGGCTCAGGAGGACTTGTTGTTATGGACGATAAGTCCTGTATGGTAGAAGTTGCAAGATTTTTCATGAATTTCACCCAGAACGAGTCCTGCGGAAAGTGCGTTCCGTGCCGTGAGGGTACAAAGAGAATGCTTGAGATACTTGAGCGTATCGTAAACGGTAACGGTCAGGAGGGGGATATCGAACTGCTTCTTGAGCTTGCCGACACTATCTCCTCAACTGCTCTCTGCGGTCTTGGAAAGACAGCTGCATTCCCTGTTGTATCTACAATAAAGAACTTCCGTGAGGAATATGAAGCTCACATAAGAGATAAGAAGTGTCCATCAGGCAACTGCAAGAAGCTTGTGACATATCAGATCGACCCTGAGATATGCAAGGGCTGTTCAAAGTGTTCAAGAGTCTGTCCTGTGGGTGCGATTAGCGGTGAGATCAAAAAGCCGTTCAAGATTGACACCTCTAAGTGCATAAAGTGCGGAGCTTGTATTTCCAACTGCCATTTCAAAGCTGTCAAGGAGGTTTAATTTTAGCTATGAATAAAGAGTTTATGATAATCGACAATATCCCCGTTGCTATAAACGGTGAAAAAAATCTGCTTGAGCTTATCAGAAAGGCAGGCATCGAGCTTCCTACATTCTGTTACTATTCTGAGCTTTCAGTATACGGTGCTTGCAGAATGTGCATGGTGGAAAACAAGTGGGGTGGCATGGAAGCCGCTTGCTCAACTCCTCCGAGAAACGGTATGGAGATATACACAAACACACCAAGGCTGAGAAAATACCGCAAGATGATATTGGAACTTCTTCTTTCAAATCACTGCGGCGAATGTACGACCTGCGATAAAAACGGCAAGTGCAAATTGCAGGAGCTTGCCGCAAGATTTGATATCCACAGGGTACGTTTTGACAATCCAAAGTCCAAGCCTTGTATCGATGATTCTTCTGTATCTATCACTAGAGACGCCAACAAGTGTATCCTCTGCGGTGACTGTGTAAGAGTGTGCAACGAGGTGCAGAATGTTGGTGCAATAGATTTTGCATTCAGAGGCTCAAAAATGAAGGTAGCCTGCTCATTTGACAAGCCTATAGGCGATTCAAACTGCGTTGGCTGCGGTCAGTGTGCGGCAGTCTGTCCAACAGGCGCTATAATCATAAAGAACGACAGCCACAGGCTTTGGAAAGAGCTTAATCAGGAGGACACTATTGCAGTGGCTCAAGTAGCTCCGGCTGTAAGAGTTGCAGTGGCAAAAGAGTTCGGCTACAACGGCGAGAACGTTATGGGCAAGATAGTTGCAGCACTTAGAAGAATAGGCTTCAACTACATTTTTGACACCTCAACAGCCGCAGACCTCACTGTTATGGAGGAGTCAAAGGAGTTTGCAGACAGGCTTGCAAACGGCGGAAAGCTCCCGCTGTTCACATCATGCTGTCCTGCATGGATAAAGTATGCTGAGAACGAGTATCCTGAGATACTGCCTAACATTTCCACTTGTCGCTCACCAATGCAGATGTTTGCTTCCGTAATAAACGAGAAGTTCAAGGGTGAGGGCAAGAAGATACTTTCTGTTGCTGTTATGCCTTGCACTGCCAAAAAGGGAGAAGCCGCAAGAGATGAGTTCAAGGACGAGAACGGCAAACCACTGGTTGATTTTGTCATCACAACTCAGGAGCTTATCATGATGATAAAAGAAGCCGGTATCGTGTTCAACGAGATAGAGCCGGAAGCTGTTGATATGCCGTTCGGCACTATGACAGGCGCAGGTGTTATCTTCGGTGTAACAGGCGGTGTAACAGAAGCAGTTATCAGACGTGTTTCCACAGACAAGTCACTTGCTTCCCTGAGAAATCTTGCATTCGAGGGCGTAAGAGGCTTCGAGGGCATAAAGGAGCTTGAAGTACCTCTTGGTGACAAGGCTATCAAGGTCTGCGTTGTAAACGGACTTCGCAATGTTGAGGTCATAATGAACAGAATGAAAGCTGGCGAGCATTTCGACCTTATCGAAGTTATGGCTTGTCCAAACGGCTGTATAGGCGGCGCTGGTCAGCCAAAGGCTACTATCGACGAGAAGAAAGAGCGCAGTGTTAATCTTTACAATGCTGATAAGCTTTGCACTTTGAAGCGTTCAGAAGAAAATCCGCTTATGGATAAGCTTTACGAGGGTATCCTCAAGGGCAGAGAGCATGAACTGCTTCATGTAAGCTATGTAAAATAACAAAATAGCATAAATAGCGAAAGGCTGCACGAAATTGTGCAGCCTTTTTTTGTACGGACTATTTTATTATGATATGTCCTCCACCTTGACAGCTCTCTTTTCATTTCTGTAGTTGACTACCTCTCCAAGAGTGCAGTATATAACAGAGAACACAGGAACAGCAATGAACATTCCGAATATGCCAAAGAGGTTTCCGCCTATGGTGATAGCGAAAAGTGTCCATAGTGACGGCAGACCAACCGAGTTTCCTACCACCTTTGGATAGATAAGATTGCCCTCAATAGCCTGAATAATGAACATGAACAACAAAAACAGCACAGCCTGCTTGAAATCCGTCACGCATATGAGCAGGAAGCCCACCACATAGCCGAGAAAAGCTCCCACAATAGGGATAAGTGCAGTGCAGGCAACGAGTATGGCAATAAGCACCGCATTTGGGAAGCGGAAGATAGCCATACCAATACCGCAAAGGGAGCCGAGGATAATGGCTTCCGTGGTCTGACCCACAAGAAAGTTCGCAAAAGTGTCGATAGAGCGACGGCATATACGGCTTATACGATCGGTGATACGATTGCTGAGAAAAGCACAGCTTATGCGCTTGCACAGGTCTTTGAGCCGCTCTTTTGCGGCAAGCATATAGACCGCAAAGCAGATTCCCAAGAAGAAGTTCACAAGACCTGAGAAAAGATCTGTCACAAAGCTTACTGTTGAACTGAGTGTGTTCAAGATCACAACGCCGTCTTTCAGCCAGCTTGTAACCTTATCGATAATATCAGCAGTGCTTATATTCATTCTGTCAAGCCACCCTGCTATCTCAGGGGAATTGTTGAGCTTGTTGGAAATATTTGAAATAAGCACAGGGATATCGTCTGAAAGCTGAGAGAAAGTCTTTATGAGTGCAGGGATAATAAGCCAGCACACAAGTGCCACAACGCCTAGGCAAAGCAGAAAGGTCAGCACTATCGAGCATGGTCTTTTCAGCGTTTCCACAGTTTTGGCATATTTCTCTTTTTTAGGCTTCTTAAAAAGCCTCTTTTCAATGCCTGACATTGGCACATTCAGGATAAATGCGATTATACAGCCAAATATAACAGGCTTCAAGACCCCAATCATTACGCCCAGAAGTCTAAAAAACTTGTCATAGTTGGTCAATCCCCAAAAAAGCACTACGCCAAGAACCACAAGGGCTGCATTTTCTTTGAATTTTTTTGTAAATTTCATTAGTTTCTCCTTACAAAAACGAGCTGTACAGCCTTTGCCGTACAGCTCTCAAATCGCTTAGAAATTAGTGTTAAGGCTGAGATACTGTCCGCTCTGATAGAGATAGATCAGATATACCACAGACGCATAGATAGTTACAACAAGCACCACCAATGTTGTAAATGCGGCGAGAATGTTCAGTATCGGGATAAACGCCACAACAAGGCACACTGCCATGACAATAAGGCAGGTCTTGTTTACATTCCACACATGGTCGCCCTTGTTTGCAAGGCCGTAGTTCTTCACGTCCCTGAGCAGGTCGCCTGTTGATTTACAGATATAGTAAAGCACTGCTATGTTCATTACATTGCCAGCAAAACTCAGAACACTTGATATCGCATTATTGTCAATAAATGTGTCAACTATTGAAAAGATAAGATCAGCCACTGTGAAAACAAGAGCTGTCTGATAACCATTATGGTCTTTTGAAGCTTCAAGTATTCCCCATACATTGAAAATAGTTGCGGCTACGGTACAAGTCATCAAAAGAAGTGCGCCTATCCCAGGTATAAAAGCAAGCGGAACTCCTATAACACCTATGATCTTTGCCAGAAACACCTTTTTGATACCGCTTGCGGCATTTGGATATTTTACCATTTTATTACCCCCTATATTTCGATTTCTTAATCAAGTTCGATATTCATTATCGGCTGTGAAACGTCTGCGCCGGCAGGTACCATTGGAAGAACGTTTATATCCTTGTTGATGATAACGTCCACAAGGCAAGGCTTACCGCATTTGAGTGCCTTTTCAAGCATCGGCTTTATCTCGGATTTTTTTGTTATCCTTATGCCCTCAACGCCAAATGCGTCGGCAAGCTTCATAAGGTCTGTTCCTCTTTCAATGTTAGTCTGAGAAAATCTCTTGCCGTAGAAAAGTCTTTGCCACTGTCTTACCATTCCGAGAACGTCGTTCTCGAAAACAAGCTCAATAAGCGGTATCTTATGCTTTGCAAGTGAAGAAAGCTCGTTGCAGTTCATGAAGAAGCTTCCGTCGCCTGCAATATTTACTACAGTTCTGTCAGGGTTGCCCACCTTTGCGCCCATTCCTGCGCCAAAGCCGTAGCCCATTGTACCAAGTCCGCCGCTTGAAGCAAAGCTTCTTGGACACTTGAAGTTATAATACTGTGCAGCCCACATCTGGTGCTGACCGACTTCTGTGGAGATGATAGCCTTGCCGTCTGTAAGTCTGTCAAGCTCCTCGATAACGTCCTGCGGAAGCACCTCGTCCTCGCTCTCGATAGGCACCATTCTCAATGCATACTGCTTTTTCCAATCCATAACAGTATTCATCCAAGCCTCGTGTTTCATATCAGGAAGCAACTCGCAAAGCTTAGCAAGGATATACTTAACGTCTCCAGTAACATGGCTGTAAACATCGATATTCTTGCCTATCTCGGCAGGGTCTATATCAATATGTATGATCTTCTTATCCTTTGCAAATGTCTTAGCGTTGCAAAGAACTCTGTCGGAAAATCTAGAGCCAAGAACTATCATAAGGTCACATTCGCTGAGCGTCATAGCGGCTGTCTTTGTGCCGTGCATACCAAGCATACCGATATAGCAGTCCTTAGTATTGTCAAGTGCGCACTGACCCATAAGTGACAATGAAACAGGTGCGTCCACTTTTCTTACGAACTCAGCCATTTCTTCTGTTGCGTCAGCAGAAACAACTCCGCCGCCCGCGTAGATAAAAGGCTTCTCAGCATTCTTTATAAGCTCTGCCGCAGCAGCTATCTCCTCGTTTATGCCCTCAGGATTGTGATTTACTACCTTCTTAGGCTCTTTCTTCTCATAGACCATAAGTGCGCCTGTGATATCCTTTGGTATATCTATAAGAACAGGACCCTTTCTGCCCTCGTTTGCAATATAGAAAGCTTCTCTGATAATGTCAGCAAGCTCCGCAGGGTCTTTCACAATGTAGTTATGCTTTGTGATAGGCATTGTTATCCCGCAGATATCTACCTCCTGAAAAGAGTCAAGACCAAGCAGATCTCTTGTTACGTTTCCTGTGATAGCCACCATAGGGATAGAATCCATATAAGCTGTGGCGATACCTGTTACAAGGTTCGTAGCACCCGGACCTGAAGTTGCGATAACAACACCCGTTCTGCCTGTTGTTCTTGAATATCCGTCAGCCGCATGGCAGGCAGCCTGCTCATGGGCGGTGATAACATGGTGTATCTTATCTGAATATTTATACAGCGAGTCATATATGTTTAGAACTGCTCCGCCCGGATAGCCGAACACTGTATCGACGCCCTGCTCCAGCAAACATTCAATTATAACGTCTGAGCCACGTAACTCTTTCAACATTTTTTATTTCCTCCAAATTACAAAATACATCTAAGATCATAAAAATATATCAATATATGATTATACTATATCTGCTTTAAAAAGTCAATACTTTCATTCATTTGGCTCATAAGCTCGTCCACCGTATCAGAGAAAAGCTTTGCCTGCTCGTCAGGCTTCTTTTCCTCTACAGCTTCCGCCTTTTCAGGCTTCTTACTTTCAAGCATATCCTGCACGCTCACTGTCTTTTCCACAGCCTTTTTTGCTGTGAGCGTTTTAAGCTCATGATCGTCAAGATAAGGTTTTATGCCCACAACGGAAACATTGTCAGTTCCGCCGTTTGTGAGGGCAAGCTCCATTATAGCGCCTAGCTTTTCAGAAACAGAAAGGTCAAGACCAAGGCCCACCACCATTTCTTCCTCAGAAACGTAATCCGACACGCCGTCTGACACTATGATTATCATATCGTCAGGTTCTTTGCCAAAATCAGCCACCAACGGTGTTTGTGCCACATCAGGTTCATTGAGAGTGCTGCCGATAGAAGATATTATGGCATTCTGATACTGTGGCTCAAGCTCTGACACATCTTCTATCCTGCCATGCTCATACATATATCGTGCATAGGATTGGTCAACAGATATCTGTCTGATAGTGCCGTTCACATAGCGGTACATTCTGCTGTCGCCAACGTTTATGCACATTGCTCTGCTTTCCTCGTCCACTGCAAGGCAACACAGGGTGGTCTGCATATTTGCAGCGTTTTCAGCCCTTACGCCCTGCTTTTTTATTTTGTTGTGAACATCGATAAGCGTTCTTTTCATATCCACCCCTGAATTATATTCAAGAATGGAAAGATGCCTTAAACAAAGCTCCGAGGCGACCTCTCCTGCATTTTCTCCACCAACGCCGTCGCAAACGGCTGCAATAAAAGGAGCAGCGACAGTTGATTCATAGCTGCCGCTGTTGATGACCTCGTGGTCTATTAAAATGCAGTCCTCATTCTGTTCACGGTAATTTCCCTTGTCTGTTATTCCGTAAATATAATAATACATTTATTATCACCGTCTGAAAACTGGTATCGTGCTGTTATATCATATCTGCAACAAGACTGCCCATTTCCTTACAGCCAACGAGCTTCATGTCCTCTGACATGATATCCCCTGTTCTGTAGCCTGCTTCAAGGACTTTCTTGACAGCATTGTCGATAGCGTCTGCTTCCTTATCCATATCGAAAGAAAATCTCAGGAGCATTGAAGCTGAAAGTATAGTAGCGATAGGATTAGCCTTATCCTGTCCTGCGATATCAGGTGCAGAGCCGTGGCTAGGCTCATACATACCGAACTTTGTGTCGTTCAGTGAAGCGGAAGCCAGCATACCAAGTGAGCCTGATATCATTGCAGCCTCGTCAGAAAGGATATCACCGAACATATTCTCTGTAAGGATAACGTCAAACTGCTTAGGATCTCTTACAAGCTGCATTGCGCAGTTGTCAACGAGCATATGCTCAAGCTCGACCTCAGGATAATCCTTAGCTACCTCGTTTACTACCTTTCTCCAAAGTCTTGAAGAATCAAGAACGTTAGCCTTATCAACGCTTGTAACTTTCTTTCTTCTCTTCATGGCGATGTCAAAGCCACGGATAGCAATTCTTCTTATCTCGTTCTCGTTATATGTAAGAGTATCAACGGCAGTTTCAACGCCGTCAACGTTCTCTGTCTTTCTCGCACCAAAATACAGACCGCCTGTAAGCTCTCTCATTATCATCATGTCGAAGCCGTCGCCGATTATATCGTCCTTAAGGGGGCAAGCTTCTCTAAGCTCAGGATAAAGATTTGCAGGACGCAGGTTAGCGAACAGACCAAGCTCTTTTCTTATTTTCAGGAGTCCGGCTTCAGGCCTGAGGTTCGGAGCAAGCTTATACCATGGTGAAGTGGAAGTATTTCCGCCGATAGAGCCAAGCAGAACTGCGTCTGAGTTCTTTGCTATCTCGACAGCCTCGTCTGTAAGCGGAACGCCATATTTATCTATAGAACAGCCGCCCATAAGGATATCAGTATAAACAAACTTATGACCGAACTTTTCAGCAACCTTGTCGAGGACCTTCTGTGCTTCTGTTACTATTTCAGGGCCTATCCCGTCGCCCTTTATAACTGTTATTTTCTTTTCCATGTTATTTTTCCTCCTCAGAATTTAAAGTCGAAACGCTTATCTCGCAGGAATAGCTCTGCTTTTCGGCTGTCATGAACAAAATGCCTGTATAGACCGAACACTCGCCGTCAATAAGCTTCTTTTTGCAATAATCGTCAGCAGCCATGCCTTTGAGCTGATACTGCATATAACTGTCCGCCGTATCAGTGCCGTCAAAGTTCACCTGACTATAGTCTATCTCCTCGCCGTCCATATAATATGACCAGTAGTAAGACAAACCGTCAGAGCCTTTGACCTTTATGCTGTTGGGTGAAACAGTGCTGTCTATGCTTGCTTCGTCTATATTCGCCCAAAGTCCGTTGAAAGTGGAAAATCCAGCACCATTTATCTCAGGCTTATTGCAGGCAAAGGTCTTTGTTGTAACGCCTTTTTTATCGGTCTTTTCGTCCTTTTCCACAAGCACTATACTGCTGTTTGAAGCAGTTCCCCTTGCAAAACTTCCGCCAAGCTTTCTGTTTATCTCTGCAGAGCTTAGGGTCAGGTCTATCTTGCTGCCGTCCACCATTACCATAAAAGGCAGAAAATCCTTGCTGCTGTATTCAAATTTACCGCTGCTCTCCTCTTTTTTCGAGCAGCCTGCGCTGCACACCAGCATTACCCCTGCTGCAAGTGCCGCAAATAGCTTTTTAGCTTTCACAGCTTCACCCCTTCATAGAAACAGTTCAAGGGCGACCCCTTTTGAGAGATCCCCCTTAAAGCTTCAAAATATCTTATTTAAGTGAGTTAAGAAGACCATTGCTGTTGATGATATTGATAAGAAACTCAGGGAACGACTGACCCTGATAAGTCTCATTCTTGGTCTTGTTTGTGATAACGCCACTGTCGAAATCTATCTCCACCTCGTCGCCGTTATCTATCTTCTCAGCAGCTTCCTCGCACTCGATGATAGGAAGTCCGATATTTATAGCGTTTCTGTAGAATATTCTTGCGAATGTCTTTGCTATAACACAGGATATCCCGCTCGCCTTGATAGCAGCAGGCGCATGCTCTCTTGATGAACCGCAGCCGAAATTGCTCTTTGCTACCATTATATCACCCTTCTGAACGTTCTTTGCAAAGTCAACGTCAATATCCTCCATGCAATGTTGTGCAAGCTCCTGCATATCAGGTGTGTTGAGGTATCTTGCAGGGATAATAACGTCAGTGTCTACGTTATCCCCGTATTTATGTACTTTTCCGCAAGCTTTCATTATGAAAACCCCTTTCGTCAAACTTTATCAGCCCTGCTTGAACTCTGACGAATGGAATATATTTTCTCCTATCGCCTGTTTTCTAAGCTCTTCATATATCTTTTCAAGATACGGGCCGTCTATAGTATCCTTGTTTCTTGTAATAAAATAGCAGATCTTTACCTTGTGGAACATTCCCTCTTTAACGAGAGCATACACAGGTGTACCCCCGATATTGGAGGTATAAAAGGTATTGAAGCCCTTCTTGTCAATAAGAGCCTGCGTCATTTCCACGGTAAATGTATTTTTGTCATGGAGTTCCTGAATGATCTCGTCAGCCTTCTCCTCACGCTGATAGTCATTTAGTGAAGTTCCGTACTTCTTTGTAACAATACTAAGAAGTATATCGGAGAATATTTCCCTAAGATAATTTTTCATCTGTTCTCGCTCCCAAGTCGTATATGCGGTCATGCCGCATATCAATTATTCCCCCAACGCAAGATCTGTCAGCTGATTTTCTCCCCGAATATCACATAACTTCCGACGGCTGTGAGATCTTGCCTGTCACAGCTGAAGCGGCGGCAACGTAAGGTGAAGCCAGATAAACCTCTGATTCTGGGTGACCCATACGTCCCACGAAATTTCTGTTTGTTGTTGCAACGGCTCTTTCGCCCTTTGCAAGAATACCCATATGTCCGCCAAGACATGGACCGCAGGTAGGTGTAGAAACCGCACAGCCTGCATTTATGAATATCTCCAGCAGACCCTCTTTCATGGCCTGCATATATACCTTCTGTGTGGCAGGGATAACGATACATCTAACGTTCTTTGCCACCTTTTTGCCGTCAAGTATCTCAGCGGCACATCTCAGATCCTCTATCCTGCCGTTCGTACATGAACCGATGACCACCTGATCTATCTTGACCTCCGGGATATCGTCAAATGTTCTTGCGTTCTCAGGCAGATGCGGGAAAGCAACTGTAGGCTTTATCTGGCTGAGGTCGATAGTATATTCAGCCTCATACTCAGCGTCATCGTCAGCCTTGTATATCTTATACTCTCTGTCTACCTTATCCTTGATGTAATCAAGTGTAACATCGTCAACTGCAAATATGCCGTTCTTAGCACCTGCTTCGATAGCCATGTTAGCCATGCAAAGCCTGTCCTCCATGGAGAGATTTTTCAGACCCTCGCCTGAAAATTCCATAGACTTGTAAAGTGCGCCGTCAACGCCTATCATGCCGATTATATGAAGTATAACGTCCTTAGCGGCACTATACTTTGGAAGCTTGCCTACGATATTGAACTTGATAGCGGCAGGGACTTTGAACCAAGTCTTTCCCTTTGCCATGCCTGCGCACATATCTGTTGAGCCGATACCAGTTGAGAACGCGCCAAGTGCACCATATGTACAAGTATGTGAGTCAGCACCGATAACGCAGTCGCCTGGAGCGACAAGTCCTTTTTCAGGAAGCAGAGCGTGTTCAATGCCCATATCGCCAACGTCGAAATAATTCTTTATGTCATACTTTGAAGCAAAGTCACGGCAGGTCTTGCACTGTGTAGCGGATTTGATATCCTTGTTAGGTGCAAAGTGATCCATGACCATTGTGACCTTATTCTTATCGAAAACATCTGTAAAACCCGCTTTATTGAACTCGTTGATAGCCACAGGCGACGTAACGTCGTTGCCGAGAACCAGGTCAAGGTTTGCCATTATAAGCTGACCTGCCTTGACTTCGTCAAGACCTGCGTGGGCTGCCAGAATTTTCTGAGTCATTGTCATACCCATTTAATATTACTCCTTACTATCAGATCTCAGAGCATACCAAGATCCTTTATTTTTTATACCCATTTATTATACCACTATTTTGATGTTAATGCAAATACATATTTATTATATATCTATGAATAATATTTATACTAAACGTTTGAGATATGAACATATCTCTTTTACTTTTACATATAAATCGCGAAAATTTTAATCACATTTTGTACAATAGCACTACACATCAACTGAAATATCCTTCACATCATCACAAAATACGAACATTCACGGGAAAATACCGTCAGCCATCTTGACTTCATTTGCATGGCATAGCTGTTCTCTTACTGCGAAAAATAATATTACAAAGAAAAAAGGAGGAAACAGCAATGAAGATGAAGTCAATGATAACAGGCGTTTCAATGGCGATAGCCGCAGGAACAGTGGCTTATGCAGTCACAGAGGCGACATCAAGCGAAAAGAAAATGCTCAAAAGCCGCACAGGACGTGCTATCAGAGCTATCGGTGACGTAATGGACGGCATTTCAATGATGATGAAATAGCCCTCATGCAGGAGCGTACCATGGTGGTAACGCTCCTGTTTTTTTGCATTTTTAACTCTGACTTATCTTTTTTAGCAGCGTAAGAGCGTCGATAACATCGACCTTTCCATCACCGTTCATATCCGCACGCTTTAGTTGAGCGGGATCAAGCTGCGTCTTACCTGCATTGTAACGCAGCATGAGCAAAGCGTCCACAACTGTCAGATACTTGTCACCATTCACATCTCCCTGCTGCAGGGTCTGCGAAGCGGCTTTTCTTGTTATTTTTATTGTGTACGTCCGTTTTACGCCGCTTGCCGCTGTACAGGTGAGCTTGATGGTATTTTCGCCGGTTTTAAGGCTCACCTTGCCCTTTCCAGACACCTTTGCACTTTTGCCCAACGGATTTGCGTTCACAGTAACAGAAGAAACCTCCGCATTGACTTTGGCAGTATAGCTTGCGGTGAATTTATCGAACTTTGGCGAAATGCTCGTGCCTGAAACGCTGAGAGATTTAAGATAATTGTTGTTATCTCCACTGCTTGTAGGCTTTGGGCAAAGTTTATCAGGCATATTGTTGTAAACAGGTATCTTGAACTCCATTGCGCTGTTCAAAATATCCTGAGAATAGGCGTTTTTTAGGCTTATAGCTTCATTCGCCTGACCGAAAACGCAGGTCATATACTGGTGGTAATAAAGCCCGTTTCCGCCGTCTACCATATCAAATTTTTGCAGATAAAGGGTATCCTGACCCTTTGTTATGTAGCCTGTGCCTAAAAATATCGAGCCGCCCACTATGGACTTGTACTGATTTGTCCAAGGAAGAAGATAGGTCGGATTAGTAGTCTTTGCATATTTACAGCCCATTTCTGCGGCTGTCATGGTGGAGGTCGCATAAGCCTGAATGTCAAAGAAGTTGAAATAATTCTCATAGCCTTTCACAGTACCAAGGGACTGCGGCGCACCATTTACGCCCTGCTCGTTCCTGCACCTTGAAGCAAGGTGATAAGGTGAAACGCCCGATTTCTTTGAAGCGTCCATAAAGGTCTGCGAATATGTATACTTTTTCTTTGTGTCAGGACAAGTGTAGCTTCCACTCATAAAAGTGTCTGCAAGAATAGTTTTTACGCCGCTTTCCGTCTGATAAGAAGGATCATATGACTGATTTTCAAACATGAAAATGTATGTATCGTTGAGAAAATTTCTCGGATCCATATAATACATTATTATCTCTTTTGAAGCCGCCACCCACGAGCCGTCAAGCCCATACCAATAACCGCCGTTAAAATCATATGCACCCTTTTCCATCGACTTCCATGAAGCCAGTGCCGACGAGTGGACAAGGTTTCTGCCCACAACACATTCTTCCTTTAACGCAGTGTTCCAATCCACGCCAAGCTTCTGAGCGGTAAATATCCACTTTGGGTGCTGTTCATGGAGCTTTCGCAGATATGGCTTATAGCTTTCAGGAAAGCCCTGCTTTGTCATATAGCTCTCAAAATCAGCGTCAGAACTGCCCTGCGAGCCGCTTGATGTTAGCTGAACATATGCCGCCGAAACATAGCCCGTCACATTGCCGCATGATATCTTGTACCATTTCGCACCGCTTGAGTCGGTGGTTTCGGAAAGTATAGTCAGGCTGTCGCCATAGCTTACTGTGCCTGTTTTAGAATAGCCTGTGCCTGCACCGCTGCGAACGTTCAGAACGTCTGCCGTACAGCTTCCCGTCATTTTTGCCGCTGAAGCCGTCAAACATGAAGCCGCCATTGACGCTGCAATAGCAAATGACAGGATATATGAAATCATCTTTTTTATCAACTCGTTCACCTCAGAAGATATAGGCAATACCGCAACAAGGCACGCCTATGTATAAGTCCTTATTTTTACACACATTGGTTTGTACATTTTTCTGTATCAAGTACAAAACTTCACCCTCATTATAGTACATTTCTCAGGGCTTTGTCAACAGTCTTTTTGATTCATAAAAAATTTACATTTAGTAAAATGCAGCTTTCGCTTAAAAGTTACAGATTTATTACAGCCTATTTAGTGGCTTTGCTGTTGATCGGTACATACATATTGTGACACAAATGCTCTCATTATAAATATATCCAAAAAAATATGCTTATTTTCGCTGTTTTGACTATTGACGTGTTACTTTATATTGTGATATAATCCTATTACGACAAAGGTAACAGAACTTGTAATATTTTATAATGAAATATTACAAATTAAAGACAAAACAATAGTAAACAAAATTAATCAAGAGCAAAATACTGACAGAAAAACACGATTTTGCAACGGAGGTATCAAATGAAAAAACTGAAAATAAACAAGGTGGCGCTGTCGGTGGCAACAGCGTTTCTTATGCTCACGAGCATTGTTTCCACGGTGGCTAGTGCATCAGGCGGAAACGAGATAAAGCTCACAAGCGACAAGAACTTTGCAAAGGCAGGCGACAGCATAAACGTAAAAGCGAGCCTTGAGCCTGATAAAACAGGCGTTGCAGGCTTCACTATAGACCTGCATTATGACCCGTCAAAGGTAACAGTATATGTGCCGACCGATGAGGAGAGCGAGAGTACATACAATGTGGGAAGCAAATTCTCTGTTATAACCAACTATGTTGCTTCATCAGGCACTATAAAAATAGTCGGTGCAAACCTTACAGGTTCTAACATAAAGGACAGAACAGACCTTGCCCTTGCGACTTTCAAGGTAAAGGACGGCGTAACAGGCAAGATAAACTATTGGGTAGAGGTTGAAACGATGGTGGCGGAAGCTGACGGTGGATACAAGTCAGTTTCATACTCAGCACCTACAGAGGGTTCACCGCTCACTGTCAGTGCAGGGGAGGAGATCACAACAACTCCTGCCACGACCACTACGACTGCTTCATCTAAGGCTGAAGCTACTACAACTACATCAAAGTCGACCACAACTACAACGACGACTACAGCAAAGACTACGACCAAGTCCGAAGCGACTACCACAACTAAGGCTAAGTCTGAGAAAGTTACAACAACTACAACAAAGCCTGCTGAAACCACCACAACGACTACAACAGCAAAGAGCGAAACTCAGACCACTACAACCGCAACATCTGCACAGCCTGAGTCAGAACCGCTTTTCACACACAAGCAGGGTGACGCTGACTTCAACAGCGAAACTTCCCTTCAGTTCGGTTTCAAGCTTTCTGACTACATAACAGACTATTCTCAGCATTACAATGTAAAGGTCAACGTAAAGTCATCAGGCAACGCAAGCGGTGCAGTCGGTGCGTTGGTTGACGGAAGCTGGTCTGCACAGAGCACGAAGCTCACAGGTGGCGAGGAAGCACAGTGGATATACTCAGATCTTGACCCTTCAAGAACAAGTGACGAGGTTTTCGTACAGCTTTATTACTTAAAGGCAAATGCAGATTTTCAGATAGCTTCCGTAGAAGTAACACCTGTCAAGGAAGCAGTTGACACATCAGCCGTTACAAAGGTCACAGCGGCAGAACCAAAGCCTGCTGACGATACAACGACCACAACGACTACAACAGCAAGCACAGAGCCAAAGGCTGACGAAAACACACAGCCTGAAAGCACCACCACAACAGCAGCCAGACAGCCTTCAAATGTCGGTGCGGCTGTTACTACAGTAAGCGAGGGCGACAGTTCGCAGAAGCTTACAGAATCACAGGCAACAGAAAAGATACAGCAGATAGTTGACGAGGCCTCATCGCAGGCTGACAGCTCAAAAGTAAATCCGTCAACAGGCGTTGAAATGACAAAGAACATTCTTACTGTCATTGCCGCAGGATATGTTATTTTTGCGATATTTGCATTTATCTTCAACAGATTTGCCGCAAAGGACGAAGAATAATAACCGAATATATTTCTTTTGGCTATAAAAACGGACGTTTCCGATGGAAACGTCCGTTTTTCGTCAGGAACACCAAGGGGATAGTATGATCCTGCATTTTATTGATCTTCTATAACAGGCGGAATGAAATTCTCTAAGGCGCTGAGAAGCTTCGGATGTCGTATAACAAAATGTATAGCAGGCGCGTTACCCTTTGATATCATCGCCCACTGACCTTCATGGATCAGTATTTGCAAATTGCAGAAGGTCTGCCGCTTAGCATATTTAAGGCTATAGTTTTCATGTGTCTGTGCATAGCGTTCTGTGCTTTTTAAATGTGCAGAATAATCATCATAGCTGTAAAGAACATCACTGGCACAGAATACACCCGACAGGTCAAGGGCATGGGGACGTGTTTCAAATTCCTCTCGGGAAAGACAGCATATCTCGTCCTCTATGGTCATGGTTTCCAGTATGCTCTCAACTCGCTTTTTACGCTCGCTGACATAAGCTTTTATATCTCTGCCCCGGCGGTCGTCAATGCCGTTTCTGTCAAGTATACTATCGAGCAGGTCATTATCCATAGTATAAACAGGCAGAGCAGATAAAATACTCCTGCGCCCGCCACGTCTGTGAGAGTCGGCAGTGAGAAAATCGCTGAAATCTTTTTCCCTGTCACTTCGGTATATCTCCATAAGCGGGCAGGCGTTTGAAAGCAGATCATTGGCACGTTTACGATAATATCCAAGCTCCTTTTTGGACTTGGTCAGATAATATCTGCCCTCGCTGTGAAAGCCTGCCACGGCTTCCCCTGAAAGAGCCGCCGCACCTGATACCTTCAGCAAATGCAAAAAAGCATTATTCTGTACGTTTTTCAAATAGTAAGGCGCTATCTGCCCCGTCATATACATCGGTATCCAGCTTTCAAGACCAAGCATCATATCATCTAAGGAGCGGTCAAGATCATGTATCTGACAAAGGTGCAGACCCTTTTTAAGCATCAGAGCCATACCGAACATCCACTTCTTCGGAAATTCGGGATCATCAGCCATTTCCTTCATAGGCATATCACTGTACATTATCACAGGCTCATTAGAACGTGACAAGACTGTGGCTTTCAGAAAATCAAGCTCACTTTCCATCATTTCCTTGATGCCAAAATAACTTCTTGACACAGGAAGTTGAAAAGGCAATGACGGTACTTTCATTTCATCAAAACGTATCGCCTTTATGTATTCGTTCAGATCAAACTCATCAAGCTTATCAAGAAACTTTTCAATTCCACCGCTTTTTATCTCTCTGCTCTGTCTGGCATGATCGCTGAACAGCCATTTGCATATCACTTCATAACGCTGTGACACATCCTCTATATCACTTTCATTACAGCCCACAAGCTGTGCGACCGCTGATATCTCTGTGGGAGTTCTAAGCTCCCTTGCAGTGAAGCCTGCTATTGCGGCGACAAAGCGTTCAGGGTCGGCAGGCTTTCTAGTACCGTTCCGTATACGGAAAACGGTGGAAACATCATAATTTATCTCCTTGCACATACGCTTGATGTTTATATCAAGGGCTGAGATAAGGGTATTGAAATTTTGCCGCATAGACTCTCTGTCGGCAGGTATGATATCTTCACAGTCAAGAAATGCTCTTTTTATGTTCTCCCTTGTCATATCGTCATAGCCTTTTTCCCTTGCCACAGCCTCAAGAGCGTTGCAAAGCCCGTCAAACGCCACAGTGTCTATCTCAGGTATTCTCTCTCCGCTTCTGTATCTGCTAAATGTTGAGGGAGATATCCCTGACAACTCACAAAGCTCCTTTGCCGTGCAGGAAAGCTGTTCTATATACTTTCCAAGCTGTTCGCAAAACTTCATTTTAACGATCCCTCCCGCTATCATATGGTATTACGTTAATTATATATCATATTTATCAAAAAAGGAAGTCCCCCACGATATATAATTTCAGAATTGGCATATGACTATTATGAAATAAATCACAAATTTATTCATAGATTTGTTATAATGTGATAAAGGATATCACATTAGGGAAAATACAAAGTAATGGAGGTGTGCTTATAAGATAGTAGCGAACATGAGAAAAAATATAATATCAAAAGGAGATGTATATTATGAAAAAAAAGACCACAAAACTGCTGACAGCCTTGTTTACGCTGTGTATAGTGCTGACACTGATGCCAATGACAGCGTTTGCAGATCCTGAAACGTATGCTGTTAAATTTTACCCCGGAGATCATGGGACCATGACCAAAAACGACCAGATCCCGTTTGTATATTATGGCATTGACGATGATGTTAACAAGCCATACTACTACAAACTGAATGTATCCGAAACAGAAACTCTCAGCTTTGCCAGCAGCATAATCAGTGTTTTGTCACCAAGTCCAGGCTATGAGTTCGCCTACTGGACTGCCGATGCTGCCGTCTACCAAGTCGGCAGCGATACTCCCATTTCTGCTGGCAACGCTCTTTCCTCCGATCAAATACAGAGCAAAATTACCGTGAAAAGTGATGTGACGTTCAGAGCTCACTTTAAGCAGATATCTGAATATCCTGACGAATCAGAGATCACTAGCGCCACCATTGAAGATGTTAGGTTTAATTATGGGGCTGGCGAAGCACCTGTAGCGTCGGCTTTTGTAACAGCAGTGGATTACGAAAAATATGATGTGGCTTATGAATGCTGGCAGCAATTTGAAAACAATGAACCTGTTGCCGCATGGTATTCTGACAATGGTTCGCACGGCTCTTTGCCAACCTTCACAAAATTTGAAGGCGGCAAAAAATATGTGTATTCCCTTATGCTTAAACCAAAAGACGGATATTCCTTCAGCAGCGAAACTATAGTTACTGTAAACGGGCAGAAAGTGTCCGCACATTTCGTCGATGGCTTCATGTATGTCCCAGCTGTTAAAACGATCACTGCATCTACGGTGACAGTCATAGACGTGGTGGAGATAAATGATGTCACCATCAACTTCAAGAACGGCGACAAACCCGTATTCACCGGCAAGAGTCCTGAAGGCGTGAAGTATGCATACAATTGCGAGTGGTGGGAATTGGACAGCAAGACAGGTGCGATCTCTGCGGATTTCTTCAGCGGCGCTTATGAAAATAGGATAACCACTTTTGAAAGTGGAAAGACATATCATTACGGCGTGTATGTGAAAGCTGTGGGCTTTGTTGAGAGTGAAAATACCTCTTACATATTCGGACCTGATACTAAGCTGAAAATCAACGGCGAATTTGTGAATTACAAACGCTATGAAAATGATACGAGCGACGGCTCTGACGGCACCTTGTGGGTCATCACTGACCTTACTATGACGCCAAAGGCAAATGATACAAGCTCTGACAGCAGCGATACAAACTCAGACAGCAAAGACACAAGTTCCAATAACAGTGGCACAAGCACAGACAGCAAGACCCCTGCCAAGAACAACGCAGGAAGCACAAACCCTAACACAGGCAATAATGTTAGCGGTATACTGCTTACATTCGTTATAGCCGGAAGCGGACTTGTGATCGCAGGCAGAAGATCACGCAAAAACAAATAACAACATGAGCTGACAAAAAACGGGCGTTTCAAAGCGAAACGTCCGTCTTTTTATATCCATATCAAATTTACTTGTTCTGTGCCTTAAAGATAACGCCCGTTACCTTTGGACCTGCGTTTATTGCAATTGCCGCACCTATTTGGAAACACTCCACAGGTGGATAGCCCACCTTCTTCGTCATAGCCTGTGCCATTTCGTCCCTGACACTCTCGTCATTGCCGTAAACTATGCAGTAAGGTGTCTGCGGTATCATTTCCTTTACAGTCAGGTCAAGTATCTTTGGCACAATAGCCTTGTCGCCTCTTACCTTTGTTTCTGTAACGATAGCATGGTCATGTATCCTCATGATAGGTCTAAGGCCCATTACCTCGCCCACAAAAGCAGCCGCAGACGGAATCCTTCCTGACTTCTTTGCATATTTGAGTGTATATGGTGCAAAGAAAATAACGCAGTTCTTTATCCAGTCCTCCATAAATGCCACGATATCAGCCGCAGGAACGTCCTTTGTGGCTTTCATTGCGCCCTGAACTACTGCATAACCATACGCTCCTGAGTAGCTCTCGCCGTCTATATTGTATATAGTGAACTTGCCCTTTGCTTCAGGGTGAACGGAATAAAACTCCTCTGCCGCCATAACAGCGTTGTTGTATGTTGCCGAGCCTTTTGAGTTTATGGTAGTGTTTATAACATCAGTATAGCCCTCGCTGTAGAGCTTCTCAAAAGTTTCCTGATATTCAAAGGCTGTTATCTGCGATGTAACAGGTATGCCGTCAAAATCGTCAAGCATTTTGTAGAATTTCTCGTTGTCGAAATCTATCCTTGATGTGTAGCTGTCATCACCCATTGCCACCTTGAAATTCATTATCTGAATATCCAGCTTCTTTTCAAGCTCATCAGTGATATCGCTCGCTGAGTCGGTAAGAAATTTTATTTTTGCCATAAATTCACCCTCCGTTTTTTATTTATTTTATTCGTCCCATGTATATTGCGTCAGCTTGCCCTCTCTGCCAAGGTCGGGATAATCCCACTGTCTTAACACCTCATAGCAGGCTATCGCCACTGAGTTCGACAGATTAAGGCTTCTGAGCGTTTTCCTCATTGGTATCCGCACACAGCTTTGGGGATTTTCATAAAGCAGTTTCTCAGGCAGACCCTTGTCCTCCCTGCCGAAAATTATATACACTTCCCTATCCTGCGGATAATCCACATCTGAGTGTACCATTCTGCCCTTTGTGGTAAAGAAATAGAACTCGCCGCTGTTCTTAGAAAAAAAGTCATCAATATTATCATACTCGTATATTTCAAGCTTATCCCAGTAATCAAGCCCTGCACGCTTTAGCTTTTTGTCGCTTATCTCAAAGCCGTAAGGCTTCACAAGATGCAGCACCGCACCTGTCACTGCACAAGTTCTTGAAATATTGCCTGTGTTCTGCGGTATCTGCGGCTCTACAAGCACGATATTAAGTCTGTTCATCTTCGGTAACACTTCCTGATATCACAAATTCGTATAGTCCCTAAGCTCCTGATAGCTTGTGAGCCAAGGAAGCTGACCCTCCAGCATAAGACCGTCTGTCCATGGGGTCTGGTAGCTGTATGTAGTCTTGACAGTAAGCTCTGTGAACGCTGTGGCTCTGTTCATTGCGATAGGCAGGCTGTCACCTTTGAGAAGTCCTCCAATAAGAACACTTGTGAACATATCTCCCGTTCCTGAATAGTGTGCAGGAACATAATCATTCTTTATTTTCCAAAAGCTGTTATTTTCTTTATCATAGCCCACAGTTGACATTCCGCCGTCTGCAAGATTTACGCTTGTGATAACAACGATCTTTGCGCCCTGCTTTGAAAGCCTTACAAGCCATGATTTTATCTCAGAGCTGCGCATTGAAGCCGTAGGATATTCCTCACCAAGAAGTATAGCCGCCTCTGTGAGGTTAGGCGTGATTATATCCGCCACCTTTACAAGCTCGACCATACGGCTGCAAAGCTCCTTTGTGTAGGTCTTATATGCCTTTCCGCCATCACCCATAACAGGGTCTACGACCTTCAGGGCGTCAGGAAAAGCCTCGAAAAACTCAAGGCAGTGGTCTATCTGCTCGCTTGAAGCCAGGAACCCGCTGTACACACAGTCAAATTTCATATCCATTTTCTTATAGTGTTCCAAAGCCGGTTTCATGAAATCCGTAAGATCTCTCATGACAAACTCGCTGTAGCCCGTGTGAGCCGAAAGCACAGCCGTAGGCACAGGACACACCTGAATACCCATAGCGGAAAGCACAGGTATCACCACTGTTAGCGAACACCGGCCAAGACCTGATATATCCTGAATGGAAACAACCTTTTTACAACCCTGCATAATAAAACCCTCTTAAAAAATACTCATAAATATTATTATAACATATCCATCAGGATTTTTCAATAGCCCATGGCTTGTCGGCAATATTTTTTTCACTATATTTTTTCATATTGTTCATATCAATATAATATGATTTATGTACTCTATGAAAAGCAACAAAAAAGTGCCATTTTTCGCACTTTTTAGACTAGCACCTACAAAATTCATCATGATAATTTGTTCAAATTTAGTCTTGCAAAAACATTCAAAATAGTATATAATATATCTGTTAAAGTAAAGTGTTTTTGTTTATAACATCAAACCAAATATCAAAGAAAGAAACAAATGTATGAAAATAAAAAAAGAAATAAACCTCTTTGCGGGAATGTTCACCGCAGAGGAAATATATCGCTATGGTGATATCATACTGCTGTTAGGTCATATAATATATCTTGTGCTGTTTTATCGGTTCGGAGTATACCAAATGGTATATTATAACTATTTCAGCGTAGCATTCTATGCAGTGATGTATTTCCTGCTTCATTTTAAGAAGATAGGCAAAATATCATTTACTTACCTTGTGCTTGGCGAGATAATAGTACACGCCTGCATGGGTGCTTATTACATAGGCTGGTCAGCAGGATTTACGCAGATAATGCTGTGTATAATACCTATTCCATTTTTCATTGTACAAAACAGGAAAGCGATACCATATATACTTTCGTCCTTTGATGTTGTTGTGTTCATAGTCATGCGTATCATAGTCACAAACAGGGTCGCACCTTACAGCTTTGATACCAACAGAGAGAATATCTTATACATTTACAATACTCTATGCAGCTTTATTATAATAATCTATGTATCTTCCATATACATTTTCACAAATGAGCATAACAAGCGTGAAGCAAAAGCACAGAACGAAAAGCTTCAAAAGCTAGCTACTATCGACCCACTCACTCAGCTTTTCAACCGCCGTGCCATGATGGATTTTATCAAAAAGATAGAAAGCAACAGCCGCAGGACAAACAGCGTATATTCTATGTGTTTGGGCGATATCGATGATTTCAAGCACGTTAATGATACATATGGTCACGAAGTCGGTGACAAGGTACTTAGAGCGGTATCAGATGTTATAGCTGGAAACGTGCCTAGCGAGGGCTATGTGTGCCGTTGGGGCGGTGAGGAAATACTATTCGTTGTGCCAAATACAGACACAGAAAGCTGTGAGAAGATAGCAAAGAGCATTTGCCAGAAAATACATGAGTGTACATTTAAAGAAAATTCTCGAAGTTTCAATATATCCATGACTTTTGGAGTTTACTCAGTGACTCCGAACGAAAACTATGACGAGGGTATCTCAAAAGTGGATAAGCTGCTATACAAGGGCAAAAATCAGGGCAAAAACTGCGTTGTATCTAAATAAAATCAAGGCAGCCGTGTAGAAAAAACTCCACGGCTGCCATTTTCATGCCTATTTTGCAGAGAGATATCCTCTCATGTCTACAGAAAGGCGTTCCTCAAGACATATAAGCTCCTTGGCAATGTTCTTGGACTTCTCGTCTGCCGCCTTATAATTGTTGAGATATCCAGACAGGGACTTCACGCCCATATTACAGCCGTCTGTTATAAAATCTGCCACAGCGTCGTCACTGCTCTCTGCCGCAAGCTTGAAGTTGGTTTTAAGCCATGCCATGCCCTTTGCCATAGCAGGCGGCTCTTTTCCGCTGTCATGATATGAATTTAAAAGTCCCTGAAGCTTCTCTTGTATCTCCACATGCCCTGCAAGATTTTTCTCTAACGTTCGCTTTAGCTCTCCGTTTGAAGTGTATTTCAGCGAATCCTCAATAGACTGCACGCCCATTTTTATTCCTGCATCGCACTCCCTGAGAAGCTTTATTGTATCCTTTTCTATCATCTAAGTTCGCTCCTTTCATAATTGCAAATAGTTTTCCACAAAAATTTCTCTTTATGCCTGCATAAATTCAGCAAAACTATTGAAAAATCTTTAAATTTGTGATATAATTTCTTCATGGCTTATGCCTGAAGTATATAAGGGGGTATTTTAAATGGGAGAACACAAACATTACAAAGAGTCGGGCAAATTCAGCCCAGTTGGAGCAGTGCTTATGGTGCTTGCAACGGCAGTATGCGGTGGATTGCTTTTCTGGCTCTATCTGCTTTTTGAGGGCTGGTGCACTATCATCTATCTCAATGTTATCGCTGCGATAGCGGTGTCATGCGCACTTGGCTTTGTGGGAGGAAAGATAGTCAGAGCATTCAAAATGCGAAACACAGTTGTGGCAGTTGCCTGTGCAGTGGTGGGCTTTTTATTAGCCTCATATTTTAAATGGGCGCTGTATGATTACAACGATCTGAAAAAATATGGCTATGAGCTTATGGAAGAATACACAGCCTATGATTATTATGACGAGCTGAATATGCTTTTTGATGAAAACACAGACGGTTTCGGTGATTATTATGACTTTTATCACCAGACCAAGGCATATGATCTTTTCAGCAACGATTCAACAGGCGATTTCTCAGACAAGGACATTGCCACGATGCAGAAAAAGTCTGTATGGCAGTTTTTCGAGCTTGACAAGCTTCTCGGCAAGGATAAAAAATCCGCACAGAAAAGCCTTGAAAAGTCATACACCATGAACGCTTACGACTACACTTATGATTACAGAGATTATGATAAAACAGGACTTTTTGACATAATCGCACACCCTTCCGACCTTTGGAATGATATAAAGTCTATCAACAAGGAGGGTCGCTGGTCTTACAAGTCATCACATTCATCAAGAGATAACGGCTCGCTTGTAAACGGCACGATCCTGTGGATAGTATGGGGCAGTGAATTTATCCTTCTGCTGGCTTTCCTTGTGGGCGGTGTGAGAATCAAGTCAAAAGAGCCTTTCATAGAGTCTGAGGACGATTGGGCAGAATACAAAAACCTCAAGGGTGCATACAAATTCATGGTGCCTGAGGACATAAAGTCATTTAAGGTTTCAATGGAGCAAAGTCCTTACACGCTTTTTGATTATCAGACGGCTGTTACTCAATTCCTGCCTACATATATGGTGATAGATTGCTATGTGAGCAAGTCAGGCAATGAGAATTATCTCACAGTTTATCAGCAGACGATCAACCCTAAGAACAAAAATCCTGACACAAAGGTGCTTGTGAAAAACCTCTTTGTTGACGGTGATTTCATGAACAGGCTCTATTCCCTTGCAAATTTTGCTCCGCAAATGCAGGACGTTCAGCAGACTCCGCAGTAAAGATAACAAAATAAAGACATACAAAACAGGATGACTTAGATTTCATCAAAAGGGGATATGATTATTATAATGAAATATGTTAAATATGTATTGATGAGTTTCATATATGCTCTTTTGTTTAATTTAACTGCATATTTAGGAGCAGGGATAGCTTCTGTTATTTCTATATTTATTTTTTTTATTCTTTATGCAGCGGTACAGTTGGCTTTTTTTGTTAAGTTAAGCAGCCATAATATAAAAATATATTGTTTGGGTGTTATATTGACCATTTGTTTTTCTGTTATAATCGGTTATATATTTTACGATACTGATTTTTTTATTCATATATTTATGGCTTTCAATGGTGATTATGGAACACCTAATGCAGGAAGCGGCTTCGGTATGATTCTAAGTTATAGTCTTAATGGGATAGCATTACTTTGTTCAATTCTAATTGGTATATATAATATACTGACTAATCGACAGCAATAAGTCTAAATAGTTCAATCTAAGTTAGGTGGTATAGAGCATCCTCAATATTTACAGAGTTATTATATTTTTTCTGCTCATTTTTTGCGAATAATTTTAATTAATGTAGGTGTCTGGGTTCAGCAATATTTTATACATATCATAACTAGGAGGAATTGTAGTGAAAAAAATAGCATAGTAGCTGTTATATTTACATTGATTGTTTCTATGTTTTTATCTTCACGAAACATTGTATATGCGGCAGAAGATAAAGCAAGGGCGATAACAATTCATATGCAAGGACTATCTGATGAGGCGTATTATGTTGATCTTCTAAAGATAACAAAATAAAAACATATAAAAAACACGGCTGAAAAAAGTATCAGCCGTGTTTTATTATGCCAATTTTTATATTTTACAGCCAAGCGCCGTAAATAGTTTCCCCTGTAAGCTCACGATATGAGCGCACTCTAAGATCCAACATATCTGCTCTCGCCTTTGCAATGACCTGTGAAGGTGAATTGTAGTTCACCACTATGGCAGGCTCTCTGTGAGATGTGTGGTCAAGCTTATCCTTGACCGCTTCTGCTACCTCATAGCCCTGTGATTTCATTGTAGGCTTGCCCGTAACGATAGACTTGCGGTTAAGCTCCTGCGGCTTTATGACCATCACATTGTCAGACTTTAGCATTATGTCAAACTGAAAATCAGCCGAGTCGCAATACTGACCAATGCCTATAACCGTCACCTTTGCAGTTCCAATGTTCACGTTGTCAGAGTAAACTGTTCTGTAATCAACGTCAGGAATAAGCGTTTCTCCGTCTACAAAAACGTCAAATATCTGTGTTCTCTCCTTGCCAGTGTATGACATAGAGCCACGCATATTTGTGGTACAGCCCACAATAGTGAGCTTTGTTTTTATGCTCATATCTGCACTGTCGCTTCCCTCTTGGACACTGTCAACAGTGTCAAGAAAAGCTTTCACTTTATAAACATATCTTGTTTTTGGAACAAGTCCATAGTCTGTAAATGAAGTGCCGTCTGTTACAGTTGCTATCTGCTCAAACTCTGCGTCCTCAGCGTCGGTCTTTCTGTAAACATAATAGCCGTCAGCCTGCGACACCTCGTCCCATGTTAAAGTGAGCTTATCAGAGCAGATATCCTGCGACTTTACGTTATCAGGTGCGTTCAGAAGCACTGCCGCACTGCCTGTGACGTAAATATCGCCCTTGCTGTTGTCAGCAAAGCTGTTTCCGCTTATTTTAACCTGAGATTTCTTATTAGCTTTTATTCCATAGCCTTTATTTTTATTGCAGGTGTTGTTGAAAAACTCCACAGAAGCGCTGTTATCAGCCATAAAACCGCTAAGACCGTTTTCTTCAAGGATATTGTCAGAAGCCTTACCGCTTCCGCCAGTGAATATAAGTCCGTGATTTTTAGACTTCTTAACCGTGTTTTTTCTCACATCTGCCTTAGATTCTTTGGTTATCTTTATGCCGTTGGAGCCTGCGGAGGTTATAGTATTGCCTGATATGGTATTTTTATCAGAACCGCCTGAAACATAAACTCCCGACACGCCTGGCTTTTTAATGGTATTTGAGCTTACCTCATTGCCTGAACCACCGCTTATATAAACGCTGTTCTGCTTTGTGCCTGTAAGCTTATTCTTGGTCACAGTCACCTGTGACGATTCGCTGAGCCATATAAGATCCATGGAATAATTATATCTGTCATAGTCATAGCTTATATCGTTAGAACCTATGAAAATTCCCGAAACGTCCGTGAGCCTTACTGCCGAACCAGCTGTTTTTATAGTGTTGTCTACTATCTTCACGCCCTTTACAGTGTAATTGTAATCAGGGTGTGAGTATGACTTTTCAAGCTTCTTGCCGAATATCTGGATAGCATACGGCTGGGGATAATAATATGTACCCACAACGGTTATGTCGTTGTTTCTTATTATGGTGTTGGCATTATCGTCAAGACGATCCTTTATGCCTGCATAGCCTGAATTAGGCACATGGAAATTTGCATTTTCATAATCGGTCATGTACTTGAAATCTATGGCACAGCCAACATTTTTCATAGTATTGTTTTCGATTATACATTTTTTATGATTAATAAGTACGATAGCTGTTCCGCTCATATTATAAAATGAGTTGCCTGATATAAGTGTATTAGTATAATATACACCAAGACAAGCTGAATGTGAGCCAAGACCTCTTATAAGGTCATGGAATTTGTTGTTCTTTATTACAGCATTGTCGCAAGGGGTATCATCAAAAGGCTCATACGCCGGGAAAACATCACTGTTACTTATGGTATCCAGCTGTATAGCCTCCTTCTGAAATGTTCCCGTATAACCATGAAAATCGCAATCCTCAATAGTGATGCCCTTTACACCGCCTATCTCAACATGATGACCATTGTAATTGTTTTTTATCTCAACGTTCTTTATCCAAAGGTTTTTCATGTGACCAAATCTCATATTAGAAAATGGTCTTGAAGTAGACGAAGGGTTGCCGTCCCAACAGCCTCCCTCGATAACGATATTTCTCTCGCTGCCATATCCGCCTGCACCGTTTGCCTGAGCGTTCTTTATCATACAGCCCTTGTCAAAATTTCTGACGATAGTCGCTCCGTCCTCAAGATACAGCCAAGTGTTTGAATATATCTCCAAAAGCTTGTCTATCCTGTATTTTCCTTTCGGCACAACGACCTTTATCTGCACAGAGTTGGAGCCGTTGTCAATGGCATAGTCAAGTGCTTTCTGTATCGCCTTTGAGGAGTCTTTCTTTCCCTTTTTGTCTGCGCCGAAGTCAACAACATTCACTTCAAGCGCTCCCGAATATCCGCTTATTTCCGCTCCACTGGCTTTTGTGCCGGTGATAGTGGAATAATCATAAGCAAAGCACCTTACTGTCATAAGCATAATGGCGAGTAAACACGCCGCTGCAAAGGCAATAAAGGTGCGAGTTATCTTTGTCAATTCTCATCTGTCCTTTCGTTGTCTTAGGGTTATCGCTGCTCTCTTTTTGTTCTTTTTATCTTTTTAGCAGAACATATTTTACACATATTCAATTATACCAAATCATGCCCCGTTTGTCAACCGAAAAACGTCAAAAAGACCAAAGCAATAACTCACAAAGTCAACACATGATACTTGTGCGTTATCACAACAAAAAAAACTGCGGTGAAAAACTCCACTGCAGTTTTTAACAAATATGCCTTTTTATCCTAGTGCCACATCAAGTATCATCATAAGCAAGAAGCCTAGCATTACGCCAACTGTTCCCATGTGACCTTCCCCCAGATGTGCTTCGGGGATAAGCTCCTCAACCACCACATAGAGCATTGCTCCTGCGGCAAAGGCAAGAAGCCATGGAAGAAGCGGTTGGATAGCACCTGCGGCAAGAACGGTGAGAAGTCCGAAAACAGGCTCAACAATTCCTGAAAGAGTGCCAAGACCGAATGCTTTCGCCCTGCTCATACCCGATTGCCTCAGCGGCAGTGCGATAGCCGCACCCTCCGGAAAGTTCTGTATTCCCATGCCTATGGCAAGTGCGATAGCAGAAGCCAGCAGTACCGAGCTGTCATTATGTGCCGCCAGCGCAAAGGCAAGACCTACTGCCATGCCCTCCGGGATATTGTGCAGTGTGATAGCGAAAATAAGCATTCCCGAACGCTTTAGCCCCCTGCGGACGCCCTCTTCCCTTTCAGGCTCAGGTAAAAAATAAGGCATTGCCTTGTCAAGCCCCATAAGAAACAGCACGCCTAGCGCAAAGCCGCCTGCGGCAGGTATCCAGCCTATCCTGCCGAGAGCTTCCGCCTCGTTTATGGCAGGGATAAGCAAGCTCCACACGCTTGCGGCTATCATAACGCCTGCGGCAAAGCCTAAAAAGGCTTTCTGCACCTTTTCGCTTTGCCCCTCTTTTCTCATGAAAAAGACCACAGCCGCACCTAAAGTCGTCATAGAGAATGTAAAGCCCGTGCCTGCCGCAGCCCAAAGTAGACCATTCATACTATTATGTTTCCTTTCAGACAGTATTATGTCAGATACAATGACATATCTTAGTCTATGAAAAGCCTTTACGCTGTGTGAAAAAGCCTCTGCCGACAAAATACATTAAATTTGTCTGAAATTTTCAGAATATGACCCGTCCCAAGTGAATATAATGTTCTCAGCAGGGCATTACAAGCCCTTTACGATCGTATGATCAGTTTATTTTTAGGAGGAAACAGACAAGATGAACACTATGGATCTTAAGCTTAACAGAGAGATGCTGTCAATGACACGGACTATCCTTGACGCCTCCTGCGAGCAGGCTGTGGAAAAGGATTTTCTGCTGCCCGACTATTATCCCGATATTTTCAGGGTACTAAAATGCGTTATCACACCAACAGTACAGAGCCATTCCATAAACGGCGGAAAGCTCAGCTTTGACATGGCAGTGCTCATAAGAGTGCTTTACATCAGCCAGAACGACAAGCGGATAAACTGCATCGAGCAGAAAATGAACTACACAAAGTCTTTCGACCTGCAAGGGGATTGCGGCGACCCTATGATATGGCTCACGCCAAAATGCGATTACGTCAACTGCCGTGTGGTAAATCAACGCAGACTTGATATCAGGGGTGCTGTGACTATCCACGCAAAGGTAACGGGCGAAGCAACTGTGCCTATAGTCACAGATGCATTCGGCTGCGGCATTCAGCTTAAAAAGGCGGCTGTTACATACCCTGCAAAACGTCTTACCGCTGCAAAGCGTATCACACTAATAGAGGAATTGCAGCTTTCTGCGGCAAAAGCCCCTGTTGGCACTATCCTGCGGACAGATTGCCGCATTATCCCACAGGAACACAAGATGATAGCAGGCAAGCTTGTGACAAAGGGCGACGCTGAGATAATGATGCTTTACTCCTGCGTAACTACCGACGGAGAAGAAACCGCTGAAACAATGCGGTTTACTCTGCCGTTCTCACAGATAATCGACATAGACGGCATTGACGATACTTTCACCGCAGATGTGAGGATAACCCCTGCGGGGTGTGATATCATACCAAAGTCTGACGATTCCGGCACACTTGAATGTGAGCTTGTGCTTCTTGTGAACTGCGTTGCCAAAAAGCTTTCCACCTGTGAGATCGTCACAGACGCATATTCCACCTGCTTTGAGTGCGAGGCTGAAAGGTGTGAAAGCAAGCTTGACAGCGAAAACATAAAGTTATCTGACAGCCACAGTGTTACTGCAAAGCTTTCCTGCCAGGAGGGCGAGATACGCTGTGTTCACGACAGTTGGGCGACCCTTTCCAATGTGACATCAAGGCTTGACGAGGAAAAGAAAGCCTTTATCATTTCAGGAAGCGTGACGTTCTGTATTATCGGCAGGAACGAGGACGGCACTCCCCTTTATCTTGAAAACGATTCGCCTTTTGAGCATGAGATACCCCTTCCGGAGAATGTCAATGGTGAGATATCCATATCCCCTGACCTGTGCATAGAAAACTGCACATACTATCTTGCAGACGAAACAACAGCGGAGCTTAAAGCCGATATCAAGATAGGCGGCGAAATGACTATTCAACAGACAGGGACTATGATATCAGAGCTTAGGGTACTCACAGATAAGCCGAAAGAGAAAAATGACAAATACGCTCTGAAAATATGCTACTGCAATGAGAGCGACGACATCTGGGAGATAGCGAAAAAGTATTCAACTTCCATAACAGCAATACTTGAAGAAAACGAGCTTACCGACGATAAAATATCAAAACAGGGAATGTTGCTTATCCCATTAATGAACTAGGAGGACAGACACATGAAAAACGATATTTACACCGACATTGCCACACGGACGGGGGGCGATATCTATATAGGCGTGGTAGGTCCTGTCCGCACAGGAAAATCCACCTTTATAAAACAGTTCATGGAGCAGTTCGTTATACCGAACATTGAAAGTGACTACCGCAAGGAGCGTGCCATTGATGAACTGCCCCAGTCCTCCGCAGGCAAGACTATCATGACCACTGAGCCTAAGTTCATTCCTGAGGAAGCTGTGAACATCACCCTAGAGGGCGGAGCAAGCTTCAACGTGCGAATGATAGACTGTGTGGGCTACATAATCCCAAGCGCCATAGGCTACATTGAGAATGAAGCCCCAAGAATGGTGGTCACACCGTGGTTTGACACGGAAGTACCTTTCAACATGGCGGCTGAGGTGGGAACGCAAAAGGTCATAACAGAACATTCCACCATAGGTCTTGTGGTGACAACTGACGGCAGTATCACCGACCTTCCCCGTGAAGAATACGAGGAATGTGAGGAGCGTATAATCGACGAGCTGAAGCAGATAGGCAAGCCGTTTGTGGTGCTTATGAACACCACTGAGCCTTACTCTCAGCAAACAAAAGACCTTTGCGAACAGCTTTCCGACAAATATGGCACTACAGTTATGCCTATAAACTGTTTGGAGCTTTCGGAAAAAGAGATAAAAGAGATACTTACGCTTCTGCTATACTCTTTCCCTGTGAAAGAGATAAACATTTCAATGCCCTCATGGATAAACTCTCTTGACAAGGGACACTGGCTGAAAGAAGCGGTTTTCGGACATATCAAGGAAGCGGCTTCGGCTGTGACAAATCTTCGTGACATTTCAGACTGTGCCGAAAAGATATGCTGCTGTGAGCAGGTGTCCTCAGGCTCGGTGGCTGAGATAGACCTTGGAAAAGGCTCGGCTGTCATAAAGGTGGAGCTTGACCCTGCGTTGTTTTTCAGGATAATAGGCGAAGCCACAGGTCTTGAGATAAAGGACGAAAACGACCTTATGCCGAGAATTTTGGAGCTTGTGAAGATAAAAGAACGTTTCTCAAAATTCAGCTCTGCCCTTGATGAAATGGAGAAAACAGGCTACGGAATAGTTATGCCTGAAATGAACGAGCTGACCCTTGATGAGCCTGAGATAATAAAGCAGGGTGGAAAATACGGTGTAAGGCTCAAAGCCGCCGCACCAGCTATCCATCTTCTGAAAACCACTATCAACACCGAGGTCGCACCTATCGTCGGCTCAGAAAAGCAATCTGAGGAGCTTGTGCTTTATATGCTCAACGATTTTGAGGAATCACCTGAAAAGATATGGGAGTCAAACATTTTCGGCAAGTCACTCCACGAGCTTGTGAGCGAGGGTCTGCACACAAAGCTTTCAAAGCTTCCTGAGGACGCACGCATGAAGATAAAGGAAACTATCGAGCGCATGATAAACGAGGGCTGTTCGGGACTTATCTGTTTTATTCTCTAAGAGTTTCATAAATGAAAATAAACTGATCCACCAAAAAAAGCGTTACACTGTGAAAAGTGCAACGCTTTTTATCTTGTATAAAGTGTTAATTTACACCCTCTGCAAAGCTGATCGGCACACCGAAAAGCACGCCTGCGTTAGGCTGTGAAAGGTCGCCTGTAACATCAGTTATCGCCTTTCTTGCAACATCTACCTGATCGTCTGCAACGACAACGAAAATGGTCTTGCCCTTTTGTGCAGCGTCCTCGCCGCTGAGAATAGATCTCAGAACGCCGATCATAGGCAGATTATCCATTGTTGAAATAGATTTCGCCATTCCCACGCTGTCAATGACCGTTCCTCCTCTTATGCCTGCCTGTGCCAGCGAACGCATGATTTCGTCTACTAACTCGATTCTCTTGATAACCAAAAACAATAACTGCATTTTGATCCGTCCTTTCATCTCTTATTTCCTGAATGACGCAGCCACCCAGTCTTCTTTTTCTCTTATCTCAATAAGCTCAAAGCCCTCTGCTTTAAGCCTGTCAAGCACCTCATCTTTTCTCTGGTCGATTATACCTGAAACTATGAGCGTTCCGCCGTCTTTGATAAATCCGCCGAAAATCCCGCTCATGCCTATAAGAACATCTGCCACGATATTTGCACAAAGCAGGTCATAGCCTGTACCTATCTGCTCCACCAGAGCCTTATCGTCTATGATATTTCCGCAGTAAGCTGTATACTTTTCTGCGCTTATATGGTTTTTCTCTGCATTTTCCTTTGCTATCTTAACAGAATTTTCGTCAACGTCCACCGCTGTTGCACTTTCAGCACCAAGGAGCAATGCGCCGATAGAAAGTATTCCGCTTCCGCACCCAAGGTCAAGTATCCTGTCGCCCTCATGGAGATTTTTCTCCACAAGCTCCAGACAAAGCTGGGTTGTGTTATGCTGACCTGTGCCGAAAGATGAGGCAGGGTCTATTTCCAGTATCTTTCTCTTTTCACCCTCAGCGACCTTTTCCCATGACGGCTTTATAAGAAGCTTTTCGCCAACGCAAAGGGGCTTGAAATACTGTTTCCAGTTATTCGCCCAATCCTCTTCCTTAACGTTTTTAAGCTCATATTCCAGTCTGCCGAACTCATTGTTCACGTCACGCTTTTTGAGCGCTTTAAGCTCCAGCTTCATAGCTTCAAGATTTTCAAGACCCTGAGCGTTCTCAGGGAGATAAACTGTCACTGTAGTTTCACAGTTTTTTAGACCCATAAGGTCATCATCTATATAATCCCAGTTGCCGTCCTTATCATCAAGAAAGTCCTGAAAATCCTTTGCGTCCTTGATAACAAAGCCGTTTATACCCATTCCAAGCAGACTTCCCGTTACTGCTTCGATGCCTTCTGTTGTGGTATATATATCCATTTCAACCCAATTCATAATATCAATTCCTTTCGATAATATCTTATTATAACACATTTTTGCGATTTTGTAAAGCTTTTTGACTATGATTTATTACACAAAATTAAATATTGATAATTGTATATACTTATCAAATATCAACTATGTTAAGTGCAAACAAAAAGCTTCCCGTCAAAGAACGAAAAGCTTTCATGATCATTTTTTCTTATCGTAAGCGTCAAAGGCTTCCTCAACAGTGCCGTCCACCTGCACCTTGCCGTCTTTTAGGAATATCGCCCTTGTGCAAGTTTCCTCGATAGCCTTGCGTGAGTGGGAAACGAACAGTACCGTTACACCAGTGGAGATAACATCATTTATCTTGTCACGGCACTTCTTCTGAAAGTCTGCGTCGCCAACGCTCAGCGCCTCGTCAACAACGAGGATATCAGGCTTGATATTTATATTGATAGCAAAGCCAAGACGCATTTTCATTCCGCTTGAATATGTTCTTACAGGTTGGTCGATATACTCTCCAAGATCTGCAAAATCAATTATATCCTGCTCTATCTCCTTTATCTGATCGTCATTAAGACCAAGTAGATAGCCCTTTAGATAGATATTTTCCATACCCGTCATATCCAGTGAAAAGCCTGCTGTAAGTTCAAGCAATGCGGCAACCTTTCCTCTTACAGTGATAGTGCCGCTGTTCGGAAAGCTTACGCCTGTTATCATTTTCAGAATGGTCGATTTTCCTGCACCGTTCTTTCCGATAATTCCCACAGACTCGCCTGGGTATATCTTGAAGCTCACGCCTTTAAGGGCAGGGTGCTTCTTTACTCCCCTGTTTTTTGTGAAAATAGCCTTAAAGCGTGCCTTTTCGTTTTTATATAAAAAGTATTCTTTTTTTACGTCCAAAAATTCAATAATTGGCTCAGTCGCTTGATTTTCCATTTAAAAGTCAGTTCCTTTCAGCCTTTGTTACAGAACGTCAGGAAGTATCTTCCTGAACTTCTTATAGGTGTGAGCTCCGAGGAATATCATAAAGATAAACTCCGCATAGAACACCATAGTTTCGGTGGTATAGTTAGAATCAAAAATAAACGTGTCTGTAAGAAAGCTCTTTCTATAGCCGTTTACAAAATAGTTTATAGGGTTGAAATACATGAGCTTTCTCAGCCACAAAGGCGAGATATCATATGTGTTCCAGAATATACCTGAAAGCCAAAAAAGTCCTGTTATAACAGAGTTTATAAGATTTTCAAAATCCTTGCTGAACGCACTGAGAGGAGCAGTCATCCACGAAAGCACAAGGAAGAAAAAATACATCATCAGCGCATAATAGATAAACTGAAGATTGTAAATACTCGGTCCAAAGCCCAAACACAGCAATACCACATACATTATAGCACACAGCAAAATGTGGATATAAAGTCCCGAAAGTGAGGTAAAGGTCATGATATTTGAAACAGGGAAGGACAGCTTTGTTACAAACTGCTTGTTGCTTCTTATTGACCTCGATCCTCCAACGATACATTCTGAAATATAAAACCACGGCACATAGCCAGTGAGCATGAAAACGAACTGAGTATACTTTCCGTTAATGAAATGCACTCCACCGTTTCTTTTTAGACCTATCTCAAAGGCAAACCACAGTATAAAAAGCGTAAAGGTCGGCTTTATAAGCGCCCACAATGGGCCAAGCGCTGCGCCCTTATACTTCTTTTTCAGCTCGTTCACCGACAACATTCTTATCTGTCTGAGCTTTCCCTTATGCTCCTTCAATATCTGGGTAAGCCCGAACCAATCAAACTTTTTTCCTTCTATTTTTATCATCTCCGTCAAAAACGCTCTTTTCCCAAAGCGCTGTCGATTATTCTTTCCGTTGACCTGCCGTCGCAGGCAGACATATATTTTTCCGTGAAACGCTCCACGCCCTCACGGTCAAAGCTCTTTTCACTGTCAAGCACAGCCTGTGCAAGCTTCTCTCCCTCCGTCACCAAAGGCGCAGGCATATCTGTTTTATAATCAAGATAAAAGCTCCTGCCCTTGCTGTAGCTCTCAATATCAGGGGCAAATATCACCCACGGCTTTTTATACAGTGCATACTCGAACACAAGCGACGAATAGTCCGTCACAAGCACGTCTGCCACAGGCATGAGCCTGTTTGTAGCAATATCGCAGTTAGTCAGCCCGCTGTGAAGTCTGGGGTGCATTTTTATAATGACTTTCCAAGCCTCCCCGAGCTTTTTTTCAAGCTCTGCGGCATACTCCTCGCCCACGCAATGACAATCCAAAGCATTCCCCCTGAACGTCGGCGCATAAAGCACTATCTTCTTGCCCTTATAGTCGGGATATCTCTCAAAGAACTCACGTCTGCACTGCTCGTTGTAGCTTTCATCAAAGAACACGTCCGTACGGCTGACGCCAAGGGGCTTTACGATATCTTCTTTCAGCCTGAACGCAGACACAAAAGCCTTTACGCACTCTTTACTGCTCACAGTGATAAGGTCAAAATTTCTTGTAACAGAGCCTTTGAAATGGGAAGATATATCCTCCTCGCTGTCATAGCCGAACTTTTTCAATGCTCCGCAGGAATGCCAAAGCTGAACCACTGTGGTTTCCTCACGCTTTTTGCAGGAAGTCACAGGCACAAAATAGTTGCATATGAACACAGCCCTTGCATTTGCATAAGCTTTCATAAAGCTCATCATATATTTAAGCCCCGAGACCATTCCACAGCTTGAAAGGTCGCAGTACATCTCCCTGACCTTATAGCCACGGCTTTGAAGCTCCGCTTTTATAAGCTCCATGCTCTCTGGAGTAGAAACGCTGTTAAGGTCTGCAAGGATAACGAGCTTTTTGTCTATATCCTTTTTCTTTGACAGCTTATAGCACAGCGGCAAAAGCGTTTTTTGCAGTGCTGATTTTATGTGCTGTCTTATTATACGTTTGCGGCTCTCCATTATCCCCTAAGAAACCTCTTATATATCTTGCCTGTCAGCGATTTCGGCATTATGAAAATGAAAAACTGAAAAGTGCATGGAACAATAAAGTCCCACAGGTTTGAATATCCCATACGGAATATCTTCCACCTGACATTCACAAAGGACTTTGTGTTCGCCCAGTTTCTTCTTCTCTCATAATTGTTCGCCGTAACTCTGTACATCACAAGCGTTTTGTCAAGATTTACTCCCCTTGCGCCGTCCGCAAGCATTTTCACCACGAACTCATAGTCCTCACAGCGTTTTATATTGCTGTAACCTCCCACGCTCAAAGCACGGGATTTCTTATAAACAAGGGTCTGATTATTGAACGGATTTCTCCGCCTTGCATATTTGTGTATCTCTTTATTGGTCAATGGCGTTTTCTTTGTGGCTATCACTTCGCCCGTCTGACTGTCGAACTCGTCTATATAAGCCCCAAGCATATCTATCTCAGGGTGCTTCGCCAAAGCATAAAGCGACCTTTCACAGCGGTCAGGCTTAGCGATATCGTCAGAGTCCATTTTGACTATATACTCATTTTTGCAGGCGTCTATACCTCTGTTAGCACATCTTCCTGTGCCAACATTCTCCTTGAGCCTTATGGGGTGAAAGCACTCGTAATTCTCCTCATAGTAGTCTACGACCTCGTCAAGCTCCTTTGTGAGCTTTCCATCGCACACAAGCACAAAATCGTTCGTCACATAGGTCTGTGACAGCATACTCTCGATACTTGCCCTGAGATGTTCAGGCTTCTCTCCTGCATAAACAGACATAAGCACGCTGTATTCAGGCAACTCCACATTTTTCACTACCATAGCGCACCGTCCTTTTTTCATCCTGTCAAAATTATCCCCACAAATCTGTAAGCTATTCCATTATACCATTAAAACCGCTGTTTGTCAACGCAGGCGGGGCTTAACTTTCCCCAAAATCAACAATAAAATGTTGAAAAAAATAGCGCATTTAAGCAACAAAAGGCAAATAAAAAATGAAAGAAGGAGCGTGTTGCACTATGATCGATCATAGCACACTTAATAGTAATTTGAAAAGAGGTATTTATCAAAAATAAGTTGAAGCCTTAACGATCGCAATAAATACTATGGATATTTCATAGGTCATAACGAGAAATGCTATTGTCAATATAGCTTTATACATTTCTTTCAAATATTCCCAACTTTCACATTCAAAATGAGCAAACAACGCAAATGCGCAGTCCCGACTTTTACACAAAAAAAGGACGGCATTTTACTGCTGTCCTTTGTATCAAGACCTTATCCGTCACTTTATGACCTTAGCGCATATCTTTTCGTAATTGTCTATCTTATAGTTGAGTCTGTCGATAGTCGCAGCTATCTCAGCCTGCTTTTCAAGGAGATCTTTTCTCTGCTCGATAAGCAGATTTTTTCTTGCCTCGATAGTGCTGTCGCCCTGCTGATACAAAGCAACATACTCGATAAGGGCTTCTATTTGCAGACCTGCGCCTCTCATGCACTTTATGAACTCTATCCAACCGCATGAGCTTTCATCATAGTCCCTAAGACCGCTTTTCGTTCTTGGCACAGGCGGAATAAGTCCTATACGCTCATAGTATCTCAGTGTATCGGGTGTAAGCCCGTATTTCTCACTAACTTCAGAAATAGTCATAGCTTTACCTCTCTATTAAAGTGCATTATACTGCTCGTCTGAAACAGGCTCGCACCACTCGTTCGATGCACCCTCGGCAGGTATCTCAAGAGCAACGTGCGTGAACCACTCGTCCTTTGTTGCACCGTGCCAATGCTTTATCTCCGGAGCAATGTAAACAACATCACCAGGGTGTAGCTTTCTTGCAGGCTGACCCCATTCCTGATACCAGCCCTCGCCATCTGTACAAAGAATTATCTGTCCGCCCTTGTGGTGGATATGCCAGTTATTTCTGCACTTTGGCTCAAAGGTAACGTTAAAAACGCCTACGCCCTTGACATTCAGCGGTTTAAGATAGCTGTTACCTATAAAATACTGAGCAAAGTTCACATTTGGCTCGCCAAGACCAAAAAGCGAGTCTGAACAGCCGTCCTTTTCCTCAGCATACGCTTCCCCTACCATTGGAAAGACAGCCCAAGCGTTAGGCCAGCCAACATAAAATGCGGCGTGAGTGATGATCTCCACCATTTCTGTCTTTGTTACTCCGTGATTTTTAGCATTCTCTATATGATATTTGATAGAATTGTCTGTAATGCCCTTTGCCATAAGAGCTGTTACCGTAACGATACAACGGTCTCTCAGTGAGAGCTTGTCCTCTCTTGACCATACCTCGCCGAAAAGAACGTCATCATTAAGCTCTGCAAATTTAGGAGCAAGGTCGCCAAGACTATTTCTGCCTGCTGTCTGTTTTACTGCCATGGTAATTACCTCCTAGAGTTTTATTTATTGATTACATTTTACCACCTGGAGTTAACTCCAAGTCAAGACCTTTTCTATAAAATCGTCGATATGCACAAATCGTCATGCAAAATTTGTTATCACCGACAATAGCTTAACGCTAGTCCGACACATTAAGAAAATCTTATGAAACAGTTAAGCTAATACTCGTGCGAAAGCTTCTTTAATATGGTATCATTGATACAGCAAAAGCAAAGGAGCGGTCATTATGACAAAGAAAAACAAAAAGCATATCGTAATTGCCACTGCAATTATTATTTTGGTTGTGGCATTGCTTATATACAGATATTACATTCCTGATATGAAGCCCAAGAAGCAGTTCACCCCTGCATCAGTGGAATACACCTATGACGACAGCGTGACTTCATCTCAGCTTGCGGAGTATAATGCCCGGCAGGACTGGCAGCTCACATTGGTGAACAACGACACGCCTATATGTGAGAATTGCTCAGTGATACTCACCGCCCTTGACAATGGTCAGGCAGTGGACTGCCGAATTTACCCACAGCTTCAGAAAATGTTTGATGACGCACGCTCGCAGGGGATATATCCAACTATCACATCATCGTTCCGCACCGCAAAGGATCAGCAGGACATACTTGAGAGCAAATATGAACACTATCAGAAAATAGGCTACAGCGACAAAAAGGCGAAAGCCTATGCGGAAGAATGGGTGGCGATGCCCGGCACAAGCGAACACGAGCTTGGTCTGTGCGTCGATATCGCAAGCGGTGACAGCAGAGTTACAAATCAGGAAGTATGGGATTGGCTCGCCAAAAACAGCTACAAATATGGCTTTATAGAGCGTTACACAGCCGAAAAGCAGGATATTACCGGCATTATCCCAGAAGAATGGCACTACAGATATGTTGGCGAAAAGGCGGCAAAGGAAATGTATAAAAATGACCTCTGCCTTGAAGAATATTTACAGAATGTGTCGTGAAAATGAAATTATGTACCCATTGTTTGATATGTAATACTGCGGGCGACCTGAGGTCGCCCACTAATTATTTTCTTTGCAACACTCACAGCACTGTATCTCCACGATGCAGTGCTTTTATTTTGCATATATTTTCTTCAATATCCTCAGCATATCCTTTGCCTGCTTTTCAAGCTGTGACTTGAGATAATACACCCCGAATGACACTTCCCTCACGCCATTTATAGGGATACATTTAAGCGGACCTCTGTAGGTTTCCCCTATCATAGGGTAGACAAAAAAGCCTATCCCTGCCTCCGCCATTGTGATAGCACTTTCATAATCGCCGCAGAATGTTATCTTTTCCACATTTCCCTGTGCAAGAAGTTTGTGCTGAAATGAGAAAACCTCTTCAGGACAGGTGTGCCGCTCTATGAAAAGCGGTCTTCCTGAAAAGTCCTCTATGTCAAGGCTTTCAGCCGCCGCAAGTGGGTGATCCTTTGTGCAAAGGCACATGAGCGGACAGCGGCAAAGCTCAGTGTAATCAAACGGCTGTTTCTGCGTGCTTTTAAAAGACAACAAAAGCTGTATTTTCTGATCTTTAAGCTGATTGTCTATAGACTTGAAAGGCAGAATATGTATTGACGGCAAAAGGTCATCATAAAGTCTGGACATTTCTCTTAGGGCAGGCGGCAGGACGTTTAGCTCCGCCTGATTGTGACAGCCTATATCCAGCCTCACAGGTTCGTCCTCAGGCTTTTCTGACAGCCTGAATTTTGCTGAGCCTGCTATTTTAAGTATCTGTTCTGCGTCTGAAATAAACATTATACCCTCTCTTGTGAGCGAAACGCTCTTGCTCGTTCGCACGAAAAGCTTCACCCCTAGCTCGTCCTCCAAAGAACCTATCTGGTGGCTCACCGCAGGCTGAGTGATGCTCACAGATTCCGCCGCCTTGGAAAAGTTAAGATACTGCGCCACAGCCAAAAAACACTCCAATTGTACAGTATTCACAAAAACCGCCCCTTTATATTTGTTTATTTCCGCAAATTGTTTCGTTCGGTAAACAATTCTTAATAAAAATTAAATTTGATAGCAATCTATAAAATTCTTTTATTCATTATAACATATTTGTATTTCACTTTCAAGTAAAAGTGTGATATTATTATTAAAGCAAAATGTTAGGTGCAAAAATGTAAGGAGGCGAACAATTTGGCGGATAACAGAAAAAAGAACATTCTGCAGTATTCCAAATACATTCATCTGAAAATAGAATGCGAGATAAACACCATGCTTGCAGGCAAGGGTATAACCGCCGCTCAGAGCCATGTGCTTATGTACATAATGGAACATAATGGCGAACCTGTTTTCTCAACGGCGATACACCACGATCTGAATATTTCCCGTGCGACGGTATCAGGGCTTATAAAAAAGCTCCGTGCAGGAGGATATCTCTCCTATGAGGGCAGTGATGATGACGAGCGTCACAAGAAGATAATAGCAACCGAGAAAGCCTATACCCTCCAGCAGGACATTTGCGACTGTCTTAAAAAGATAGAAACAATGGCTTTCCGTAATTTCACAGATCAGGAGCTTGACGAAATGGAACGGCTCCAGAAAAAAATGATAGACAATACAATATAAAAATAAGCGAGAGGAGGGATCTGGCTTGAAAGAAATACTAGCACAGATCAAACAGTACAAGAAGGACTCCATTCTGACCCCTGTTTTCACAGCACTTGAGGTCTTTATGGAAATGCTTCTGCCTTTTATAATGGCGAAGATAATTGACGACGGCATTGAAAAGGGCAACATGACAAACGTTTATATTTTCGGTGGCGTAATGGTAGTGGCGGCAATGGTCAGCCTGCTTTCTGGCTTTCTTGCAGGAAAATATGCGGCTTCGGCTTCATCAGGCTTTGCCTGCAATCTTCGTGAAGCTATCTACCGCAAGGTGCAGACCTATTCGTTCTCAAACATCGACAAGTTCAGCACCGCAGGTCTTGTAACAAGAATGACAACTGACGTTACAAACGTTCAGAATGCATACCAAATGATAATCCGTATCGCAGTGAGAGCGCCGCTGATGCTTATCTGCTCAATGGCAATGTGCTTTGCAGTAAGCGGCTCAATGAGCACTATATTCCTTGCAGCTATCGTTCTTCTTGGCATAGTTCTCGGAATCATCGTTAAAAAGACGATGAAAGTTTTCACAGAGGCTTTCAAAAAGTATGACGACCTTAACGCAAGCATACAGGAAAACGTATCGGCTATCAGAGTTGTAAAGGCATATGTAAGAGAGGACTTCGAGCAGAAGAAATTCAAGAAAGCCTCAGGCAACCTCTATAAGATGTTCGTAAAGGCTGAGAGCCTTATCGCACTGAACAGCCCTGTTATGATGTTCGTTATCTACTCCTGCATAATGCTCATAAGCTGGCTTGGCGCAAAGAATGTTGTTGCAGGTACGATGACAACAGGCGAGCTTTCATCTGTTTTCACATATGTTATCTCCGCCATGATGTCACTTATGATGCTCTCTATGATATTCGTTATGATATCAATGAGTACAGCAAGTATCAGACGTATCTCAGAGATACTCAAGGAAACACCTGATCTTCACAACGGTGAGAACCCAGCAAAGGATATGAAAGACGGCTCTGTTGACTTCAACAATGTAAGCTTCTCATACAAGCATGGAAGCGGAAAAATGGTGCTTAACAATATCGACCTGCACATCAAGTCCGGCGAAACTATCGGCATCATAGGCTCAACAGGCTGCGGAAAAACAAGCCTTGTAAATCTTATCAGCCGTCTTTATGACGTTGACGAAGGTTCTGTATGCGTTGGCGGCAAGGACGTAAGAGATTACGATATGGAATATCTGAGAGATCAGGTTTCTGTAGTATTGCAGAAAAACGTGCTTTTCTCAGGCACTATCCTTGACAACCTCCGCTGGGGCAACGAAAACGCAACAGACGCTGAGTGTATCGAAGCCTGTGAGGCTGCCTGCGCTGACGAGTTCATTGAACGCTTTCCTGAAAAGTATGAAACTTATATCGAGCAGGGCGGTACAAACGTATCAGGCGGACAGAAGCAGCGACTTTGTATCGCAAGAGCGCTTTTGAAAAAGCCAAAGGTTCTTATCCTTGACGACTCCACAAGCGCAGTAGACACTGCAACAGACGCAAAGATAAGAGCGGCATTCGCAAAGTCTATCCCAGGCACAACAAAATTCATTATCGCACAGAGGATCTCAAGCGTTCAGGACGCCGACAGGATAATCGTTCTTGACGGTGGCAGAGTAAACGGCTTTGACACACACGAAAAGCTTGTTGAAACAAACGAGATATACCGTGAGATATATGAATCTCAGGTAAAGGGCGGCGGAGATTTCGACGTTCAGTCAGCAGGAAAGGAGGAAGCTTAAATGCCTAAGCCAATGAATAAAGAAATGGGCGGCAAGCCTAAAATGTCAGGCGACCAGATGAAAGTCCTCGGCAGAGTAATGAAATATATGCTCAAAAACTATAAGTTCTCATTTATAATAGTAGTGGCGTGCATACTTATTCAGGCTGTCACCACACTTGCGGGAATGATGTTCATGCAGTCACTTGTTGATGACTACATCACACCAATGCTAAAGACCTCCAGCCATGATTTTTCACCTCTTGCAAAGGCTCTCGGCGGTCTTGCAGTAGTTTACGTTGTGGGCATTGCGGCTTCATACGCATACAACAGGATAATGGTAAACATCGGTCAGGGTACGCTGAGAAACATAAGAGATGATCTGTTTCTCAACATGGAAACACTTCCTATCAAATATTTTGACACACACCCACATGGCGACATCATGTCAGTATACACAAATGACGTTGATACTCTCAGACAGTTTATCAGCCAGAGCATACCTCAGCTTATAAACTCTCTTGCAACACTTATATCCACACTCGTTTCCATGATAATCCTCAACATTCCTCTTACCATACTCTCTATTGCAATGGCATTTGTAATGGTAAAGGTGACCAACGATCTCGCTTCAAAGTCAGGAGCGCACTTTGCGGCTCAGCAGCGTGACCTTGGCGCAGTTGACGGCTTTATCGAAGAAATGCTTGACGGACAGAAAGTAGTAAAGGTGTTCTGTCACGAGGATAAGGCAATAGAAGACTTTGTAAAGATAAATGACAAGCTGAGAGTCAGTGCAAACGAAGCTAACAAGTACGCTAACATCATGATGCCGATAAACGCAAATATCGGAAACCTCAGCTATGTGCTTTGTGCCATTGTGGGAGCTATCCTTGCCATAAACGGCTATGCAGGTCTTACCCTCGGCACTATCGTAACATTTGTATCCCTTAACAAGAACTTCACACAGCCTATCACACAGATAAGCCAGCAAATGGCATTCGTTGTTCAGGCTACCGCAGGCGCAAGCAGAGTGTTTGACCTCCTCGACCAGAAGCCTGAAACAGACGAGGGCTATGTTGAGTTCGTTAATGCAAAATACAACCAGAATGGTGAGCTTGAAGAATGCAAAGAGCGTACAGGCATATGGGCTTGGAAGCATCGTCATCAGGCTGACGGCACTGTTGACTACAAGAAAATGGAGGGCGAGGTCGTATTTGACGGTGTTGACTTCGGATATGACGACAGCAAGATCGTTCTTCATGACGTAAAGCTTTTTGCAAAGCCTGGTCAGAAGATAGCTTTTGTTGGCTCAACAGGCGCAGGAAAGACAACTATCACAAATCTTATCAACCGCTTTTATGACATTCAGGACGGCAAGATACGCTATGACGGAATAAACATTACAAAGATAAAGAAGCCTGCTCTGAGAAAAACTCTCGGCATAGTTTTGCAGGATACACACCTTTTCACAGGCACAGTAATGGAAAACATCCGCTACGGCAACCTTGACGCCACCGACGAGGAATGTATGGCAGCCGCAAGACTTGCAAACGCAAACGGCTTTATAGAAAGACTTCCTGACGGCTACAACACTGTTCTCACAGGCGACGGCTCGAACCTTTCACAGGGTCAGCGTCAGCTCATAGCCATTGCAAGAGCGGCAGTCGGCGATCCTCCTGTTCTTATCCTTGACGAGGCTACCTCCTCTATCGACACAAGAACAGAGAGTCTTGTTCAGGCTGGTATGGACGCTCTCATGCAGGGCAGAACAACATTCGTTATCGCCCACAGACTTTCAACTGTCAGAATCTCAGACTGCATAATGGTACTTGAGCAGGGCAGGATAATCGAGCGTGGCACACATGACGAGCTTATTGCCAAAAAGGGCAAGTATTATCAGCTCTACACAGGAAACTTCGCAGAAGAAACAGCATAAAATAGGCTATTCCGCCCAAAGGAAAACGCCACGGAGAGAATATCTCCGTGGCGTTTTTGTGCAATAAAAATGCGGCTGACAAAAGCCAACCGCAATAAATCTTATTCTTCTTCCTCTTCGTCCTCATCGAAATCTTCTTCATCGATGCCCATTGGACGAGGCATATCATCTGTCATAGGCTCATCTGCTCTTCTGAAATATGAGTCGAAATCAAAACGTCCCATGCAGATACGCTCCCAGTATGGCTTACCCGGCTCAAGCACCATAACATTATGCTCATGAACTTCGATAACATCATAGATCTTGCCGTATGAATCCTTTACCTGATCGCCCTTTACAACATTGGTCATTATATTCACCTTCCTTGTCATATCTTGAATTATACCACATTATAAGAGCCTTGTCAATCGGCTTGGAAAATTTTTTGCCCTAAATACTTACCTTCTTCACAGCCGACCACTTGCCGTACACTTTGGTCTTGCCAATTGTCTTATAATCCCTTGCCTTGACGTAATATGTCTTTTTGCTTTTAAGACCTTTTATTGTGCCTTTGTTCTTTGAGTTTCCGCTGAGCCACAAGGACTTGCTGTTCTTAAAACCGCTGTTGTCAGCATATGACACTTGATAGCCTGAATTTGAGCTGTGCTTTGCAAGAGTGACCGCTATCTTCTTTCCACTCTTGTCGCCCTTGGCAGAAATGCTCTGTCCCTGTGGGTTTATCTTGAAAGTCTTTGTTATCTTACCTGTGTAGCTTCCCTTCCCTGTGACAGTCACCTTAGCAGTGCCTATGCCCTTGTTTGCGGAGTAGCTTACAGTATAGTCCCTGCCCTTTTTGAGGGTGACATTTCCGTCCTTTACAGTGACAGCAGGCTTCAGCGCCTTACCTGTCCACACCTGATCTGACACCTTGACAGACGCCTTCCCGACAGATCTTTTCGTTGCTGATCTTACCTTTATCTCAGCGGAATATCCACCGTATACCTTCTTACCTGACACCGTTTCATAACAGCGTACTTTGTAATAATAATCTGTGTTTGCCTTGAAAGATCCATCTGTAAACTTTCCTTTTGCAGTCGTCCCCACGGCAGAATATTTTCCCTTTGCGCCTGTTTTCCTGTATATCTCATAACCGCATTTGTTAGTTGATCTGCCGGAAAAGCTGATCTGTATATCCGTGTTATTAACAGAATTAACAGACAATCCTGATACTCTCGGCAGGCTGATAGAAGAATCAGCGCTCTTTGACACTGCCGCAGACTTTGAACCGTTCACAGCGTTGTCTTTCAGCGAAGCCTTGCTGTGAGAGCTTACGCTTATGCCGCTTTTTCCTGAGCCACTTATGCTGTTTGAATTTACACTCACAGAATTGCTGTAATTTGACACGCAAATGCCGTTCTGCTTGCTGTTTGATATCTTATTATTGCTTAGAGCCACACTGCCGCAGTGGTCTGTAACAAGCACGCCATGCTTGCCTGCGCCAGAAACAGTGTTTGAGGTCGCCTTGCCCGAAGCGTTCTTGCTGAACACGATACCATGCCCTACGGCATTTTTAACTTTGTTGCCTGAGCACTCGCCCTTTGAGCCGTTATAAATAAGAATGCCCGTGTCCCCCGCCTTTGAAATGCTGTTGGACTTTATCACAGCGGAAGAATTAGCAGCCACTGCTATGCCATGCTTTTTCGCTGAATTTACGCTGTTTGAGCTTGCAATATTGTTCTCAGAGCCGTTGTAGATATTTATTCCGTTCATTCCAACGTTCTCTATGGTATTGTTCTCAAGGGTATTCCCTGAGCTGTCAGTAAGGGAAGCACCGTTTCTGGCTGAGCCTGAAATATAGTTATCTGTTATCTTTATATTATCACACTCGTTGAGAGCAAGACCATTTTTATCCTTGTAATTAACACCATCCTGCTTTGTAACGAGAATATTTGATTCGATACTGCAATTCTCAGCGTCATTAAGTGCGATAGTGGTTCCGTTGCTCTCGATTCGATTTTCGATGATCTTTACTCCTGCCACTCTGAAATTATAGTCAGGGATAACACCATTGTCCTTGACCTCATACCCTGTCAGGCGTATGCCGCTTGTAATGCCATATTCGTCATCACCGCTTACAGAGATAGTGTTAGATGAAATAACAGAGTTTGCGTCGTCCTCAAAGCCGTCAACTGCTTCCTCCATAGACTTTACCACAGGGGGATTGAAATTGTTGTTAGGCAGGCTGGACATTGCCTTGAACTCTATACCGCTTGCGCAGTTTGTGATAGTGTTATTCGTTATGGTACAATTCTTATAATTGTACATTATCATTGCCACATCGTCGAGGTTCTCAAAAACGTTGCCCTCAATAAGGATATCTGTATAATAGATACCCAGAGTGGCGGAATGAGAACCAAGACCTCTGCAAATGCCTGAGAAAAGATTATTCTTTATGACCACATTTTCGCATGATGTATCATCAAAAGGCGCATAGCCTGCAAAAACTCTGCTGTTGTTCATGCAATCAAGCTGAATAGCTTCTTTTTTCCTGTAGCCTGTATATCCTGTAAAAGTACAGCCCTCTATGGTGACGTCAGCCGCACCGCCTATCTCCATATGATGACCGTTCTCGTTATTTTTGACGTGCATATCTTTCAGAAGAATATTTCTGCAATGTGCAAATCTGATATTTGAAAAATCTGCGGTATTTGGCCACTGATCTGTGTTTCCGTTCCAAAGCCCGCCCTCAACGATAACATTTTTAACGCCGTCATAGCCGCCGATACCATTATTATCGCACCTGAGCATAGGTCCATATGAAATGCACCTTTTTATTTCAACGCCCTCTTCACAGTATATCCAAGTATCGCTGTATACCACAAGTGCAGAAGAAATAAGATACGTTCCCTTTGGTATCACGACCTTTGTGAAAATGCCCTGCCCTGAATTTTCCTGTGCAGCGTCAAGTGCCTGCTGTATCTGCTTTTCGGTCATGGCGTTTCCTGTGTTGTCTGCACCGAAGTCATTAACCACGTTATAAGTGACGATTTCCATGCCGTCTGTATCAAAATACGCACCTGTCACAGCCGTATCTGCCGCTTCTGCCACCGATGTTATAGCTGTAGAGAAGCCCTCGGGGATCACTGTGATAACGAGCAAGAGCGTTGTCAAAAGTGCCGCTATCCGTCTGAAAACGTTTTTTTCACTGATAATTCTGTAGCCTTTAATGTTCATTCTTTTGTGTTCTCCTTAAAGTTCGGCTATATTTTTCTTGCCGCTGACAATTATTCGTACAAATAGTATTATAAATCATTTATAAGTATCTGTCAACAAACGCTGAACTTTTCGTGAACACTGCACAAAATTGGCTGTGTATTTTTGGCACAAAAAAAGCTCCCCTGACGCATAAACGTCAAGAGAGCCTTTAAAGCAAAATATTTTACTGCACTTCCACTTTTTCGCCCATGATAGACCTGATAGCGTGGACACGGCACACCTCTGCACACTTTCCGCAGTTTGTACACTTTTCATAGTCGATAACAGCGTGGTTGTTCTGCACTGTAACGGCACCTGACGGACAGTTTTTCTCGCACAGCTTACAGCCTATACAGCCGTTAGGACAAACAGACCTTGTCACTCTGCCCACATCTCTTGATGAACAGCAGATATCCACAGCCTGAGAGATCCTTCTCACTGCGATAAGACCATTTGGACAGGCTTTTGCGCAAAGCCCACAGCCCATGCACTTTGCTTTGTCAATAACGGCAATGCCGTCAACGATAGATATTGCCCCCTGAGAGCAGACCTTGATACAATCGCCGTAGCCTAAACAGCCGCTTGTGCAAAGCTTGCTTCCGTCATAAAACCTGTTGCACGCCGCACAGCTCTGAATGCCGTCAAAATCGTATTTATGCGGTGTATGAGAGCAATCTCCCGAACAGCGCACGAAAGCCACCTGTGGCTCTGCTGCAGTCACTTCAACGCCCATTATCTCGGCTATCTTCTTTGCAGCAGGCTCGCCTCCAGGACGGCAAAGGTTACATTCCGCACCCTTATTCACGATAGCGTCGGCATAGTCTGCACAGCCTGAAAAGCCACAAGCGCCACAGTTTGCCTGCGGAAGCGCTTCTGCGATAGCGTCAACACGCTCATCCACCTCAACGGCAAAAACTTTTGAAGCCACCGTCAGCAGGACGCCTGCCAATATGCCCAAAGCGGCAAATATAGCCAAAGGGATCAAATATTCCATATCATTCTCCTCTTTCAGAATTTCAGTTTTTGTTGTGTTTCATTATATTATTATCCATAAAATCAAGGGTCATCTTAATGCGGTTTTTGATATTAACGTCCGCTGTTCCCGAATCGTGATCGACCGCCGTTATGATGCTGTCTGGGTAGAGCTTTTTTATACGCTTTATTATGCCTCTTGCACAGGTGTGGCTCACAAGGCAGCCAAACGGCAACAGCATCACAACACCTTTGCAGCCGTTCTTCAACGCTGAACACATTTCTGCACCGATAAGCCAGCCGTCCCCCATTGTTTCGCCAAGGCAGCCAAAGTTTTCACCGTAGCTTTTCAAGGATCTATAGTCTTCCATAGGCTCGAAACCGTTTTGTACAAGTGCAGAATTCATTTTGCACCAAAGCGTTTTCATATAGGCAATAAGGACTTTTGCTCCCACACCTGCCAAGGTTTTTCTTCCGTAAATGTTATCATCATTTGTACAGGAATCGGCAAGGTACATTATGTATGGAACAAAGCCGCTCATATATATCTGACAACCGAGATCACGGAGGTATTTCTCCGTTTCGCCGTTGCCGAGAGCACAGAATTTTATGTAAAGCTCCCCTGTTACGGCGACCTTTTTGACCGATCTGCTTTTATCACAATTTATTGTAGCAAAGCTTTCGCATATCTTGCGGAATATGACGCACATTGAGATCGGATCGGCTGCTTTGCCATGTTCAAAGAGACGTGACAGCCTGCTGTTCCATAGGCGGACTTTATCAAGCGTTTCACCCTTTTTTAGTTCATAGGGTGAAAGCTCATTATAAAGATACAAAAGCAAGTCACTGTAATAGATCGCTGCACAAGCCGTCAGCACCATTTTAGGCGTTATGGAAAATCCGCTGTGTTTCTCAACGCCGCTGACATTAAGTGACACCACAGGAACATTTTGCAGACCGGCTTTCAAAAGAGCTTTTCGCAGCAGCATAATGTAATTGCACGCTCTGCACCCTCCTCCTGTTTGAGGCAGCAGCAGGGCTGTTTTTGCGGTGTCATATTTGCCGCTTTTCAATGCACATATGAACTGTCCTATTATGAGGTTGCAGGGAAAGCAGACATCATTATTTGAATATTCCCAGCCTGCGTTTATCATTTGTGACCGACTGTATTCGTTCACCCCGATAACGTCGCACTTATATCCGCCGCTAAGAAATGCATATTTAAGCAGCGGAAAGTGGAAGTCAAGCATTGATGGTATCAATATAGTGTGGGTCTTTTTCATCGGCTTTGTAAATTCAACCCTTGATCGTTTCATATCGATAAATTATTATCAGATTATTCCCGAAAAGCCCATAAAGCTTAGCGAAACGATAGACGCCGCAATGAGCGTTGCAGGCACGCCCTTGAAAGTTTCAGGAAAATCGCAGTTTTCTATCCTTGCTCTTACTCCGCTGAAAAGCAAGAGAGCAAGAGTAAACGCAAGTCCTGTTCCAAGTGCGTTTGTAAGGGACTGAAGAAAATTATAGCCGTTGTCTATGTTTCCGATAGTAACACCGAGAACTGCACAGTTGGTTGTGATAAGAGGCAGATAAACGCCCAGTGCCTTATAGAGAGGCGGCATCATCTTTTTCATGACTATCTCAACAAGCTGAACGAACATTGCTATAACAAGTATGAATGCCACTGTTTTTAGATACTCTATGCCGAAGTGCTCAAGCAGTCTGTATACAGGATATGTGATAGCTGTTGCGCATATCATAACGAATATTACTGCTGCGCCCATTCCCACAGATGATTTCATCTGCTTTGATACGCCAAGGAAAGGACATATTCCCATGAACTGAGAAAGCACAACGTTATTTACGAACACACAGCCGATAAGTATAAGTATGTAGCTCATTTTTATGCCTCCTCACTCTCTGTTCTGCACTGACCCTTGCACAAAGCTGCATTTGGGCAGCCTGAGCAGGATATCTCCTTTGGCGGCTTCTTGTTCGCTATCTTGTTCACAAGTGCGATAAGACAGCCAAGCACGAAAAATCCGCCTGCCGGCATGATGAACACTGTCATAGGATCGTCGCACAGGAAAGGTATCTTGAAGCCGAACCATGAGCCTGTTCCAAGTATCTCTCTTATAGATCCCATTGTGAAAAGCGAAAGTGTAAATCCAAGACCCATTCCAAGTCCGTCAAGTATTGACGGGAATATCTTGTTCTTGCTGGCAAAAGCCTCCGCTCTGCCAAGGATAATACAGTTTACCGTGATAAGGGACAAGAATACGCCTAAGGCACTGTAAAGCTCAGGTATATAGCCTTTCATAAGAAACTCGATAAGTGTAACAAAGCCTGCGATTATTACGATAAAACAAGGCAGTCTTACAGCCTTTGGGATAACGTTTTTCAAAAGGGATATAACAAAGTTTGAGCAGACAAGCACGAACGTTGTGGCAAGTCCCATGCCGATACCGTTTTTCGCCATTGTTGTGACCGCAAGCGTCGGACACATACCAAGAAGCGTAACAAGCGTCGGGTTCTGTTTTATGATACCCTTTGTAAATTCATACAGATTAGAATTTTTCTCAGCCATTGAGTATCTCCTCCTTATGCTCGTCAAAAAGCTTCACAGCCTTTTTGCACGCAGATTTCATTCCCTTTGAAGAATAGGTGGCAGCGGTAACATTGTCGATAGAATTTTCATCAGTGTCAACACCAAAGCCCTTTAGCTTTGAAAGAAAACTATCGTCCTGCACCTTTGTGCCAAGACCCGGAGTTTCGCCTATAGAGAGAAATTCTATCCCCTCGACAGTTCCCTCGCTGTTTATACCGATAAGCAGATGAAGTCCACCCTTTGAATAGCCGTCCTCAGTTATCTCGATAACACATCTGCCGTTATCTCTATCTGTGATAATGGAGTTCACGCCCTCTGTATCAAATGTGACAGGGGTCTTGCTGTCACCCTCGCCGTCAAGCATTATCTCATAATCGCCCTTGCCGAATATCTCCTCACAGCCCTTTTTCATATCGTCTGTAAGAACACCTGTATTGTCAACATATGTGGCATTATAGGCAAGCACCAAAAGTCCGCTGACAACTATACATATTATAGTCAGCACCAATGGAGGCATTATTTTATCTTTCATTCAGACTTCGCCTCCTTCTTCTTTGTTATAGCCCCTAAAGGCTTTGTTTTTGTTACCATGTCTATGTATGGTGTAAGTATATTCATAAGCAGTATTGAGAATGAAACACCCTCAGGATAAGAGCCGAAGAAGCGTATCACACAAGTGATGATACCACAGCCGATACCGAATATCACCTTGCCTGTTTTTGTAACAGGAGTTGTAACATAGTCAGTTGCCATGAAGAATGCACCGAGCATTACGCCGCCTGCAAGTATCTGATAGATGCCGTCCTCGCCGCAAAGATATGAGAACACGAAAACTGTGCCGATAAATGCAAGAGGTGTATGTACTGAGATTATCTTCATCATTATAAGGTATATGCCGCCAATGAGCAAAGCCGCCGCAGACACCTCGCCAAGACAGCCGCCTACTTTTCCGAGGAAAAGATCGAGATAATCGGCAGGGGCGGAATGTGCCGCCGCAAGAGGTGTTGCACCTGTCACGATATTGTCAGGGTCATAGAAAGGCACTACCCAATGGGTCATGTTGCCTGTGAAAGCAAGCATAAGAACTATTCGTCCCACGATAGCAGGGTTTGCAAAATTCTGTCCCAGACCGCCGAAAAGCTGCTTTACTATAACGATAGCAACGAATGTGCCGATAGCAGCCTGCCAATAAGGCATTGTCACAGGGAGATTGAACGCTAAAAGCATACCGGTCACAAGTGCCGAAACGTCCTTTGTGGAATCAGGTCTTTTCATTATAAGATTGCAAAGCCTTTCCCATATGAGTGCCGTTATCATGCAGAAGCCTGTGAGCATGAGCGCACGTCCGCCGAAAACATAGGCAGACATTGCAAGTGCAGGGCAAAGCGCCACAAGCACATGGGTCATCACCTTAGAGGTAGAAATATTATCCCTTATCTGAGGTGAAGGGCTGACAAGCATTTTTTCCATATTTTCTTACCTCCTTACGTTCTTATGAAAGCTTTTGCAAGCTGATTTTTCTCTGCAAGATCTCTCTTTGCAGGACAGACGTATGAACACGAACCGCAGTTCATGCAAAGACCCACCTTGAGCTTCATAAGAGCTTCCTTATCACGCCTGTCATAAGCCTTTTCAAGCTCTGTAGGCATAAGATTCAGCGGACAAGCAGAGATACATCTTCCGCACTTTATACAGTTTGTCTGTGCGCACCTGTCCTCGATGCCCTTTTTCTTATCAGCCTTTTCACCAAATACAAGAATGGCGTTTGTGGTCTTTGTCACAGGGGTGTCAAGCTCATAAAGGCACATTCCCATCATAGGACCGCCAAAAAGGGCTTTTCTAACCTTTTCTTTATCGCAGTCACCGAATTTCAGTATATCCTCCGCAGAAGTTCCTATAGGTACTTTCACATTGCATGGAGTAGATACCACGTCACCGTCAACAGTTATACGCTTTGATATGAGTGGCATACCTGTTTTGGAATACTCGCCGATAAAGCCTGCTGTGGTAACGTTCATTACGATAACGCCCTGATCTGACGGAAGCTGACCCTCGCCAACTACACGTCCCGTGGCGTTGAATATTATCACCTTTTCTGCACCCTGAGGATAGCATGACTTCAGCACCTTTACTTCGATACTTTCATCATCAGCCGACTTTTCACGCATAAGCTTTATAGCCTGTGGCTTGTTGTCCTCGATACCGATAACGACCTTTTTAAGCCCCAGCATATCACGCACGAGCTTTATTCCGCACATAACATCGTCAGCGTTCTCCATCATCTCACGGTAGTCGCTTGTTATGTAAGGCTCACACTCAGCGGCGTTTATAACAAGGGTATCGACCTTGTATTTGTTCTCGTCAAAGTTGAGCTTTATGTGCGTCGGGAAGCCTGCGCCGCCCATTCCGCAGCAGCCTGACTGCCTTACGGCTTCGCAAAGGCTCGCTTTGTCTGTTATAACAGGCGGCTTTACGTCAGGTGATACCTCCTGCTCTCCGTCGGTGTCGATCTCCACCATTTTGCACACTTTTCCGCCTGCTGTGAGCAGTTCGGATATCGCTGCCACTGTGCCTGACACAGACGAGTGAACAGGGCATGACATAAAAGCGTTGCTTTCGCCTATGACCTGTCCCACAAGCACTCTGTCACCCTTGGCAACTGTCGGCTCGCAAGGTGCTCCCATGTGCTGTGACATGGATATCTTCACTCTTGCAGGCAGCGGCATGGCGATAGTTTCGCTGTTTTCCGTCCCCTTTTTGTGGGAAAGAAAAATGCTGTTGAGTTTCATAATTTTCCCCCTTATCATACTTTATGACTATTCAAACCTGAATTTATCATCACTTATACTTATCCTGCTCTTTATACTGTCAGAGCAATAAACTATGCCATTTTCATCAATGGCAATAACTTCTATATCTTCATCACTGAGCCACCTGTCAAGCTCAACGCTTCCGCCAATAAAAATGCAGGTAGACAGAAAATCGGTTTCAATGCCGCTCTGCCCTATCACAGTGACTGAAACAAGGTCTGTTTCGCATGGATATCCTGTTGTCAGGTCAAAAATATGGCTCCACTTTTTGCCCTGTGCTTCAAAATAACGCTCATATCCCCCGGAAGTGGAAACAGATCCACCGCCGCTTGTGAAGCTAAGGCAGGTGTTATCGTTATCAAAAGGGTCTGTGACCGCAACCTTGAAATCTGCTTTATCCGGCTTCTGTCCGTAAAGAAGCGTTGACGAGCCAAAGCTCACCACCGCACAATCGGCTTTTTCACTATCCAAAAGCTTTTTCACTTCGTCAAGGGCAAAGCCCTTTCCGTCACAGCCCACGTCTATCTGTGTGCCGTTTTCAAGGACACATTCGCTCCCCGAAAACTTTATATTCTCATATCCCACAGTGGAAAGAGCAGTCTGTATCTCACTTTGCTCAGGCACTCTCGGCTCATCGCCAGTAACGTTCCAAAGTTCCGTCACTGCCCCTGCAGAAATATCCGCTCCACCGTATTTTTTTGTAAGCTCTATACTCTTTTCTATAAGCTGTGCAGTTTCATCAGAAAGCTCAAGCCTGCCGCTCTCATTGAGCCGTGATATCTCCGAGCCTTCCTCATAAGGTGAATAAAGCTTTTCCAAAGCCTTTATCCGCTCTTTCACCGCCTCAGTGTCGCCGCCGTATACAGCGGCGGTGCATGGGCAATCCATGGCGAAAAATGTCGCTTCATCTGGCTTTTTATCTAAGTGCATCATCACCGCTCCGCACACCATAAGAGCCGCCGCACACGCTACCGATACAAACAGCCGCCTTTCAGGCTTTTTCATTTTTATACCTCACTTGAAATTAGTTGAAAAGTGTGTTATAATATCCGAAGTATGATAACATCGGTATCAAAATTCTTATGTGCAAGCGAGCAAAATGTGTTCGCACTCTTTGATAAACGCCCTCAGTTCAGGATTTTTCCCCACTGAAACCTCGAGCCTGTTCACCTTTTTTCCTGCCATACCAAGGATCCTGTCAAGGTCTTTAGGCTGAGCGGAAAGATATTTTACACAGCGTTCCATGGTTTCCTCCGTGTCAAGCTCAAAAAGCTTGTGGGAGTTATGAGGATTTTCAGAGTAAAGCTTTCTCAAAAGCATATAGGTGCATATTTTCACCGCCATGTCCGTCTGAGTTTCAAGCCCCTTGATGCCGCTGTCTTTTATAAGCTCCCTCAGCAGCTCGCTTCCCTCGTCCGGACAGCTTTCAGCACGAGGTCTTTCTTTGACCTGAACTGCACCGAACACATCTTCATAGGAAGCGCCGTAAAGCTTTATAAGAGCAATGATGATATTGACGTTCTGCTTTTTGCCGTGTTCAACGGCTGATATGCAAGACTGGCTGGTGCCGACTGCTCTAGCCGCACAGCTTTGTGTATAGCCGCTTTCTATCCTTGCGGCGGTAAGCTTCTCACCTATCCTGAGAGTCAGCTCATCTTTGCTGTCATTGCTCATGTAATATCTCCCATATATAAAATCATATTGGTTTTTCAACCATTATTCTATTATACTATAAATTTATGTATTTGTAAATATAAAATCTATAAAATGACGTATTTAAGTGAAAAAAATTTGTGCAGGTTTTAAAGCACTTATCATAAAAGAAAAAGAAAGCAGGTATTTTAAATATGAAAGGCTACAGAATAGCATTTATCCGTCACGGAATGACGCAGGCAAATCTTGACGGACGTTATATCGGTACTACCGACTTGCCGCTGTGCAGAGAGGGTGCTGACCAGCTTTATGAAAAGATAGAAAAGTATGATTACCCTTCGGTGCAGAAGGTCTACACCTCGCCTTTAAAAAGGTGCAAACAGACTATATCTATACTCCAGCCTAACAGACTTGTGGCTGAGATGCCCGAGCTTCGTGAAATGGACTTCGGCAAGTTTGAGAACAAGACCGCTGATGAGCTTATGAATGACCCTGATTATGAGCAGTTCATAAAAGGAGGACTTGACAATCCTCCGCCGAACGGCGAATCAACAAGAGAGGTCATAAACCGCTGTTATGAAGCTCTGAACATCATCATTTCCGATATGATGTACGAGGGTCTTACAAATGTTGCGGTATGCACCCACGGAGGTCTTATAATGAATATGCTGGCAGGTTTCGGCGTGCCGAAAAGGAAGCCTATGGACTACGCCTGCGATTTCGGTGAGGGCTTTGAAGTCATGGTGACAGCTTCCATGTGGCAGCGTTCAAACGCTTTCGAGGTAATAGGAACATATCCGCCAAAATATGAGGAAATGCCTGATTACACTGTTGAGGATTATTATACTGACGAAGAGGATAAGTAAGCAGTAAAAACAGAAACGAGGGGGGAAAAGGCTTGACAAACAAAGAGATAAAACTGTCAGCAAGAAAAAATATAAGCCAGAACATGGGAAACTGCGTGTCGCTCACGGCATTTTTGTTCGCGGTATTTGTATTTCTTGGTCTGTGCGAGCTTGCCCTTTTTATGCTTTTCAAACGCATCGGCTGGGAGTACTTTTTCTCGTGGCAGGGAATAGAAGATCATGTTTCCGTAAGGCTATTCTGGTTTCTTGACCTCATTGTCATTATACCTTTTGCATCTTTTGAAATGTGGACTGTCCGCAGATTTTTTGTTGATATTGCAAGAGCAGACAGCTATGTGGGATCGAGGCAGTATATAAACTCACATTCTTATGTATATTATTCCCACACCATGTTTTCTTCCATTATAATTAATTCACTGAAATTATTTTCCGCAGTACCTTTCGCTATCTCATCCTACAGCGTGTATTATTGGGGCTGGGTATGCAAGCTCAGCGAGCTTACCTCCGCAGGTCTTCTTTGTTTCATGTTCTCACTCGGTCTGTCTGTTGTGTTTTTCGGACTTATGGTGCATTACTGGATATCCCTTGCCCTTGCGCCATATATAATGACTCTAAACCCACGCACCAACATTTTTGACGCCTGCGATCTTTCTGTAAGGCTCATGGACGGTCAGCATGGCAGATATATCTCGTTCCTGCTGAGCTTTGTTATGTATATCCCCGCACTTCTGTTAGTATATCCTGTTTTTATCATCTATCCATATTTCAGACTAAGCTACATAGTGTTTTTGCAGGATATAATGGGAAGCTACTGGCAGGACAAAATGCCGTCAATGATAAAGCGCTGGAGGAAATACAGCAAATGACCGTGAAAATAACAAAAGAAGAAAATGAAAAAGCCCTTGAATGTGTACTGCGTTCAAGGGGCTTTTCAAAAAGGCTCATAACAAGGCTCAAACGCACTGAAAACGGCATGACAAGAAAGGGCGTCCTTATCCGCACTGTTGACCTTGTATATGAAAATGACATCATCATGATAAACGAGGGTGACGGTGAATCTCTTGACCCTAATCCTGACCTGAAAGCTGATATCCTCTATGAGGACAGCGAGGTGGTGGTGTTCTCAAAGCCGCCTTTTATGCCCTGCCACCCGTCAATAAAGCATCGTGACGATACGCTGGGAAATCTCTTTGCCGCACTTTATCCAAGCCTCGCTTTTAGACCTGTCAACCGCCTTGACCGCAACACGAGCGGCTGTGTGCTTGTGGCAAAAAGTCAACGAAGCGCCGCAATGCTCCAAAAAAGCTTTGAAAAGACCTATGTTGGAATAATAAAAGACCTGCCCCACTGCGGCGGGCGTATCTGTGCGCCTATCACAAGAGAGCAGGAAACTATAATAAAACGCTGTGTGAGGGCTGACGGACAATATTCCGCAACGGATTATCTTGTACGCAAAAGGCTGGGAGATCTTTCTCTTGTGGACTTCTTTCTTGAAACCGGCAGAACGCACCAAATAAGAGTACACTCGGCTTTTATGGGCTATCCTCTCCTGGGTGATGACCTTTATGGCGAGGCAAGCCCTCTTATAAGCCGTCAGGCTCTCCACTGCGAGAAAATGACTTTTCAAAGCCCCGAAAACGGCAGGATAGTGACTGTTACCGCACCGCTTCCCGAGGATATGCTCTGTCTTATGACACCCGACAGGTGATATCCGTTTCAAGCTCCACCGAGCCTAGCACTTCATCAAGGCGGTCGGCATACTTTAGATAGCTTTGCGGATATTTGTGACGGAAAAGTCGCCACACATCAAAAATATCCGTCCTGTTCTCATACAGGGCTTTGTTCCACACCCCTGTGATGTTTTCTTCAAGGCGCTGTTTTACAAGTGCCGCCACCTGGTCTGAACTTTTCTCGTCACGGATATCAAGAGAAGTGTGTGCAAGAACAGTGAGCTTCAATCTGCATACGAGCCTGCCGTTCTCGTTATCAAGCTTCAGGCTGTGGCTGTCAGAGGTTATCCTAACGTCCATGGGGCTTCCATTATATTCGATAATATCAGAATACTGCTCTGCCTTTCCCGTGAGCCACAGACAGCCTGATGCGTCAGCGTGGGAAAGATAGCTCTCAAGCACCGTACCTTTTCGTATAAGGGCGGTCTTTTTTATTTCCAAAAGCGGCTCCTGCTGTTCCGCTGACTTTTCCTCATGGCTCTCCGCAAAATCTCCCAGCGGTTGTTTGATAGAGATAACTGGCATAGCGATATACTGCGGTGATCTTATGCAGGAAAGCAGATCGATAAGGCGGCACTCCACCGTTATGCCGTTTTTCACACCCATTTTTATGACCTGTGTGAAGTTTTCTGAGGACATCGTTCCCCTTGTTAGCTGAACGTTCATAAGCTCCTCTGCGGTATTTTCCGCCAAGCAAAGCTCCACTCCAAGAAAAACATTTTTGTCCTTTATAGCAAAAGAGAACAGATCCTCCGGAGAGGAAAGATCTATATTTTTATTAAAGCATATTATTTGAAGATGGCCAAAAAAGATCTCCCTGCCTATCTGATACTGACAGCCCTCAATGGCGTCTCGGATACTCCTGCCTTTGCAATTGACAGTCTGTATATTGGACTGGCTCACATCAAGAGGAGTGTCAGAACCCATACTCTGGGTCTTAAAGACCTGCAATGACACATTGTATTCCCCGTTTTCATAGTCAACACCCATGGCGTGGCAAAGAACACGCTCCTCGATATCCACCTGCCTGCCGAAAGAAGAAGACAACAGCGTCACTGCTGCGATAAAAAGCACAACAACTACCTGTATCTTACGCTTTTTCATCAGATCTCGCCCCCTTTTTCACAAATATCAGGCATAGAAGCGGTATTACGCCTCCGAGAAATATGAGTGGGATAGGGCTGAGCCCTGCGTATGCGATGCTCTCCCACTTGTGAGGCAAGAGCCAGAAAAGCGTTGCCGCCGCAGGAATCACCGCTGTTATTATCACGCCCGAGCCAGAACCGAGCTTAGGAAAAACATATCTCAGGCATCTCCCTGAACAATGGAAATATACTCCCAGCTTATATACCGAGAGCATTACCCACACGCCCATAACAGCGGCGTCATAGCGTTCTATTATGGCAGTGCGTGAAAATGCCGCAAGTGCGAAGAATGGCAGTTTTGCAAGAAGAGTGTAATCTCCAAGTATCATTGTGATAAAGCCTAAGACTATTTCAACAAGGGCAAGCCTTGTGAGCAGAAAATACACAGACGTTTTTGCTGCATTGCCCTTTGTTGAGGGTAAAAGAAAAACTATCACTGCAAGATAAGAGCTTCTTGCAAGCTCGCTGACAGCAGAATGAAAAATGCCTTTTCCAACGTTTCTTTCCGCAAGGTGAAAATCAACGAATGTGAAATCTTCAAGAGAGCTTATAACAAGGATAGATGTCACAAAGAGAAAAAGTACAAAAAGCACTGTCCCCGTTTTTCCTATGACCCCAAGGCCTGACATTGCAACATATATCCCGCAGGCGGCAACGCTGAGAACTATCATGAGCCGTGGTATATAATCAGAAAAATAATAATCCATAAAATAGGTGAAGGTGCCGATAACATAAAATGACACTGTAAGAAAATATGCAAGATACATTGTACAAACTCCCCTGCCTGCCCACTTTGAACGGCTCACCACAAAGGTGCATGGGTCATCATTAGGAAAGCGCTTGTGGAAAGCCGCCATACCGCATATCATAACTATCTGAAAAACTGTAGACAGCACTGTTCCAAGCATAAGCTCCAAAGCGTTTGCGGTGCTTTCAGGGAGAAATGTCATCATTGAAAAGGCTCTTGTACAGATAAGCATTGCAAAAAACTGCATTGGCGTAAGCTTTTTCATTGGCTTCCCCCCTTTTCGTCAAGCTTGTATTCTTTAATGGTGCTGTGAGTTTTCTCATATGACCGAAAGCTCCGCCTTGAAATAACGTCCTTTATACCCTTTGAGAAAAATGGCGTAACAGGAGCGGTGTAAGATACTGCAAGGTCGTCCATGGAGTTTATATTTATCATCAAAAGCACAGTGCAAAGTGCAATGCCATAAAGCCCCGAGCCGCCGCCCACAAGGATATACACTAGCCTTAATATAGCCGTCTGCTGATAAAGGCTCGGTATAACGAACGATGATGTTGTGGTTATCCCCACCACTATAAGCAGAGGGGCGGACACAAGTCCGCTTTTTACGGCAGCGTCGCCTATGATAAGACCGCCCACTATAGAAACAGTGCTTCCCACAGCCTTTGGAAGCCGCAAGCCTGCTTCTTTCATTATCTCAAATAGAAGCATTAGCACAAGCACCTCCACTGTCAACGGATAAGGCGTTGACTCCTCTGAAACTGCAAGATTCAGAAGAAGCTTCAATGTGAAGACCTCAGGGTGAAAGCTCGCCAGTGCAACATACAGACCCGGAAAAGCCACCGCTAGAAAGAACGCAATATATTTCAGCCACCGCATAAAGGTGACGTAAAAAGGCTTTTCCGCAAAATCGTCCATGGTCTGAAAATTTTCCGCAAAAAGCGATGGGCAGATAAGCACAAATGGCGTGCCGTCCACAAAAACACATATCCTGCCCTGATTTAGCCTTGTGCATATCATATCAGGTCTTTCGGAATAAGCCATTTGTGAAAACACTGACGAACCGAAGCCTTCGTCGATAAAAGGTTCGATATATCCGCTTGTGAGAACAGTGTCAAGCTTTATGCCTTTGAGCTGTTTTCTCAGCCTGTCCACAGCGTCTGAGCTTGCCCGGTCGCTCATGTAGACCATGCACACGTCGGTGGAAGAACGCTTTCCTATCTGCATCATCTCAAACCGCAGCGATGGTGTTTTCAATCGTCGGCGCACAAGAGAAATATTAGTTCTTATTGTTTCCGTAAAAGAATCCTGTGCGCACATTATAGTCTGCTCGCTTGCAGGCTCAGAAACCGACCGCTTGTCGTAACCCTGGATACCGTAAACAACAGCCTTTGAAAGCCCCTCCACAAATATGACCGCAAAGCCCGAAAACAAAAACTGTATGACGTCACCATAATTAAAGACCGTTTTTCTCTCGGCGGCAAGCAGGCTTTCTTTTGTCAGGAAGTCGAATACCTGCTCTGCATTGCCCTTTGACTTTCGTGCAGAAAGCTCCATTATAGGTCTGAAAATAAGCTCTGACATTGCGCTCGTTGAGATCATTCCCTCTATGGATACCAACGCACAGCTTACGGAGCATATCTTCACATTCATTATGTTAAGATCCATTGAATTGCCTGTTATGGTGCGAAGGGAAGTCATGGCGGCGTCAATGGTCTTATCTATCTCAGCGTTTTTGTAGTTTCTGAAATCGGGTGTATTCATTTTGTTTCTCCTACATGAAATTTTGTTGTATTTATTATCTGCGGCTGTTATCAGAATATTCTGCATTAAAGCTGCAAAAAATAGCTTTGACCATATTGGAGGAAAACAAAATGCTGATAGTTTTTTTCAGAGCCGTTATACTTTATATACTCATTGTCATAAGCATACGCCTTATGGGCAAAAGGCAGATAGGCGAATTACAGCCCTCGGAGCTTGTTATAACGCTTCTGCTTTCAAACATCGCCACCCTGCCTATCGAGGATATGACTATACCGATGTCAATGGGCATAGTGCCTATATTCACGCTGGTGTGCCTTGACGTTATACTCTCTCACTGCTCGCTTAAATTCAGAGGGCTTAGAAAGCTCATATGCGGCTCTCCGAAAATAGTCGTGTCCCGTGGGATCATAGATCAAAAACAGCTCAAAGACCTGCGTTTTTCCGCAGACGATCTTTTGGAGTCCCTAAGAAGCATGGGTATATTCGATATAAACGAGGTACAGCTTGCGGTGGTGGAAACAACAGGCAAGATATCGGTCTATCAGAAAGCACAGTTTCGACCTGTAAACAATGGCGGAATGGGCATAAAAGGATCTCAGACCGATCCTCCACAGCTCGTTGTCGACAACGGAAGGATAATATACTCCGCCCTTGGTCTTATCGGCAAGGACGAAAAGTGGCTCATGAAAAAGCTAGGAGAAAAGGGTATGCCCCTGAAAGATGTTTACATCTGCACCGCTGACCCCTCAGGGCAGATAGTTGCCATAAGAAAAGACAAGGGCAAGAAAAAAGTATAAAGGAGCAATCACAATGAAAAGATTGACCGCCTGCATTATTATCCTCACTGTCATAGCCGCCATGTCAGTGTTCTCCGTATTTGCGGTAAAAAAAGAAAACGATAAATTCATAAGCCTTGTGAACGCCGCTGAAAACAGCTACAGAAATGATGACAGCGACACAGCACAACGGCTCGAAGAACTCGAAAATGCCTGGAATAAATATTATGTAAGAATATCATATATAGCACAATCCTGCACACTTGATGATATCTCCTATGCAGTGGCAAAGCTCCCAGCCCTATTGGAAAAGGGCTCTGAGGAATTTTTGTCAGAGTGCGAGAGCATACGCTCATGGACAGAGAAGATATACCACACTCAGTATCCTCATTTATATTCGGTTTTTTAATGTAGAAAAATTGTGTCTAAAACGTTATCAAAGTGTATGATTTTTTCTTGCGTTATTGTACAAATCTACAAAAATCATACAGAACAAGGCGGTTTCAACGAGTTTTTCTTGACTTTTCTTTCTGCTAATATTATACTTAGAATGTATGAATAGGATAAAAAATTTTATCCTGTTTAGAAAAGAAGTATCAATGGAGGTATGAAATGAACACTATCAAGTTTTGTGCTAAGTGCGGAGCGCCAATAGGTCCAGAAGAAAAATTCTGTGGCGGCTGCGGTGCGTCTGTCGCCGAAATGGAAGCCGAAGCAGGCATTTCCACACAGCAGGCAGCACCTGCTCAGGCACCCGTTCAGCAGACTCAGCCTGTACAGCAGCAGGCTCCTCAGTATGACCAGCAGTATGCACAACCAGCAAACAACTACGCTCAGGCAGCAGCTCCTGCGGCTGCAAAGCCAAATCCTTTTGCTAAGCTTGGCGAATGGGTAAAGGGTCACAAGAAGATAACACTTATCGCCGCTGCAGCTCTTATCGTTGTTATCGTTGCGATCATCATTCTGTGCAACATTCTTAAATATCAGGTGATCGACGCAAAGGATCTTTTCAAGTTTGAATTTAAGGGCATTGACGGCTGTGGCTATGTTGAGGCAGAGCTTAACTGCTATGACAAGAGCTACTATTCAATGGCAGACGCTACAAGCGCTCTCGGCGACCTTGCTGACGAGACAGATCTTGACCTTGACGACCTTGATGATCTTTCCGACTATGCAAGCTCATCTGACAAGTCATCAAAGGTAAGCAAGTATTTTGCACTTGACAAGAAAACTCTTACAAAAGCATTTAACAAAGCTGATGATTTTACAGAAGCTAAGAAGATGAGAAATGCCCTTCTCAAAACAAATAGCGATGGCGAGTATAAGCTGAAGATCACTTTTGATAAGAAAGCAAACAAGAATCTTAAAAATGGTGACAAGGTAAAATGCACAGTAAAGTACAACGAGGATTCTCTCAAGGACAAGAACATAAAGCTAAAGAACACTGAGTTTGAGGTAACTGTAAAGGATCTAAAAAATGGTGAGGAGATCGACTTCTTCAAGGGCGTTGAGGTCAAGTTCTCAGGCTTTGACGGCAACGGCTCTGCTGATGTTTCATATGACTCAGCATATCCATTTATCTACTATGATTATGACTACAAGTCAGATCTGAAAAACGGCGACAAGTACACTGTTACAGCTAACATAGACGTTTATGGTGCAGAAGAAAGCGGTGACATGACTTGGTTTGAATATGACGACAAGTATTATACATACAAGACAGCCGACGTTAAGGACGGCAAGGTAACAAAGGATTTCACTGTTGAGGGTCTTGAGAAAACTCAGGAGATCGACCCGTTCGAGGGACTTGAATTTGAATGCTCAGGCGGTGTTCCATTTGTAAAGCCTTACTCAGTAAAGAGCGAGTCTATCCCTGCTGCTCTTAAGGACAATGTTTCTTATTCAGTATCATGCGATGATTATATTGGCATCGGCGGCACATTCAAGGTAACTTGCAGCCCTTATTCCTCACTTGCAAGAAACGGTATCACACTTTCCGGCAAAACTGAAACAAACGATTGGGGCGACACTGTTTATGTTAAGGAAATAACAGTTGACGAAACATTCCCTGCATATGTAACAGCTGACAACGGTAAGGCTGCTATGGACAGCTATCAGTCATATATTGACGACAAGATCGAAGACATGAGAAAGGATATAAAGGGTCATTACGCTCCATATCCTGCTGACTTTGACGGCAAGGTAACATCTATCGAGTCTTTTGATTACGTTGACACTTATGTTGCGTTCACAAACAAGAAGAATTATGATTCTTGGGAGAACACAAATGCACTCTACAATCTTTACAAGATAACTGTAAAGACAGATAAGGAGAAAAAGGCAGTTTCATTCTATGCTTCGATCTACTGCTCAAATATCGTTGCAACAGGTGAAACATTTACTGAAGAGCCTTACTTCTCAACATCTTACTACAACAAAGAAGCAGATTTCAAGAAGAAGGTAATTGAAGCCGAGGGTTACACAACAACTAAGGCTGGTGCGGCTTCAAAGCCTGCAACTGACGATTCTTCATCGGCTGCAGCAAGCGAAGCAACAACTACGACCACAACAACAGCAAAGACCGATTCTTCTGTAGCAGAAACAACTACATCTGCAAAGGATAAGGCAACAACTACAACTCTCGTTCCATAAGAGTTAAATAGTGAGAAACACGCTGCGGAAATTTTCTGCGGCGTGTTTTTATGTCCTGACAACTCTTGAAAACCTTGTCAAAATGTGATATAATATTTGTTACGATAATAAAAAGCAGCTCCGAAGAACCGGGGCTGCTTTATGAAACGATCGTTATTTAAGGCACTGTGAACCATTTTCAAAAAGCACTTTGTTGAGCTTTGCCACATCATAGCCTTTGTTTATTGCGTCAATGAGTATGCAATCACGGGTGTTTTTAGGATAAAGCTGAGCTTCACCCGCAAGGGTCAGAAGTCGCTGAACGGTATCAATATCAAGCTTCATTGCAAGTGCGATAGCGATTATCTTATCCTTGCTTGGAAGTCTTGCTCCTGCAAATATCTGATATCCATATATTTGATTTAGCTGGGATATTCTTATGACCTCTATCTTTGTCATCTTTTTCTTTTTCACAAGCTCACAAAGATAACGTGCAAAATCCTGTCTGTCAAGAGAATCCTTATTGTTGCTTAGAAAACTGTTGATATCATCGCTTCCATTTAGCTCCTCCATAAGCTGTGTTGTTTTTTTCATGTCACCAGTTCCTTCCTATAATAATTTATTTTTTTACATTTTTACATTGGAGATGAGAAATATGTCACAAAAAAGCTTATATGATTTTGAAACAGAACAGATCGACAAAATGTTCGACTGCAAAAACTATCTATTTAAAAACAGCAAGCACGAAAAAGTCATTTTAGAGAGTGACACAGGTGTAAAAATGGTGCGGCACATTATCTATAAGCCTGCTGACGTTTCTGTATATCAAAGGCTCGCATTGATAAATAATCCATATCTTTGCCGTATCTACGAGATCTCCGAAAGCACTGAAGCGTATACTATCTATGAAGAATTCTGCGACGGCATGACTCTTACGGATTATGCAAACGGCGAAACACTAGCAGAACACGACGCCCTGAACATTACCTGCTCCATATGCCAGGGATTGTATGCTCTTCACAACAGCGGCATCGTCCACCGTGATATAAAGCCTGATAATATTATAATATGTGACGACAATAATGTCAAGATTATAGATTTTGATATTTCTAAAATTTATAAATCTAATCAACGCTCTGACACCCAGACTTTAGGAACTGTAGGCTTTGCCGCACCTGAACAATTCGGTATGCAGCAATCTGACGCAAGAACAGATCTCTATTCTCTGGCAGTGCTTCTGAACGTTCTTTTGACAGGTGAACACCCGTCGGTCAAAATGTGCGAAAACAAGAAAATTCTGAAAGTCATAAAGAAATGCCTTTCTATCAATCCAGACGACAGATATAGCACTGCGGAAGAGCTGTACAATGTGCTTAATAAGATCAGGAGAAAACTAAAATATGAAAAAATGTCCTAATTGCGGAAGAATTCTTCATGACGATTCCATTTTCTGCTTTGGCTGCATGAGCGAAATAAACAAGAGGCAAGAAATAGTTCTCGCTACTCCAAAAAAAGTGTTTTTAAAAGCAAAAATAACCACACCAATAATCGCTGTGGCATTAGTATCCGCAACTGTTTTCGGGGTGTATACTTATAATAACAATAGTGATAAGACCACGGCTGTGAAAAAAAGCACACCTCGATCTACTGCCACTGTCACCACAAATACACCTGTAACAACTACTCTGCCTCCCGTCACCACTGTCATGACTACTACCACAAAAAAGCGTGAGCCTGACAAGGCTGCCCTTGCGTCAGATATTGCAGAAGGGGCGGCATTAGCAGAGTCAAAAGCCGCTGCAGTCACCACCACTACCACTACAGAAAAAGTGACTGAGCCTGTGACAGAGCCTGAGATACAGCAGGATATACCGCAGGAAAACACAGAAGATACTCAGCAGGATGAGCCTGTCGAGCCTGAATATTACTCCCCTGATGGTGCAAGTCAGATGACCCTTGACCTGCTCGATTATGTAAATCCTCTCCGTGAGAAATATGGTCTGAAACCACTCCGTGCAAGCGGACAGCTTGATGAATGTCTGCAAAAGAGCCTGTATCAAATGGACGACTACTGCCAAGGCATTGGCAACGTATACGAACATCTCTCTGAGGTCGGTCTGCCTAACAACAGCAAAATACGACAATTCACAGCAAACAACAGCTGTGTTTCAGACTATGACGAGGCATACACAGAGCTTTTTACTTGGTTAAAAAATAATGCAAGCTTCGGTCTCTCTTACGGTGACAATCTGATCAACGGCTTGGAAGATTACACATATCTTGGTGTTTGCTTTTTCCATGATGATATAGTTCAGGAAAGAAAAGACCATATGTGGAATGACCCAGATAATGGTGAATACGAATCTATGCCGCTATATCAATGCTATGTTTATGTTATGAAATAAGCCGACAATATCCGACTTGAATATTTTATGCGATTGTGATATAATAAAGGCAACACAAAACGTAAAAAACGAATTACAAAAAAGAGGATATTTATGAATAATCAGACTAATAACGAGAATTTATCCCAAGGCACTAATGGCCAGCCTGACGAATACAGCGCTTATCGTGATGAAGAATACGAAAGAATGCGCATTGAAATGGAAAAACGCCGTGCCGAAAGGCGCGCAAGAGAACACAGGCGTGTTATGAAAAACCGTATCATTGCCATAGCAATTCTTTTGGTGATAATTTTTGTGATAGTGAAAGCCTGTGGTGGAAAGTCAGACAACAAGCCTGCTGCTGATTCATCATCACAGACCGAAAGCACAAAGCAGGCGGAAGCAAAGACCACCACCAAAAAGAAAACCTCCGACAACAGCAAAGCAGAAGAAACAAAGCATAAGATAGAGCAGTCAAACGGCATGACCTTTGTTGACGGCATTCTTATAGTAAACAAGACCTACTCCCTGCCATCAGATTATGCACCGGGCGTAAGCACAATTGCACAGAACGCCTTTGACGAAATGGCAGCTGCAGCGGCTCAGGACGGCATAACGCTCTTTGTAAATTCAAGCTATCGTTCATATCAGGATCAGGAATCTCTTTATAACTCCTATGCCGCAGAGCGTGGCACAGAAGCCGCAGACGAGGTATCTTCCCGTCCGGGACATTCAGAACATCAGACGGGTCTGACCTTTGATGTTAACACCACCGAGGACAGCTTTGCAGGCACTCCCGAGGCAAACTGGCTGGCTGAACACTGTGCAGAGTACGGCTTTATTATCCGCTACCCTGACGGCAAAGAGGATAAAACAGGATATGTGTATGAGCCGTGGCATATTCGCTATCTTGGCAAGGAAAAAGCCCAGGCGGTAACAAAGAGCGGTCTTTGCCTTGAAGAATATCTTGGTGTCACCTCTGATTACAAATATGCCGAAGATCAAAACTGTTCAAGTCTGAACACTTCCGACACTCAATCAAGTCAGGCGGACGGCTACACAGACGGCTATTATCAGGACAACACAAATTATGATTATCAATACTGATACAAACACAAAGCGGACAGCCACAGGAAAGTGGTTGTCCGCTATTCTTTACTTTGTCATACGGGACGTCGAGAACGCCGTCCCCTACAGCCAAATATCCGTTACTTATTTTCTGAGCTTTCTGTGCTATCAGAGCTTTCCAAACTGCTGTCATCATAGTGGACAGGCTCAGTTGTAAGACCCTTATCTCCTGCCTCTACGGCTTTCTCAGTCATATCGTCAACTATGCGTTTGAAAACTTTAAACGCCTTATTATAATTCTCCTGCATAGTTTCCTTAGAATCGCCCAAAGTCTTAACTGGCGTTCTCATTGAAAGGTGGATATCATTCGGCATATTCTCGAAGTTAAGCTCCTTTGCCATGATCTCCATGTTCCAGCTCATGCCCATATCATCAACATACTTGTTGTTCGGAAATTCCTTTGGCAACTCAGGAGTCATTATTGACTTGAACTCCTCGTCAGTGTTTGAGTCTGTTATAACAAGTATAGACTCGCCCCCCTGAAGCTGTGCCAAGAACTTAGTGCTGTTCACGTTCTGTTGCTGATAATCGTCGCTGTGAGAATTTAGCGGAATCATAATGACCTCAACATGGACATAACCATTGCCGTCAAGATCGTCCGTGTATTTTTCAAAGAACTCCTCCAGTTCCTCCTGACGTGTTTCCAAGCCGTTGTTTGCGATCATAAGCACTGTCATGTCAGCCTTTTCTCGCCTTGCAGCGTCAATAAAAATAAATGCCGCCACCGCTATGATAAATATTGTAAAGATTATCCACACCTTGTTGTGATAAAAGAAATTCTGCACCTTTTCAAAGCCGTGAAGCTCTCTTATCTGGTCATGCTCTTCCTTTATGGAAGACTCGCTTTCGTCGATAACTCCGCTTTTGAGCTTCATAAGCTCGATACGTTCCTGAGCAAGCCTGCGTTCACGTTCCTTTTCTTCCTGACGTTCACGCTCACGTCTTTCAGCTTCCGCCTGCTCTAAAACCTGCCTTTCACGCTCCTCAGCCTCACGCCTTTGCTGAGCCAGCGTGCGCTCATACTCTGCGTCATCAGCGTCCTCCAACAGACCCTGGCCCTCCAGACTTTTGTCGAGCTTTGATATATTAATGTCCTTTTCGTCTTTTTTTGACATATCACTGCCGTCCTTTGCGAGATATTTTATATCATATTAGTATAAACCAATAATATTAACTCCGTATTAACAAAAAAGAGATAGCATTTTCATGAAAAATGTCTATATACAATTAAAGATAAATTGTGTATAATATACATAAATCAAATAAATTAAGTTGTGATAATAACAATTTAGTGAAAAGAGGAGAGATAGCAATGCTTGAAAAGATCATACAGAAAAACACAGAAAAATCAGAGATATCCGAATATCTAAAAGGGCTGAGAGAACAGCTCACCCTGCTTGAAAACAAAATAAAGACCGCAGGAGTGCCTGTTATAATCACATTTGACGGCTGGTCTGCCGCAGGAAAAGGCTCGATGATAGCAAAGCTCATACGCTCTCTTGACCCACGTTTTTACAAGGTGTTTTCCTATCGTGCGCCAAATGAGCAGGAAAAGCGTATGCCATGGCTGTGGCGTTACTGGCAAAGCCTGCCGAAAAAAGGTGAGTTTCTTATCCTTGACCGAAGCTGGTATCGTGACACTGTGAATGCCTTTATGTACGGTGAGATAGACAAGGAAACAAGGGACACACGTCTTAAAGATATCTGCACCTTTGAAAGGCAGCTTACAGATGACGGATATGTTATCGTGAAAATTTTCCTGCACATTACCGAAGACGAGCAGAAAAAGCGTATCGAAAAGCTGGAGAACTCCTCTGTTACAAGCTGGCGTGTGGAAAGCCACGATATAAAGAACATGGAAAAATACGATAAGTTTTTCCGCAGATATGACAAAATGCTTGAAAGCACAAACACGGCATTTGCTCCGTGGACTTGCGTTTGGGCAAATGAACGTGCCTCTGCTGAGCTTGAAGTGCTGACAGCGGTCACAAAGGCAGTAAGCACTGCAGTTTCCGCCAAGGAGAAGGGCGAGCATTATATTCCCGAACCACAGTTCGACACCTGCGGATACAATTATCCTGAATATAAAACTATTGAAATGCCTGCTCTTGCAGAAGTGGATATGAACAAGTCCCTTGACGAAGCGGAATATGAGAAAAAGCTGAAAAAATATCAGGACAAGCTTTTCAAGCTGCAAAATCTCTGCTATCAGAAGAAGATACCTGTTATAATATGCTATGAAGGCTGGGATGCAGCAGGAAAAGGTGGAAATATCAAGCGCATTGCGGCTGCCCTTGATCCAAGGGGCTATGAAGTTCACCCTATCGCTGCACCCGAGCCGTCAGAGCTTGCAAGGCACTATCTATGGCGTTTCTGGAAACGCCTTGAAAAGAATGGCCACTTCACTATCTTTGACCGCACATGGTATGGCAGAGTAATGGTCGAGCCTATCGAAAAGCTCACCCCCGAAGAACGTGTGAACATGGCTTATCGTGAGATAAACGAGTTTGAAAGCCAGCTTCATGATTGGGGCGCAGAGATAATAAAATTCTGGGTGAATGTAGATAAAGACGAACAGCTCCGCCGTTTTAACGAGCGTGAGAACACGCCTGAAAAGCGTTGGAAGATAACCGATGAGGATTGGCGCAACCGTGAAAAGTGGGACACCTATGAGAAATATGTTGACCGCATGATAACACTTACCTCCACAGATATAGCACCATGGACGATACTTGAGGGCAACGATAAAAAATATGCCCGCATAAAAGCACTGAAAACTATTGTGAAACGCCTTGAAAAGCGTTTGGAAAAAGAAGATAAATAAAAAAAAGCGGCGAAGCGTAATGCTCCGCCGTCTTTTATTTGCCGTCAGATCAGCATCCGCAGCCGCCGCAACCATTGTCGCAGCCACAACCACCGCAGCCGTTTCCGCAACCACCACAGCCATTTCCGCAACCGCCGCAGCCACAGCAGAATATGAGAATAAGGATAATGATCCACCAACAACCGCCAAATCCACAACCGTTCATAAATGAAATCTCCTTTTTTATTAAGATTTATAAAGCTGAAGCTTTGCTCCGTTGCTTTATATTACAGTTTATGACGCAGAGAAAAATGTGTTACAAAAAAATCTGCAAGGAGAATTTGTCCTGTGCATAAGAATATAAAAGCGATAAAAATGCGAGAATAACAAGACGCAAAACTGTCAAGAATGTAGCTAAGACAAAGCTTTGTCTTAAACATTTTAAGGGGTGAATTTTATGAACGAACAGTTTTTTGATAGCGACAGCTTTACACCAAGGGCAAGAGAGCTTGTGAAAAATGCCGTCACTCTGGCAGGAAGCTGGGGGCATACTTATATCGGCACTGAGCATATCCTGCTCTCTGCCGCCTATGAGGAGGACTCCACAGCCTGCGCAGTGCTTCTGCGCCACGAGGTCACGGCTCAAGGGATAGAGGAGCAGATAGAATACATCATAGGCAGAGGTACGCCATGCCGTCTTACGAAAAATGACATCACTCCTAACGCTGCCGCTGTTTTAAAAGGTGCAAAAAGGCTGTGCGAGAGCATGGGTGGCGGTATCGCAGGAACGGAATACATTCTTGCTATGATACTCCGCCGCAGCGATTGCTGTGCCTTTGAGATATTGCAGCAGTTAGGGGTGAACTGCAACAAGATGTACAACGATTGCTCATTGTCAGGCAACGAGCCTAATATTTTTTCAGACAGAAATTATCCCAAGCTAAAGACCCTTGAACGCTACGGCAGAGAGCTTACACGCAAAAGCGAGTGCGAAAAATTCGACCCCTGCATAGGCAGAGAAGCTGAAACAGAACGTATCATGGAGATACTCTGCCGCCGCACAAAAAACAATCCCTGCCTTGTAGGTGAGGCAGGTGTGGGAAAGACCGCTGTTGTGGAGGGGCTTGCGAGAAAGATCATGCTTGGAGAAGTGCCGTCTGCGTTGTCCTCAAAGCGGATCTTCTCCCTTGATATAACTGTCCTTCTTGCAGGAGCAAAATATCGTGGGGACTTTGAGGAGCGATTGAAAAGCTGTATGGACGAAGCCGCAAAGGCTGGAAATGTGATACTTTTCATTGATGAGCTTCACAACATAATGGGTGCAGGAGCGGCAGAGGGTGCAATAGACGCTGCAAATATCCTGAAACCACAGCTTGCAAGGGGCGGTCTACAGCTCATAGGCGCAACGACTTTTGAGGAATATCGCAAAAATATTGAAAAAGACTCAGCTATGGAGCGACGCTTTCAGAAAGTGAAGATAGATGAGCCTGATCAAAGCCAGACCTGCCGTATCCTCAGCGGTCTTATAGACAAATATGAACAGCACCACAGCGTTGACATCTCCCCTGGCCTTATCCCATATGCAGTTAAGCTTGCCGCAAGGTATGTCACCGACAGATTTTTTCCTGACAAAGCAATTGATATCCTTGACGAAGCCTGTGCCTGTGCGGTCATAGAGCAAAGTGAAAATAATTCTGGCGAGAAAATATCAGACGCTTTCAACGATTATGTGAAAGGCAAGCTCACCCGTGACGAATATCTCACCGCCATAACAGAGTGCCGACCAAAGCGCATACCACTTGAAAAAAGGCACATTGACAGCGTTATTTCATCGCTCACAGGTATAAACTGCGCTGATATCGGACAGGACGAAGCCGCAAGGCTCACAGGGCTTGAAGATAAGCTAAGCGAAAGCATTGTGGGACAGCAGACGGCTATAAAGTCACTTTGCTCTGCCGTCCGCCGCTGTCGTGCAGGACTAAAGGGCAGCGACCGCCCCATGGGAAGCTTTATTTTCTTAGGGTCAACGGGAGTGGGCAAGAGCCAGCTTGCAAAAGATCTTGCCAAAACGCTTTTTGGCAGAGATAATGCCATTGTAAAGCTTGATATGTCAGAATACATGGAACGCCACAGCGTTTCAAAGCTCATAGGCTCGCCCCCTGGATATGTAGGTTTTGACGAGGGTGGCAGGCTCACCGAACAAATTCGCCGCAAGCCCTACTGTGTGCTTCTTCTTGACGAAATAGAAAAGGCTCACCCTGACATCTACAATCTGCTTTTGCAGATACTAGAGGACGGCTGTCTTACCGACTCTGCTGGCAGGACAGTTTCTTTCTCCAATGTCCTTATAATAATGACCTCGAATATCGGCGTGAAAAAACTTGCCGAAACCAAGACCGTGGGCTTTTCAAACAGCAAGTCAAATGGCGAAGCAAAGAAAAAAGCCATGCTCTCAGAGCTTAAAAGCTTTATGTCTCCCGAGCTTTTAGGCAGGATAGACGAGGTGATAGTTTTCAACGACCTTACCCTTTCCGATATGGAAAACATTACACGCCTTGAAATATCCGCTCTTGAAAAAAGGCTCTCCGAACTTGGCTGTACACTCGCCTGTCAGCCAGAGGTCTACCCTTTTATCGCAAAGCAGGCACTTTCAAAAAGCGGCTCTGCACGAGAGATACGCCACATAATTACCGCCCTCATAGAAAATCGCATAAGCGATATGCTTATCTCCTCCGCCTGCCGTGACTTTTCTGTTTGCGTATCTGAGAACACCTTAACTGTCGCACAGCACCGCAGACAACTGTGTTCATAGAAATTTTACAAAGTATAGTTGAGGGATATTTTACAAAAGCCCGCCCATATGTTATAATATTTTTATATTGTTGCCCAAGCGGCAAAAGGAGGATAAAAATGTCTGACAGAAAATACAAGCTATATTCCGACTCCACCTGCGATCTGTCGGAGGATATATTAAAAAATATGGACGTGACGCTTCTGGACTTATCTTTTGAAGTAAACGGTGTTGTAAAGAGCAAGAATGACATGACGCTGCCTGAATTTTATTCCCAAATGCGAAACGGAGCAGTAACGAAAACATCGCAAATAGGTATCTCCGACTATGAACAGGCTTTTGAAAAGGAACTTGCCGCAGGCTATGACGTGCTTTATCTTGGATTTTCGTCAGGTCTTAGCGGCAGCTTCAACACTTCCTGCATTGCAAGAGATAGCGTAATGGAAAAATACCCAGAAGGCAAGATAATCTGCATAGACTCCCTCTGTGCTTCAACAGGCGAAGGCCTTTTGCTCATAAAGGCTGACGAAAAGAAAAAGCAGGGTTTTTCCATTGACGAGCTTGCCCAGTGGATCATTGACAACAGGCTTCACCTATGCCATGTTTTCACCGTTGATGACCTGAAATATCTCCACCGAGGTGGCAGAGTATCAAAGACTGCCGCCATAGCAGGCTCTATTCTTGGCATTAAACCGCTTCTCCACGTTGACAACGAGGGACATCTTATCCCAGTTGGAAAGATACGAGGCAGAAAGCAATCCATTGAAAAGCTTGTGGATATGATGTGCGAACGCATGGGAAATTGGGATAATTCCACAGTAGCCGTCTGCCATGGCGACTGCCTTTCAGACGCAGAATATGCAGCCGACCTTATGCGAAGAAAGCTTGGCAAGAAGACCACTGTGCATATCTGCTACACAGGTGCTGTTATAGGCTCACACTCAGGGCCTGGAACTCTCGCTCTGTTCTTTATGGGCGACCAGCGATAAAAATACAATACAAAAGCGGACGAAGCCCGAAAACTTCGTCCGCTATTTTTATATGTGATATCAAAGGCCCTTTGCCTTTTTCAAAGTTATACCATTATCTCCAAGCGGGATAGCGTGGTCAAGTCCAACGAACTTGCCTCCCTCCTGCCAAAGAACTTCCTTGACAAAATCATACTTTTCCTCGTCCCATGTAACAAAATCGTCCTTTACAAGTCCGCCCGTGTCACCTGAGTTTGCATTGAAGCACCAGAAAGTGTGATTTACATGATTGTCCTTTATGAGCTTTCTCATGTAGGTCATCCAAGTTAGGTTAGGCTCTGTCATAAAGCCACCCCACTCGCCTATAAGAAGCGGTGCGATATCCTGCTCCTGAATGTAGAACCAGTTGTCTTTCCAGCAATCTTTCATAAGGCTCTTGTATGTGTAATCCCCCTCGAACCAAGGCTGCTGATAAACTGTCGGACCATAGTCGTGCGGCGAGTAAACAAGCTTATCCTGATATTTGCCAAGGTCGATAGGATAGTCCTTTACGCCCCTGAGATTTCCGCCCCACCAGTTGAAATAGTAATCATCACTGTTGGTGGAGGAATAATCCCCGTTTTTCTTGATGTTCTTAGGGTATATTTCGATACCCTCGACCATTATAAGCACATTAGGATTTTTCGCAAGCACCTTGCTCGCTGCCGTTTCAGCCACATACTTCCAGTTGTTTGCGTCCTTTGAATCATTCCATATTGCCGCAGCGTCACCCTCGTTAGGCTTGCCGTGAGGCTCGTTTTTCAGGTCAAATGCAACGATAGTGTCATTGTCCTTATATCTGTCGGCAAGCCACTCCAAAGCATGGTAATAGTCCTTTACAGTGACCTTGTCAGTATACCACAGATTTACAGTATGACCGCTGGCATTGGTTTCCGCTGAATGGATATCAGGCATTACTTTAAGACCGTTTTCCTCCGCAAGCTTGAGAAAATAATCAAATATCTCAAGGCTGTTCATAGAGTTCAGCTCTTCATTGTATGCGTTATTGTAGTTCGCCTTTGGATATTCGCCCTCCGACCACTGGTTGATAAGCTCCGCTGACATAGGCACTCTTATAAGATTGAAACCGTGGTCTGCAATAGCCTCCACCGATGTCACAAGCTCGCTGTTCCAAAGTCCGTCAAAGGTGTTAGTGCCTGTGTTGTAGCCAAACCAGTTCACGCCCGTGAGCCAAACCTCTTTGCCGTCCTTATCAAGTATCTTGCTTCCGTCTGTGTGAAGCCAATCATCACCCTGTTTAGCCTTTGAGGTACGCTTTAGAAGCTTTTTAACGTCCTTTTCCGTGACCTTTTTGTCATTATTCTGATTATTGTTGTTATTGTTATTATTCTGTGATACCTTGCCCTTTTTAACAGTACACTCCACACCGTTTAGCTTTGCAGACTTAACATTGAGCTTTGTTCCAGTTCCGATATTACAGCCGATAGAGGTCGAACCGCCCTTTGCGATCTCGCCATTGTAATCAACATTCGTGACCGTGAGTTTGTTGCCCTTGACCTTAAAGTTGCCGTTCCAGCCGTCACAGCTTTTGAGCTGGTCTATTTCAAGCTCCAGCGTCCACTCCTTGAGGGATTCATCGGAGTTGTTCTCAATGCCTATCTCCATGCCCGTCATGACCTTGTCGCCGTCCTGCCAACTGTTGTCCCCTGAATAGGAGATGATAAAGCCCTTTTCCTTTTTATCGTCCTTGCTTTCCTCCTCATCAGCATCAGGCTCGTCCTCGCTTTCATCAGCCACAGAGTCCTCCTCACTGGTGTCATCGGTTTCTGAAGCCACCGCAGAACTGCTCTCCGCCTTTGAAGCCGAGCTGTCCACGTCTTTTTTGCCTGATGTTGCCACCAGTATCAGTGCAATAACAAGCCCCACTATAACAGCGCCCATACCTGCAAAAGCGATAATAAGCTTTTTGTTTATGCCCTTTTTGCCCACATTCTCCTGCTGGCTGTTTACGTCTTTTTTCTCATCACTCATAAGCTTTCCCCTTTATTTTTGATTTTTACATATTTATAAGACCGCCGAGTATTACGCCCGACGGTCGAACTTTCTTTTTTTGGCGACTTATTTTACTGACTGGAGTTTCTCGCTAAGGAACTTCTCCTCAAACTTGTCTGACGGCATAGGTCTGCCGAAATAATAGCCTTGTATAACGTCAGTTTCCAGATCTCTCAGGATATCGAACTGCACCTGTTCCTCAACGCCCTCTGCGCAAACTGCTATATGCAGGTCGTGAGAAAGATTAACTATCATTTTAACAAACACCGCAGTGTCAGGATTTTTTGCGATATCATCAATAAACGACTTGTCTATTTTAATGGTATTCAGCGGCATTTCCTTTATGCAGTTAAGCGAAGAATATCCCGTTCCGAAATCGTCCAGTGCTATCTTCACGCCCTTGTCTGTTATATGCTTCAAAAGCTCCTTCATCTTTTCCATATCATGGATAGCAAGACTTTCTGTGACCTCAAAACATATCTTCTCAGGGGGTGCGCCTGTTTCGTCAAAAAGTGTGTCTATCTTGTCAAGGAAATCAGGCTCAATTATCTGACCTACAGACAGATTGATGTTCATTCTCAAATCAAGTCCTGCGTCAGCCCACTTTTTGCACTGTCTGCCTGCGATCCTTATTATGTTCTCGCCCAAGAGATTGATATAGCCAAGTCTTTCCGCCATAGGGATAAATTCGGCAGGGGAAACCTGACCAAACTCAGGTGGATTCCACCTCATAAGCGCTTCACAGCCCACAAGCTTCTTTTCGGAGCTGCTGAATATAGGCTGATAGTACGCCGTGAAATGTGCAAAGCCGTTTGTGATATCCCTGTGCATGAGTCTTTCAAGGTCGATCTGCCTTGAAAGTATCCTGCCGATAGTTTCGTTATAATTTATAGTGCAATTCTTGCCCTGCTTTTTCGCATATGAAATGGCAAGGTCGATCCTTTTAAGAACTGTGTTTACAGTATCGTCAAGCTTTGGGAACTTCGCAACGCCCATTGAACAAGTGCAATAGCAAGTGCTGTTAGCTATCTGCCACTCTGTGTTGAATTTATCATGTATGATCTTGCATATCTCGTCGATCTCGGCCTGATCCTGATCTCTCAGAAGCACAACGAACTCATCGCTGCCAAATCTAAAAATGCTCAGCTTTTTATTCTTCTGGGCAAAATCCTCAAAAAATTTACCTATCTCTTTAAGAAGTCGGTCACCATTATTGTGACCATAGCTGTCATTTATGTTTTTGAAATTATCAAGGTCAATGAGCATAACAGTGCTGTTCTCATCGCTTTCAATAATGCCCTGTATACTCTTATCAAGACTTAATCTGTTAGGAAGACCTGTGAGGTTATCGTAAAAGACCTGCTTTTCGATGACCCTCTCATAATTTATCTTTTCTGAGATATCATTAAGTGTGCAAAGTCTGATAGTTCTGCCGTCATGCCATTTTATAAGTTTTTCCGACACATTGAACCATTTGTTCATGATCTCGGAATAATAATCTCCTCCAAAAAGCATTCCTTCCTTATGAGCAGGAAGCTCACACCAAGTCTTGCTGAAAACGTCACTTTCCTTTTTGCCGACCAGTTTCCCCAAATACTGTTCAAAGCTCTTGCTGGCAAAAACTATCTCACCACTGTCCTGTGCCACTGCAAGCACATAGGAATTCATATTATCCATAACATCAGTAAGCGTGCGAGTAGTGCTTTCAGCATGTTCAGCCGCTCTCCTAGTATGGAGCATACCAGAAAGTATATATGTCAGACGTGAGGCTAGCTGTATCTCCTCAGGTGACCATACTCTCTCAGGATCAGAGGACAAAAGATTGAAATATGCAACATACTTATTGGTGTCCTTGACAGCACAAGTGAGTGAACAAGGATACACCACCCCACGCAGGGATATTTCCTCCGCATCTCCATTCGGATGAGCCTTATCCGCAACATGGATACCAGTTTGCATAAGTGCTTTTTTCATTGCATTGTATCTATTTCTATTAAATTCTTTATCAAAAGCAAATACAGTATATTTATGTGTATCAGCGATCAATTCATAGCTCAAAGGTTCTGAGTTTTCATAGCCTGAAACTGTTACCGTAGCCGCATTGACATAAAGTGCAGAGCAAATACTTTCGAGAAAATTCTTGCACACATTATCAAATCTGTCATCGCTTTCAAGTATTTTCAAAAAGCTCTCGAACTTTTCGTTATAGGTCTTAGCTGGTATTTCCATACAAACAGCCCTCCTCTGCTTATATAAATACGTCTAGCATCATTATAACATATTTTCCGTAAAATCACAAGGGGAATTATAGAAATTTATTTATAATGCACAAAACAAATTACCAAATTTATATATTATTAAAAAACAAGCCCCGTAGTTAAGCTTAAAAAAGTTTAACTGACGGAGCAAATGTGACCGAACCGATAAGCCGAGTTTTGTCGAGTGCGATAATCTATCTGGACTGTACGTCGCCGCACAGCTCTAGCCACCTATAGCCCCAAGTCTGACGAGCAGCCATTGACTTGCAAGCTACCATTGGTGTTGCATCGGATAAGGTTTACATAGCAATGACGTCTCCGCCATTCTGGTGGGCTTTTACCCCGCCTTTCCACCCTTACCAACAAAAGTTGGCGGTATATTTCTGTTGCACTGGCTCTAAGGTCACCCTCGGCTGACGTTATCAGCTATCCTGCTCTATGATGCTCGGACTTTCCTCATAAACCTAGAACGTTTACGCTATCGCATAGCTCGCTCACAATATGATTATATCACATGAATGACGAAATGTCAAATATGCCTTTAACACAAGCAGCCCACAGAGCTGTTGTCTGTGGGCTGCAAAACGCCAGAGCCGACATCGGCAGTCTGATACTCTGCACTATTTCTTTGTTGTAACTGTCTTTACAGCAGACCATGCACCGTAATACTTTATGCCATTCACTGTGGTATAGGTTCTTACTCTTACATAGTATTTTTTATTTCCACTAAGCTTTGAAACTGTTACTCTATCTGTCTTATTGCTTGTTATTACCGTTTTCTTTGCTCCGCTGAATGAAGAATTTGTAGCATACTGTATCTCATATCCTGTCGCATGACTCTTTGCGGCATAGTCGATATAGAAGCCCTTGCTCTTAGCTGTAAGCTTCTGTATCTCCTGCTTTGCAGGGTTTATCACGAAGGTCCTTGTTATAGTTCCTGCATATAAGCCCTTTCCAGTTATGACAACAGTTGCTTTTCCCACGTTCTTATTATTTCTGTATGAAACAACATAATCAATGCCCTTTCTAAGTGCTGTACTGCCAAGCTTGACAGTCACGGACGGCGTTTTAACCTTGCCGTCAAAAGAATAGGTCGCAATCGAAAGTGATACAGAGGCAGAAGAAATGCTCTTTGGAGAAAGCGCAGGGATATCAGCTGACTCGACAACTGCACCGCATACTGTGCAGCTTCTGTGCTTTCTTCCTTTTACGCCCACAGCCGCAGCCTTGTCTGTTATCCAGTCGCCTGCAACGTGACCCTTGGCCTTTATTTCTGTCTGTGCCTTTATGACCTTTCCGCATACTGAACAGTGTGAACCCTCTGTTTTGCCAGCGGTGGTGCAAGTTGCCGCAACAGCTTTGTCTGTAACGATAGTATGACCCTTTGCCCCAACGTAACCTTCCTTGAAGCTGTCATGGCACTCCATACACTCAACAAGCGTGTAGCCGTCTGTTTCACAGCCTGCCGCTACAACTGTTCTCTTGTAAACGTGTCCCTTGGCCTTTATGACCTCTGTATATGTATCCCCACAGCGTGTGCAGGTAAATGTTTTTTCTCCGTCTGTTTCGCAGGTTGGCTTTACTGTCTGTGACGTATAGTCATGACCAAGCGGTGAAGTGAAATTATCCTTGTATATATCACCGCAGTTTTCGCAAGTATGGAGCGTATATCCGCTCTTGTCGCAAGAAGCCGAAACTATCTTATCGTTGTACTTATGACCTGTTGCATTGATCACCTTGCTGTAGCTGTCACCGCATACAGAACAAGTAAACTTTGTATAGCCGTCATTATCGCAGGTCGGCTTTACTACCTCTGAAATGCCATATGTATGACCCAAAGCTTCCAGCTTTTCAGTATACACATCTCCGCAATCTGCACAAGTGAACGTCTTTACTCCGTCTGTATCGCAAGTTGCTTTCTTTGTCACTTCTGCTGAATAGTTATGACCTTTTGCCTTTATCACTTCTGTGTACTTATCACCGCAATTTGCACAGGTATATGTGATAACTCCGTCGTCTGTACAGTTTGCTTTCTTTGTTACCTTAGAAGCATAAACGTGACCCTTTGCTTTGATAACCTCGCTATAGCTGTCGCCGCAAGTATCGCAAGTGTAAACATTCACTCCGTCAGTTTCGCATGAAGCCTGTTTAACTGTTGTCTTTGTATATTTATGTCCTGTAGGTGCTATGAAATTATCCTTGTAACTGTCACCGCAGTTTGCGCAAGTATGAAGCGTATAGCCACCCTTATCGCAAGAAGCCTCTGTTACTACGTCATTATAATTATGACCCGTTGCTGGTATCTTTTCCGTATAGCTCTCATCACATCTTGTACAAATGTAGGTAAGAACTCCGTCCTCTGTACAACTTGCCTTTGTCGTAATCTTTGAATCATAATCATGTCCAAGTGCCTTTGTTACGTCAGATCGAACTACTCTGCCGCAATCCTTGCACTTATGCTCTGTATAGCCGTCTGCTGTACAAGTTGGCTCGACTACTGTTACAATGTCATTGTGACCTGTTGCTGGGATTGCTTCTGTATATGTATCCCCACAGCGTGTGCAGGTAAATGTTTTTTCTCCGTCTGTTTCGCAGGCCACCTGCTTTGTTATCTGTGAAATGTAATCATGACCCAACGCAGGGGTATAATCATCTTTATAGCTGTCAGCGCAGACCTTGCATATATGCTCTGTGTATCCACGCTCTGTGCAGGTAGGTTTTACTACAGTGTCTTCATAATCATGCTCTGTCTTTGCAATATCTTCGGTATAAATATCACCGCAGATATCGCATTTATAAGTCCTCTCACCCTTTTCCGAACAAGTCGGCTGTTTTGTTATCTCGGAATAATACTCATGTGTGTGCTTTACTGTCACTGTGAACTCTGCCGTAAAGCCATTGTAAGCTACAGTTACAGTTTTTTCGCCCTCTGTCTTGCTGTCAAAGCCCTGGAGAGTATAATCTGAAACAGCAGTCCTTGTGCCGTCATTGTAAACAGCCTTTACCACCATGCCCGTACTGTCAAGTTCCTGTTTAAGGTCATAGTTCAGTTTGTCAGGCTTTGAAACTATCTCTATTCCTGTGACGTAGTGCGGTACTATAACGTTAGGCTCGTCAGCCGTGCCGCAGTAGCCTACATTTGCGCCGTCTGTAGCAGTGATATAGTAGAGTATCTCCTCGTCTGTGACCTCATAAGCCGCAATCGTTGCCTTGTAAACCGAGCCTGTGGTATTTCTCATATCAACAGACTTCCAACTGTCGGCAGACTTATTTTTGTAGTAAAGCGTTGCTCCCGCAACCTTTACATTATCCGTAATATCAGCCGTTATAGCTATAGCCTTGTCTGGCGTCAAAGTTTCAACAGGCGTGTGTACAATAACAGGAGGCTCACCCTCTAGCGGGCAACAGCTTACAACGTTTGAGGCCTTTGACTCGTTAAGGTCAGTGTCCACCACTGTGAAATAATAGTAATAATCTGTACCTGCCTTAACGTTCTCGTCAATGAACGAAAGCTCGTCCGCATTAAGAACAGACTTGTTCACTCTTGTGAACTTCTGCTCCTCAGGTTTTTTGTTAGCATCATAGCTTGTCGCTCTGTAAATATTGTAGCCTGCAAGGGTGTCATAATCGTCCTGCATCCAGCTAAGAGCATTCTTGCCAAACTGACCCTCGCCTGTGAGTGACATAGACTGTGCCGAGCTGTTTGTTATCTCAAACTTAAATCTGCCCCAATCGTTTCCTGTTACCAGCCACTTATCATCAGCGGCAGCCGCACCCTTTACACGGATATACATAGTGCCAAGGTCGATATAAGGGTCTATCTTGAACTCGCCCACCCATTCACGGGCGTTCGCCCAATCGCCCGATACTGCGAAATCAGTATAAGGCTCGCTTCCGCCGTATGTCACCATAGGCTGAATATCAGAAGCCATATCACGATTGAACTTAACGTGCATTTTAACTGTCTGTGCGCCGCTGACTTTGTCTATCCTGTTGCCGTCCTTATCAGTGAGATAAGCTTCTGTGACAAACGGATAGATATCTGACATATCGTCATCAAGTGTAAGATAAGGCTCTTGGATAAGGTCATTTCTTGAAACGTCCCAATCGGCGTCAAGGCACTGCACCTTTACAAGGTCAGGGTTCGTTGTGCCCCAATAGTTGCCAGAGATGTCATAGGTGGTGCGGCCGTTAAAATCTTTTGAAACATCAAAGGAACCGATCGCTCTTATATTATCATAAGCATTAAGATAAAACGAATTAAGAATGGCATTGTTTGCAAACATGGGGTTATAGCTATCGTAATATGACCCAACTATTATTGATGATTCATTACTTTTCTCACCGTGATAATTAAGTGCTACATTTTTTTCAAAACGATCATAAGGATATACTCTTTGGTTGTCATAATTGTCAAAAAGAGTAGTTGTAATATCATAAGCACATATACCGTAACTGTTTCGAGATTTCATACTCATATTAGAGAAATGAGAGTTCGCAATACTTTTGGCAAAAAGCACTCCATATCTAAATGAATAGCTATATGTAAAATTACAATGATCTATTATAGTAACATTAAAAGGCTTACCTGCACTCAAAGAATACGGATCACTAGCATAATAAGTCGCATTATATATATTAACATATTTTAATGACGCATATTTCTTATCATAATCATCATCAACCAGCCCACTATCTTTGAAATCAATATAAGAACCCGTTCCGGTAATTGTCACTGCCTTATCTTCAAAACCTTTGCCTGGATACATCTCAATAAGCTGTTCTTCTGTACCCTCAGCAATAAATCTGCCCTCTACCTGCAAATAAACGTTGGCATTTGCACCATACTTATTATTAGGGTCAGCAGACCAGAACTGTATTCTTGTGCCAGGCTCAACTGTTACTGTTACGCCCTCAGGGATAAGCACATTGTTTTCAAGTATCCAAAGCTTATCGTTTGTAAGGGTCATATCTTCATTGATTATTCCGCTGAGTGCAACACCATTTTGAACAGTTAAAGTATAGCTTGCAGATGAGCTATACAAATTGTCGTCCCTTTCATCAAGTCCATTCTTGGCGGTAATGGAGATATTGAAAGTTATCTGAATATCATTAGGTGTACCCTCTTTTATCTTAAAGCGAATAGGGTTTGATATGCCTGTGAGTTTCTCGTCTGTGTATGTAAAGCCATTATTTACAGAAGCGAAAGTACCTACATCAGACAACTTGATTTCATCATTTATGAACTCAACGTATTTGTTTGGTATACCAGCAACAGAGTCTGCGTCAACTTTTACAGTAATGTCAGTTGCCGCACCCCACCTGTTCCATACAGCTATACCCATGTCAATAGTTTCACCAGGCTGTGCAATGCCGTCACCATTATTTAAAGATGAAACATCTTGATAATCAAGAGTGTAGACCTCATCAAGGCTCAGCTCAGGCTGTGCTTGTTTTGTAAGGCTGTCACGAATATTAAGCACAGGATAGCTGTGAAAGTCTCCCTTGGGAGCAATAAAGCCTACGCTGCTTGTAGTGGCGCTACAAAGCTGACCCATTATATATCTTGAACTATACTTTGATTTATCTGTGTATTTGCTTCTTAAAATAGCCGCTGCTGCCGCAACATTTGGTGTTGCCATTGACGTACCGCTCCAACAAGCATATCTGTTGCCAGGAAGTGTGCTATAAATATTAACACCAGGGGCTGCCATTTCATATTCGCAATTTTGTCCCTCTAAGTAGTCCCAGTTTGAAAAAGAAGCAAGGCTCTTATTATTGTCAGTTGCCATTACGCCAAGTACATATTTATATCCTGCTGGATAGATATCTTCTGTATTAAAATAGCCTGCATTAATTGCGTCAGTTGTCGGCAAGCCGTCATTACCTGCCGCCGCAACGAGAACACAGCTTGGGAAAGCGTCCTGCAATGCGCTTTCAACGAGATATGACCTGCCTGTTCCACCGAAGGACATATTGATAACGTCTGCGCCATTGTCAGCGGCATACTTTATCGCCTTGGCGATATCCGAGCTTGCAAAGCTTCCGTTCGCCTGACCTGCCCTTACGCACATTATCTTTGCACCATATGCAACACCGACTCCGCCGCCATTGCCAGGTGTCATTGCGATTATGCCTGCAACGTGTGTGCCGTGACCATGCTCGTCCATAGGGTCGCAATCGCCGTCAACAAAGTCTACGCCATGAACATCGTCAACATAACCATTGCTGTCATCATCAATGCCGTTGCCGGGTATTTCGCCCTCATTCACCCAAATGTTGTCTGCAAGGTCTTTATGGGTATAGTCAACGCCCGTGTCGATAACAGCCACAACAGTACCTTTGCCGGGAGCTTCCTTTTTAGCAGGATCAAAACAATCTTTCCATACGCCTGTTACGTCCATGCAAGGGAAATGAGTTTCAGCGTTTATTTCCTCGTCGGTTGCCGCAACAGTTGTTGTGTCTGTCTTTTCCCACACAAAGTCAGGCTCAGCCGACAGAATGTTTTCATTGTCCGACAGCTTGTCCACAGTTGCCCAAACGTCCTCCGAGGTGGTCGCTTCATAGAACGTCTTATAAGGGGTCATGCCGTCCTTTTCGTCAGTGTTTTCTGCCTTTGTTTCAAGAATAAACTCAACGTCTTTCAGATCATACTCGGCGCAGATATCGCTGTCATCATCAAGATAAGCCGATTCTTCACCCTCTGCATGATAAGAAAGCACCGAGAACAGCACTTTGCCAGGAGTTATCTCCGTGCTGTCACGATATTCCTGTTCAGCCTCCATATCCGAGATAGGGTCATAAGCGTGCTGAGTTTTGTCAGCCTTGTCTGCACTGCTTTCTGGCTGCTGTGCCTTGTTTTCTGACTGCTCAGTACCGCTATAGCTCTCTGCATCAGCCGTTTTGCCGCTTTCTTCAGCCGAAGCTTTCACCACAGCATTTTCGTCATACAACACACCACTCAATGCAGTGGATTGAAAACTCAATCCCAAACACAGAAGCAATGCTACTATCTTCTTACTGTTCATAATTTTTCCCTCCCTAACCTTATTTTATTTTGTATTTTAACTATAACTAATTATCGTTGTATTCATTATAGCACATTAAAAATCAAATTTGTTAAGCTGTCAGCTTAGTTAAACGTTTTCGGAAAATATTTTTTTATTTTAACAATTATTTTGTTCATAATATTTCTCTATGCACTGTTTACAATTTACAAAAAATCTGATAGAATTAAAATAACCAAATCAAGGGAGCGTAAAAAATGAGAACTTGTCCTCACTGTGGCAGCGAGCTTCACGATGATTCTACTTTCTGCTTTGCCTGTATGTCCATCGTCAACGAGCGTAAAGAATTACTTATAAAGGTAAACACGTCACGCAAAAGAACCATACCAATGGTTTGTGTTGCAGTCGCTATCATAGCCGCATCGTCAGTGTTTGCCGTTGTCAGCAAGAAAAACAATGCCGTAGAAACTAAAACACCTGAGCCTGCAAAAGCTGTGACAACTTCTGCCACTGTAACGACCATACCGCAGACAACGACTGCCGCCACAACAACTGTACCTACAACTACCACCGCACCTGCACCAACGGCAGATGAGATAGACATAATTTCAGGCGGTATTAGGCAGGCTTCCACAGGCACAGCAGGAACTACTACCACTACAACAACCTTGCCTGAAGAAACTCAGCCTGAAGAAAATAATGGTGAAAATCAGCCTGATGAAAATAACGTTCAGCAGGAGGATAACACAGCTCCAGCCGAGCCCGAGCCGTCATATTATTCCGAGGACGGAGCAGAAGAAATGACTATCTACTATCTTAAATATATAAACAATATCCGTGAAAGCTATGGTCTTAAACCATTCAGGGCTTGCGGTCAGCTAGACAAAGCAGTGCTTGACAGTTTGCATGCAGAAAAAGATACAGCTACTACAACTCATATCGAATTAACATCTGACCCATATTCTGAACTTGCAAATGTTGGTTTGCCGTTGAACAGTGAGATAACATTTGTTTATGGCTGGGGCTTTCACTATGATGAAGGGCAAGACCCATTAAAAAAATGTCTTGAAGCCTTACATCAAGACTTTCCAAATGACAATTTCAATGATAATGACCTTGCGCATGGCATGAATGATTATACCTATCTTTCAGTAGTCTACTATCCCGACCCACTTATGGATAAGAATGCCAAAGAAACTGCAAACGAATGGTGTCCATATGACGGACAAAGATATGGGATAAGGATATATGCAATGAAATAATGCACGGCAAAATTCGCTATATAGAAAGGAGCGTAAAAAATGAGAACTTGTCCTCTATGTGGGAAGTGAGGGCGAGATCGATACTTGGAATGAAATAACATTGGATAAGCTAAAAAGCAACATCAGCGACGTTGGACTTCCCTCAGACAGTGAATTTATAAGGGTAAGCTATGTAAAGACTGGATTACAAATATTTCGGCTGCGCAATATATGATATGTGTCGTAGCCAGCTAAAACCTAACAGTGATTATTCATCCACTTCCGAATACGTCTGCGAAATTTGGCTGATGAAATAAGCAAAATTAAAGTTTACAAATCATCTTATAATTAGCCTTGATATATTGTTTACAATTCACAAAAATTATGCTAAAATAAATGTATGCTTTTAAGCTCTTAGCTTTATCAGTAAATAATATAACAAGGAAAAAACATCTATGAAGTTCAATATCAAAAAGGTCGCAGCCGCATTTTTAAGTGTGGCAATGCTCACCACAGGCTCGGCTCAGCTTTCTGTTTTTGCACAGCAGACGCTTAAATACGAAGCCGAAAACGGCACTTTGGGCGGTTCTGCCTATATCCAAACAGACAGCTCCGCATCAGGCTCTAGGTCAGTTAGTTTTTCAGACTCAAGCTGCACATGGTCACAGACTGTTACAGTCAGCGAAAGCGGATACTACAAAATAAAGCTTTACAGCCGCGGGGAAGGCTCGAATAAGATAAACAACCTTTCTGTAAACGGCTCAAATGCAGGCACTTTCAGCAGTGCAAACGGCTCTGCCTATAAAGAGTCCACAGTGAATGGTATTTATCTCAAAAAGGGTCAGAACACTGTCAAAATAACAATGTCGTGGGGATATTTTACTCTCGACTACATAACCATTGAAAAAATGAGCTCTTCAAATGCCTACACTGCCGCTGAAAATCTCGTTGACCCATACGCTTCACAAAGCACACAGCGCCTTTACAGCTATATGAAAGACGTTTACGGCAAAAAGGTCATAACAGGACAGTATTGCGACGGTGGTCTTAACGGCACTGAGTTCAAAGCTATAAAGTCCGCCACTGGTCAGACCCCTGCTATGTTGGGTCTTGACTTTATGCGCTATACTCCATGCCGTGTCCAGAATGGTGACACCTCCGACGCTGTCGAAAAGGCTATCGAGTTCTCACGGGCAGGTGGAATAGTAACATTCTGCTGGCATTGGAACGTCCCTGACAAATATCTTCTCTCAGGTACAGACGGCGGAAATCCACGTTGGTGGGGTGGTTTTTACACCAAAAACGTTGACCGCTCAAAGTTCTCGCTTACCAAAATAATGAACGGCTCAGACCCTAAGGGCTACAACACTCTTATGAGCGACGTTGACGAGATCGCCAAACAACTCAAACGTCTTTCTGACGCAGACGTTCCGGTACTGTTCAGACCGCTCCACGAGGCAAGCGGCGGTTGGTTCTGGTGGGGTGCAGACGGCTCGGAAGCCTACAAAAAGCTTTGGCAGGCAATATATAACAAGCTCACGAATGAATACAAGCTTGACAATATCATATGGGTATGGAATGGTCAGGCGGCAAATTGGTATCCTGGCGACGAATATGTTGACATAATCGGAGAGGATATCTACCCCGGCACAAGAGATTATTCAGCCCAAAGCTCAAAATATCTTGAAGCCACAGACTGTTCACCAAACGGAAAAATAGTTGCCCTTACAGAAAACGGCTGTCTTTTCGACCTTGACAAAGCCTTTGATGCAAACACCGCATGGTCATATTTCGGCACATGGAGCGGTGAGTTTTGCATATCAAGCTCTGAGAAATATACCGAGAAAAGTATGTGGCAAAAGGTCTATAACAGCGACTATGCCGTGACACTTTCAAGTCTGCCCGACCTGAAAAGCTATCCTATCAGCAGTGACAATACACAGATAACTCTTGACTCCACGTCAAAAGAAGTCACATACGGCGACAGCATTACCCTAAAAGCCAGCGTGACCTCAAACACTCCTCAGACAGTAACATGGAAAAGCTCCAACACAGCCGTTGCCACAGTAAAAGGCGGTGTTGTGACCGCCACGGGCAAAGGCACAGCAAAGATAACAGCCTCCCTGCCTAACGGAAGGTCTGCCGTCTGCACTGTAAAGGTCACCACAAAAAAGCTTCCAACATCAGGCTATTCCTATGCAAGCACTGCACAGTACACAGGCAGTGCAATTATTCCGACAGTCACTGTTAAGGACGGAAGCAAAGTTCTCCGTCAGAACATCGACTATCGTGTGATAGTCACGAACAATGTTAAAATCGGTCACGCTAACATCACTATCTCAGGCATGGGCAACTACTACGGCAGTTATACCGCAGGCTTTGACATTATCCCTGCCAAGCAGACCATACAAAAGCTTGAAACAAGATACAAAGGCTTCTTTGTGGATTGGGCGCAGAAAGGCTCTGCAACGGGCTATGTCATTCAGTATTCCACCAGTGCAAACATGAGCGGTGCGGCTTCTAAACACCTCACTGCCAATAGGCCTGATACCATAACAATAAGCGGTCTGACAGCCGATAAGACCTACTACATCCGTGTGCGTTCCTACACAAACGTTGGAGGCAAGACTTATTATGGTCCATGGTCTGACATAAAAAACATAAAGACCGCAAAATATGATATCACAAAAGCTTCCGTTTCTGGCATTTCCACCAAGGCATACACAGGCAAGGCTATCACGCAGAACATTACTGTGAAATACAACGGCGCTGCCCTGAAAAACGGAACTGATTACACAACTTCCTACTCAAACAACAAAAAAATCGGCAAGGCAATTGTCAAGATAACAGGCAAAGGCAAATATGGTGGAATTATCACAAAGGCCTTTACCATAAACCCTGCCAAGCAGGAGATACAGAAGCTTACGTCTAAATCCAAAGCATTTTTCGTGGATTGGGCACAGAAAGGCTCTGCTACTGGATACGAGATTCAGTATGCTACCAACTCAAAGTTCACAAGTGCAAAGAAAGTCACAATAACAAATAAAAAGACCGACAAGACCACTATTTCAAAGCTTTCGGGCAAAAAGAAATATTACGTTCGTGTTCGTTCATACACAACGGTAAAGGGTACGAAATACTACGGTGCTTGGTCGGCTTCAAAGAGTGTTACTACAAAGAAATAATTTTATATGAGAACAGCGTATCGCAGGGGCTGCGGTACGCTGTTTTTTTACTATGATATTGCAGTTCGAGGCCTCAAAAATTATTCTTTTCCTAGTCTTTCAGAAACTTCAAGCACCAATCGTTGGTCTTTTTCTGAAAGTTTCGACACGCTCTCAACTATTTTCTGTGTTAGTGCAGGTTTTTTGATGTCGTCATCACGCTTATATTAGTATTGTTTCTTGATATATACCGCTAAAAAGGGTTATAATGTAAAAGTAAACTAATTTTAAACGGACATACCTTTGTCTGGCAATTATGCTATACTGAAAGCAAGATAAAACGACAAAACACGATGATCTGCCGCACCGATAATTTGACATTTTTGGTTAAAATAAAAAAATATTCTTTGAAAACGTTATACTAAGCAGCCAGCTTAACAAATTCAAAATCAAATGTGGTATAATTGTAAGAAAGAGGGGTAATAAAATGGAAAATGAGCGTTTAGACAGAGTACTTGAAATATTTTATCGGCTTTTGCACGGCGAGGTCGTTTCTAACAAGCTTATTGCGGAGGAGTATGGGATATCATCCAAAAGCGTCAGTCGTGACATTGCAAGGATAAACGATTTTCTTGCGGAATACAGGGAGCTTATGCAAAATGCCGAGGTCACATATTCGCACAAGGACAGGGCTTACATACTTAAAAGCGACGAGTTTCTGAAAAATCAGGAGCTTTTTGCCTTGGTAAAAGTGATACTCGGGGCACGTTGTTTCAGCAAAGAAGATATGATATTCATTGTATCTAAGCTGAGAAAGTTTACCACTGCCAATGACCGAAAGCTTCTTGATGAGGTGATACGCAGGGAGATATATCATTATCACGAGGTGCGCTCTGACTGCGACAGCGTGATAAACAATCTTTGGCGTCTTGTGCAGTGCATTGATGGTAAGAAGGTCATTTCGGTGACATATCTGAAAATGGACAGGAGCGAAGTTGTTAGGAAGCTGAAGCCTGCGGCGATAATGTTCAGCGAATATTATTTTTATCTTATCGCATATGCGGCAGATGATACCCAGTACAAGGCGAGGTATTTCCGCATTGACAGGATAAAAAATATTGTTGAGCACAGGGAGAATTTCCAGCTTGATCGTGAGCACAGCTTTGACGAGGGCGACCTGCGTGAGAAAAATCAGTTTATGTTTCCAGGGGACAACGTGCGGATAACCTTTGAGTTTTCGGGGCTGTCTTTGCAGGCTGTTCTTGACAGGCTGCCCACCGCAAAAGTCATTGAGCAGAACGGCACAAAGAGCGTTATCACTGCCGAGGTCAACTACGGCAGGGGGATAATAATGTACCTGCTCTCCCAAGGCTCGTGGGTAAAAGTCTTTGAGCCAAAACCGCTGGTGGAGGATATGCTGGCAGAGATCGGGGCGATGGGGGAAAGGTATGAGGAGAAATGAAGAAGCTGAAAAATAATGCAACTTATTATATTAGGCATTATAGTACTTGTAATATGGGTATATATAGATGATAAAAAACAAAAAAAGAAATCGCCGCTTGGTTATCTCAGCCTTCAAAAGTGGTTACTGTTTCTGAAATATACAGATTTATGCTCAAATATTTATCAAGCAAGGAGCAAAATTCTGTAGAAACTGTGGAGCTAGTAGATAATAACACTGACTTTTTGTTTACTACACCTCATCTGCTAGCATTCATTACATTTTAATTTCAGTAAAAGTGCATATTTCGCATAAAAAGCTTGCAAATCCTTTATTTACGAGGGTTTGCAAGCTTTTTTGCTTTACAATAAAAACAGCTTCGTCAGATATTTCTCTGCGTCAAGTCCATTCGCCTGAGCCGTTGAAATAAGTGAATATAGTGCGGCACTTGCTTTGACTCAGTTGGCTGTGTTGCTGAAAAGCCAGTTTTTCTGCCGATGGCAAACGGCCTTATCGCATTTTCTGCCCTGTCGTTGTCTATGGGAACATCTCCGTTTTCTAGAAATGTGTAAAGATATTTTCTCTCATTGACATTTCGCTGACTGGGCGGTATCCGCAAAGCCCTCTGCAAGCTCCGCCAAGAAGACAGTGACTTATACTGTGAAACGTGGAGACACGCTCTCGGGCATCGCACGGCGCTACAAGACCACTGTTACGAAGCTTGTCAAGGATAATGGTATCAAGAACGCTAATCTCATTTATGTGGGGCAGAAAATAAAAATCAAGTAGGTAGTAAGACAGCCGACAGGGATTATTCTTTGTCGGCTGATTTCATATCTTCATCTATTAACTTGTTAATGTACCCGTTGATACTCATGCCCTTACTTTCTGCATAGGCTTTTAGTTCTTCTCTCCTGCCTTTCTTGACAACTAAACTTATTCTGTCATATGCCTTTTCATTATATAGTCTTTTACTGGCTGTTGATGTTTTACCACTCATAGTTGCACCTCCTTATTCTATATTATAGCATACTTGAAACACTTACACAAGTATGCAAAATGTACAAGCATACTTGTGTAAGTTTGTACATTTTGCGTACACGAATTATACACGATAAAGCTGAATTGTAAATATATGCTTGTGAAATGCGGAACAAATGAAACGGCTTAAATGATGTAAATGCGTGGTTTACAAGCAATTTTATAAAGCAATAAAAAGTGGTGTGAAGTGGTATATTTAATCTCTCCATCTCCGCCAGCAGGGTCGTGCCCCTGCACCCAATCCGCTATCATTTATGGTAGCGGATTTTTTTGCTCCCGCTCATAGGTATGATACGCTGGGAGTGGTTTGATGCTCGCTGTGATGGGCATTTCCCGTCATGGCTTTTTATTGCCCAAATTCAGTGCCGCTCAGGCAAGTTTGAACGTAAGCCTTACAATTCAGAGCTTGCTCCTACACCTAATTCCGGCTTACTGTGGATTTAATACAGCAAAAAGAGGCAGAGAAACCCATTGATCGGGTTTCTCTGTTTTTTTTCGCACAAAAAACCACCCACAGCCAAAATCAGCCGTGGGTGGCAATATCATTTTAAATTAACACTATCCCTTATTTGTTCAATGCTATCTTGCCCATTGCGTCTGCCTGCATGATAGCGTCATAAAGCTCTATAGGCTGTACGTCGCCTGCAAGATTGTGGATAGTTTCGCCTGGGATACAAGCGTTCTTTGCGATAGTTTCTACCTGCTCAGGTGTAGTTACACCGATCTCCTCGAGCGTGACAGGAAGTCCCACTTCAAGGCAGAAGTTCTGTACCTCTTCAAACTCTTCCTTTGGCGCACCCTCAAGTACAAGCTGAACCAGTGTACCAAGGGCTACACAACAGCCGTGGTCTGCGTGCTTGATTCCCAATGATGTTACGCCATTGTAGAACGAGTGTGCGGCCGCACAGTTTACGTTGTCTGCTCCAACACCTGAAAGATATACGTTAGCCTCGCAGATAGCTTCAAGGGCAGGTGTAACTGCGTGTACCTTACAAGCCTCAACTGCCTGCTTGCCGTATGTTTTCAGCGTGTCATAGCAAAGTCTTGCAAGTGCCTGTCCTGCTCTTGTGATGCCTGTGCCTTCAAGGCTTGCAGACTCTGTTCTTATGGAAGCTCTGCCCTCAAAATATGTCCCAAGTGCATCGCCCATGCCTGCAATAAGGAACTTTACAGGTGCGTTTGCGATAACTGTTGTGTCTACCATTACTGCGTCTGGATTGGTAGGATAGAAAAGATATTTGTCAAAGCTGTGGTCATCATTGTATATTACTGACAGACCTGTACATGGCGCATCTGTTGCCGCAACTGTAGGCACGATAACAATGTGCTTGCCTGTGTAGTATGCTGTAGCTTTTGCAGTATCAACTGCGCTTCCGCCGCCAACTGCAACTACTGTGTCGATGTTGTCAGCCTTTACTATCTCTTCCATTTTGGCTATCTCGCCCTTGCTTGATATACCACCAAATACTTCATAGCGTCTGTAATCGTCAAGCTCGCCAAAGCTTTTCTCTATCTTGTCATGACAGGCTTTGTAGCCACTGTTTGAACATACAAACAGCCACCTTTTGCCCATATAGCCCATTTCTTCATGAAACTTAAGTGTAGCATCTCTGCCCTGAACATATTTGAGCGGCTCACGCATTGCTCTGAGTCTTCCCATCATAATGAATTACCTCCGATTTGTTTGATTTATTAACTTTATACGGAATTCTCTCCGTATTTTCAATTAGATTATAGCATTCTGCACAAAAGATACAAGAAACATTTTATAAATGATATGTGAATTATTTGTTGTGGCAAGTTTTGAAAAATAGTTGCTTAATATACATAAATATAGTATAATGAGTATTAAGACAGTATGCGTCATAAGGTTGTGTATTTTTCATAGGCTGTGGGGTGCGTTTTTGTGCAGATATACAAAAGTGTGATGTTATGATAACCATATCGGGATAACTGCAACTAAGTATATGAAAGGGCAAAAACGAGAGAGCATGAAACGGAGATAAAAATGAAAAATGCAAAGCTTGGAGATGTCATCGCCTTTGTCCTAAGGTCCATGAACGAGGAAACTCGTCAGACAGACGAGGAGGCAGAGGCGCAGATGAAAAGGTTGATACGCATACTTGTCTTGGAGGGATATGTGAATGAACAAGAATGAATTGAGAGCCGTTGTAGAAAAGGCTCAGAATGGCGAAAAGACAGCTTTTGAGAAGCTGTACAAAGAGTTCCACGAGAAGCTTTATTTCTTCGTGCTGAAAAACGTTGGGGATAAGCATACCGCAGAGGATATCACCGAGGACAGCTTTTTGGCTTCAATGGAGGGGATAGGGTCGCTGAAAGAGCCTGAGCATTATGAAACGTGGCTTCACTCTATCGCTTTCAACAAGTGCAGAATGTATTTCAGACAAAAGGGCAGAGAGGATAACATAAGCCTTGATGACGAAAACCTCAGCGAGGATATCCATGCTGACGATACTGTTATGCTCCCTGAGGATTATGCCGACAGCAAGGAGCTTAAACGCTGTCTGAAAAAGGTCATAGAGGGGCTGAAGCCTGAGCAGAGGTCGGCGGTGATACTTTATTATTATGACGGCATGCCGCTGAAAAAAGTGTCCGAGATTTTGGAGATAAGCGAGAATGCCGCCAAGCAGAAGCTTTTTAAGGCGAGGGCAAAGATAAAGAAAGAGATAGAGCGTATCTTGGAGGGCGGCGCATTTGCGGCTGTGCCTATGAGCGCAATGATGAGAGCGGCTCTGCCGAAAAAGTATGCAATGACAGCGGCTTCACCTGTTACAGCGTTGAAAACCTCTTCCGCTGCTATAAAGATAGTGGGAACTGCGGCGGCTGTGGTGGTGGCAGTGAGCATACCATTGGCTCTCCGTGGAGTGAACAACAACGGCTTCGGCGTTCACGATGACAGCAGTGTTTCAGACAGCTTAAATGACGATAGCCTTGACCTTTCTGACAGCAGTATGGCAGACGCTTCATCAGAGAAGATATCTGAAATCAGTTCGTCAAAAGCTGAAACAGACAGCATATCTGAGCCGTCAAGCGAGCCTGAAAAGGTAACAGACACCGCCGTGACAACTGCACCTGCACCTGTGCAAACCGATACTCCTGTTACAGATACGCAAGGCGAAAATACAAGCGCTGTCCTCCCAAGTGCAGACAACCCAGGCGAGGAGCTGTTTTCAAATACAGTGGGGGATATGCTCAAAATGGCAGACAACAACTATGAGTTTGTTTATCCAACATTCGTTCAAAACGGCTATGATTCTATGTATCAGTGCTCGGCTTTTCCGCAGTATCACTTCGGCAGGGCGGCTTTGAATACCGAAACAGGCAAGGGCTATGTTGACGAAAGCCTGCCTGTCACAAGGGTGGAGCTTTACAATGGTGCATACATCACAAAGAATATCTATGTGGGCATGACATACAACGAGCTTTGCAACGCTCTGGGTGAAAAGCCACTTATGTATCTTTCAAATACAGACAGAAACCGAATCGTATCAGCGACAATAAACGGCAGAACATGGTGGTTCGGCTTTGACCTCACTGACGAACAGCTTGATGAAACATATAAAAGAATGCAGGCTCAGACGGACAGCGAGACTTTTGAACTCAACCCATATCAATACGGCGTTGACATCTCTGACATTGACCCTGTTACAAGCGTGGCAGTGTGTGATATAAGCGACAATTAAGAACAGCAAAACGGATATACTATATATAACAGAAAAAGCGGAGGCTCTTTGCGAGCTTTCCGCCTTTTTTCATATGTTCAGCATTACGGAAGCGTAAAACATTCCGTCACCGTATTCAAATTTAGCTACGCCATTGTATTTGGCGGCAATGTTCTTGACAGACTCTGTGCCGATCCCTTTGCCTTTGCGTTTTGAGGAAAGGAAACCGCCTTCGGGGTCGGTGAGGATAGTTCCGGTGAAGGTGTTGTCCACCGCCAGGCAAAGGGAATAGCTGTCAGCCTTTGCTCTGATTATTATTTTTTTATTCTTTGCACTGTCAGACACGCAGCCGTGAATGGCGTTTTCGATAAGATTTCCGAAAAGCACAGAGAGGTCGGTTATGTCTATTTTTATATCATCTGGGATGTCAGCGCTCACCTTGTATTCAATGCCGCTGCTTTCCGCTATTTGAGCAAAATATGCAAGAAGTGCGCTTACAGATGTGTTTTTGCAGTAAATGTGTTCTGATATATCGGGCATAGAATCCCTGAAAGAATTGAGATATTCCGAAAGCTTATCGTATTCGCCCTTTTTCAGAAGCTCCTGCATAAGAGCGATATGATGTCTGACATCATGCTTATAGCGTCTTGTTTCTTTTATCTTATCCTGCAAATAGTCATATTGCAGGTTCTGCATTTCAAGCAGGTGGTTATTTTCCTGAAGCCGCAGATTTTTCTGCTGTTCGATGACCAGCCGTGCTACGATGTAATACACCAGAAACGCCCCTGCGTTTATAAAGAACAGAGCTATGGTGTTCTTTGGCTCCAGAGCAAGCTCTAAGCTGCTTTTCGTAGAGTTGCCGTAGAGCGTATAGTACCATATTATATAGAACGTAAATGGGATAAGCCAAAGATAGCGCCACTCCAGACCTGACGGCTCTCTTTCCACCGCAGGCGTGTAGACCTTTTTCATGTAGATAAAGAGCGGTCCCCATACCACGGCTTCTGTCATAAGCATACAAAGGGAAAACGACCAGCGGTATGATTCATAGGCAAGTGACGGGAACAGAATGCCCTCCAGACATTTTGAGGTAATGACGATAAAGCTTGCGTTATTTGAAAGCAGAAGCAGTGTGAAGCCTGTTTTGCCGACCTTGACCTTCACAGCGAAAAAGTAAAAAGCCGCATAGAGCAGGGTGCTGACTGCACTTAGCAGACCTGCATTTGTGCTGAAAAATGCCGCTTGCCAGCCTAAAAATATCTGCACCAGTGAAAGAGCCACAACAAGTCCCACGGTAGCTGTTTTGGAAAAGCGAAGCCTATGCCGGAAGGGATAAAGGGCAAGCACCATAAGTGGCAGAAAATTCAGAAGGGAATATATGCCCACTTCCACAAGGCGGTATAAAGGAGGCATTACTGCTCACCGCCTTTTCGCAGATCACTGAAGCGAAACTGAGCGAAGGCGTCTAGTGTTTCTCTGGATTTTCGGCGACTTATGGGGATATGTGTGCCGTCGCTCATTATGAAAAGGTCGCTTTTTTGCTGGGCTATCTCATAGAAATTCACGATGACGCCTTTGGTGGAGGTGTAAAAGTATGAATGACTGCAAAAAATGCTCTCAATCTCAGCGAAAGAATTTCTTGAAACTATGCTTTCACCGTCTGTGCAATGGATAGTCACGATATGTGACGCACAGTCTATGTAGATAACATTTCTGAGTATCACGTTCTGACCGTCGGGAAGCTTAACTGAACGCATACGATCAATTTCATCAGAACCGATCCGGTCAAGCATGGCTTTTACTTTGTCAGCCTGAAAGGGCTTGCAAAGATAGTAGCAGGCGTTGAGGTCGTAGCTTTCGCTTGCAAACTCGTTGCTTGAAGTGCCGAATGCGATATGCACGTTTTTGTCTGTTTCACGAAGCTTTTCTGCCACCTCTATCCCTGTCATTTTCCCCATGAATATATCAAGCACCACCAGATCATAAGCTCCAATCTGCCAACATGACAAAAAGCTTTCTCCGCTTGAAAACGTATCTATCTGACAGCTGTGAGCGGTTTGTTCGGAAATATATTCATGAAGAAGTGCAAGGTCGTTTTTATTATCGTCTACCAATGCCACTCTCATACTGTAAAAATCCTTTCTTATACATGATTTCTTAATATATAATAACACACATCAAAGCAAAATTCAAGCATTATTCATTTATTTTGTTACCGCTTGTGCAGATTTTTGACCGTTTGTGCCAAATCTATTGACAAAGTGTGTAGGCCGTGTTAAAATAATCGAGTAAAATTATGTTCTGAGTAAAAAAGAAATATCAGCAACAAAAAATATTATGGAGGAATTAGAATGAAAAAGAAAATTTTAAGTCTTTTGGTGACGGGCTGTCTTTTGTTTGTGCCGACAACGGCATTTGCAGACGATAATAAGACGGTAATAAAAACTGTTGACGACCTGTTGGCGTTTTCAAAAGCGGTAAACAACGGAGATTATGACAAGAATAAAGACGCAGTTGTTGTTCTTGAAAATGACCTTGACTTGACAGGTGTTGTATGGACGCCTATCGGAAGTGTTTTCAATGAAAAAGGCGAACTTGAACATTATTTCAGCGGCAAATTTTACGGAAATGGTCATACTATTTCAAACATTGATTTTACGTCTATTTATGGTAAAGACGTGTTGGTCGGTTTCTTTGGCGATATTGAGGAAGCAGAGGTATCAGGTCTGACTATAGAGGGAAGTATTGATGTGACAAATACTGATAACGACTATACTTTTTATGGCACTATTGCAGGATTTGCAGGTGATTGTACTATTACTGATTGTGTGTCAAACGTATCTTTCAACAATAACGGCAAATATGTTTATGGCTTAATGGGCATGGTAGGTCAGGCAGACGCCACAACTTTTGAGTATTGTGAGAACACAGCAGACATAACTATCTCAGGCGACAGCGGAAGTCTTTATGTGGGCGGTATAGTTGGATATGCACAGAATGGAACGGAAGTCCGCTATTGTTCAAGCACAGGCGATATGGTATATGCTGCACCAGACGCCGGCGGTATCGTAGGATGTTTGTATGGCGATTCCAAGGTCATAAACAGCTATGTTACAGGAAAACTCACGCCGGTTGGCAACGGAACCACAGATGTAGGCGGTATCGTTGGTTCAGTAGCCGGCGGTTCTGTAAGTGATTGCTATTTTGCAGGAGAAATTGACCTTTCACAGTATTCAGCCAGAAAGCCATATACACGTTTCGGCGGAATAGTGGGAAAAGATTCCTCGTCTACACCTGACTTTAAAAACAACTATTTCACAGAAACAGAAGATGTTGAAGCTTGCGGTTCAAATAAAGAAGCAGGCAAGGCTAAAGCATATGACTATATGACAACAAAAGAATTTTATGACGAGCTGACAGCTGGCGGTGCAAAGTATCAGTATGTTGAGGGAAAAACGCCTGTCCTGCCAACTAAGGAATATGCAGTTGATTTTGAAGTAACACCTGCTGATCTGAAAAATGTTGTAATAAAGGTAGACGGAAAAGAGATAACAGGCAACACTGCAATGCTTACAGCAGGTACTTACACAGTAGAGGTAACTGCTGACGATTGCGAGCCTCTCAGCAAGGAAATAACTGTCTCAGCGGATATCGCAACACATACACAGGCTTTTGAACTTGCATACAAGTCAGCAGACTACACAGAGCTTGACAAGGCAGAGAAAGCCGCAAAGGCTCTCAACAAAGACGATTATGAGGACTTCTCAGAAGTCGAAAAGGCTCTTGCCGCTATCGACAGAACGAAGAACATCACAGAGCAGGCTGATGTTGACGCTATGGTAAAGGCTATAAATGACGCTGTGGCAAACCTTGTAAAGAAAACACCTGCTTCTTCACAGCCTGACAGTTCCGCTTCTGACAGCTCATCAGCAGACAGCAGCTCAAAGGCGGCTTCAAACGCTTCAAATACAAACCCGTCAACCGGCGTTGCAGGCGGAGCATTCGCTCTTGCACTTCTGAGCGGTGCGGCTGTGGTAATGGCTAAGAAGAAAAAGTAATATATCCATTAAATGGATATATAAAGCAATTAAGTGGGACTTTTATACATTATTTGTTTAAATGAATACCGCTTGTGCTGATTTTTGACCGCTTGTGTCAAAATAGTTGAAAAATTATTACCGCTCTGCTATCATAATTATAAGCATGGCGGTTTTATATCGCAATGCAAATATGATATGAAGTCTTATATTTCGGGAGGATAAAATATGAAAAAGACAAGAATTTTTAGCACGATGCTCGCAACAGTCATATGTATGGCATCTTTGCCTGCAATAAATGTTTTTGCGGCAAATCAGCAGAGAACTACAACTCTTGACCTTACAGTGGCAGGATTTCAGAACGATCAGAAAAATGAAGACGAGGGCTGGAGCTGGGACGCTGATACTCTGACGCTTACTCTTGACAATGTAGATTTTTCTACAGGAAATAAGTCGAGTATAAAAGTTGACGGCTTAAAGTCTACAACGATACTTTTCAAGGGTGAAAACAAGCTTGAATCATCAGCAACTATTATTAGCAGGACGGATAGAGGCTCAAAAGATACTGGTGTAGTACTAAGTGGAAAGACTAAGGACAGTGTGCTTAATCTTGAAGAAACAGGCAACCTTCCAGTAATGGATCAGCCTAATGTTACTTTTGAGTCAGGAACTGTCAACGCAAAGGGCGGTGCTGTCATAACACTTTATTCCATAAAGGTAATGGACGCAACTCTTAATATTGACACAAGTGAAGTTGCCGATGGTGGCTGGAATGACGGTTTGTATGCAAACGGCTCTGTTGAGATATACGGCGGAGATGTGAATATCAATGCAGGAAGAGCAGGAATATTAGTAGTTGGTATAGGTGCCCCTGAGCCTAAGACAGGCTTGATTATAAAGGACGGAAAGGTAGATATCAATGCCAAGCTTGCGGATATTTATCTTGGTACAGACAATATAAAGAACGGTCTTATCTCGGGAGGAGATATCACACTCGGTGGTGACATAGGAATTTTCCTTAACGATTGCGAAAAGTGCGAGATAAAGGGCGGTACATTCCATACTGATGAATGTGAAAAACCATTCGCAGTTCATAGAGACAGTTCGGCTGTATTTGAGTATGCAAAGGCAGATTATACAGAGCTTGACAAAGCAGAAGAAGCTGCAAAGGCTCTTAATAAGGACAACTATGTGGACTTTACAGCCGTAGAAAAGGCACTTGAAGCTATCGACAGAACTAAAAACCTTACACAGCAGTCAGATGTTGACAAAATGGCGAAAGATATAAACGACGCTGTTGAGGCACTTGTTTACAAGTCAGCAGACTACACAGAGCTTGACAAGGCAGAGAAAGCCGCAAAGGCTCTCAACAAAGACGATTATGAGGACTTCTCAGAAGTTGAAAAGGCTCTTGCCGCTATCGACAGAACAAAGAACATCACAGAGCAGGCTGACGTGGACGCTATGGTAAAGGCTATAAATGACGCTGTGGCAAACCTTGTAAAGAAAGCACCTGCTTCTTCACAGCCTGACAGCGTAAGCAGTTCTGATGCTTCGTCAGATACGAGCAGTTCTGCTTCCGACAGCTCATCTTCCGACAGCAAGGCAACTGACAGCAAGTCAGACAGCAGCTCAAAGGCAGCTTCAAACGCTTCAAACACAAACCCATCGACCGGTGTTGCAGGTGGAGCATTCGCTCTTGCACTTCTGAGCGGTGCGGCTGTGGTCATGGCTAAGAAGGAAAAGTAAATAAGATCTCCCCTATTGTTGATATTTCGGAGAAGGGCAGTTCCTTGTGGACTGCCTTTTTTCTGTTTGCAGGAAAGCGGAATTTGCTTGCATAATTTGGGGCGTTTTTTTGCAAAGAAGCATAAAAATGCAATTATTTTATATTGATACTGCAAAATCGTCCGCGCAAGCTTAAACTAACTATTGATAATAGTCAATATCTTTTATTATCTATTTTATACCATGAAATTACATTTATTCATAAAAAATCGTTATAGATTTAAACGAAATGTAAAAAATCAGCTCACAAAATCTGCGTTTACCCTTGCAATTCAGAAAAATATGTGGTATAATTATATTGCTGTAATAGGAGCACAGCATGAAATGCTGGCAGTGTGTTTTCAATTGTCAGATGAATTTCTGTATAGCTTATGCTTAATAATAAGGAAAGAAAATGAATGTGCCGGCGTGTGCTGTTTCATTATAGCGCCTATTAACGATATTTTTTTTGAAAAGGAGTTATTGCAACATGTCAAAGATCGATTTGAGCAAGTACGGTATCACCGGAACTACAGAAGTTGTTTACAATCCTTCTTACGAGCAGCTGTTCGAGGAAGAAACAAAGCCAACACTCGAAGGCTATGAAAAGGGTCAGGAAAGTGAGCTTGGCGCAGTAAACGTTATGACAGGCGTTTATACAGGCCGTTCACCTAAAGATAAGTTCATCGTTATGGACGAAAATTCTAAGGACACTGTTTGGTGGACTTCTGACGAGTACAAGAACGACAACCACCCAGCTTCACAGGAGGCTTGGAAGTCTGTTAAGGAACTCGCTATCAAGGAGCTTTCAAATAAGAGACTTTTCGTAGTTGACGCATTCTGCGGCGCTAACAAGGATACAAGAATGGCTATCCGTTTCATCGTTGAGGTTGCTTGGCAGGCTCACTTTGTAACAAATATGTTCATCAAGCCAACTGCTGAGGAGCTTGAGAACTTTGAGCCTGACTTCGTTGTATACAACGCTTCAAAGGCTAAGGTAGAGAACTATAAGGAGCTTGGTCTTAACTCCGAGACAGCAGTTATGTTCAACATCACAAGCCGTGAGCAGGTAATCATCAACACTTGGTACGGTGGAGAGATGAAGAAGGGTATGTTCTCAATGATGAACTACTTCCTTCCACTCAAGGGCATGGCTTCAATGCACTGCTCAGCTAACACAGATAAGAACGGTGAGAACACAGCTATCTTCTTTGGTCTTTCCGGTACAGGTAAGACAACACTCTCTACAGACCCTAAGAGACTTCTTATCGGTGACGACGAGCACGGTTGGGACGACAACGGAGTATTCAACTTCGAGGGCGGCTGCTATGCTAAGGTCATCAACCTTGATAAGGATTCTGAGCCTGATATCTACAACGCTATCAGAAGAGATGCTCTTCTTGAGAACGTAACTCTTGACGAGAACGGCAAGATCGACTTTGCTGATAAGAGCGTTACAGAGAACACTCGTGTATCTTATCCTATCGACCATATCAAGAACATTGTAAGACCTATTTCTTCTGCACCTGCTGCAAAGAACGTTATCTTCCTTTCAGCAGACGCGTTTGGTGTACTGCCTCCAGTATCTATCCTCACACCAGAGCAGACACAGTATTACTTCCTCTCTGGCTTTACTGCAAAGCTTGCAGGTACAGAGCGTGGAATCACTGAGCCTACACCAACATTCTCAGCTTGCTTCGGTCAGGCTTTCCTTGAGCTTCACCCAACAAAGTATGCTGAAGAGCTTGTTAAGAAGATGCAGAAGAGCGGTGCTAAGGCATACCTGGTAAACACAGGTTGGAACGGCACAGGCAAGAGAATCTCTATCAAGGATACTCGTGGAATTATCGACGCTATTCTTAACGGTGATATTCTCAACGCACCTACAAAGAAGATACCACACTTTGACTTTGAAGTTCCAACAGAGCTTCCAGGCGTTGATCCTGCAATTCTCGATCCTCGTGACACATATGCTGACGCTTCCGAGTGGGAGACAAAGGCTAAGGATCTTGCAAGCAGATTTGTTAAGAACTTTGCTAAGTATGAGGGCAACCCAGCAGGTAAGGCTCTTGTATCAGCAGGTCCAAAGGAATAATCAATAACTCTGATACTATTATATAGTATAAAAGCTGCTGTGCCTTTTGGTACGGCAGCTTTTTTGTGCTCTTGAAAAAGTGTGATGAAGGTGGTATAATTGGTATGGAGGCGGATTTAGTTTGGAAAAGAAGAATTATGCCGCAAGGGCGGCTATATATGCCATGGGGCTTGTGATACTTGCCGCAGGGATAACTATGAACATCAAAACAGGGCTAGGTGTATCCACTATTATATCAGTGCCATTTGCCATATCGAGTATATGGGACGTGAATTTTTCTCTTGTGACTTTTGCTACATATGCACTGTTCGTTGTGATAGAAATGATAATAAAAGGCAGCGACAGAACTGCTATAGATTGGCTGCAAATACCATTCAGTATTGTGTTCAGCCTGCTGCTGAATATGTTTTCAAAGCTGCTTGATTTCAATTTCGGACATTTGTGGCAAAACACGCTGTATCTGGCGGCAGCGATAATCTGCACGGGTGCGGGAATGTCCATGATGATAGCCATGAAGTTCGTGCCGAACCCAGCCGACGGCCTTGCTCAGGCTATAGGAAAAGCCTTTGGAAAGAACATGGGATTTGGCAAGAATATACTTGACGCATCGTGTGTTGCCATTGCCTGCGTGATAGGTCTGCTGTTTGACAAGCGGATAATAGGTATCGGTATCGGAACGGTGGCGGCTATGCTCCTTGTGGGAAGGTGTGTGGCAGTATTCGATCATTTCTTCAAAGACAGAATGAAAAGTGCCGCAGGGCTTGCAGAATAAAAAAACGCCGCAGAGGACAAAAGCTTCTCTGCGGTATTTTAGTATTTATGCAATAAAAAAATCCGCTCTACTTAACGTAAAGCGGATACAAGCAAAAGCTTAAACTTTTGCTGGCGCGGATTGAGAGATTTGAACTCTCGCGCCCGTTTCCAGACCTACTCCCTTAGCAGGGGAGCCCCTTCACCACTTGGGTAAATCCGCAAACCTGTATATATAAAAAATGTGGCGGACAGGGTGGGATTCGAACCCACGGTACGTTGCCGTATCACTGGTTTTCAAGACCAGCTCCTTAAACCACTCGGACACCTGTCCACATTAATTATTTGTTTTTGTGTCGTTCTCTCTCAGCGACTTAATTATTATAGCACAGTTCATCTGTCTTGTCAACCCCTTTTTCAATTTTTTTTTGCGAAATTTTTTTAAGCATAAATATTCCTTCGTATGCTAACGTGTAGGTTTGTCAATCATATTGGACACTATTATTAAGAAATTCGATAGGCGAAAA
>OHZR01000008.1_pt1 | contig 188487 bp, 182 predicted proteins | sample 1580491 | NCBI WGS metagenome assembly OHZR01 (sample SAMEA3882555, study PRJEB24775) | human gut metagenome | biome: human-associated habitat; feature: intestine environment; material: feces | place: Netherlands | collected 2009/2010 | reverse complement strand
CTCTGCGACAGGAGCGCATCGTACTAAAGTACGAGCGTGCCGCGTTTCTTATACCCTGCCAAGGGCTACGGGGATTTGATAGCATTTCTTTACTAACTCTCTATTTACATCTCTGTGCTGATAGTACCACTTGTAAAGTCTTGTCGGAATCGGTATAATATAGATAGATTGGGAGGTAAAAATATGCTGCTTACATTAGTACCGCTTTTTGATGAAAATATGGCCGTTTGTGCCTACTCCTTTTTTACCCAGAGGGAGAATTTCCTGTTGAATCCTCTGTTGCTTGGAACCGCACAGTTCGACGGGGCATCCCAGATCACGGGTCTGGAACTGATCCAGAAAATGGGTATTGATACCTTGTCTCAGGGAAAAGAAATCTTCGTACCGATCAGCAATATCTCGATTTTTGCGGATATTCCGGAGCAGTGCGATGCACCTCATGAAAAAATCGTACTTTTGATCGATAATACCATTCCGCCGATTGAAATGTATGTCAATCGTCTGAAGGAATTGAAACAGCAAGGCTATAAACTTGCCATTCGCAAGCTTGCGGTCAGTGATTTTGAAAATTACAGAGAAGTCCTGAAGCTGATGGATTATGTTCTTCTGAATAATCGTAAAATCGCCATTGACAAAGCCAAGATTTATTTCGGAAAATTATTCCCGAATATCAGTCTGTGTGCCGGTAATATTGATACCATGGAGGACTTCGAGAGACTGAAGGAGACCGGCGGATATCGTTTCTATGAGGGTAAGTTCTATCGAGTTCCCATTACGAAGGGACAGACGGATGTGGCACCCTTGAAGGGTAACTATATTGACCTGCTGAATATTGTGAACAGCCCGGATTTTGAACTCACGACAGCGGCGGATATCATCAGCCGTGATACCGCACTTACGATCGATCTGCTGAAAATGGTTCAGCCACTGGCTGTAAATTCGGAGATTACATCTATCCGTCATGCGGCTGCCATGCTGGGACAGCGGGAACTGAAAAAGTGGATCAACACGGCAGTAGCCAATGCTTTGTATGCGGATAAGCCGAATGAGGTTACCAGACTTTCTCTGCTTCGTGCGAAATTTGCCGAGAATCTGGCGGAAGCGTTTGGCCTGAAGGCGCAGAAGGATGAATTGTTCCTGATGGGATTGTTCTCCGTGCTGGATGTGATCCTCGAGAAACCCATGGCAGAGGCTTTGAAGGTGGTCCATGTGGCTGGCGAGATCAGCAATGCACTGATCTACCGCATCGGCGTACTGGCACCGGTGTACGATTTTATGCTGCAGTATGAGACAGCCAACTGGGCGGAGGTATCCCGCCTGATGCTATTAAAGAATATTGATATGAATACAGTATATGAAGCCTATACATCGGCGTTGAAGTGGTATCGCACCGTACGTTGATTGTATTAAAAAATGTACTTGTGTTTTGTATACATTTATGTTATTTTCTTGAATGACTTGTAATTATATCCTCCGGCAGTCCAAAGGACGCCAGATGGAGGAATAGTAGCAAAGGCGCAAAAAGCGCGGAAAGGAAATTTCATATGAAAAAAAACAAGACACTTGAGATGGTACAATTGGCCGTACTCATCGCGATCATGCTGATTCTGGCGTTTACCCCGCTTGGGTATCTGCGCATCGGACCGTTAGCAATCTCCCTGATGACCATTCCCGTAGTCATCGGTGCAATGATCTTAGGACCCGCAGGCGGAGCCGTACTGGGACTGGTATTTGGACTTACTAGCTTTTACCAGTGTTTTGCAGGAGACCCTTTTGGAGCAGCTTTGGTAGCAATGAATCCGTTTTTCACTTTCCTGGTATGCATCCCTACCAGAACTCTGATGGGATGGCTGTCCGGCGTGATCTTCAAGGCACTGTGGAAGATTGACAAGACGAAGACCGTAACTTACTTCGTGACCGGTCTGCTGGGAGCATTTATGAACACCCTGTTCTTCATGTCTACTCTGATGATCTGCTTCGGTCATACCGAGTATCTGCAGAGCATGAATGCAACCGGAGCGAATCTGTTTATGTTCGCCGTAGCATTCTGTGGTATCAACGGAGCACTGGAGATGCCTATGAGCTGTGTAGTAGGTGGTGGCGTTGCGAAGGCAGTCAGCGTAGCACTGAAGAAGAATGCAGCAACAGAAGAGAAATAATCAGATTTCCCGAAACGAAAAATATATAAAATATACAAACAGACCCCCGGAGTATGACAGATGGTCATGCCGGGGGTTTTCCATGTGGAAATTTTGAATACGGAATTCATGTGCCGAAATGCATATATAGGCAGAAAGTATGGTCATTACAGCGACACCCACATTGTCTGCAGGGTATCTGCCGTGACAGCAACATTCCCCTGGATCATGGGAGCGGATCCGCCACCTTTTGCAGAAAGTTCCCGGCGCATGCGGTCTGCCAGTTCCTGACAGTTACAGGAAGCACTGCCTACAATAAATCGATAACCGTTTGTATCATCTCCGGCAAAGATACCACAGTAACCGGAATATTTTCCGGTCAGGGTATTCACAGCGTTTCGTAGGGCGATGGCATCCAGTTCACCGACGAAGAGAAGCACGTGGCGTACTTTTTCCGGGGAGGGAAGTGCGTCCATCTGTACGTTCAGTAGCTCTGCCTGCAGGGCATTGGCGCGCTCTTTTTGCAGCCTTGCATCCTCTTTGGCGCGGGCAACAGCACCTGCTACTTCCGGCTGTTTCGCTGAGAGCAGAGAAGAAATTGCCCAGACAGAATCCTGTTTTTCAGTATAATCTGCCAGAGCACGGTTTCCGCAGAGAATATTGATGCGGACACCGCCTCTGTGGCTCTGCACATTTACAACTTTGATGAGACCGATCTGTCCGGTGGTATCTACATGCGGAGCACAGCAGGCACACAGATCCACGCCGGGGATCTCGACGATACGTACATTTTCCGTGAGAGCCAGCTTGCTGCGGTAGTTTAAGCTTAACAGTTCTTCGGAGGAGGGCCAGCTGATGTTGACCGGAAGATTTTTCCAGACATAAGCGTTGGCCTCCTGTTCGATGAGACGCAGCTGCTCCAGAGAGACTTCTCCGTTCATATCCAGTGTCACTTCTCTGTCGCTTAAATGGAAGCCTACGTTTTCCAGTCCGAAATGAGAGTGCAGTAAGCCGGAGATCATATGCTCACCGGAGTGCTGCTGCATGAAATCAAACCGGCGGTTCCAGTCCACATGACCGGTGACCCGGGTGCTGACGGGAAACTCACAGGCCACTTTATGATACAGGATGCCCTGCTTGATGCTGACATCCAGTACTTCCTGTCCGTTTAAGGTGCCTTTGTCGGCGGACTGACCGCCCTCTTCCGGGAAAAAAGCGGAAGCGTCCAGAACGATCCTGTAATATCCCTCTTCCTTGTCGGGAACACATTCCATCACCACAGCGGTAAAATCCGTCTGGTGCACATTTTCATAATAGAGTTTGCGGGTTCCCTGGGAGTTCATTTGAGCATTTTCGATACGATCCATAGATGCCTGTCCAATCTGCTGTATGAAAACAACGTTTTGTGATAATTGAAAAATAGAAAATACATATCTATTCTATATCAGACCCAGGGGAAAAAGCAATGGAAAATGTAAGCTTTTACACAGCTTTGTCAGATTCTCCAAGGAGTATCGGGATTGCGGAGAGGTTTTTTGTAGGTTTTTATGCAGACAGGGTCTATTGCGACGCATTTTTTTTTGTGATATAATAAATCGATTATGCAGATACCAGATTTAAACGGCAGAGGCCGACCGTGCTTGCACGGGGAGGCAGGTGCCGATTTAAATCGCCAAAACATGAGGATGCAGTGGAATCCGAATGTTTTCAGAAGTGCGGGAGTTGCGAAGCAGCGGAGCAATTCGTGGGTATCGTAGACAATGCAGATACCCAGCGGAGCAATTTGCAGGTATTGTAGAAGACTGAGAGAAATACAAACGTCGCAAAAAGCGGCAGAATGTGAGGAAAGAATGAAGGCATTTTTGATTTTGGAAGATGGAACGGTGTTCGAAGGAACGCACATCGGTGCAGACAAAGAGATCATCAGTGAAATCGTATTTAACACATCCATGGCCGGATATCTGGAGGTCCTGACGGATCCGTCCTATGCAGGACAGGCTGTATGCATGACTTACCCCCTGATCGGTAACTATGGCATATGCAGGGATGACTGCGAGTCGGAGAGACCCTGGCCGGATGGATTCATCGTCAGAGAGCTTTCACGTATTCCCAGCAACTTCCGCTGTGACTGCACAATACAGGAATACTTAGAGGAGAACGGTGTGCCCGGTATCGCCGGAATCGATACCCGTGCGCTGACCAAGATCCTGCGTGAGAAGGGTACCATGAACGGTATGATCACCACCAACGAGGCCTATGACCTGAACGAAGTGCTTCCGAAGCTGAAAGCATATACCACAGGCAGGGTCGTGGAAAAGGTGACCTGCAAGGAGAAGTATGTAGTGAATCCCACCACGGATCTGGCACAGAACGGCCCTCTGTCCGGTGCAGCGCGTTTTGATAAAGAAGCTTATGAAAAGGGTGTCAGAGAGCCCAAGCCCGCACTGGTAACGGAGCTGTCCGGACAGGGACTAAAGGTAGCTCTGTTAGACCTGGGAGCCAAGAGAAATATCGCCAGATCCCTGGCAGAGAGAGGCTGTGAGGTGACCGTATACCCCGCTGGAACTCCCGCACAGGAGATCATTGATGATAATCCCGACGGTATCATGTTAAGTAACGGACCGGGAGACCCCAAGGAGTGTACCGGTGTGATCGCCGAGATCAAAAAGTTATACGATACCGAGATTCCTATTTTCGCAATCTGTCTGGGACATCAGCTGATGGCTCTGGCTACCGGCGCAGATACCCACAAAATGAAATATGGACACAGAGGAGGCAACCATCCGGTAAAGGATCTGATGACCGGAAGAGTATATATTTCTTCTCAGAACCATGGATATGTGGTAGATACCGACAAGTTGGATCCTTCCGTAGCGGTTCCCGCATTTATCAATGTCAACGACGGTACCAACGAGGGTCTGTCCTACACCGGCAAGAACATTTTCACCGTACAGTTCCACCCGGAAGCATGTCCGGGACCCCAGGACTCCGGTTACCTGTTTGACCGGTTCATTCATATGATGAGAGGAGAGAACTAAGATGCCCAAGAATCCTAATGTAAAACGAGTAATGGTAATCGGCTCCGGTCCTATTGTCATCGGACAGGCAGCGGAATTCGACTATGCAGGTACCCAGGCCTGCCGTTCCCTGAAGGAAGAGGGAGTAGAGGTAATCCTGGTGAACTCCAACCCTGCGACCATCATGACTGATAAAGATATCGCAGATAAGGTATATATCGAGCCCCTGAACGTAAAGGTTCTGGAGCAGATCATTGAAAAGGAAAAGCCCGACAGCATCCTTCCCACCCTGGGAGGACAGGCTGGTCTGAACCTCGGTATGGAGCTGGAGGAGTCCGGTTTCCTGGCTGCTCATAATGTAAAGCTGTTAGGTACTACCGCAGCTACCATTCGTAACGCCGAAGGACGTCAGGAGTTCAAAGACCTGATGGAGCGCATCGGTGAGCCCTGTGCAGCGTCCAAGGTCGTTGAAAATGTGGAAGACGGTGTGGAATTCACCAATACCATCGGCTATCCGGTCGTACTGCGTCCCGCTTATACCCTGGGAGGTTCCGGTGGCGGTATCGCCCACAATCAGGTAGAACTGGAAGAGATCCTGGAGAACGGTTTACGTCTGTCCCGTGTGGGTCAGGTACTGGTAGAGCGTTGTATTGCAGGCTGGAAAGAGATCGAGTACGAGGTAATGCGTGACAGCGCAGGCAACTGCATCACCGTATGTAACATGGAGAACATCGATCCCGTCGGCGTGCATACCGGAGACAGTATCGTAGTAGCTCCTTCCCAGACCCTGAGCGACAAGGAGTACCAGATGTTACGTACTTCCGCTCTGAAGATCATCAACGAACTGCAGATCACCGGTGGATGTAACGTACAGTTTGCACTGCATCCCACCAGCTTTGAATATTGTGTTATCGAGGTTAACCCCCGTGTCAGCCGTTCTTCCGCACTGGCAAGTAAGGCGACCGGTTATCCTATCGCAAAGGTAGCAGCGAAGATCGCACTGGGCTTTACCCTGGATGAGATCAAGAACGCCATCACCCACAAGACCTATGCCAGCTTCGAGCCGACACTGGACTACTGTGTCGTGAAGATTCCCAGACTGCCTTTTGATAAATTTATCACTGCAAAACGTACTCTGACCACCCAGATGAAAGCAACCGGTGAGGTTATGAGTATCTGCAATAACTTCGAGGGAGCACTGATGAAGGCTATCCGTTCCCTGGAGCAGCATGTGGACTGCCTGCGCAGCTATGATTTCAGCGCTTTGTCTGTGGAGGAACTGTTAGAGCGTCTGAAGATCGTGGATGACCAGCGTATTTATGTCATTGCGGAAGCTATCCGTAAGGGCATCAGCTACGAGCAGATCCACGACATTACCAAGATCGACCTGTGGTTCATCGACAAGATTGCCATTCTGACCGAGATGGAGCATGCGCTGGAGACACAGCCGCTGACGGTTGATCTGTTGAAGGAAGCCAAGAGAATCGAGTTCCCGGATAACGTGATCGCAAGGCTGACCGGCAAGACCGAGGAAGAGATCAAGAAGATGCGTTATGACAACAGCATTAAGGCTGTCTACAAGATGGTAGACACCTGTGCTGCAGAGTTCGCAGCGTCCACTCCTTATTACTATTCCGTATTCGGCGGCGAGTGCGAAGCCAAGGAGACCACCGGACGCAAGAAAGTCCTGGTACTGGGTTCCGGTCCTATCCGTATCGGACAGGGTATCGAGTTCGACTATTGTTCTGTACATGCTACCTGGGCATTCTCCAAGGCAGGCTATGAGACCATTATCATCAATAATAACCCGGAGACCGTAAGTACCGACTTCGATATTGCGGACAAGCTGTATTTTGAGCCTTTGACTCCGGAAGATGTGGAATCTATCGTAAATATTGAGCATCCCGATGGTGCTGTGGTACAGTTCGGCGGACAGACCGCTATCAAGCTGACTGAGAGCCTGATGAAGATGGGCGTGCCTATCTTAGGTACCAAGGCGGAGGATGTAGATGCCGCTGAGGACAGAGAACTGTTCGACAAGATTCTGGAAGAGACCGGGATCCCCCGTGCAGCCGGCGGTACTGTATACACCGCAGAGGAAGCTAAGGCGGTTGCTAACAGACTGGGCTATCCCGTACTGGTGCGTCCTTCCTATGTATTGGGCGGACAGGGCATGCAGATCGCTATCTCCGATGAAGAGATCGAAGAATTCATGGAGATCATCAACCGTATCGCACAGGATCACCCGATCCTGGTAGATAAGTATTTACAGGGTAAGGAGATCGAGGTCGATGCCGTATGCGACGGTACCGATATCCTGATCCCCGGTATCATGGAGCATATCGAGAGAACCGGTATCCACTCCGGAGACAGTATCTCCGTATACCCGGCTCCGACCATTGATAAAGTAGTAAAAGAGAAGATCGCAGAGTACACCAGAAGACTGGCAAAGGCACTGCATGTCAAGGGACTGATCAATATCCAGTTCATTGCCATCGGTGACGAGGTATATGTCATTGAGGTTAACCCCCGCTCTTCTCGTACCGTACCTTATATCAGTAAGGTAACCGGTATTCCTATCGTGGATCTGGCGACCGAAGTGATCATCGGCAAGACCATCCGTGAGCTTGGCTACGAGCCCGGCTTACAGCCTGAGGCAGAGTATTTTGCCATCAAGATGCCCGTGTTCTCCTTCGAGAAGATCCGTGGTGCCGAGATCAGCTTAGGACCGGAGATGAAGTCTACCGGTGAGTGTCTGGGTATCGCCAAGACCTTCAATGAGGCTCTGTACAAGGCATTCCTGGGAGCAGGCGTAGAACTGCCCAAGTACAAGAACATGATCATCACCGTGAAGGATGCGGATAAGGGTGAAGCCATTGAAGTCGGAAGACGCTTCGAAAAGCTGGGATACACCATTTATGCTACCAGAAGTACCGCAGCTGCTCTGAATGAAGCCGGTGTGAAAGCAAGAAAGGTCAACAAGATCTCTCAGGAATCCCCGACCGTTATGGACCTGATCCTGGGACACAAGATCGACCTTGTCATCGATACCCCGACCCAGGGCCGCGACAAGACCAGAGACGGTTTCCTGATCCGCCGTACCGCTATCGAGACCGGTATCTACTGCATCACTGCAATGGACACCGCCAATGCTCTCGTGACCAGCATGGAGCATATGAACGATTGCAAGGAACTGACGCTGGTGGATATTGCACAACTGTAAGATATAAAAATGGATAAGAACAGTGGAGTCGCGAAAGTTGCTCCACTGTTTGTGTTTGTGACAAAAACAAAGTGTTGACAAATGTCCGCGAAAGGAATAAAATACAAACAGTTAAAGACATAAAGGCTGTGAAGAGAAGAGTAGGAGAAGAGATACGTCGCAGAGAGTCCCGGCAGGTGGGAAGGGATATGGAAGGCTTCTTTGAACATGGTCTCGGAGCTTTGCACCGACTTCGTATTCGGACAGGATATCCGGCAGATGCGGACAGGCTGCAACGGGAGTATCCGTTATCGTACCTGACTATCGATGAGCGTTTGTTTGTCCGTAGTTGCAGAGGCCTGATCCCGTGAGAGATGGGCGAATTAAGGTGGTACCGCGGAAGAATGTTCCGCCCTTAAATTTTAATTTAAGGGCGGTTTTTTATTATGTCAAAAAGAGAAGAACTGATCAGAGAATATTGCAGACAGGTAAATGAAAGCCTGCATTTTATACAAAAATACATGGAAGGGATCGTTCCCGCTGGCCGATGCAGCGAAGAACTGTATTGGGAGACCAAGAAGATCAGTGAGGAACTGCAGAAGAGCAATCATGAACAGACCGCATTGATCCGGGCCTATCTGCGGGAGGCGGCACAACTGTACGTAGAGGGGGAGCCCTGGAAGACCCGCATTACGGACCGAAGACTTTGCCGTAATACGATCCTGAATCATTTACAGATGCTGGCGAATGTCAGCTTCTGGCTGAGAGAACAGGGAGAGCCACTGGCAGAGGAAGTCTGCGGATGGCTGTTAGCCCAGGAGACAGCGGATGTGCAGAAAGTTAGATCCGGACAAAGTCTGGAAGTTGCCAGAGAGATCTATCCGGCCGTGCAGAGAAAGAGAGCATAGGAGCGGTCGGCTGTAAAAGCACAAATTTGAAAATAAAATCCGTGGGGACAGCATATACTAGGCGTATGGTAAATATTGTATGATCGTAAGCCTGTATCCCGCAGGCGGATTGGAGTCTCATGTTAGAAGAACATTATCCTTTTGTTGCGCAGCCTCTTCCCTACGAATATGATGCCCTGCTTCCGGTATTAGATGAGGAAACACTTCATTTTCATCACGACAAGCATTATCAGACCTATGTGGATAAGCTGAATGCCACCCTTGCCGATTATCCGCAGTTACAGCAGATGTCCTTGACGGAACTGCTCACTTCGGAGGATAATATACTTGCGTCCCTGCCGGAGGAAGCCCGGAAAAGCATTCACAATAACGGTGGCGGTGTATATAATCATCAGCTGTATTTTGACAGTATGCGAAGCCCGGTAGGACAGGAGCCCTGTGGAGCTCTGGAGGAGGCGCTGGTCCGGGATTTTGGATCGGTGAGACAATGGAAAGAACAGATGTCACAGGCAGCCACGGGGGTATTTGGCTCTGGATGGGCATGGCTTGTGAGTGACCAGGACGGTACTCTGATAGTCCTTACTACAGCGAATCAGGATGTCCCGGATCTGAAATTGTATACCTCCATATTTCCCATAGATGTGTGGGAGCATGCCTATTATTTACAGTATCAGAACCGCAGGCCGGATTACGTGGAAGGATGGCATAAGCTGATCCACTGGAAAAAAGCGGGACGACGTTACGAACAGGTACTTTGCAGACTGGAAAGAGCGGCTGGGGAAGCGGAAAAATTGCAAAATGACAGCCGCACAACAGAAGCGAACGACAGATAGTGTGCAACGTGCGGAACAGAAGAACAGAAAGAGGAAAATGACTATGGAGAACAGACCGATCATAAAAAAGGAACAGGTAGAGACCGTCTACGACAGCAGATTTATCAAGGTATTTGATCTGCAATATGAGCCGGGAAAACATTATTTTGATGCTACCAGAAGAGCCAAAGATAATCTGGCAGCGGTAAAGAGCGACGAAGAATTCAGACAGATGCTGCCGGATGCAGTCAGCTGCGTTGTGATCCTGAAGATCAGAGGACAAGAACCGAGACTTTGCTTAAGCCGTGAGTATCGTTACCCGGCAGGACATTTTCTGCTGAGCGTTCCGGCAGGACTTTTAGACCCGGAGGATGCAACGGAAGAAAATCCCGTATTCCATGCGGCAGCCCGGGAGCTTCGGGAAGAGACCGGCATCACACTGGAAGAGAGCGACAGCATCCGTCTGGTGAATCCGCTGGTATTCAGTACCCCCGGTATGACGGATGAGAGCAATGCACTGGTGCAGATCATATTGAACCGTGAAGAGATGCCGAAGGTAAGTCAGGAAGGCGCCGTTGGAACGGAATGTTTTGATGGTTTTCTGCTGCTGACCAAAGAAGAAGCACAGAAAATCTTAAAAGACGGCGTGGATGACCAGGGATTTTTTTACCCGTTATATACCTGGGCGGCATTGATGTGCTTTGCGACGGGAATGTGGAAATAATTTTTGAATAAATAAGACGATGAACGAAAAGCGTGTGGAGAGATCTGCACGCTTTTTTGAAATTTGTAACAAATAGCGAAAAATTCTTCGTTATGATTAACAAAGAGGAAGGTTGCCGTTCGCTCAATTGATTTTCCAATTGCTCAATTGTATAAGATGTCATTATATTGTATAATGATGTCATTATCAAGTACAATTAAGAAGCAAAGACATCATGCAGAAAGAGCAATTTGGTATATTGCTTACGACTTTAAGAAAGAAAAACAGAATCAGCCAGAAGGAGATGGCAGAGCAGCTGTCGGTCTCTACTTCGGCGGTAAGCAAATGGGAACATGGCAAGAATCTTCCGGATATGACGATGCTTGGCAGCATCGCGGAGACCCTTCAGGTATCCTGTGATGAATTACTGAATCCGGAAAAGACATTGGAGCGATTAGCGAATCCAGAACCGCAGAAAGGAGAGACAGAGGAAACGGATATGAAGGGATATACATTCCTGAATGTAGAATGAAAGGAGCAGCTATGAAGAAGATTTTTTCAAATTACTACAAAATTATTTTGTCTGTTGTGATCCTGATTGTCCTGGTGGCACTGAAGGAGAATTACAAAACTTCTTTTGATGAAATGAGCGGAGTCCGGACGGTGGTACGCATGCTGCTCTACACGGCATGGGGATTCCTGCTGGCAACAAAGACCAGACGGGACAAAGCAAAAGCTGTGGAATATGTTGCTTTTGGCGTTGTCTGTGTGGCTGCGCTTAATCTGCTAATTCCCATCTGGAAATTTCAGATAGCGTTTTATGCTTTTGTCGCAGGTGTTCCGGGACTTTATTTTATGGTATTTATCCTGACCGGAATGTTAGGCGGTTATATATGGGGACCGGTTGATAAAACGGACCGTAAATAGTGCCGGATATATCAGGAGCATTGATCCGATGGCGGAAGATATTGCCCAGGGTGTAGAGATAGCAACAGCAGAGTAGAATGGCGGAGGTGTCTATGGGTAAAAAATGATTAAGTGTCTGATGATTTTAACAATAGTATGGGCAATGACCGGTTGTGGAAAGCAGGAGATGATCCGCTGTGAGTACACAAATGAGGCAGCAGGGTTTACCTTAAGCATAGACAGACCGGTAGAATGGACAGCGAAGCTTCAGAAAGGGTGGCCTGCGACCGAGACAGAGGAAGCCAGCCCGGACGAGGGAATCCGGCTTTATACGGATGACAAATACAAAATCGTAGATGAAGTTGAGATGGATTAGTGATTGCTTTGAAAAATAAATATTGACATATATAGATAGCCGATATATATTATAGACAACGATATATATCGGCTATCTATATAAGGAGGACAAAAAATGGCTGTGGACAAATCACTGATGTCGGGAAGTATGACGATGCTTCTGCTCAGATTACTGGCGGAGAAGGATATGTACGGATACGAGATGATCGATACACTGCGGAAAAAATCCTGTAACGTGTTCGAGTTAAAAGCAGGTACGCTGTATCCGTTGTTGCATGGGCTGGAAGCGAAGGGCCTGCTTACGGTATATGAGCAGGAATATGCAGGCAAGACGAGGAAGTATTACAGTATTACGAAAGAGGGCAGAAAATTACTGGAAACCAAAAAAGCGGAGTGGATGGAATATCAGTCTGCTGTGACCAGCGTTCTGGCAATGGGGGTATAAGGATGGAAACATATTTGGAAAAACTGTTGTCACAGATCCGTTGTAAAAAAGCCAGACCCTATATTGCTGAGGAGATAAGAGACCATATAGAATGCCAGATTGCAGACAATCTTTCCGAAGGGATGACCTCTGAGGAAGCAGAGAAAAATGCGGTTGCGGACATGGGAGATCCGGTGGAAGTCGGTATCTCACTGGACAGAATCCACAAGCCTAAGATTGCATGGAGGTTACTTGTGATCGTAGGAATTTTAAGCCTGCTGGGCATTCTGATACAGCAATCCATTCTCAGACAACCCGGTTATCAGGAGCTGGAAACATGGAGACAGGAAGTGTACCGCTATACTACGGAGGGGTTTGGCTCAGCCGTTGCTATTGGATTCCTCCTCATGTGTGTGATCTACTTCCTAGATTATACCGTAATTGCAAAGTACTCCAGGTTCATCGGAGGAGCTATTCTGATTCTGGGAGGGCTGCGGGTGGCAGGCTTCGGTGGTCTGGATGTCAACGGAATCGGCAACTGGATCGGATTTGGAAGGCTCCGGGTGGCGGTTACTTCCCTGATGATGTTCTATGTGCCGATTTATGGCGCTATCCTATATAAATACAGGGACGGTGGTGTATCCGCACTGTGCAGGGCGATCCTGTGGCTGATCCTTCCGGTATTTATTACATCCCGAATCCCCAGCCTCGGTGTGGCTGTCATCATGATGGTCAGTATGCTGATAGAACTTACGGTGGCTGTCTGGAAGGGGTGGTTTCAACTGCCTGTGAAAAAGACGATTATCGGTGTGTGGCTGTTTTTCGCAGCAGTACCTGCTATCTTACTGACTGTAAAGTACGCATTTCATATGCTGGAAACGTATCAGGAAGCCAGGATCCGTTCCTATTTATCCCATTCCGGAGATGCCAATTACATGACGGCCACGCTTCATAAATTTAATGAAAATATTTTACTTTGGGGCAACAGTGGAAAAGATGTGGTGGGAGGTTTGCCGGAATTCAATCAGGATTACATTTTCTCTTATATTCTGAACAGTTACGGACTGCTGGCCGGAATCTTTGTAGCCGCAATCCTAGCAGCACTGGTATTGTTTATGTTCGGAGCTGCGGCCCGACAGAAAAATGAACTAGGCATGGTGATGGGATTCGGATGCGGAATGATCATTTTATTAAATATTTCTCTGAACTTTGCGGGAATGTTGGGATGGATCCCGCTGACATCGACCTTCCTGCCGTTCTTATCTGTTGGCAGAAATAATATTTTACTGTGCTACGCACTGGTGGGAATTATCCTGAGTATTTACAGATACAAAGATGTATATCCAAAAAAGTTCAAGGCGTCACAGGTATCATTGCAGAAGACCATTACTTTGAATCTGAATATGTAACATGGTAATAAAAGTAATGCAAATAAAAAGTCCATGAGCAGGAAAACTGTCCATGGACTTTTCTATATCGTGAGCAGAACTCATTTAATGCATTTCGTAAGCTTACGAGGGCAATACCGACAAAATCAGTATCTCTACACTCATCATATCGTTCATCCGTCCGGATTTCACGGCTTCCTCAGTCTCCACGCACTGCTTTACCGCATTTTTCAGCACGGAAGTCTTGAAATGGGATGCCTGTGCCACATATTTCCCGGCGGCAAAGGGCGGTACACCAATCTTGGAGGCAATGGTCTTATTGTCGTGGCCTCTGTTTTTTAATTCTTTGGTCTGGAGCAGCAGGTTACACTGCCTGGCGATCAGGAACAGCACCCGCATGGGCGGCTCCTTCAGTGCCAGCAGATCGTAATAGAGCTGCAAGGCTTTCTGCGGCTGCTTTTCCGCAATGGCATTGACCATATCGAAGATGTGGTTGGTGATGCGAGTGGTGCAGACAGCTTCCACATCCTCTGCGGTGACTACATCCCGGTCCAGACAGTAGCAGATCAGCTTTTCCAGTTCCATCTGGATATTTTCCATGTCCGTGCCGGTTTTGGAGAGCAGCAACTGTGCGGTGTTCTCGGAGATTTTTTTCCCTTCCCGGCCCAGGATACCGGCAATCCAGTGTTTCAGGGAATTCTCATCCTGTACCGTGAATTCTGCCACATAACCCTTGGACTGCACGGTCTTATACAGTTTACTCCGTTTATCCACTTCGCTTTCCGTGAACACAAAAAAAGTGGTGTCATTAGGGCTTGCCAGGTATTCCGCCAGTTTTTCGCCGCCGGATTTAAAAAGCCCTGTATCCTTGAAGAACATGACCCGGCGTTCTGCCAGAAAAGGAAGCGTCTCTGCCAGATCGATGACTTGTCCCAAGGAGAAATCCTTCCCCTGATAGAAATGGGTATTCATCTCGTCGCCGTCCTGACACAACGCTTTACGCAGACGGGTCGTGTACTGGTTCTTCAGATAACGTTCCTCTCCGTAGAGCAGGTAGATCTGTTTGAAATTGCCGGTTTTGATGTCTTCATTGATCCGCTGCATGAATTGATCCTTTCTGGGAAAATGCGGTTACTTCTACATTAGATTCCTAAAAGAGTATACCCCATTTCCTATTGAGGTTTCAAGGGGTGTATGCTATTATGGAACAAAACAGTTTGACCATGGACATATACGAGAGACAAAATTATGCTTGCATGATTTTGCGAACGAATATGTCCATGAGTTAAGCGTCGATTCATGAGCAAAGGTAGTCACGAAGTGACGGAAAGCGCGGCAGCGCGACTTTGCGAATGGCGTGGTTCGAACGTGGGACAGCGCGGTTCGACCTTCATACCATAAGAGGAAGGAAGAGAAAAATGAGCAAGAAAAGCGGATTCATTCAGGAATTTAAAAAGTTTATTTTGAGGGGAAATGTAATGGATATGGCAGTCGGCGTGATCGTCGGCGGAGCATTCACCGCTATCGTTACTTCTCTGAATCAAGATATCCTGACACCGATTCTGGCCATCTTCGGAGGCACGGATTTTTCGAATTTATATGTAAAGCTGGGAAGCGGCGATACGGCACCGGTATTGATGTACGGTAATTTTATCACGGCAGTTATCAACTTCCTGATCACAGCATTTGTAATCTTCTGTCTGGTAAAATTCATCAATAAGCTGGGAGACACCCTGCATCACAGAGAGGAAGCACCGGCAGTGCCCACGACGAAAAAATGCCCGTTCTGTAAGAGCGAGATCGCTATCGATGCCACAAGATGCCCTCATTGTACTTCTCAGTTAGACAAATAGGAACCGGTAATACAGATACGGCCGTGGAGGAAAGCATGGGAAAAATACACAGGAAAATAGTGGCAGCAGGAGTCTGCTGTCTGATGACAGGCATGCTGACAGGCTGCGGAAGTGATACCACGAAGATCACCGAAGGAATGCAGTTGGTGGAAACTCTGGATTATCAGGGGGCATTGAATGCCTTTGACGAAGCGGAAGCACAGAAAGAGGACAGCCGTCTGATCGCAAGAGGCCGGGGAATCGCCAGCATGGGGCTGACAGAGTATGATCAGGCCGTAGAATATTTTACACAGGCCCTGGAACTCAGTGACGGCTGGGTTCAGAACGTGGACTATGATATGAATTACTATCTGGCGGCGGCATACACCAAGAACGGACAGCCTGCGGAAGCCAAAAAGGTATACGATGCCATTCTGGGCCTGAAGCCGGAGGAAAAGGACGCTTATTTTCTCAGAGGTTCTGCAGAACTGGAGCTGGGAGATTATGAGAGTGCCAAAGCGGATTTTGATCAGGCAATCTCCATGGATCCGAAAAATTATGACCGGTTAATAGAAATCTATGAAGCCCTGGCAGCGCACGGCTACCGTGAGGTCGGTCAGGAATATCTGCAAAATGTACTGGACACAGCCAAACAACTGGATGCTTATGACAGCGGACGGATCTATTATTATCTGGGAGAATACCAGAAAGCTTATCTGGCGCTGGATGAAGCCCGGGATAAGGGAGGCGCGGACAGCTATCTCTATCTGGGAAGAGCCTATGCGGCTACCGGAGATTATAACTATGCGTCCAGTGTGTACAACAATTATCTCTCCAAGCAGGGGCCGAATGCAGAAATCTACAATGAACTGGGTCTGTGCGAAATGGCAAAAAAGGAGTATCAGAATGCTCTGGCGGCATTTCAGGCGGGAAAACAGATCGAAGGAAACAGCCTGATGCAGACCTTGTGCTTTAATGAAATTGTAGCATATGAGTATCTGGAAGATTATCAGCAGGCAGAAGTACTGATGAATGCTTATTTACAAAATTACCCGGACGACCAGACAGCCATCCGGGAGCAACAGTTCCTGTCCACCAGATAAAAAGACAATAGAATTTATGGATCAATCATTAGCAGAGTCTTCCCGGGAGGAAGATTCTGCTTTTTCTCTTAATTGCAGCAGATCCACAAAATCCAGCAGAGAAGCCATGTTTTTCGGATTAAAATGCTGTATCACCTCTACCACATCGGATACGGTGGTGCCGGGGACACATTCCTGTCTCAGAACTTCCGGATTGTAACGATAAGGAGTCCGACCCAACAGATAATCGATGGTTACATCGAAATATTCCGCTAATTGTATTAAAGCTTCCTGATCCGGGAAGTGAATATTGTTCTCGTAATTCGAAATGGTGCCAACGGATACTTTCAGTATGGCAGCCAGTTCTTTCTGATAAATGCCCCGTTCTTCCCGCAGGGATGCCAGAATTTCACCGAAACTCCTCATAATGCCTCGCATTCTGCCGCAGATGCAGCCTATTTAAATGTTTTCTTTTAAGATTTGATAAATTCTATTTTACTATATTTTAGTTTTAAAGGAATATGAATTTAGAAATTGAGGAAAATAATGAAAAAATGCTCCTAGAATTAATTTTAACTAAAAAGTACAAATTATGCAGGAAAATATCCATTGAGAAATCCTCTCATTAACACCTATTGCTATTTTGAAGAAAGCCGGATATAATAATCCAAGAGTTAGGTGCAACTAACTAATGAGTGAATTATGTGAAACTCCTCAGAGAAAACGGAGCTGCTGAATCCGCGGACTGCCGGGAGGCCATCTTCCGGGAGGAGTTTTTCAGCCCTTATACACAGGGATGAGGGATTCACGAAAGAGAAGGTTTGGGAATAAAAAGTTTAGAATAGAGGATAAAGGAGAAGAACAAGATGAACTATTTAGAGATTGAAAAAGTCATTGGACGAGAGATTCTGGATTCCAGAGGCAATCCTACTGTAGAAGCAGAGGTAACTCTGGTAGACGGTACCATCGGACGCGGCATGGCTCCAAGCGGAGCATCTACCGGTGAGTTCGAGGCACTGGAACTGAGAGATGGCGATAAGAGCAGATATCTGGGCAAGGGTGTTCAGAAGGCTGTAGAAAATATCAATACTGTAATCAATGAGACTCTGCAGGGAATGGATGCATCCGATATTTATGCGATTGATAAGGCAATGATCGACGCAGATGGAACCAAGGATAAGTCCAGACTGGGAGCCAATGCGATCCTGGCAGTATCCATTGCCAGCGCGAGAGCAGCAGCGATCTCCCTGGATATTCCCCTGTATCGCTTTTTAGGAGGTATCTCCGGTAACAGGCTTCCGGTTCCCATGATGAACATTATCAACGGCGGTTGTCATGCGCTTTCTTCCGGACTGGATGTACAGGAATTCATGATCATGCCCGTAGGTGCGCCTTCCTTCAAGGAATGCTTAAGATGGTGCGCTGAAGTATTCCACGCACTGGCTTCTATTTTAAAGGACAGAGGCCTGGCTACTTCCGTAGGTGATGAGGGTGGTTTTGCTCCGGCACTGAAGTCTGATGAGGAAGCTATCGAGACCATCTTAGAGGCTGTAAAGAAAGCCGGTTATGAGCCCGGCAAGGATTTCAAGATCGCTATGGATGCTGCTTCCAGCGAGTGGAAGACCGGCAAGGTGGGCGAGTACAAGCTGCCTAAGGCAGGCACCGTATTTACCTCCGAAGAACTGATCGCACATTGGAAGAAACTGGTGGAGAAATACCCCATCATTTCTATAGAAGATGCACTGGATGAGGAAGACTGGGAAGGCTGGAAGAAGCTGACCGCAGAACTGGGCGACAAGGTACAGTTAGTCGGCGACGACCTCTTCGTAACCAACACCGAGAGGCTGGCAAAGGGAATCTCCCTGGGCTGTGGTAACTCCATTCTGATCAAGCTGAACCAGATCGGATCCGTATCCGAGACTCTGGAGGCCATCAAGATGGCACACAAGGCCGGTTATACCGCTATTTCCTCCCACCGTTCCGGTGAGACCGAGGATACCACCATTGCCGACCTGGCAGTGGCACTGAACACCTGTCAGATCAAGACCGGTGCTCCCAGCAGAACCGAGCGTGTGGCAAAATACAACCAGTTGCTCCGTATCGAAGAAGAACTGGGTGCAGCAGCCGTATATCCCGGCATGGGCGCATTCAACGTTCAGAATTAATTTGCTTTTACCCAAAACTATTTTGGTTTCTCTTTTTCTCTTCAGGGACTGTTCGAAAGGACAGTCCCGTTTGCGTTCTATTTATATGACGAAGTAACTGCATGAGCAAAAGGAAAGCGTCGATGACGCGGTTTTGTGAATGCAGTTTCTCTGAATGGTTTAGGAAAATTTTAAAAACCTTGCAACATTTTTTCTCCCATCTGTATCTAAGATAGAGCGGCAGGGAAAACGGCGTAAGATCCCGGGAACAGCCGAAGGAAGCCGCAGAAGAAAAAATACATTATTTCATATTGACTTTTCCGAAACCTATGTGATAAAATCTCACCGTTGCGAAAATAGCATAGAGACTTTAGGTAAGAATTGGAAACGACACATGTGCGCACTGCTCACTGATTAACGAACAACACACATGTGTCTTTTTGCGCCCTATTCAGAGTCAGATAAACATCACAATCGGACGTCAAATGCTTGCATTTGTAAGAACGAGTGTGATTGTTTATATGACGAAGTAACTACATGAGCAAAAGGAAAGCATCGAAGATGCGATTTTGCGAATGGAGTTGCTGAATAGGAGTAAAAACCTCATACATAGAAAAGGAGGGCATCCAATTATGCCGAAAACAAGATTACAGAACATTATTTTCACCCTGATCATGGCATTCGTTATGGTATACGCCATGGTCTGCTACAACATCGCACTGGACAAAGGAGGAATGACCAACGAGATCTTCCTGTTAGCGTTCCACGAAATTCCCATCATGTGGCCCATTGCCTGCATTCTGGAGTATTTCGCAGTGGAAAAGCTGTCCCGGAAGCTGGCATTCCGCATGGTATCCCCGGAGGATAAGCCCGTTTTCATTACTTTAGCAATCTCTTCCATGATCGTATGCCTGATGTGCCCGGTGATGAGCTTTATCGCCACCTGCCTCTTCATGCACCCCGGCAACCAGATCATCGCCCTGTGGCTGCAGAAGACCGTCCAGAACTTCCCCATGGCGCTGTGCTGGCAGATCTTTTTCGCAGGCCCCGGAGTGCGGAATGTCTTTGGATTTGTTGTGGGAAAAATTTATATTGGATAGAAAAAGTATAATTGACTATCATCTGTGAGTGTGCTAACATGAGCAAATAAAGAGACAACGAAGTCCGTGGAAACGGAAAGCGTTGTCTCTTTTATTTTGTAGAAAAAGTCAGGAAATTACGAGGTGAAACCTATGAGTGAGCAGGAAAAGAAGCAAAATACAGTTGCAGAGGTGTTAGTAAAATGTCTGGAAAACGAGGGCGTGAAATATGTCTTCGGGATTCCGGGGGAGGAAAATCTGGATATGATGAATGCACTGGAAAAATCGGACATCCGGGTGATCGTGGTGCGGCATGAACAGGGAGCGGCATTCATGGCTGATATGTACGGAAGACTGACGGGAAAAGCAGGTGTGTGTTTCTCAACGTTGGGCCCCGGTGCCACGAACCTGATCACAGGCACGGCAGATGCTAATTCCGACGGTGCACCGCTGATTGCCATTACCGGACAGGTGGGAACGGAGCGGATGCATTTGACTTCTCATCAGTATCTGGATCTGGTAGAGCTGTTTGCACCAATCACCAAGCGGAGCAAACAGATCGTGAACCCCAATTCCGTCAATGAAATCGTCAGGATCGCTTTTAAATATGCGGAGAGTGAGAAGCCGGGAGCCTGTCATGTGGATCTTCCCACGAACGTGGCGAAGCTTCCGGTCAGCTCCGGTATTGCCGCACAGCCTTTGAAAAAGCCGGAGAGGGATAAGGAGTACGCATCCTTTTCCAGTATCGATCAGGCGGCGGCCATGATCTTCAAGGCAAAGCACCCGGTGATCCTGGTGGGACACAGTGCGGTGCGCAATCACGCCGGGGAGGCTCTTACCAGCTTCGCAGATGTCCTGAAGATCCCGGTGGTCAATACCATGATGGCCAAAGGCATCATTCCTTATAACAACAAATATTCCCTCTGGACCATAGGCATCCCCCAGAAGGATTACCAGAACAAGGTGCTGGATATGGCAGATCTGGTGATCGCCGTCGGTTATGATATTGTGGAATTTGCTCCCGGCAAATGGAACGGAGAGGGGAAACATAAGATTATTCATATCGACCAGAGGCCGGCGCATATCAACATGCTGTACCAGCCGGAGGTGGAAGTTGTCGGAGACATTTCCTATTCTTTACAGCAGATCCTGTACCGCAGTGACGCAAAAGAGGAGCCGGAAGAATTTCTCAAACTGCGGGAAGAAATGGTGGCGGAATATGAAAGCTATGCGGATGACACCTCTTTTCCCATGAAGCCACAGAAAATACTGTACGATGTCCGTAAATTTATGGGTGCGGATGACATCGTGATCTCGGATGTGGGCGCTCATAAAATGTGGATTGCCAGAGAGTACAACTGTTACGAACCCAATACCTGCATCATCTCCAACGGTTTTGCCACCATGGGCATCGCAGTGCCGGGGGCTGTGGCAGCCAAGTTGATCTACCCGGAGAAAAAGGTACTGGCGATCTCCGGAGACGGCGGATTCATGATGAATAGCCAGGAGTATGAGACAGCCCTCAGAGAGGGGACACCCATTGTGACTCTGATCTTCTCCGATGCCAGCTATGGTCTGATCAAATGGAAGCAGATGGATCACTTCGGACACAACTGCTTTGTGGATTTTCAGAATCCCGATTTTGTGAAATATGCGGAAAGCATGCATGCCAAAGGCTACCGCGTGGAGAAGGTGGAAGACCTGCTGCCGATCCTGGAGGATGCCTTTCAGCAGAAGGTCCCCTGCATCATCGACTGTCCTGTGGACTACAGCGAAAATACCAAGCTCTCGGAGTACCTGCATGATAAGTTTGAGAAGTAGAGTTTTAACTAGAGAGTTACGAAAGCATAGCCGCGCATAGGCATAGTGAAGACAGCGATGGGCGCTCGTGCACAATTCGCTGTCTTTACTTATGCCGAGATGTGGCAAACGCCGCGATATGAAATAAGATTGGCAGCGTTCTTTGCTGACAATCTTATGAATAGCGTGGCTCATTGCGGATGGTAGTTTCAAATCCACGAACGTCCACAGCAAACGGAACATCCTTCCACGGTGGGCATCGCGGCATTTATTATAGCCTACGTTACGAAATGCCCTGTAATCTACGTTTTTTCTCTGTTGAGCCCCGGAAGTTTGTGACAAGCGGGGCGTAATCCATGTTTTTTCTCTGTTGAGCCCCGGAAGTTTGCGACAAGCGGGGCGTAATTCGTGTTTTTTCTCTGCTGAGCCCTGGAAGTTTCTGACAAGCGGGGCGTAATCTACATTTTTCTTCTACTATGTCCCGAAGATAAAACCCTCCGCAATGAGCCACGCTATTCATAAGATTGTCAGCATAAAACGCTGCCAATCTTATTTCATATCGCGGCGTTCGCCGCATCTCGGCATAAGTAAAGACAGCGAATCATGCGCGAGCGCCCATCGCTGTCTTCACTATGCCTATGCGCGGCTCATTGCTCGCGTAACTTTCCAGTTACATGCATGACTGTTTTGCATATACATATAGCTTGTGTTACAATAAACAGAAAAGCAGGAATTGGGGAGAGAATTGTATGAAAGCACAGGGATTATTGTTTCAAGTGCAAGATAAAGGTTACCGTGATTTTCAGAGCAAGCTGATCCCGACGATCCCGGCGGAGACGATTATTGGCGTCCGCACGCCGGCTATACGGAAGCTAGCAAAAGAATATGCCAAGGATCCGGAGAGTGCAGCGTTTTTGATGCAACTGCCGCATACTTATTACGATGAGAATATTCTGCATGCCTTGCTGGTGGCGGAGATAAAAGATTACGACACCTGTGTAAAAGAGGTGGAACGTTTCCTGCCCCATGTGGATAACTGGGCAGTGTGTGATATTTTTTCTCCGAAGGTGTTTAAGAAAAACAGAGACAGATTAATCAAAAAAATAAAAGAATGGACAGCTTCGGACCACCCCTACACCTGCCGCTTCGGAATGGAAATGCTGATGATGCATTTTCTGGATGAGAATTTTCGACCGGAATATCTGGAGATCCCGGCAGCGGTGCATTCCGAAGAATATTATGTGAACATGATGATTGCCTGGTTCTATGCCACGGCACTGGCAAAACAGTGGGATGCTGCCGTCAGCTATATCGAAGAGAAGCGCCTGAATCCATGGACACATAATAAGACCATACAAAAAGCACGGGAAAGCTACCGGATCACACCGGAGCAGAAGGAATATTTGAAGACACTGAAGGTGTAAACGGAGGATAGGACAGCATGAAGGATTGTTATATGGAATTTCGCAGGGCACGCAGAGAAGAAGCAGAAGAGATCCTGCAATTATACCAGTCACTGATTGGAACCGAATATTGTGTCTGGACAGAAAATTATCCCACAGAGCGGGAAGTGGAATTTGACCTGTCGAGAAATGCATTGTTTTGTCTGTATGAGAGAATGCCGGAACCTGACGAGAGAGAACAGGGGGCGAGGCTGTCGGAAGAGCAGACAGCGGGACATCTGCCGGTTACGCGAGGACGATTAATGGGTGTGATCTCTATGGATGATGACCCAGAAGTGGAGGCACTGTCCTGTTGGTCAGAGGACCTTACCCCGGTGGCAGAACTGTCCAGACTGGGAGTGGCAGCAGAATATCAGAATCGCGGTATTGCCAGGATCCTGTTGCAGGAAGCTATGGCGGAATTGAAATCACAGGGTTATAAGGCGGCACACATATTAGTGGCAAAGGACAACGTGAAAGCCCTGCGTTCTTATGAAAAATTGCATTTTACCACGGCAGGGGAATGTGAACTTTTCGGGCATTCCTACTGGTGTTATGAGAAAGAATTATAGAAGTGATCACTATGCAAATCAATGAAACAGAGAGGAAAGACGATATATGGTAACGATCGATCTAATCACAGGCTTCCTGGGATCCGGAAAGACTACTTTTCTGAAAAAATATGCAGAGTACCTGATGGATCAGGGACTGCATATCGGTATTCTGGAAAATGATTTCGGTGCCATCAACGTGGATATGCTGATGCTCCACGAACTCAGGGGAGATCAGTGCGAACTGGAGATGATCGCCGGAGGATGCGATGCGGAGAGCCACAGGAGGCGTTTCCGTACGAAGCTGATCTCCATGCGAATGTGTGGTTATGACAGGGTGCTGGTGGAACCGTCGGGAATCTATGATGTAGATGAGTTTTTTGATGTACTTCGGGAGGAGCCGCTGGACCAATGGTACGAGATCGGCAATGTCATCGCCATACTGGATGCGAGACTGGAGAAAAATCTTTCACAGCAGGCAGACTATCTGCTGGCATCGGAGGCTGCCAATGCCGGAAAAGTGATCCTGAGCCATGCGGATGCAGCCACCAGGGAACAGTGTGAGGACACGGTGGCACATCTCAACCGGGCACTGGAACAGATCCGCTGCGACCGGAGAATCGACCCTGAAAAAGATATCTTACAGAAAAATCTCACGGATCTGACAAAAGAAGATTTAGAGGAAGTATCAAAATGCGGTTATCGTCTGGAAAGTTACCGTAAGATGGATTTAGAGAATGAGCAGAGCTTCGACTCTTTATTTTTCATGGAAGAGAAGATTACCTCGGAAGCTTTGGAGCGGGCGGTCCCCAGGCTGTTTGCCGACAAGTCCTGTGGGGAAGTATTCCGTATTAAGGGTTTTGTGAAAAATAAGGACGGACAATGGATGGAATTAAATGCAACCCATGACAGCAGAACATTAGACCCCATCGCAGTGGGGCAGGAGGTGCTGATCGTCATCGGAGAGCATTTACAAGAAGATAAAATCAGAGAGATTCTGAAGGAGGAAGAGACATGTCAATCTTAAGCCAGTTAAACAGTGTACCGATGTACCTGATCTGTGGAGGTATCATTGCTTTTGTGGCGGTGGTCTGTGTGATTTTTCTGGTGAGGGCTTACTGCGCCGGGCAGGCACTTGGTATGGATACCACGAAAATGAAGCGTACGATTATCTCCAGTGCGACCTTTTCCCTGTTGCCCAGTGTGGGGATTCTGTTAGGTGTCATCGCCCTGTCGGGAAGTCTGGGAACGCCCTGGCCGTGGCTTCGATTATCCGTGATCGGTGCCCTGCATTATGAGACCCAGGTGGCACAGGCAGCAGCGGAGCAGGTGGGAATGGATACATTGTCTGCTGCGGAAATGACACCACAGGCATTTTCCACGATTGCACTGCTCATGAGTATCTGCATTATCTGGGGAATGACATTGTCCATTTTCCTGAATAAAAAATATACACAGAAGTTGACCTCGAATAAAAAATCCGGCAAGCCGGGCTTCGGAGATATGGCAATGACTGCCATGTTCATCGGACTGGTCAGCACCTACATCGGAAGATATTTCGGTGGTTTTGTATCGGAGAACGGATTGTTTACGTTTCACGGAGATTACATTCCGTTAGTGGTAATGGCGGTATCGGCACTGGTGATGGCAGGTTTTGTATACCTCATTGAGAAAAAAGGAAAAGCCTGGGTGGACAGCTTTTCCATTGCCGGAAGCATGATCATCGGCATGACGGCAGCCGTACTGGTGGGGTTGCTGTAAAGTGCTCTTCTGAAAAAGTTTTAAGTATCTATGAAATGTCGGAAAGCAAATGAAATAGTTGAAATAAAGATATTGTGTGGAAAACAGAAAAGCTGAAATCTGAAACAGATATTCAGGATTGAGCGTCCGAAGCTGAAAGCTGAATCATTAGGAAGAGCAATATATTCCAAGATGAAAGGAATAAAAATTATGGAAAATAATTTAGAATTAAATAATATCGAACTAGATAATACAGGTGTAAATACCCCCGACACAGTCGGTGTCGATGCAAATACACAGCAAACACAGGGTGACAAGTCTGCCTGGGATATTTATACAAAGAAAACACATGTCATCGGGCGGACTGTGAGCATCATTACGCTGGTGATGCTAGTGGGAGCACCGTTTCTCATCGGTAAGCTTTTAGGTGCGTATCCGGATCTGGGGGCTGTCGGAAAGGGGTTTCTCTCTGTGGGAATCGTATGGCTGGTCAGCAGCATCGCGGAGTTTTTGATCTACACACCGATGCTGGGAGCCGGCGGCGGATACCTGGCATTTATCACCGGTAATCTGATCAATATGAAGATTCCCTGTGCCGTCAATGCCAGAGATATGGTGGGAGCCAAGACAGGAACCCCGGAGAATGAGATCATTTCCACAATCTCTATTGCTACCTCTTCTCTGGTGACGATCCTGGTACTGGCACTGGGAGTATTGCTGATGGTGCCCCTGCAGCCCGTTTTGCAGAGTGAGGTGTTGCAGCCAGCCTTTGAAAATGTGGTTCCGGCGTTGTTCGGTGCCATGGCGTACAAATATTACCGGAAAAATATGAAGATCGCTGCATTGCCGCTGATCCTCATGAGCCTGTTGTTCATCCTGGTGCCGTCACTGATCGGCTCCACCAGTTTTATGATCGTTCCGTCCGGTGCCATTGCCATCGGTGTGGCATATCTGATGTTCCGGAAAAAGAATATGCAGAGCCCGGAACAGACAAAAGCTGATCCCGACAGGGCAAATACCGGGGATGAATAGTCAGAAGGCTATACGAACAGAAAACAGATGAATGGAAAAAGGGCCAAACCTGTCAGGTTATGTGAGTAATAGAAGGAAGCGCCCGGAAAAGAGGAAATATGAAATATATAGGTTTCATTTTACTGGCAGTGATCATCGCAATTATATTGTTGTTACTGATCGCGGTGATCCGTACCTTACTGATGCCTGGGAAGACTTCTTCCTACGTAGCAGAGGAACCGGAGGAGGAATCCCTGGCACTGGCACAGAAACTGTCGAAAATGATCCAATATGACACCACCTCCTATACCAACGTGGCAGAGGTGGAGAAATTCTTAGGCTTCCATAAGGTGCTGGAGGAACTGTTCCCTCTGGTACATGAGAAGCTGGAGAAGACAGAAATCGATGGGAATCTGTTATTTTACTGGAAGGGAAAAAGCTCTGAGAAGCCGATCCTGCTCATGAGCCATCAGGACGTAGTGCCGGCGGAGGGTGAGTGGATCCATGCACCTTTTTCCGGAGATATTGCGGAAGGAAAGGTATGGGGGCGAGGTGCGTCCGATACCAAATGCTCTGTGATGGCATTTTTCCAGGCAGTGGAAGAATTGTTGGCAGAGGGCTTCATACCACCCACTGATGTCTATCTGGCAAGTTCCTGTACGGAAGAGTGGGGTGGGGACGGTGCACCGAAGATCGTAGCGGAGCTGCAGCGCAGGGGGATTGAACTGTTCCTGGTATGTGATGAGGGCGGTGGTATCATCACGGAGCCCATCGGTGGAATCCACGGTAATTTTGCCATGGTGGGAGTATTTGAAAAAGGCAAGGCGGATGTGAAATTTACCGCGAGGAGCAACGGCGGCCATGCCAGCACACCGGTAAAGGGAACCCCTATCGCCAGATTGTCGGCATTCGTCAATGAAGTGGAGACGCATTCACCGTTCCGGAAAAAGATGCTGCCGGAGGTATCCGCCATGTTCACAGCACTGGCGCCTTATGCCGGGTTTGGAATGAAACTGGTATTTGGAAATCTGTGGCTGTTTGGCCCCTTATTAAAAGCGGTGATGCCATCGCTCAGTGCACAGGCAGGAGCGATGTTAAAGACCACGATAGCGTTTACGGTACAGAAGGGATCCGATGCCTATAATGTGCTGCCCCAGGAGGCTTATGTGGGTGCCAACATGCGTTTTATTCCCCATCAGGGAGAGAAAGAGAGCCTGGAGATCATCAAAAAAGTGGCAGACAAATACGGTCTGGAGACCGAAGTGCTGCATGCCAATGATTATACGCCCCCTGTGGATATTCATGGAGAAGCATTCCATCTGGTGGAGCAGACCATCGCAGATACTTTCCCGGGACTGCCTTCCAGCCCTTATGTTATGACAGGCGCGACAGATGCACAGTTCTATCAGCCTATCTGTAAGAGCTGTATCCGTTTTGCACCGGTGATCTATGGACCGGAGCAGATGAAGGGAATGCATGGATTGAACGAAAATATTGAGTATAACTGTCTGCCCGGAGCAGTCCGTTTTTACAAGAATCTGATCCGTGCGGAGAAATAAGGAGCAAAAGCTATGAACACCATGACGACCTATTCCGGCAGAAAATTCGATCCCATGCAGATGACACCGGGAGATGTCTATATCGAAGATATCGCCCATGCGCTGAGCTTACTGTGCCGGGGCGGTGGACAGCTGACCTATTTTTATTCGGTGGGACAGCATTCGCTCAACTGTGCTACGGAAGCGAAAGCCAGAGGGTGGTCGGAGAGGCAGCAGCTCGCCTGTCTGCTTCATGATGCCAGTGAGGGATATATTTCTGATATTATTCGCCCGGTGAAGATATACCTGTCCAATTATCTGGAAATTGAAAGTAAGATTATGGGAACGATCCTCACGCATTTCGGACTGGATGACCTGACGGAAGAAGAGAGCTGTCGTTGGAAGCAGATTGATGATGAGATCCTGGAACTGGAACTGAAGACATTGCTTCATGGCGAAGAGAACAGAGCAGTGCCGCCGCTTTTTTCCGTGCCGGATCTGGCGGAGCATACGCCCGGAGAGATTGAAGTCAGATTCTTACAAGAGGCAGAGCGGCTGGGGGTGTACGGAAGTGATCGTTGAGAAAAAGCCGGAGCGCAGTTATTCTACGACAGTAATGTACCTTCTGGCATATTTGGATCGTTATGGCTATCCGGTATTGATTCTGATAGCCGGAGCGCTGGCAGATTTCTACCGGGGGAGAATTACAATGTTGTTTGTACTGGCAGTGGGAATATTATTGGATGGCATCTATAATCTGGTGGGGTATCTGTGTCGTTGGAGACATATTTATCTCTGCTATCAGAGCATGTGCCATACGAAGATGACACCTTCGCGGATTGAGTGGGATCGGCTGGCAAAAAAAGATGCTTACGGTGTGCCGGCTGCGCTGATTATTGGCGGAATCGTGGGGATATTGGTGAGTATTTTTCTCAAGTAGTGGGAATAAATACTGAATATGTGAAAAAAGTTGTGGAAAAGTCTGACAAGTGTGCTATAATAAATGTAAGTGCTTACATGGACTTGTATCATAAATAGAAATCAATGACATATGTTCCGGAAGGCATGGTATATTTTAGAATAGCAGATCGTCAGATTGGAAAGGGAGGTTATTTATGGGATTTTTAACAGGAAAGACAGCAATCATCACAGGCGGAGGAAGAGCGGTATTGAGTAACGGAGAGTGCGGATCCATCGGTTATGGAATCGCCACCGCTTATGCAAAAGAGGGTGCCAATCTGGTGCTGACCGGACGTAATGTACAGAAGCTGACGGATGCGAAGGAAGAGCTTGAGAAAAAGTACGGTATCAAGGTACTTCCCGTACAGGCAGATGTCAGTGCCGGCTCAGACAATGAAGCGATCGTACAGAATGTGGTGAAGCAGGCAATTGATACTTTCGGAAGGATCGATGTACTGATCAACAATGCGCAGGCTTCCGCTTCCGGTGTAACCATCGCAGATCATACCACCGAGCAGTTTGACCTGTCGGTATATTCCGGTCTGTATGCAGCATTCTACTATATGAAGGCCTGCTATCCTTATCTGAAGGAGACCAAGGGGTCCGTTATTAACTTCGCCTCCGGTGCAGGTCTCTTCGGTAATTTCGGACAGTGCGCTTATGCGGCAGCCAAGGAAGGTATCCGCGGACTGACCAGAGTCGCAGCTACCGAGTGGGGTCCCGATGGCATCAATGTCAATGTGGTATGTCCTCTGGCATGGACCGCGCAGCTGGAGAAATTCGAGCAGGCATATCCCGATGCTTTCAAGGCAAATGTCAAGATGCCTCCCATGGGACATTACGGTGATGTGGAAAAGGAGATCGGCCGCGTCTGCGTACAGCTGGCTTCTCCTGACTTCAAGTATATGAGCGGTGAGACCCTGACACTGGAAGGTGCTATGGGACAGAGACCGTAAGTGGTTGGAAAATTTTATATAATAAACCTACCTGTACTGGTCAAGTGACAAGGTAGGTTTATTTTTTCGCAAAAAATCGGGACATTTCCATGTGCTCTTCCGTCTAATAGTCATAAGACGTATACTTATGAGGAAGAAAGGACGAGGCATATGGGAGAGGTAGAACAACTGGTGCGCAGGTCGAAGAAGCGGAATCCGGATGCTTTCACGGAGCTGATGCAGCTTCATGAACGGGATATGTACCGTACGGCCAGTGCAATCCTGTCGCAGGATGCGGATATTGCGGACGCCATGCAGGAGACGATTCTCACCTGTTGGGAGAAAATAGACACGTTGCAGAAAAATCGGTATTTCAAGACCTGGATGATCCGTATTCTGATCAATAAATGCAAGGATATCCTGCGCCTGGGGAGGCGGATGGTCTGCGTGGAGGAATTGCCGGAGCAGGAAACGGGGAGTACAGTAGAGGCGGAGGCCAATCTGGAATGGAAGGAAGCCCTGCGGGGACTGGATGAAAAATATCGTCTGATCGTGGTGCTGTTCTATGCGGACGGACTGCGGACAGCAGAGATTGGAAAGCTGTTGCAGCTGCCGGACAGTACGGTACGCACAAGGCTTGCCAGAGGACGGGAGCAGTTGGCAAAGTATTATGCGGAGACAGAGGAAGGAGGCGGAAGAAAATGAGACGAATACAGGAAATAGAAATAGAACTTCCACAGATCGTGTTGGAGCGGGCAGATGCAGCCTATGCACAGATCAGACAACATGCAGCGCAGGAGAGTCCTGCGGGCAGGAGAGTCAGAAGCTTTCCCCGGGCAGCAGGCATCCTGTTGGCGGTAGTAATACTTTCCGCCACAGCTGTCTCGGCCGCTGCCGTCGGAATCGTTGGTTACCGTAGGTACATGGCGGAACGCATGACAGACATTGGTACCGAGGAGTTGGGGCATTTGGAGATGGTAGCGGAGCAGGGCAATGTCACAGCAGAATTCAGTAGAGAGTTGACAGCGAGAGAACGGACCATTTATGAGCAGCTGACAAGAGAATACGAAGCGGACGGCAAATATCCGGCGGGACAGATCCGGGAACTAGCCGAAGACGAGAACTATTCCGGCACTGGTGTGGCAGTCCGAAGTACTCCCGGAGAAGAATACGGTTGTCTGATCTATCTGCCGGATACTGTGCTCACAGAGGAAGAGTGGCTGGAGATTATAGAGTATCTGCATAAACTGGACTACAGCCTTCGGGAAAAACTATGGCAGCAGAAGTATTCCGAGGTTTCCTATTTTGACAGATATGAACAGATGACGGATGCGGAGATTGATGAATTATATGCCTTACTGGCTTCTGCACCAGTAGATGTATGGGGAACAGACAGTCGTAACCTGACAGCAGAGGAACAGAGCCGCTATGAGCAATGGACGGAAAAGTATGAAGTGGAAAATGCCTATACAGAGTCAACAATTAAGGTCATAACTGATCCGGAAGATATGATGGACAGGAGCTTGCCTATTGCATCAGTGATGCGAGGTTCTATGAGCCGGAGCGTGAGCTGACGGATGAGGAAATGCTGCAGATGATCGATCTGGAGCACAAAAACCAATATATCTTTGAAAGGATCGGCCGGGAGATCGAGTGCGGAAAACGGGCAGGATGGCCACAGACATATCATTTGCAATAGAAAAGATACTTGACAATAGAGACCACATGTTGTAGTCTGTAGTTAGACCACAACATGTGGTCTCTCTACTTTTGCAAAAGTAAAATAAGAAGATCAAAAGAAATCTATGTAATCAGGAAAACAGTAATAGGAGGAAACAACATGGCAGAGATTCAGTTAGGTGTGGTCGAGGCGCGGTATGCGGATATAATCTGGGAGCATGAACCGGTGTCTTCTTCGGAGCTGGTGAAGCTGACGGAGGAAGCATTTCACTGGAAGCGCACCACGGCGCATAATGTGCTGCGCAGACTGTGCGATAAGGGGCTGTTTCGCAATGACAACGGAACGGTGACTTCCCTGATCTCCAGGGATGAGTTCTATGCGATGCAGAGCAGACAGTTTGTGGAAGACACCTTTGAGGGGTCATTGCCTGCGTTCCTTGCCGCATTTACGAAAGATCGTGCGCTGACCGCAGAAGAAGCTGCGAAGATCCGTAAGATGATCGATGAGGCAGAAGGGGGAAAAGGATGAGCCGCATATTTTCAGGTGTATTACAGATGAGTATTGCAGCGGCATGGATGATCTTAGTCGTAATGGTGCTCAGACTTTTGCTGAAACGGGCGCCGAAATGGGTAAATCTTGTGCTGTGGGGACTTGTGGGACTGCGGCTGGTGTGCCCTTTTGTGCCGGAGAGCCGGTTCAGTCTGATGCCGAAGCTGCCGATATTGTCGGGCTATTTGTACGGAAATATGATAGGCAATCCGGCAGGAAATGCGTTCCGGGCTGATACGCTGCAAACCGGAACTAATTTTTCCAACAATATTTCCCAGGTAGCTTTAGACGGTAGCATGGGCGCAGCCAGATCCGGCATGGGCGGAGTGTTCGGAATTACCGGAAGCGGCATCAGAGCATTTGGGACAGGAGTGTGGAGGATACCGGAACGGCTATTATCTACATTTTCGATTCTCTGGCTGACAGGTGTGATCCTTTTTACAGGTTATGCGGTATACAGTTACGTCAGGGTGCGGAGGCAGATAGCGGAAGCTATGTGGCTGAGGGAGAACCTGTGGATCTGTGATGAGGTAAAATCCCCCTTTATCCTGGGATTGCATAAGCCGAAGATCTATCTGTCCTCGAGTATGGACGAAGCGCAGTACCCTTACGTCATCGCTCATGAGCAGGCGCATCTGAAACGGGGCGACCAGTGGTGGAAGCCGCTTGGATTTCTGATCTTAGCGATTCATTGGTTCAATCCTTTTGTCTGGGCAGCGTATATCCTGTTCTGCAACGATCTGGAACTGGCATGCGATGAGAGTGCGGTGAAGAAGCTGAATGCTCAGGAGCGAAAAGACTATTCCTATGCACTGCTTTCCTGCAGTATGCAAAGGCGGCTGGTGACGGTATGCCCGTTGGCCTTTGGGGAAGTAGGGGTGAAAAAGAGAGTGAAAGAGATATTGAATTATAAGAAGCCGACCTTTTGGGTGGTGCTTGCCGCTGTGGCGGTCTGTGTGATCGTAGCGGTATGTTTTCTGACGAATCCAAAGCAGGGGACGACAACCACAATCCTGCTGACGAATGAGGCCGGAAAGAGCGAAAACGGTGTGGATGCCGGGAATGTCGCAAGCGCAGACGAAGTCAATGCGCAACAGGAGACGGACGCCGCATTGCAGGAGGCGCTGGATAAACAGAGAGAACAGGCAGAGGCGGTGAAGGAAGCAAGCGCTGCAGAGCAGGAGAAACAGGCATCGGAGAATCCTGCCGGCTGGATCCCAATGCAGAATGGTAATACTACTACATGGATGAATATGCAGGACGGTGCAACCGCCGGTTTTGTAACAGGAAAGGAAGATGCAGCGTATGCGCAGGTAAAAGTCGGTGATACGACTCTGTTGTTATTATCGGACGGAATTTATCAGGACGGAGAGCATACCTATGCCATGTACTGTGATGTCTACGGTATCGGAGAGGATGCAGCACCGGTGCAGATCGGCAAGCTCCTAAGTGAGGGAACCGCATATCCGATCTGCGTCGGAATGTCTGGGTTCTACGTGACCTCCGGGCACAGCATCGAAGTGTACAATCTTGATACTGCGACCGGACAGCTGGTACTGACTACTTCCAATACAGAAAGCTTTGACGAGAACGGCAATGCAACCTATTATCGTCTGGACAGCCGGGGACAGCGTGTGGAGAGTACCGAGGAGGAGTATCTGCAGGCATGGGAGGAATACAGAAAAGATGCGCAGCCGGTAGAATTCACGACACCATAACAAAAAACTTATACACTTCTGAAAAACAAAATAAAATCATATACACTAAAAAGAATCCGAATGATCCTTCATCCGGATTCTTTTTATGGTTCTGTAAAAAAGTACCCAAAAATCATAATAAAAATCATCAAAATCAATGAATAAATATATTTTTTATGACAAAAACAGATACACAACTTCTTTTGACGAAATATTCGGAAAATGATAGATTGCATATTGTATAGAGTGTATAATTTTCTTTGGATATACACATAGATGCAAACGTTGAAAAGGAGATGCACCCTATGAAATCAAACAAAGAAAAGGTATATGACTTTATCAGACTTCATGCAGATGAAAAGGCAGACAGAGGAATATCCACCGCATACATAGCGGATGCCATGGAACTACAGCGAACGAATGTAAGCAGCATACTGAATCTTCTGGTACAGGAAGGCAGGATACAAAAATGTAACGGCAGACCGGTTCTCTATAAGGTTGGAAGAGAAGAAAGCACATTGGAAGAATGCTTTTCTGATTTGATCGGAGCGGACGGAAGTCTGAGGCAGACCATTCAGCTGGCAAAGGCAGCAGTACTCTATCCACAGCGAAGTCTCAATACGTTATTGGTGGGAGCCCGTGGAACCGGTAAGAGCCGCTTGGCACAAAGAATGTACCGTTTTGCGGTGGAACAGAAGATTCTGCCGGAAAATGCTCCGTTTCTTCACATCGATTGCCACGATTATGCAGCAGGCGGAGAAGTCAGTGCTGAGTCGGATGACAGCTGGAAACAGTCGGAGCAGGGCTTTGTATTTTTCGATAATATTCAGTTTTTAAGCCCGAGAGCCAGAAAAAGGGTGCTGGAGTATCTGCAGTCACCATCCAGAAAATATGCGGTGGCGGTAAGCTGTACAGACAAAGAACAGCTGTCGGATGAGTTCCTGGCAGAATTTTCAGTACAGTTACAGTTACCGACATTGTCGGAGCGGCCGCTGAGGGAACGGATGGAAATGATAAAACACCTTTTTTCCAAAGAGGCTGTGCGGATACAGAGACCGCTGATCGTCAGAGGAGATTTGATGACATGCCTGCTTTTCTATGAGTGTGAAGCAAATTATTATCAGCTCAAAGGAGATATCAAGATCGGCTGCGCCAATGCCTATGTGAGAGAATATGGGAAAACAGGAGATATTTCATTATTTATCAGCGATTTTTCCAATAATGTGCGCAAAGGCATGTTAAAGTACCGGAGAGAAGCAGAGGAGTTGATCGATTTTGAACAGAGATTCACGTTCAGCGGAAAAGAAATCCGGGTCAGCAGGCCGGAAGACGGAACACTATATGACAGAATCAGCCGGAAGGCAGCAGCATTAAAGGAGACAGGAATAGAGGAGGAAGAGATCAACCTTTTGCTGAGCATGGAGGTAGAAAGGACTTTTGATAAATATCGGAAAGCCCTGATACAGGATGTGACGGATAAAAAACAGTTGGAAATCCTGGTGGAAGAAAAGCTGATCAATATTGTGGAAGCATTTTTGCAAAAGGCAAAGGAACAGCTGAAACGTAATTTCTCTCCGTCTGTACTATATGGGCTGTGCCTTCATCTCAATGCAGTGATTACGGGAAAAAGAGAAAAAAGTGCTCCGGACAAAGAAAGTATTGCAGAAATACTGGTATATCACAGAGCAGAATATCTGCTAAGCGAAGAACTTGCAGAACAGATCAAAGCAGAATACGCAGTGGAATTGTCCATGGAAGAAATCTTACTTCTCACAATGTTTTTGTGCTATCAAAATGAGGAAAAGACGGAAAATGCAAGACCGGTATTGATATTTGCATTCTACGGTGTGGGAATAGCTTCCTCCATAGCACAGACGGTCAGTAACATGACAAAGCTGGATAATATTTTTTCTTATGAAATTACCAGTGAGAGAGCCTCCGCAGAGGTATATGGGACACTGAGAAATTTCCTGAAAAAAGTGCAGCAGGGCAAGGGAATTCTGGTCATCTATGATAGTAGTTTTTTGGGAGAAATGCTTCTGGAGATAGAAAATGAACTGGAAATTCCAATCCGGCAGGTCAGAGTTCCGGTAACTACACTTGGAATTGAGCTTGCAAGGCGGACCCTTACAGAAAATGATCCCGACAAGATATTGCAAAGCACAGTGGAGAGTATAGATGGTCTGGACTGTTACAGAAAATACATTGTAACGCTCTGTACCACCGGGAAAGGCGGGGCAGAGGAACTGAAACGTTACATCGAAAAATATGGACAGTTGGAAGATACAGAGGTGATCCCGATGTCGGTTACAGACAAAGAACTGTTGCGTGATAACCTGAAACACCTGATGACCACGGGAGTGGTTCAGTGCATTGTGGGAACCTATGATCCGGGAATGTTTGCAATTCCCTTCCTGCCGATCAGTGAAGTATTCGGAGCCAGAAAAGAGAGTCTTCCAAGATTGCTCCGACTGGAAAAAGAGGCAAAAGCAAAGATAGATTATGATGCAATGTTTGCATATCTGGGAGAACAGCTGACACACACCGATATTGAAAAGCTGAGAAAAATACTGCCGGATATTATGAAAGAAATCAATGCGGCGCTTAGGGAGTTATCTTTGGATGCGGAAGCCGGCTTGTTGATTCATATTTCCTGTTGTATTGACAGGCTGCTTGCAAAACAGGAAGTTGCCACAAATCCCAGAAAAGCAGCAATATTGCTTCAATATGACAAGGAATTTAAAAAACTGCTTAAAATAGTAAAACCGTTGGAAAAGACATTTCATGTCATTATCAATGATGATGAGATAGCAAATATTCTGACGATCATATATCAGCTCTAAGAATAGGAGGTTACAAAATGGAAGAAAATATGCAGGAAAAGCTGGAAGAAATCGCGATGATGATCATAGCCAATTCCGGACAGGCAAGATCAGATGCCTTCGCTGCACTGCAGGAGGCGAAAAAAGGAAATTTCGAAGACGCAGAGAAACTTCTGAAGGAGGCAGAAGAGAGTCTTCAAACAGCACATGAATCTCACAGAGAACTGTTGAAAATGGATGCGTCCGGAGAAGTGACGCAGGTAAGTATTTTATTGTGTCATGCGCAGGATCATCTGATGGGAAGTGCACTGGCACTGGATTTGATCCGGGAAATGATCGTTTTATATCAAAAGTAGGGAAAAGCAAGGAGGAATCGTATGGAACGAAAAGTATTATTGATCTGCGCAGGTGGGATGTCTACCGGAATTCTGATGCGTAAGATGGAAAAATATGCAGAGGAACAGGGAATTTCTCTGAAGATCGAAGCAGTGGGAATGTCAGCATATGAAGATGTGTACAAAAATTATGATGTCATTCTGTTGGGACCGCAGGTATCTTATAAAAAGGGTGAGATCGAGCAAAATACGCAAAAACCTATTGCAGTGATTCCGGCATATGATTATGCAATCGGTAATGTGGCCAATATTATGAAGCAGGTGGAAGACTTGTATCAATAAGTCTGCAAAACGTAAAAAGAAGGTATTTCAACAGGGAAGGAGTAAAGGTATGGCAAATTTTTATGAAAGCAAGCCCATGCAATGGGTGAAAAAAGCAGGGGAAAAAGTAGTGGGGAATAAGGGAATACAGGCGATTTCCTCCGGCATGATGATGGTAATGGGTGTAATATTGTTGGGAGCGGTATTCCAATTACTGGCAGTCATATTACAGACGATCGGTATTATCGATCAGAGTTCCGGAATCTATAGTGCACTTATGGTACCGTATAAGGTGTCTATGGGATTTATTTCGCTGTATGTAGCTTTTACCATTTCTTATTCTTATGCAAAGTCTTTAAAAATGCAGGCACTGATGGCAGGACTGAATTCGATTCTGATCTTTTTGATTGCAGCCGCGCCGATCAAAACAGTAGAACTGGCCGGGGAAGCGGCTGGAACTTTTACCGGAATGGATACGGTAGCCCTTGATGCGAAGGGTATGTTTGTAGCCATTATTGTAGCGCTGACCAGCGTACAATTGACACATTTTTTTGAAAAGCATCATTTGGTTATCAAGATGCCGGATGCGGTTCCGGAATTTCTGCAGGATACCTTCCGTTCTCTGATCCCTCTGGTAGTAAATGCGATTATCTGGACGGTATTGGGGTATGGCTGTGTGGCATTGACACAGACAGCGCTTCCGGTACTTATTACCGGTCTGCTGGGAATGCCGCTGGCAGCACTGACAAGTGTTCCCGGAATTATTTTTATCGTAATCATTGCCAGTCTGTTATGGACGATGGGTGTCCATGGAACAGTGGCGGTATATGCGGCAATCGCAGCACCGTTAATGCAGTATTATGCAACCAACTATGCCAATCATGAGGCAGGTCAGGCTCTTGTATTTATGCCGATCGCGTTATTCGGTATTATCAATTGCTGTGGCGGAACCGGCAATACACTGGCGCTCTGCGTGATGGGACTGTTCTCGAAATCCGAACAGCTGAAAGCAGTCAGCAAGGCAGCGATCGTGCCCGGTCTGTTTAATATTAACGAGCCTGTGATCTTCGGTTATCCTATTATGTATAATCCGATCATGTGCATTCCCTTTATCCTGAACCCTGTAATTACCATGATCATCTGTTATTTTGGATATATGATAGGATTTTTCAAACCGGCTTACATATCCATTACGGCGACCCTTCCGGTTGGATTTGCACAGTATCTGACGACTTTGTCCTGGACTAATATCTTTATTCCGGTGATTGCTTTTGCAGTGGCGTTTGCATGTTATTGGCCGTTCTTCAAAGTATATGAAAAGGAACTGGTAGCAAAAGAAGCACAGGCAAAGGAAGAAAAATAATGGAAGAAAAGCAGAAAACATTTCCACCCGGATTTCTATGGGGCGGTGCCGTGGCAGCCAATCAGGTAGAAGGCGCCTGGCAGGCGGATGGAAAAGGAGATTCTGTAGCGGATCATATTACTGCGGGGACAAAAACGTCCCCACGGCGATTCACGGAACAGATTCGTCCTGAGGAGAATTATCCAAGTCACGAAGCCATAGATTTCTATCACAGATATGAGGAGGACATTGCTCTATTTGCGGAAATGGGGTTCAAAGTATTCCGGATTTCGATTGCTTGGACCCGTATTTTTCCCAAAGGAGATGAGATATCGCCCAATCGTGCCGGAATTGCGTATTACAGGAAAGTATTTGAAACCTGTAAAAAATACGGAATAGAACCGTTGGTTACCTTGTCTCATTATGAAATGCCTTATTATCTGTGTGAACATTACGGCGGCTGGACCAACCGGCAGACGATTGCATTTTTCCTGCGGTATTGTGAGACGGTATTCAGAGAATATCAGGATCTGGTTCATTACTGGCTGACATTTAATGAAATGAATACCCTGGTCAGCCGTTTCGGAACGCTCCTTGCGGGAGGCATTTTACCCGAGGACGGAGAAGACCTATTCGGGACAAAACGACTGGGATCCCCCGAGACCGTGGCAGAAAAGAGTCGCAGATTCACTGCATTGCATCATCAGTTTCTGGCCGGTGCACAGGCAGTAAAAATAGCACACGAGATCAATCCCGAAAATAAAGTGGGATGTATGCTGTCTGCAGCCGGTGTGTATCCATATACCTGTAGTCCGGAAGATGTATTGGAAGCACAGGCCCAGATGGAACGCAGCAACTGGTTGTGCGGAGATGTGTGCGTAAGAGGAGCATATCCTTATTTTGCGGAACGCTTTTTTAGGGAAAATGGGGTACAGATCCGAAAAGAGACCGGGGATGATGAAATATTGAAGAATGGAAAAGTGGATTTCTTAAGCTTCAGCTATTACAGTTCCCGTTGTGCCACGGCAGACCCGAAAGTGATACAGACAGCAGGGAATATGATGCTTGGTGTGCCCAATCCCTATCTGGAAGCAAGTGAATGGGGATGGATCATTGATCCCAAGGGATTACGTTACCTCCTGAATGAACTGTACGGCAGATATCAGATTCCGCTCATGGTCGTAGAAAACGGACTTGGAGCAGTGGATCGTGTGACAGAAGACGGACAGATCCATGACGATTACCGGATTGCTTATTTAAGCGAACATATCAGACAGATGTGGGAAGCAGTAAATGATGGCGTGGAGTTACTGGGATACACTCCGTGGGGATGTATCGATCTGATCAGTGCAAGCACCGGCGAAATGAAAAAACGTTACGGTTTTATCTATGTGGACAAAGACGATGAAGGGAAAGGAACCTTGGAACGAAAGAAAAAAGATTCTTTTGCCTGGTATCGGGAGTGTATCAGGACGAACGGAGCCAGCGTACTTTCCACGAATAAAAAAGAGGATAAATTATGACAAAAAAACAGGTTGAGATTGTGAATAAGACAGGATTGCATGCCAGACCGGCTTCTGATTTTGTACTGGAAGCCAAAAAATATGAAAGCAAAATTACGATTTGCAGAGAAAACGGCGTACCGGTGAATGCAAAATCCGTTGTACGGATTCTGGCGGAAGGAATCGGACAGGGAGCCAAAATAGAGATTGCTGCGGAAGGCGCAGATGAAGAGCAGGCGGCAGCGTCTCTTGCCGCCTTGGTGGAAAGCGGATTTGGAGAATAAAGGCGGTAAATGTGTATGGAAGAAAGATTACAGGGAAATCCGGTATCTGAGGGAATTGCTTATGCGAAATCTTATATCTACATTCCCGGTACACTGACAAAGGCTCCGGATTTTTTTCCCAAGGGTCAGGAAGAGGAAAAATATCGGGAATTCAGGGAATCCTGTGAAAAGGCAGACAGTGAACTGGTGACATTGTACAACGGTATGTGTAAAGAGGATCCGGATAAGGCAAAAATCTTCAGTGCACATCGGGAATTACTTCAGGATGAAGAAATCCTTGATGAGATCCGGGAGACAATCTGTGAGGAAAACATGAATCCGGACAGCGCGGTCAGTAAGGTGTATACAGAATTTGCAGAATTGTTGGCCGGTGTGGAGGATCCGTTGATTGCCGAGCGCGCGGCGGATCTTAGAGATGTCAGAGACCGGCTGCTCCGGATTCTGTCGGGGCAGGAAACGTCTAAGCTGTCTTCGTTTTCGGAAGATGTAATTCTGGTAGCCCATGACCTATTACCCAGTGATACGGCCACCATGGACAGAAAACATATCAAAGGAATCCTGACGGAGGTTGGCGGAGTGAATTCACATTCCGCAATCCTGGCAAGAAGTTACGGAATTCCTGCAATTCTGGGAGTTCCGAATGTTACGGAAAAAATTCCTACAGATACTATGCTTGCCATGGATGGTTTGACCGGAGAAATATTTGTCACACCGGGAGAAGAATGTATTTGCGATATCAGGGAAAAACAGACATCTTTTTTCCGCAAAAAAGAAGCAGAAAAAAATTTTTTAAACAAACCTGCAATTATGAAGGACGGAACAGAAATAAAGATAGGAATCAATATCGGCTCGCAGGAATTTGATGTTCCGACAGACCGGTACGATTTCATCGGCTTGTTCCGTACAGAATTTCTTTATATGGAAGGGAAGGAACTTCCGGGGGAAGAAACACAATTTGAAGCCTATAGGCAGGTTGTGCAAAAGGCAAAAGGACATCCGATTACTTTGCGGACACTGGATATCGGCGGAGATAAGACATTGCCCTACATGGAATTGCCAAAAGAGGACAATCCTTTTTTGGGGAAAAGAGCAATCAGGCTTTGTTTTGCGGAAAAAGAGTTATTTTTAACGCAACTGCGTGCGGCACTGCGTGCTTCTGCTTACGGACCTCTGCAAATCATGTTTCCGATGGTCGGGAGTCTGGAAGATATTCGCAAGGCAAAAGAGTACCTGAATCTGGCAAAAGAGCAGCTGAAAGAGAGAAAGCAGCAGTTTGATGAACAGATCCGAATCGGTATTATGATAGAGATTCCCGCGATTGCCTTGATTGCAGATCTGGCGGCGGAAGAGGTGGATTTTGCAAGCATAGGATCCAATGACCTGACGCAGTATTTGTCGGCTGCGGATCGGATGAATCCGGAGGTGGCCGCTTATTACAAAAGCGATTCTACGGCAATGCTTCGGCTACTTGGGTTTGTATTCCGGGAGTTTTCCAAACGGGAAAAGGAGATATCTGTCTGCGGAGAAATGGCAGGAAATCCGGAGACCGCCCGATTGCTGGTGGGACTGGGAGCGAGAAAGCTGTCTATGAGCAGTGGAAATATCGCCGGTGTAAAGGCAAAACTGGCTGAATGTACATTACAGGAGCTGACAGCTTTGGCAGAGAAAAAACTATGATCCCTCTTGACAAAAAAATGAAATGTGTTTATATTCATAACAGTGTTATATAACACTGTTATGAATATTTTTTTGGAGGAAAAAGTGACAAAACCAATCGAAGGAGTTTCAGAGAGAATTCTCGTCTGTGCCAGAGAAGAATTCCTGGAGAAGGGCTATTCCGAAGCGTCGCTTCGTACGATCGCAGCCAAGGCAGACACTACTACCGGATCCATCTATTCCCGGTTCGGGGACAAGGAAGGATTGTTTTGTGCGATTGTGGAACCGGCGGCGGAAGGGCTGACGCAGATATTCCTTAAGACCCAGGAGGCGTTTCATGCCAGAGAGGCAGAGGAACAGCCGAAGGTAATGGAGGATTATGTGGTAGGCGGTATGGATGAAATGCTTGACTATGTCTATGATCGGTTCGATGATTTCCGGTTACTGCTGGATGCCTCTTACGGTACCAAGTATCAGGATTTCGTGGAACATCTGGTGGACATTGAGACGGAGTATACCTACAAGTATATGGAAGCCACACAATTCCTACAGGAAGGCAGCATGATCACCGAGGAGTTCCTACATATCATGTCGAGAGCCATGTTTGACAGTATGTTCGAAGTCGTCAGACACCGCATGGACAGGGATACTGCCAGAAAATATCTGCATATGCTGGAGAAGTATCACTACGGCGGATGGGGAGCCATCATCAAGCTGGGGTGAAGCATAAGATAAGACTGCTATGGAAGATTACGGTAGCAGTCTATCTTAAAAACCGACGGTTAGTTGAAACTAATTACCAATAAGCGGTGTTAGATAGGAAAGACAATAGAGCCTCAAATGTCCGGAAAAGAGAAATGATGAAAAGCAGGGCAAAATGAAAAGAAATTCTAGAAATTAAAGAGTTACATTAAATCCAAAAAATTAATTTAAATCAAAGGGAAAGAGGGAAAGATCACATGAAAAAAGGAAGCTCTATGCAGAAGCTGTTCGCTCATGCGGGCAACTACAAGTACCTGACCATTGCGTCATGGATTCTGTCCGCGGTCAGTGCACTGATTGCATTACTGCCGTTTTATGATATCTGGCGGATCATGCAGGAGGTTGTACTGGCAGCGCCGGATTACAGCAAGGCGCAGAATCTGTCGGGGCTTGGATGGAGTGCCGTGGGATTTGCACTGCTTTCCATGATCATTTATATCTGCGCACTGTTGTGCTCCCACATTGCAGCCTTTCACGTGCAGGCGAATATGCGAAGCACACTGATGCGTCATATTCTGACGCTGCCCATGGGATTCATGGACAGTGAGGGCAGCGGTAAGATCCGTAAGATCGTCAACGAATCCACCGCAGCCACCGAGACTTATCTGGCACACCAGATGCCGGATAAGGCAGGGGCAATGGCAACGCCTGTGGGATTGTTGGTATTGCTGGTGGCATTTGACTGGAAACTGGGGCTGTTAAGTCTCGTGCCCGTCGTCCTTGCGTTCCTCATTATGGGTGCCATGACCGGACAGCGCATGAAAGATAAAATGACAGAATACCAGAATGCGTTAGAGGAGATGTCCAGTGAAGCAGTGGAATATGTCCGCGGTATTCCGGTAGTGAAGACCTTCGGACAGTCGGTATTTTCTTTCAAGCGTTTCCAGACCTCTATTAAAAAATATGAAAAATGGACCATCGCTTATACCAAAGAACTGATGTGGCCCATGGTAGGCTTTACCACACTGATCAATGCGATCTTCGCCGTTCTGATCGGTGCCGCATATTGGTTCGGTGGAGCAGGCGGGGATCCTGAGGTGCTGATCAACCTTCTGTTCTACATCATTATCACTCCGGTACTGACCGTTACATTAGGCAAGATCATGTACGGCGGAGAGAATCAGATGATCGTGGAGGATGCTCTGAAAAGAACTGATGGTATCTTAAGCCGTAATCCTCTGCCGGAAGCAGAAAAAGAGCAGAACATCAAGGATCATTCCATTGCGTTACAAAATGTATCCTTCCGCTATGAAAATGCGGGAAGAGATGCTCTGCATCAGATCAATCTCGATATCAAAGAAGGAGAGCATGTGGCATTTGTCGGTCCCTCCGGCGGCGGTAAGACCACGCTGGCAAGTCTCATTGCCCGTTTCTATGATACCACAGAAGGTAAGGTATGCATCGGCGGCGTGGATGTGAAGGATATTCCTTCCGCACAGTTGATGAATATGGTGTCCTTCGTATTTCAGGACAGCAAATTGCTTAAGATGTCCATTTACGATAATGTCCGCATGGGCAAAAAGGATGCCACCAGAGAAGAAGTCATGGAAGCTCTGAAAAATGCCCAGTGTGAGGACATTATTGCAAAGCTGCCGGACGGTGTGGATACCGTCATCGGAAGCCAGGGTACTTATGTATCCGGAGGTGAGGCACAGCGCCTGTCCGTTGCGAGAGCGATGTTAAAAAATGCACCGATCCTGATCCTGGATGAAGCTACCGCTTTTGCTGATCCGGATAATGAGGCGAAGGTACGGCAGGCATTTACGAAGCTTTCCGCAGGCAAGACCGTGATCATGATCGCACACAGATTGTCCTCGGTTGTGGATGCCGACCGCATCTGTGTGTTGAAGGATGGCGGAATTGTGGAACAGGGAAACCATGAAATATTGCTGGGACAAAACGGACTGTATGCCCATATGTGGGAAGAGTACAATAAATCCGTCAGCTGGAAAGTAGGAAAGGGGGAGAAATAGAATGAGTAGCTTACAGGCAAAATTGCAGCATAAATACGCGCTTTCCGAAAAAGGTGCGAAGGATATGATAAAGGCATTTGTATCCGTAACATGTTCCGATCTGGTGTTGATGTTCCCGGTATGGATGCTGTATTTTCTGGTAAGAGATTATTTACAGGGCACCATGGCAGGCAGAGGTGTTTTCTACATTGTGGGCTGCGTACTCTGTCTTCTTCTGATCGCGCTGACAACGTTGGTGCAGTATCGTGCCACGTTCCTGGCAACTTATGTGGAGAGCGGTGTGCGCAGAATTGCTCTGGCAGAGCAGCTGCGTAAGATCCCGTTATCCTTCTTCGGAAAAAAAGATCTGTCCGATCTGACAAGTACCATTATGGCGGACTGTGCCACCATGGAGACTGCATCCTCCCATTTCATTCCGGAACTGGTTGGTTCCTGTATCTCCACCACACTGATCGCTGTGGGTACCTTTTTCATGAACTGGAGAATGGCAATCGCAGCACTGTGGGTACTGCCTGTGTCTTTCCTCATTGTGGGATGTTCCGGCAGGGTACAGAAGAGCTTAAGTAAGAAGCAGATGAAATTAAAAATGGACTGTGCTGATGGCATTCAGGAATGCCTGGAGACCGTACGTGACCTTCGGGCCAACAATGCCCAGGCTGAGTACATGGAAGGCTTAGAGGGCAAGATCCGTGCCGTGGAAAAACATGCACTGGTGACGGAGCTTGGTACGGCAGTCTTTGTAGGCGGTGCCCAGATGATCTTAAAGCTTGGCATCGCTACCGTGGCATTGACCGGCGGTGTGTTGTTAGTAAAGGGAGAGATCGACATCCTGACCTTCTTCGTATTCCTCCTGTTGGTATCCAGAATGTATGATCCCCTGCAGGTGGCACTGCAGAATCTGGCAGCTATTATCAGTACCAGTGTGCAGTGTGACCGTCTCGACGAGATCCTGTCCCATGAGATCCAGACCGGTGCCAGCACCATGGATCCTAAGGGGTATGACATCGAATTTTCCCATGTGGGATTCTCCTATGACAGTCAGGATACCGTACTTCGCGATGTCACTTTCACGGCAAAACAAGGCGAAGTGACCGCATTGATCGGACCTTCCGGCGGCGGTAAGACCACCGTGTCCAGACTGGCTTCCCGGTTCTGGGATATCCATAAAGGTAAGATCACCGTGGGTGGCATGGACATCTCCACCATCGATCCGGAGACACTGATGTCTCTGTACGCTATCGTATTCCAGGATGTGACCCTGTTCAATAATACGGTGATGGAAAATATCCGTATCGGCAGGCAGAATGCTACGGATGAAGAAGTGCTGGCTGCGGCAAAACTGGCGCATTGCGATGAGTTCGCGGAGAAACTTCCGAACGGCTGGCAGACCATGATCGGTGAGAACGGTTCGGAACTGTCCGGCGGTGAGAGACAGCGGATCTCCATTGCCAGAGCCTTTTTAAAGGATGCTCCCATCATCCTCATGGATGAGGCAACCGCTTCTCTGGATGTAGATAACGAGACACTGATTCAGGAATCCCTTTCCAGGCTGATCCGCAATAAGACCGTTATGATCATTGCGCACCGCATGCGTACCGTGGCGGACGCAGACAAGATTGTTGTATTGAAGGATGGCGTGGTGGCAGAGCAGGGAACGCCTGCCGAACTGGAAGCAAAAGACGGCATTTACCGGCATATGAAAGCCACTCAGATGGAGGCTGCCGGCTGGACATTATAATCAAACAGCCTTTTTAAAAGGAGCGGTCCGCTTGTTTACAGGCGGATCGCTTTTAGCATATTGCGTAATTCCTGCGAACGACATATAATACAATCCAACGGCAGAAAATTATCCAATGGAGAGGAACACAGAGGAATACCATGCAGATAACAGCAATGAAAAAAGACGATTTTTACAGACAGATGTTCAAACTGACCATCCCGATCATTATACAGAATCTGCTCAGTGCAGCAGTGAATTCCGCGGATGTTATTATGCTAAACTATGTGGGACAGTCCGCAATATCCGCAGTATCCCTGGCGTCAAATTTTTCGAATGTCCTGTTTATGGTATATTACGGACTGGGGACGGGAGCCACTCTCTTGTGCGCCCAATATTATGGAAAGGGGAACCTGGAAGCAATTCATACTGTAGAAGGAATCACACTTCGTTTCTCTATGGCAATTTCAGGTATAGTTGCGCTGATTGCATTTTTCCTCCCTCAGAAGATGATGCTTCTCTTTACTCCTGATCAGGAGCTGATCACTATCGGCGCCTCTTATCTGCGGATCATGGGCATCACATACCTGTGCTGGGGCATCACGGAAGTATATCTAGCCATTTTGCGAAGCGTAGGTCGTGTGACGGTCAGTATGGCGTTGAATATGCTGGCTTTCGTATTGAATGTCATTCTGAATGCCACATTTATCTTCGGACTGTTCGGCATGCCAAAGCTGGGAGCTACCGGTGTCGCCATTGCCACAGCCCTGTCCCGACTGGTGGAACTGGTGGCATGCGTCATTGTATCTTCCTTGAGCAAAAATGTAAAACTGCATCCGAAGTACCTGTTTGTTCACAGTAAGGTGCTGACACAAGATTTCATGCGTCTGTCTCTGCCAGCACTTTGCAATGATGTGTCCTGGAGTGTGGCGTTTTCCATGTATTCCGTGATCCTGGGGCATCTGGGAACAGATGCGGTGGCTGCTAATTCACTGGTCGTCGTAGTGCGCAATATCGGTACGGTGTTCTGTTTTGCCATTGCCAGTGCAGGTAGCATATTGCTGGGAAATATTATGGGACAAGGCGATCTGGAGAAGTCAAAGAGTTACGCTTCCCGGATGTTGAAGATGACGGTAATCGCCGGAGCTATAGGCGGCCTGATCGTACTGGCAATTACACCCTTTGTGTTACGGTTTGCTACATTGAATGACACTGCCATGCATTATCTGAAATATATGCTGCTCATTAATACTTATTATATTATGGGCGCTGCCGTGAATACGGCGCTGATCGCCGGAGTATTCCGTGCCGGCGGAGATACGAAGTTCGGACTGATCTGCGATACGATCGATATGTGGTGTTATGCGATCCCTCTGGGATTCTTCGCCGCATTTGTACTGAAACTTCCGGTACTGTGGGTCTATTTCCTGTTATGTACCGATGAATTTGTCAAGTGGCCCTGGGTCATTAAGCATTACCGAGAGGGTAAATGGGCGAAGAATATTACCAGAGAAGAAGTATGATTCTAAGTTAAATTACATGGCCTTTTCCTGTTCTTCCTGAATCTCTGGGAAGACAGATAACATGGGCTTTACGTCTTCTTTTTTAATGATACGTGCCACGTAATTTTTCGTGATCTTCATTACTACGGGAGACAGGGCTATGACACCGATCAGGTTGGGAATCGCCATCAATCCGTTGAAGGTGTCGGACAGATCCCAGGCCAGACCAAGGTTCATGGTGCAGCCGATGAAGATCATCAGTACGAACACTACCTTGTAGACAATGGTGGATTTCGTACCGAATAAATATTCACAGGCCTTGGATCCGTAGTGGCTCCAGCCCAGTACGGTAGAGAATGCAAACAGCAGGATCGCAATGGCGATGAAGGCAGGGCCGAAGCTGCCGAATACGGTAGCAAAAGCCTGACCTACCAGAGCGGAACCGGACACATCCACCAATACGGCACCGGTGTCCAGATCGATCAGGCCGGAGGACAGAACTGCGAAAGCCGTCAGTGTACATACGACCATAGTGTCAGCGAATACCTCGAAGATGCCCCACATACCCTGACGCACGGGTTCTTTTACATTGGAACTGGAATGTACCATAACGGAGGAACCAAGGCCGGCTTCGTTGGAGAACACGCCGCGCTTCATGCCCCAGGTCAGAGCCAGCTTCACACCGGAACCTACGATACCGCCGCCCACGGCGCGCAGACCGAATGCTCCTTTGAAAATAGCGGTAAATACGGCACCCACGTGACCGATATTTGCAAAGAAGATCACCAGTGCACCGATGACATAAGCGATGGCCATAAAGGGAACCAGCTTCTCGGTGACGGCAGCGATGCGCTTTAACCCACCGACAATGACCAGTGCACCGATGATCACCAGTACGATGCCGGTTACCGTAGCGGGAATGGAGAAGGCGGAAGTCATGTTGGCTGCAATGGAATTGACCTGACTCATGTTGCCGATACCGAAGGAAGCCAGCAGGCAGAAAGCAGAGAACAGCACAGCCAGTACGGCACCGATCTGTTTGCAGCCCTTATAGGAGCCGAGACCGTCCTTCAGATAGTACATGGCACCTCCGCTCCATTCCCCTTTGAAGTTCTTGCGGCGGTAATAGATGCCCAGTACATTTTCTGAGTAGTTGGTCATCATGCCAAAGAAAGCAACAACCCACATCCAGAAGATGGCACCGGGACCGCCGGCGACCAGGGCACTTGCCACACCGACGATATTACCGGTGCCGATGGTGGCAGCCAATGCGGTGCACAGCGACTGGAACTGGGAAATGGACTGATCTCCGGCCTCCGTATGTTTCGTTACATGCTTGTCGTGAAAGATGCCGCCCACCGTGTTTTTGAACCAGTGTCCCAGATGGGATAACTGGAAAAATTTCGTCAGGATCGTCATCAGGATACCGGTGCCCACCAGCAGTACCAGCATGGGGACACCCCATACGAATCCATTGATGGCATTGTTCACATTGGCTATGAGCTCTACCATATACATTCTCCTCCTTTGTTTTCAGGTAAAAGAAAAAGCGCAGACACCCGAAGATGTCCACGCTGACATAGTTACCTGATCTGTATTTCGTTTCTGATTTTTTCCCAGTATAACATATAGGAAAAGATGCCGCAAGAGAAAATTTTTCTCAAAACCCCTATTGACCTAAAGTTAGCTTTAGGTATTATGATAAAATCATCCCGTAAGAAATGTCTCTAACGTGGAAAATCAAGCATATCGAAAGCTACGGCGCCAACAGCGGCTTCCCTGTATACGGCGGAAAACTGTAAGGCGAACCGTCAGTGTGACGAAAACAGGAAATGCGAGCGATTACGAAAAGTAATGGCTCGCATTTTTAGCTTTGTATTTCGAATTCATGCGGATGGAGTCCAATTCCGCCTTACTGAACCGGCGGATCCCGGACTGCTTCTCCAGATTCGGGAAAAAGCCCTCTTTATCATAATATCTTAAAGAGGAAATCGGTAAATTTGTCATTGCGGAAACTTGTCCGATACTGTACGTATATAATCCTCCTTGTTTTTGCGAAGCAAAAATCCGAGCTTCATGTCGAGGAGAGGATTTCGTCTCCCTGCATAAAATTATCTAAAGCTGACTTTAGGTATTACTACTGTTATTATAAAGTGGCAATATGCAAAAAACAAGAGTTTTGTACTATAAAGTTTCCCCCGGGCTGTGTCGATACTATTTATATAGGAAAATACATACACCATGGATGGATAAATAGCTACGGATGGCTGCCTCATGTGAGGCGACCATCCGTTTTTGTGTGAAGCGAGAACATCGCATGCCTGCATGAAGATTTGACGGGCATTGCGACAGGGCAGCAATCACTGCTCAGAGAGGGAGAGTACTATGGCAATAACAGGAATCGGCTACGGAAGGACATTTGTGTATGAGGCACAGAAGCGAGTAAATGCAGGGGATGTACAGAGTGCGCAGGGAAGTGCGACGGAGACAGCAGAATCCCGTTTCGCGGAGAGCATTGAGGAATTGGCAAAAGAAGACAACACCGTGAAGACTCCGGTGACCCGCGGCGTACAGCTGGCCCGCCATATCGAGGGAAAGGACAAGGTGCCCTATGGAGAAATGGCTGAGGACGGCGTCATTGAATACAACGGGGTGACCTTCGTCTGTGATTATGAGCACAACCGCCTGACACTGGGGGATACCACCAATAAAGAGGATTGCATTAATATTCCGTTGTCCGGCGGCGGAAGCCTGCTGGTGAACCGAGACAACATTGATGCCCTGTCCAAGGCCATCGGCATGTTCAGGCCGGAGGATGTGAAACGGATCCTGGAGGCGCTGGCAAAGGATAACAAGATTCAGCAGATGAAGAAAGAACTGGATGACATGGAGAACGGCGATGATGTGGATAACAGTGAGGAAGCATCGGAGACCGCCGACACGGACAAGGCAGCGGGAACGGATCCTTCCGGGACGGCCGGAGAGCCGGGAAAAGAGGATTTAAGTCTCATGGCACAGATCAAAGAGAAGATGCAGGAGATCTACGACAAGCTTCAGAACGGAGACACGGATACCAAGTTCCAGATCGGCAATCAAGAATTTACGATCAAGGAGTGGGATCATTTCTTAGAGAAATTCGACAGTGTGCAGGATGCCACCCGGGCGGCACTGGAGGAAAAAATCGAAAAGGAAAAGGTAGAACGGCTGGAAGAGAAACTGACAGGTATGTCGGAGACAGCAGAAGAGCCGGATGAGGTGGATAGTATCCTGGCCCAGAGTGTGAAAACCACAGAAGAGGGCAGTGACCCTAAGACCTGGTATATCACCTGCTTTAGCGAAGATGGCATCTGGTGTAAGAAATTCACCGAAGGACAGGAAGGAGAGGATCTGTGGCGTATGGAATTTACGGATCCTTCCCAGTACCAGAAGGTGTTAAATTATTTACAGAGCTTCGCAGAGGGGGAAGAAGTTCCGCATGCAGAGGAAGAGGACTTCTGGAGAAGATTCCTTGAGGAAGACGCACGGTAGATCTGGCGTCAATCAGGATTTTTCCGATATTCCCGAGGAGACTTTCCGTAAACTTTTTTGAACAGGTCCTTAAAATAGTTGCTGTCGTTGAAGCCGTATTCCAGAGCAATATCCGTGATGGAACTGTCGGTGGTGAGAAGCGCCGTCTGGGCGTGCTTGAGCCGCACGTAGTTTAAGTATTCCTTGAATCCCATGCCGGTGATCAATTTGAATTTCTTGCTGAAGTAAGTGGGGCTTAAGGAAGCCACGGAGGAGACTTCCTCCAGTGTCAGGGGCTTGCGGAAGTTGTTGTAAATGTATCTTGTGGCAAGCAGGATGTCCGCATCCCGGGAGTTCAGCAGATCCGGTTCCTTCTCATTCATGACGGAATGGCGCATCAGAATGAGCAGAAGCTCTTCCAGATAGCATCGCTCAAAATGCTCAGAGTATTCATCGAACCGGGAATTCTCAGTGAGCATCCGGGTTAGCAGAGAGTGCAGATATTCCCGGTATACCGTAGGAACGCTGCCCATGAAGGAATGCAGCTGCAGCCCCTGCCCGGATATGGAAGTGAGGCTGTCGGCAGACCGGTCCGATAAATGCAGATATTCTTCTTTGAAATAGATCATCACGATCTCGCAGATCTCTCCGGCGGAATACAGAGAGTGATGCAGTTCTCCCGGAGCGATGAAGACCAGATCTCCGGCTTCCATCTGATAGACCGTATCTTTTAACAGGAAACGGCAGCTTCCCGACCAGAGATAAAAAATTTCATAAAAGCTGTGATAATGATCGGGCTGCAGGGGAGAAAAATCACCTCTGCGGCCCTTTTCCACGATAATCCGGTCAATATCTTTTCTGCCACGTCTGCCTTTTTTCGTTGTGATATCCATAGCGTTCCCTCATTTCCGGTGTATCCCAGTGCTGCAGTCAGAATACCACAAAAAAACAGTATTTTCAACCAAAACAAGCTATAAAAACAGCAGTAAATATAAATTAATTACGCTATTATAATAACTGAAAAAGGAACCCGCCTCTTTCAAAAATACTTTTCTCTCTATCCCCCTCGGTACACTCCCCCCTCGCCGAGGGGAATTTTTTGCGCAAAAATCACGGAAAACAGGCAGTCTCGTTACAATGGATTGCGCATTTTCCAAAGGATTGTTACCATAAGGATACAGATCGGCCGGCATACGGTGCTAAAGCAAAGGTGCTAAAGCACCTGAGGGTTTGCAGAGTACAGAAAGGTATAGGGATTAGTATGGATAAAAAGAAAACTGGCAATCTGATCCGGGAAGCCAGACAGCGCAAAAATTATACCCAGAGTGAACTGGGAAAGATGTTAGGGGTGACCAACAAGGCGGTATCCCGGTGGGAGAACGGGGAAAGTTTCCCGGATATCGGTGTCCTGGAGTCTCTGTCCCATCTGTTGGAACTGCCGATTCAGGATATTGTGACCGGAGAGAGTGTGGCGGATCAGGAGAATGCCGTGACAGAACTCGTGAGACTGGCCAAACTTCAGGAGCAGCGAAAGCGTGAAAAGAGGCTCCTGTATCTGATTATGCTGGGGCTTTTGATCTATCACTGTGTCATCGGGATCTGTTTATTTTCAGGAAGAGGGTTGTTTGGGGGAAGAGATATTGCCTGCCAGGTGGCCGGAATCTCCATGGCGGGGACACTGACGATGCTAGGGCTTGTATACCGGTATTTCGGAAAGGAAGAGGATGTGAAAATGATTCCCTCCAGTCAATTAAGCAGAGGACTTGGAATAGCATCCCTTGCGATGCTATTGTGGAGTGTTGGAATCATGTATTTAAGCTTCGGAATGGTCCGGGCAGGAAGTGTTCCCCTTGGTATGGAACTCAGCTCACTGGGACCGTTTTTGAACAATCAGCTTTGTGCGGGCTATGCCCTGAATGTAATATTTCTGGCAGTGGAAATGTACCGTCTGCTCATGGAGCGGACGGTACTGCATCCGGGATGTGTGATCTCACCGGCGGTCATCTATCTGGATTTCTTTTACATAGACATTCTGGGCCGGATGGATACCCTGGACAGCGTCTGGAAGGCACTGGACAGAGGGACGGTACTCATTTTGCTGGAGGCAGTGCCGGGAATTGTATTTCTGTTTATACAGTCCCACCGTTCTCATTCTCACGCATCCGATAACCCACGCCGATCTCAGTGAAGACATATTGGGGCTGGGCGGGATTCTGCTCCAGCTTTCTGCGGATGTTCGCCATGTTGACCCGGAGGATCTGATTATTATTGTCCATGTAGGGTCCCCAGATGGCATTCATGATGTAACTGTAGGTCAGGACTCTGCCGGAATTCTCTGCTAACAGTGTGAGCAGCTGGTACTCAATCTGGGTCAGGTGGACTTCTTCGCCCCGCAGGCGGATCAGCCGCTTTTCGAAATCAATCTCCAGATCCAGTGCCTTATACACATGACCGGGAGCCTGGGCGTGGCTGTGCCGCAGAGAAGTACGGATTCTGGCCATAAGCTCACCGGTGCCGAAGGGTTTCGTGATATAATCGTCCGCACCCAGATCCAGAGCGGAGACTTTCTCCTGCTCCTTGGTGCGGGCGGATATAATGATCACCGGAACATCGCTCCAGGAACGGAGTTTTTGCAATACTTCCAGACCATCCATGTCCGGCAGCCCCAGATCCAGCAGGATCACGTTGGGACAGAAAGAGGTACTGAGGCTTAATCCCTCTCTGCCGTTTAAGGCGTGCATGATCTTGTAGCCTTCCCGGTCCATGGTGGCGGTAATGAAATTACTGATACTTCTATCATCTTCGATTAAGAGAACTTTGATCTTATTCATATCTGAATCCATATCCTTTCCGGTATTTTCAACGGTTCTATCGTATGTGGTTGAGAGTACACTTATTTTTCCGAAGCGACATCTACCGACTTGGGAAGTGTGAAACAGAATTCCGCGCCATCCGCATGATTTCTTCCGTTTAGTGTCCCATGATGGGCGGTGATGATGGTCTTGCAGATGGACAGGCCGATACCCATACCCTTGCGGGAATCCGAACTCCGGGAATTGTTGTAGGTGCCCGTCTCGAACAGATTTTGTAATTTTTCTTCCGACAATCCTTTTCCGTAGTCTCTCACAATAAAAGAGACATGCTCCGGATGATCTTCCACGATGAAATCAATGGGCAGGATGCTTCCGGAATGAACGATGGCGTTTTCCAGCAGATTGATGGTGACCTGCTCGATCAGCACCGCATCCATGGGGATCATCAGAAATTCCTCAGGGATCTTGACCCGGATGGCGGCATCGGGATAGCGCTTTTTCAGCTTTTCCAAAGCTTCTCCCACAACTTCCTCCACCGGTTCCTCTGTGGTATTGATGCTTAAGCTGTCTCCCTGGATACGAGTGACGGACAGCAGATTTTCCACCATATTCAACAGCCAGTTGGAATCCTCGTAGATATTGGTCATGATCGTACGCTGCTCGGTGGAGCTTAGATCGTTCTGACTTTCCAGAAACAGGGAACTGTTGCCGATGATGCCGGTGAGCGGCGTGCGCAGATCGTGGGAGATGGCGCGCAGAAGATTCGCACGCATCTTTTCCATTTCGGCCTCTGCCAGCCGCTTTTCCCGCTCTGCGATCATCTCGGACTGGATGGTCATATGAGAGGTCATGGTACACAGGATCAGAGTGATCCCACTCATCAGCAGGAAGGTGATAGGGTAGCCGGTCAGTGTGAAATTAAGCTTATAATACGGATAGGTGAACAGATAATTGATCGCTATTACGGAAAAAAGGGTGCAGGCAATGCCGTAGCCGTAGCCCACCGTCCATCTGGCGATGATCACCAGTGCCAGAATGTAGAACAGTGCTACATTGGCATGGTTGTCCGGGACAATATGCTGATATAAAAAAGAGGCAAGTGTGGCGCACAGCATGCAGGCAGCACAGATCAGGATACTGATGGCGTGCCTGGTAAAGGGTGGTTTTAAGCGGAAGCTTTTCCGCGGTGATTTTTTATCGGAAAATGATCGGAACACGGTGTGATCCTCCATGAAATATTGTTAGTTGTTTTGTAAATTTATTATAACTATAGTACCATTACTTTGCAATGCAAGGTGTAAAGAAGTAGTTAAGGATATATGACAACCGGTATATTTTCCCCTAAAGCTGTGGCAAAAGGCAGGCAGGTATCCTCCGGAAAAGCTAAGACACAAAAAATAGGAACATATACTTTCGTTAGGTTGACATCAGGAAAAACATTAGATTAAAATGTAGTATGGCGGCGGTCCTGAAAGGGCGGACCGTCTATGTGGACAGGAGAGGAGTAGGTTATGTTTCTGATAGGATTGGCATTACTGCCGGCCATCGCACTGGTGGTATGGATCTATAGACAGGATAAGGTGGAGAAGGAGCCGAGGGGATTATTGTGGAAAATATTCCTGTTCGGTGTATTGTCTGTGATCCCCGCCATGATACTGGAAATCATTCTGGATGAAATATTTCTGGTATTTATGGATGCAGATACGCTGTGCTACGTGATCCTGGATAATTTTATCGGGGTGGCACTGATCGAGGAACTTTGCAAGATGAAAGCGGCCAAATGGGCGGCATGGAAGCATCCGGCATTCAATTATAAATTCGATGCCATCGTGTACTGCGTGACTTCGGCATTGGGATTTGCAGCTATTGAAAATGTTCTGTATTGTCTGGGCGGTGACATTGGGACGGCAGTGACCAGAGCCCTGTTGTCCGTGCCTTCCCATGCCATCGATGGCGTGATCATGGGATATTTCTTCGGTGTGGCGAAGGAGGCAGAACTTGCAGGCGATAAAAAACGCAGGAAACGCTACCTGAAGCTCAGCGTGTTCATGCCGATGATCGAACACGGTATCTATGATTCCGCATTGTCTCTGGATGCGGACTGGATCTTCGTTTTCTTTTTCCTGTTTGTGATCGCGGTGGATGTCTGGGCTTTAAAATTTGTGAAAAAGCAGTCTGGGCAGGACCGGGAGCTATCTGCATAAAGATTGCGTTAAGAACCCGTGAAAATTTTATAAATTCACGAAAAACGGTAGGATCGGGTCTTTGCTTCATGTTAAGATAAAGAAAACCTAAAGAAAGGAAAGACCAATATTGAAGTTATTGAATCCAAAGATCCGGCAAAAATTTGCAGAATCCTTGAAGGCGGTCCTGCCGGTAGTAGGGATCGTGATCGTATTAAGCTTTACCATAGCCCCCATTACCTCCAGTATCCTGCTGTGCTTTCTGGTGGGGGCGGTGATGGTCATGGCCGGTATGATGTTTTTCACCCTGGGTGCGGAGATGTCCATGACCCCCATGGGAGAAAAAGTGGGTGCCAGAATGACTCAGAGTAAAAATATTCTGCTGATCGTAGTGTTATCTTTTCTGTTGGGAGTGGTGATCACCATTTCCGAGCCTGACTTGCAGGTGCTGGCGACACAGGTGCCTTCGGTGCCGAACATGACGCTGATCCTGGCAGTGGCAGTGGGCGTTGGAATCTTCCTGGTCATTGCCCTTCTGCGTATGCTGATCGGTGTGGCACTGCCGCCGTTGTTAACTTTTTTCTACATAGCAGTGTTCGTTCTTGCATTTCTCGTACCGGAGAACTTTCGGGCAGTGGCGTTTGATTCCGGAGGTGTGACCACGGGACCCATGACCGTTCCTTTTATCATGGCACTTGGTGTCGGTATTGCGTCCATCCGTAATGACCATCATGCGGCAGACGACAGCTTCGGTCTGGTAGCACTGTGCTCCATCGGCCCGATCCTGGCGGTCATGGTGCTGGGGCTGATCTATAAGCCGACCAATGCGGATTACCAGCCGGTGGCAATCCCGGAGATCGCTGATTCCGTGGAACTGGCGCAGCTTTTTGCTCATGGGTTTCCGGATTATGTGAAAGAGATCGCACTCTCATTACTTCCCATTGTATTGTTTTTCGGTCTGTTCCAGATATTTGCCCTGCGGCTGTCGGGGAAGACACTGGCGAAGATCCTGATCGGTCTGATCTATACTTATATTGGTCTGGTACTGTTTCTGACAGGGGCAAATGTGGGCTTTATGCCTGCCGGTAATTACCTCGGTCAGGTCATGGCAGCCAGATTCTACAGGTGGGTACTGGTGCCGGTGGGAGCACTGATCGGTTACTTTATCGTAAAAGCGGAGCCCGCGGTCTATGTACTGAATCATCAGGTAGAGGAGCTGACGGACGGTGCCATCTCTGCCAGATCCATGGGGGTTTCTCTGTCCGTGGGCGTATCCTTATCCGTAGCACTGGCGATGATCCGCGTGCTGACGGGGATTCCGATTCTATGGTTTTTGATCCCGGGCTACGGCGTGGCGATAGGACTATCCTTTTTTGTACCGAAGATATTCACAGCGATCGCCTTCGACTCCGGCGGTGTGGCGAGCGGTCCCATGACAGCTACCTTTTTACTGCCGTTAGCGCAGGGTGCCTGTGTGGCGGTGGGCGGCAATTTAGTCGCAGATGCTTTCGGTGTGGTAGCAATGGTAGCCATGACACCGCTGATCACGATCCAGATATTGGGAATGGTATATCAGTTAAAGCAGCAGAAGAACGGTGCAGGCGTATTTGCTGGTGCGGCGGATGCATTTGGTGCTTTGGATGAGAATGCCATCATTGAACTGTAGGAGGTGTGCCCATGAGTGAATTATATATGATGGTCACCATCACCAATCGTCAGCTGACGAGGAAATTCGTGGAATGCTATAAAGAAAAAGGCGCACAGGTCGGCAGTGTTACCGTCGGCATGGGAACCGCGGCGAATGAGATCTTAGATTATTTTGGACTGGACGGCATGGAGAAGAGCGTATTGTTCCATCTTGTCACAGATGCTGCCTGGCGGCAGATCAAGGCTGCTCTGCGTAAGAAAATGCAGATCGATCTCCCGGGAATGGGAATCGCATTTATCATTCCCGTGAGCAGTGTCGGTGGCAAGAAAGCATTGAATTACCTGACCTGCGGGCAGGAATTCGTAAAAGGAGAGGAGTCCACATTGAAAGAGACGAAGAATGAGCTTCTGGTAGTGATAGCCAATCATGGATATACGGATCTGGTCATGGATGCAGCGAGAGAAGTACATGCGGCAGGCGGCACAGTCATCCATGCCAAGGGCACCGGAACAGAGAATGCACAGCAGTTTCTGGGCGTGACACTGGTGCCGGAAAAAGAAATGTTGTTCATTGTGGTAAAAAGTGAGCAGAAAAATTCCATCATGCGTGCTATAATGGAAAAAGCAGGACTGGAGAGTAAAGCACAAAGCATAGTATTCTCCCTTCCTGTGACAGATACTGCAGGCATGCGCCTGATGGAGGAGATGGGAGAGACATGACAAACGGCTTATCCGGACCCAGGAAGCAGTTCCTGGACGTGCTCCGGGTACTGGCAACCTGTGCAGTGGTGCTGATGCATGTACTGACAGGTGCGACAGATGTGACAGATGCGTCGATAGTGCCGGAATACCGGTCATTATTGCTGTCAGTTATGGATCTGGTGACCTGGTGTGTTCCTATATTTTTATTGATCTCGGGATATTTGTTCCTGAATCCGGAACGTACATTGACTTATCCGGTCATGATTAAAAAATATTGCAGGAGGATTGCACTGGCGATCCTCCTATTCGGCGTTCCGTATGCAGCTTCCGAGCTGGTAGTGACGGAGCGGACCTTCCGGATCAGGATGATCCCGGAGGCACTGAAGATGACTCTGACGGGACATACCTGGTCCCATATGTGGTATCTGTATCTGATCTTGTTTTTATATCTGATCACGCCGCTTCTGAAAAAAGTGCTGCGTGTGCTGCCGGTGTGGGGTGTTGCGGCAGTGATGGCAGTGATCTTCTTAGGAAGCAGTGTGGCACCGTTTCTGAATAAGGTACTGGATGTCAACAGTATTCCGGTATTGCCGGATGGCGGTGTGTATTTCCTGTATTATCTGTGTGGATATTTCTTCGCGGTGAGAGAAGTAGGTGTGGACAAGGGAAGGAACGTATGGCTGACAGCTGCAGTAGCGGTTCTGGCTCTGGGAATGATCCTGAGCAGAACACTTGCGGGATTCTCCATTCAGATGGCATACAATTATCCGTTTACAGTACTGCTTGCAGTGCTTCTGTTCGCTGCAGGATGGAATGGGGGAGGAGATGGCGCGGCTTTGGCTGCCCGGGAGAAGGACAGAATACATCGGATCCCCTGGCAGGAGGCGGGAGCCTTGAGCTTCGCCGTATACCTGGTACATCCGGTGTATGTGAACTTGTTGTATAAATTCGTGAAGATCACACCCTTTACGGTGTTGGAACAATGCGGTGTGCAGTCTGTAGCCGCGGGACAAGCGGTATTGATTTTGTTGCTGGTTGCAATCTGCCTGGTAGTGCTGGCACTGGCAACGGCAACCGCATGGGTGCTGCGCAAGATCCCGGTGTTAAGAAAATATGTGCTATAGAAGAAAGGAGCCTCACAAGGGGGCTCCTTTTTGCGATTGCTTGTTATGCGTATAATTTAGTCACGCTGCCAGCGCCCGGAAGCGCCGCAAGGCAGTACCAGCCCACTCTCGGTGACAGGGAGGCCGATCTCTTCGGCTTCCACATGACCGCCGAACTTTTTCGTCAGGGTGGAATTCATCATATAGGACAGCACGGCGGGCTGCAATCCTGTAGTGTACGAATTGATCAGGAAGAACAGCGCATCATCGGATAAAAGCTGTGCGGTCAGTCCTACGAAATCCCAGATATTATCTTCTATTTTCCAGATCTCGCCCTTAGGACCTCTGCCGTAGGAAGGGGGATCCATGATGATGCCGTCGTATTTGTTGCCACGGCGGATCTCACGCTCTACGAACTTCATGCAGTCGTCCACCAGCCAGCGGATAGGAGCATCGGCAAGCCCGCTGGCAGCAGCGTTCTCCTTCGCCCAGCCGACCATACCCTTGGACGCATCCACATGGGTCACAGCAGCTCCCGCAGCCGCAGCGGATACAGTAGCACCGCCGGTGTAAGCGAAGAGGTTCAGTACTTTCACGGGGTGGCCTGCCTCATGGATCAGACCGGAGAACCAGTCCCAGTTCACAGCCTGCTCCGGGAACAGACCGGTATGTTTGAAACTGAAGGGCTTCAGATGGAAGGTCAGAGGATCAGTCTTACCGCAGGCTTCCTTCTGAAAAGGCAGGGTGTAATGAATCGCCCATTCATCCGGCAGATGGAAGAACTCCCATTCTCCGCCGCCCTTGGCACTTCTGTGGTAATGACCGTTTTTCTGCTTCCAACCCTTATGATCGTGGGGTGTCTTCCAGATGACCTGGGGATCCGGACGGACGAGAATATAATCTCCCCAACGCTCTAACTTTTCTCCGCTGGACGTATCCAGCACTTCATAATCTTTCCAATGATCTGCAATCCACATATAGAAACCTTTCTGTGTGTATACTTTGTAACTGATTTTTATAGGACATAATAATAGAATATAATACCGGAAAGACTTTTTCAAGGAATACTTGCTATTGAACCGCATTGAGCCATTTAAAGTCCTCTTCGGTCGATTCATGACATATTTGGGTCGATTCATGCAGCCCCTGGTTCCGCTGAGAGAAAGTGTGGTACGTTATCTTTAAGATAATGGGTATCACTATGCCCATCGGAAAGAGGTAAAACGCTATGAAAAAACGAGTATTGAGCATGTTACTGGCATTTATTCTCTGCTTCTCAACACTGCCCATGACAGCATTCGCACAGGAGGCTGATGCGGTGGCAGAACAGGAAGAACAGCAGGAAACAGACTCTGCGGCAGAGCAAGAGGAAGCAGAAGCAGCTGCGGCACCGGGGGAAGAGACTCCGGCTGATAAGAGCACCACTGCGGCAACTCCCGGTACGGAAGATTCCACTGCGGGCGAAGCCCCCGATACTGTGGAACCCTCAGTGGAAAGTGTCAGCGATAGTGATGCCGGCACGCAGGATACCTCGGCAGACGATGAGAAGAAGGCAGCAGTGCAGAAGGTACAGGCACTCATCGATGCTCTGCCGGACGAAGTGACGGTGGAAAATGCAGAAAGTGTCGGTGCGCAGCTGGAAGCCATCGACGAGGCTATGGAGTCACTGACCAAGGAGCAGATCGCAGAACTGGATATGACACGACTTCATGCTATTTCTGAAGCGTTGAATACACCGATGACGGTTCCGATGACGGTGGCGGAAGGTCAGCATGTTGACCATCCCATCTGCGGCGCGACATGCACAGATAAGTATAAGCATAGCATTGTGACAGAGTGGAAGTCCATAGACAGTGAAGCAGCACTGCAAGCTGCAACGGAAGGATATTACTACCTGACTCAGGATATCGTGACAATGGAAACATGGAAACCGAACAATAACGTGGTGCTTTGTCTGAATGGTCACAGCATTGCGGCAAACGGGGATTTTGTTGTCATTGAGATAGATAAGGGACAATTTACTCTCTGTGACTGCAATAGTAGTGAGAGTATGCACTATTTCACCACAAGCAAGGAAGGTCTGTTCACTCGATGGGTGCCGTGCGAGGAAAATACGGAGAACCGCATCTCCGTTACAGGTGGAGTTATCACTCACAGCGTGGGAAGGTCGGATTTAGGTGTGAAAGTGGATAATAACGCCACTTTTACCATGTACGGTGGAACTATTTGTGGTAATAAGCTCCAAGGCAGTTATAATGGAGCCGGTGTGTATGTGCATAATAGCACATTTAATATGTATGGCGGTGCAATCAGAGGCAATGCTGCAAGTTGGGGTGGTGGCGTCGCTGCGCTCGGTAGCACATTTAACATGTATGGTGGTGTAATCAGCGACAACATGGTCTCTGCTTCTGCTGGCGGTGTACTGTTGTCGGACAAAAGCGTCATGAACATGTCCGGCAATGCACAGATTAGTAACAACATTGCTCCCACCAAATGGACGACATCAGGTGGCGGAGTGTATATATTTGCCAGCACTGACGGAGAAGTCGGTAACTGCTTATATATGTCCGATAATGCGAAAATCAGCGGCAATACAGCCACCCAAGGAGGTGCTGTGTATGTACGTAAAAACGGTCAGGTTACCATGAGCGGCAATGCGCAGATTAGCAATAACACGGCAACCGAGAATGGTGGCGGCGTCTATGTAGAAAATAGTACTTTTAAAATTGCCGGCGGTGCTCCTCGGGTCTGTGACAACTTGTGTCAAGATGTTCAGAACAATGTCTATCTGGCTACCGGCAATGCAATTCGGATTAGTAAATTATCCACATTCGCCGGAAAAATCGGCGTATCCACCCAGGATACACCCACCGAGAGCAACCTCGTAACGGTTGCCGCGGTAGCTGTGGAGGCTGGGGGTGGCGGTCACCTGACCGAAGAAGATTTGGATCATATTTGCAGTGATAAAGAGAACCTCTATCCAGTTCTTGTGGGTGGCGAGGTGAAATTGTCGGCGACCGAACCGCATCGGCATCCCGTTTGTGGCGCAACCTGTGGTGACAGCGAGAATCATGGAAATCAGACCTGGATAGGCGTTTCCAATCTGACTGACATCAAGAGTGGGGGCTATTATTATCTGACAGACAATGTTAAATTGAATGATACATGGATCTGCACTTATGATGTAGCACTCTGTTTAAATGGAAAAACAATCACCTGTGCAGCAGAAGTTGATGCCATTCAGGTTGCGAAAGGAACGAAGCTGATTATCACCGACTGTCAGAAAGTGGTCGGCAAGATTACCCATGCACAGGATAATATAGGACGAGGTATAATGTCCTTGGGTACCTTGATACTGTATAACGGCGAAATTACCAAAAACCAGATTGCCAAAGGTAGTGGTGCCGGTGTATACGTAGATGGTGGTAATTTTTACATGTATAAGGGCAGTATCTCTGATAACAAAGTAACCATAAACGGTAACGGCGGCGGTGTGTATGCAAAAGATAGCACCAACTTCGTTATATCCGGTGGTAGTATTGACAGCAACCATGCACCGTCTAGCGGTGGTGGTATATACTATGAATCTACAATTAGTAAGTCAGTAAAATTCAATATATCTGGTGGTAATATCGTTAGAAACACAGCCGTTACTGGTAACGGTGGTGGTATATGGCTGAAGAGTGCATATGGAAATATGAGGTTTACCATGTCCGGTGGTAGGATTTCAAACAACGTCGCTAGCAAAAACGGCGGTGGTGTATATATTTCTGAGCCCTATTACGGCAAGTTTACTGTGTCCAGTACGGCACAAATCACCGACAACGCGGGTAATGGAAACGATAACAATGTCTATTTGCCCAGCGGCAAGACCATTCTCATCGGTGCGAACGGGTTGAGCAGCTCCGCCAAGATTGGCGTGACCATGGGACAGCAGCTCGCCGAGGGTGTGCGAGTTGCCATCGCCAAGGGTACAAGCGATGATTACACACTGACCGCGGATGACCTGAATGCTTTCAACAGCGATACCGGCTATTACAAGTATGCGTTAGACAACGCTGTCAACTTTTCAAGCGGCGAATTACATGTGCATGGTCTCTGTGGCACGGCGAACTGCACTGAGAGTAAGAATCACAAAAATGTGCTGTGGACTGCGATCAGGACGGAAGAGGATCTGCGCAACATCAAGGGTGGAAGTAGTAGCTCACACAGACAGTATTACTATTTAACGACTAATATTGCTCTGAATAATACGAGCTGGAATCCGACAGGCTACATCTCACTTTGTTTGAATGGTTACAGCATCACAGCTAACGGCAATTTTGACACCATTACCGTAGGTGAAGGAAAAGATACGGATTCACTTACACTTTGTGACTGTAACGGCAGCGGTAACAACACAGGAGAGATTACCCATGTTGACGGTATGAAAGGGCGTGGCGTATATTTAAAACCCTTCAGTGACCTTAGCCTGTATAGTGGAAACATCACCGGCAACAACACTGATGACCACGGTGGCGGTGTGTATTTGGACGGCAGTTTCTTCTACATGTACGGCGGCAGCATCACAGACAACAGCGCAAACAATGGCGGTGGCGTGGCTGGACGTGTAAGTAATTATAAAGTGAACGGGGGGTATGTCGTTGGCAGACTCTTGATGTTAGGTGGAACGATTACCGGCAACAAGGCAGCCGCCAACGGTGGCGGCGTTGACATGGATTGCGCCTTTGAGATGTGTGGTGGCAGCATCACCAGTAACGAAGCCGATGCCAACGGCGGCGGTGTTGCCGTGAAAGGTGATCATAGCGTCGAATGGAGTGGTGGCAGTGTCACCGGTAACACGGCGAAGAACAACGGTAGTGGTGTGTATGTAGCTGAGAGTGTTGAAGCCATGGAAGTCAACGGGGATGTGAACATTACCGGCAACACCAATGGCAATGTTTATTTGCCTGGCGGCAAGACTATCACCGTCGGCTCGACTAGGGGCAGCGGCACAAGTTTGACGGATGGTGCAAACATTGGTGTGACGCTGGAAAAGCTGCCTGCGGAGGGAGATTTTATGAAGTTCGCCGAGGCAGCCACGGGTATTACCCTGACGGATGAAATTGCGGGCAAATTCACCATCGACAATAATAGTAGCAACACATACAGCGTGCAGAACATCGACAACAGTCTGTATGTGGTAAGTGGCGAGCTGCATGAGCATGCAATCTGTGGCAGTGCAGACTGCAGTCACAAGACTAAGCATGACGATGTGTTGTGGACTCCCCTGACCTATAATGCAGATACACAGGCGCTGATGCGCGGCGGAACGAAAGTAAGCAGTAGCAATGGCACAGAAGGGATGGAATACAAACTTCCTGCGGGCAACTACTACTTACTGAACGATATTACGTTTGCCGGTACGATCAAAATCTCAGGCAACGTAAATCTCTGCCTGAACGGAAAGAGCATCACCAATTCGGCACAGGATGCTTCGACGTTTGTTATTCCCAAGAATGGCAATCTGACCCTGTGCGACCACGAGAGCGGTACCATCACCTCAACCGATAAGAAGTCTGATGGTGTGCAACTCAATGCTCACTCTAGCACTGACACTGCTACATTCACCATGTATGGCGGCACCATCACCGGAAATAGGAATGGTGTGGATGGGATTTCCGGTACTGATGTGTTTAATATGTATGGCGGTACCATCACCGGCAATAAAGTAGGAGCAGATATTCCTGCGAATGTTACAATGACGGTCGGCGGCACGGCAAAGATTACCGGCAACACCGACATGAATGTTCTCCTGTTCGAATATGATGAAAACTCGAAATCATTTATCAACATTGATTCAAGCCTGACGGATGCCGCAAGTATTGGTGTGTCTATCACCAATAGCCCCACGGCAGAAGTTCCGGTTCAGATTGCTACCGGAGCAACCGGCTTGGTGGACTATACTAAGATTTTCAAGCCGGACAATACAGATAGGGGCTATATGGTTATAAAGGATGCGCAGGGTAATCTGTACCTTAGCGCCCACCAGCACAGTTGGCAATACACGCTGGGCGCAGACGGCAAGTCGATTACCGCCACCTGCGTTAATACAACGAACTGTCCCAACATTGACGGCGGCAGCGTGACCATCAAGGCACCTGAGGAGAATACTCTGATCTACGATGGCAGCAACAAAAAGGCAATACTTGAGAACAAACTGCTCACCGGTGAGAAGGATCCCACAATCAGCTACACGGTTGGAAACGGACAGGGTGCTACACTCCCTGACGGTTCCTATCCCACCAATGTCGGTGCTTATACCGCAAGCATCACAGTGGGTGGTGTGACAGCCAGTGTGACTTATGAGATTCAAAAGGCAGATCCCGCAGCGAAAAATTTTGTCTTTACCGCACCGGGCAGCTTGACATATGACGGCATGGCAAAGACTGCAGACATCAAGACTGCGACGAACATCACCGGCATGGGCGATGTTATGGTGAAATACTATCAGGGCGAGACGGAAGTGCAGCCCATGAATGCGGGTGAATACAAGGTTAAAATCAGTGTGGCGTACGGCTCGAATTTTAACGCAGCAAGTGACCTGACGGATGAAAACTGGGCGTTTAGGATTACTCCCATTATTACCGAACCGACTGTGGAACTGAGCGGTAACACAACTTATACTTATACCGGCGAACGGATTACACCGGATGTTACCGTAACCATCGATGGCAGACCGCTGACGAAGGGTACGGACTACACCATTATTTACGGTGATAACGTAAACGCCGGTACGAATGCCGGTTTCGTAACCGTTAAGGCAAAGGGGAATTATGGATTTGCAGATGTTGTTAAGAAATTTGCCATTGAGAAGGCGGATCCGAAGCTGAGCTTTGAAAAGTCCACTGTGACGACCTCCTATGGAACGCAGCCTGCCAACAATAAGCTTACCAATATGGGCAACGGCGTGGTGACTTACCAAAGCAACGACAATTCCGTTGCAACTGTGAATGAAAAAGGTGAGGTTACCGTTGTCGGAGTGGGCGAGACAACCATTACCGCGACAGCCGCCGAGACGAAGAACTATAAGTTAGGCATGGCAAGTTACACACTGACGGTGAATAAGGCACGTGTTCATATTGTACAGGCTACCGTTGCCAACAAGGAATACGATGGAAGCGTGAATGCTGACGTCACAGGGGTAGTTTTTGCCAACGAGGCAGACGTGAGAATAGATAGTCTGGTAGCGGGTATGGACTACACGGTGACCGGTGCTTTCCAAAGTGAAAACGCCGGGAAACAGGATGCAGAGGTAACGGTAAAACTTCTTGGTGAGTTTGCCTCTCACTATGAACTGACCGGCGGAACATATAAGACCAGGGCAACTATTACTGCAAAGCCTATCAGCATTGCAACCGCGCGCACGCAAGACCGCAGCTACGAGCGGAATAATACCTCCGTGACCATTTTAGAAGTGACCTTCAAAGACAGCACAAACACACTTGTTGCAACGCTGACAAGTTCCGATTATACCGCGACCGGCAAGATGGTTAATGCGAATGTCGGCACAGACAAAAAAGTTACCGTTACGGTGACCCTGCAGGGAAAAGCGGCAGACAACTATAAGCTTGTTTCCAACATGACCACCGCAAAGGTAGCGATTACGCAGGCTAAGGGCGGTGTATTGCAGGAGGAGAACTTAAAGCAGAAATTCTCCGACCGGAAGCAGAAGACCTTCACACCCGATTACACAGGACTTCCTGCCGGGGAGACATGGACATACAGCATTTCCGAGGCACAAACTTCGGGATCTGCAAAGGTGGAACCGGCTATGATTAATACAGCCGGAAAGATCACCTACAGGCTGACAGCCGGTGCGGAAAATGACACCATCTGTTGGACGGTAACGATTTCCAATCCAAATTATAAAAACTTTACCAAGGATCTGGTACTGACCCTGACGGCAAAGGAACCTCAGGAGACATTGCGCATCACCGGTGACAACACTGTGGTCTATGGACAGAAGCTGCAACTGAGCACGGTCGGCGGCTCCGGAACAGGCGAGATTACTTACAAAGTGGATGAAGTAAGAAGCACAGGCGATGCGACGATTGATGAGAATGGCGTTCTGACTCCGGTTAAGGTCGGAAGCGTTGTTATCACAGCAACCAAGGCAGGTGATGTCGATTACAGTGAGATCACCAGTGCACCTTTTGTCATTATGATTACCCAGGCTGCTACAAGCGGTGAACCGAAGTACCATAAGATTACCACAGGCGGTAAGACCCTGGCAGACGCAGGACTGACGTTGGCAGGCAGCACCATTCATCCGGCAGACGGTACACTGGAGTGGATAGATGATGCAGGTGTACTTCCCAATGACACGGCAGTCGATATGAACAAGACTTACAAGTGGCGCTTCACCCCTGCGGATACCAATTATGAGATTCTGACCGGTGAAATCGAACTTTACCATGTGGATGCTCCGGCAGTCACTGCACAGCCCAAGAGTGTATCTGTGACAGTAGGAGACACAGCAACGTTTGAAGTTACTGCAACCGGTACGGACGTAACCTATCAGTGGCAGATTGACAGAAATGACGGCAAGGGATTTGTAGACATCACCGGAGCTACCGGTGCAACCTACACCATAGGAGTAACGGATAGAGACTGCAACGGATTTAAGTACCGGTGTGTTCTCAGCAATGCGGCCGGTTCAGTTACCACCGATACCGTAGTATTGACGGTACAGTATCAGATCATTGAAGGCGCGAACGGCTCCTGGAACCAGAATACGGACGGAAGAAGTCTCAAAATCAGAGGAAACGGTGAATATTCCAAGTTCCAGAATGTAAAGGTAGATGGGAATATCATTGATTCCAAGAACTATACCGTGAGTGAGGGCTCCACGATCATCGAATTACATGCAGATTACCTGAAGACTCTGTCCGAGGGCAGTCACACCTTTGAGATCGTATGGACAGACGGCGCCGCAGGCACCAGCTTTACGGTAGCAAGGAACACCTCCGGCAGCAATAATACCGGCAGCAATAACACCGGCAATAACGATAATAATGACAGTACGGACAACTCAGCTGCCGCAGCTCCCACCGCTGCTGCTACTGCGCAGGAACTGGACAAGGTTCCGGCTACCGGAGATCCTCTCGGTATCTGGCTGATGCTCTTTGCGATATCCCTGACCGGACTCGCAGGAATGCTGGCGAGAAGAAAGAAGAACTAAGAATAACGTAAATAATATAGAAACCTCGCTACAGAGATGATACCTGTAGCGAGGCTTTTTGTCTTGCAATCTTATTTTTCATTTATTATTGACACTATACTTACCTTTTATTATAATATAAATGAACCACTGAACTCGCGAATGCGATGTAGGTGGTGTTTTATTTTGGATATATTACTAATCCATACATATTTGTCTCATTTGCTTTCAAATTTAATTTTTCCGCTTCCTTTAACGTCACCATAACCCGTTTTACAAAGAGTTTGTCAATTACAGTTCCCACTCGTTTGGGTAACTCTTCTTTCCGAATTTCGATTTTGAAATATAAATGTACAAAAAATGAAACGAAATCACATATTTGAATAAAATAGGATTCTGATGAATTTTTTTCCATAATATCCTCGATCATATTGCTGATCGGATGATTGACAAACCCAGGCAAATATTTGGATTGGATCGGATTAAATGCACGTATAGCTCTGGCTGTCTTTCTCATAGGTGCTATTCTGCCCTCATCCGTAATCACTAAATAATTCCATTGCCCATCGCTGTCATTCTCGATACGTTGTATATTATATTTCAATGCATTTTCAAGAACGTGATAGTTATTATCTTTAAATTTTTTCTTATCAATAATCACATTTACAATCTTTAAATCCATCTTTGCAATTGTTAAGGTAAATGCTTTTATTATATCTTGTTTTGTTTCTTTTGACCAATGATACTCACGATATGGATTTTTATCCGTCAAAAAATGTTTTGTATGCATCTCTTCTGATACATGAAAGCCATATTTATCTTTCAATTCTCTTCTCAAAATACGCATTTTTTCAAAATTTTGCTGCCAGCTCTCTGCAGGCATATACAAACTTGTTAAAATAAAATGGTCTGATGAATTTATTGTTACTCCGTCATCCCCTGTTTCATCAAAATATGCTATATATGTTTTCATCAATTCCCCTTTCATATTTTAGACATTTTAATGCCATTCATTTTTAATAATGAAAACTATGGTGATTCACCAAAATACTGAAATTAAATAAGATTTGAAATAGAAAATTTACTTATAGATAGAGAATAGCAAACTATTCTCAGCCTGTCAACATGACAAAATAACATTCAAATCAGGCTTTCGCACATTACAGCGATAGCAAACTAATCTGTTGACGATAAGCCATTTCTTGTATATAATAAATCGTATCACTGTATACAATTAAGAAAATGTACAAGAAGAAAAATTTGAGGAGGCTATTATGACAGGAAATACGTTAGGCTGGGTAATTGTGGCATTCGTGCTGTATTTACTCATGATGATCGCTATCGGAGCGTTTTATGCAAAGGGCAATAACAATTCCGAAGACTACTTTTTGGGAGGCAGAAAGCTGAACGGCTTCGTCGCTGCGCTGTCCGCGCAGGCGTCGGATATGAGCGGATGGCTGCTGATGGGGCTGCCGGGAGCTATTTACTTAACCGGTGTCGGAGGTGACGGCTGGATCGCCATCGGACTTTTCATCGGCACGACGCTGAACTGGCTGTTCATTGCCACGAAGCTGCGCAGATATACGATCCGCGCCAACAATTCCGTTACGCTGCCGACTTATTTTGAGAACCGCTTCCATGATGAGAAGAAGGTATTGATGGCGGTTTCTTCTATTACTATTGTAGTATTTTTCCTGGTATATTGCGCGTCTGCGCTTTCTGCCGGAGGTCAGCTGTTTGAGTCCGTGTTCGGTATTGATTATCATGTGGCACTGACCATCGGTGCGCTGGTAGTTTTGGTCTATACCTTCCTCGGCGGATTTACCGCGGTATGTGTGACAGACTTTATTCAGGGCATGCTGATGCTGGTCGGTATCCTGGCAGTACCTTTGTTTGCCTATCATTTCCTGACCGGCAATGGAACCACGCTGGCAGCAGGACTGGAAGCCAGCGGTGCTGACAGTGCCAACTTCCTGAACCTGATGAAGAACGGTGACGGCAGCAACAATATCATCAGCGTGATCTCCGGTCTCGGCTGGGGACTGGGATATTTCGGAATGCCCCACATCCTGGTGAGATTTATGGCAGTGCGGGATGAGAAGGAAATGACCAAGTCCAAGGCTACAGCCATCAGCTGGGTGGCATTATCCCTGGGATTTGCAGTGTTTATCGGTATCCTGGGCAGAGCTTATCTGCCGGAGCTGGTGAACGGCAATCATGAGAAGGTATTCATCGAGATGATCAAGAAGGTATTTACCGTGGAGATGCGGGCTCCGTTCATTGCAGGATTGTTCCTCTGTGGTATCCTGGCAGCGATCATGTCCACGGCGGATTCCCAGCTGTTAGTCAGCGCCTCCAGCGTAGCAGAAGATATCTTCAAGGGACTGCTCAAAAAGGATGCGGATGACAAAACGGTTATGAATGTGAGCCGTGTCACAGTACTGGTAGTAGCTGTGCTGGCTTACATCATCGCATGGAATCCGAACAACACCGTCATGGGACTGGTATCCAATGCGTGGGCAGGTTTAGGTGCCGCCTTTGGTCCGCTGGTAGTGATGTCCTTATATTGGAAGAGAACCAACTTCCCAGGAGCGGTAGCCGGAATTGTCACCGGTGCACTTGCCGTTATCATCTGGGATTACATCCCTCTCGTGGGCGGGCAGACCCTGGGCAAAGCTACCGGATTGTATTCCCTGGTAGTAGGCTTCGGGCTGGGACTTATCGCGATCATCGCAGTCAGCCTCGCTACCAAGGCTCCTTCCGAGGAAATGCTGCAGGAGTTCGAGGATGTGAAAGCGAACCGGCTGTAACAGACCGTTGATGAAATAAATATTGACAGACAAAAATACTGATGGACAGCGAAGACATCTGCCTGTCAGTATTTTTATGTATTTGTGTTGGCGAGGGTATGGGAGACAAAAACAAGCTAATTATACCCTCCGACCTTCGCGGGCGAGGGTATAGGATACAAAATCAAGCCAATTATCCCCACTGGCTTTCGGACTAGCGGGGCTTAGAAAGAGATTTTGTCAGAATAAGCCCCGGGGATCTCGGACCAGCGGGGCGCAGAAAGAGATTCTGTCAAAATAAGCCCCGGCGATATCAGAACAGCGGGGCGTAGAAAGAGATTTTGCCAGAATAAGCCCGACGGCAACTGAGAGCATCCAAGGGGGAACGTTTTCATTTGCCATAAAAAATATTGGGCGATATTATACTGGGCTATATTATATTTAAGAAGAAACTCACAAAAATACAGTGGCGAACCTGTGCAAAACAGCAAAAAAGAATTGTATCTAAAAAAATACAATTTTTTGAAAAAAAGTCTTGCAATGCCCGTAAATTCAATGTATACTAATCCTTGCTGTGGCATGATAGCTGTGAAGCGTGAGGTTGCCGGTTCCCAGTAATGGAGATCGGGTTTTCCGTGGAGCGAATGTCAAGTTAGAAAACTGACGGCAAGTCACTGTACCAATTAACATCTGCCTTGAGCAGTAACAACGTGTAAGTTTATGACCGGAGAGAAGAAAGCGTTGCACAAAGGTCGCAGACACACACGGGAAAGTGTACAGTCACCGCTTGTCCGTACAAAAAGTAAGTATTAACTTACAAAAGTGCGAAAAGGAGGCGACTTTTTTTATGGCAAATCAGGTAATGAGAATTACATTGAAAGCTTATGAACATCAGCTTGTTGATGCATCTGCCAAAAAAATCATCGAAACTGTTAAGAAGACCGGAGCTCAGGTGAGCGGTCCCGTACCTCTTCCTACCAAGAAGGAAGTTGTTACCATTCTGAGAGCAGTACACAAGTACAAGGACTCCAGAGAACAGTTCGAGCAGAGAACTCACAAGAGACTGATCGACATCATGGCTCCCACTCAGAAGACTGTTGATGCTCTTCAGAGACTGGAAATGCCTGCCGGTGTTTACATCGACATCAAGATGAAGAACAACTAATAAGTAAGTTTTTCAAAGTAAAGCCAAAACAACAAAAACCTCTACTTAGACGTAAGAACACAGTGCGATGAACAATCGCCAGGGAAATGCGCGAAGCGTATTTCTAAGTGTTTCGCAGAAACACTTTGGGTTTTGCAAGAAACACTTTGGTCCGCTATGTAGAACACAGGAGGTAAAAATGAAGAAAGCAATTTTGACAACAAAAGTTGGAATGACTCAGATCTTCAATGAAGATGGCGTGCTCGTTCCCGTAACCGTGCTTCAGGCTGGTCCCTGCGTGGTTACTCAGGTAAAGACCGTGGAGAATGATGGCTACAGTGCTGTACAGGTAGGCTTCGTTGACAAGAAGGATAAGGTTGTTAACAAGGATGCCAGCGGCAAAAAGCAGATCGTACACAGACATGGCGTTAACAAAGCAGAGCAGGGCCACTTCAAGAAGGCTGGCGTAAGCTCCAAGAGATATGTAAGAGAGTTCAAGTTTGAGAACGCTGAGGAGTACACCCTTGGTGCAGAGATCAAAGCTGACATCTTCGCTGCAGGCGATAAGGTAGACGCTTCCGCAATCTCCAAAGGTAAGGGCTTCCAGGGCGCGATCAAGAGATTTGGACAGCACAGAGGACCTATGGCTCATGGTTCCAAGTTCCATCGTCATCAGGGTTCCAATGGTGCATGTTCCTCCCCTAGCCGTGTATTCAAGGGCAAGGGAATGCCTGGACATATGGGTTGTGTAAAGGTAACTGTTCAGAATCTTGAGGTCGTAAGAGTAGATGCTGAGAAGAATTTGCTTCTGGTAAAGGGTGCAGTACCCGGACCTAAGAAAGCTTTAGTAACCATCAAAGAGACCGTTAAGGTTGAGGCATAGTTTAGGACGAAAGGAGGACCAATCAGATGGCAAACGTATCTGTTTACAATATGGAAGGCAAAGAAGTTGGTACAATCGAATTAAACGATGCAGTGTTTGGTGTTGAAGTGAACGAGCACCTGGTACACATGGCAGTTGTACAGCAGCTTGCAAATAATCGTCAGGGAACTCAGAAAGCAAAGACCCGTTCTGAGGTATCCGGTGGCGGAAGAAAGCCCTGGAGACAGAAGGGAACCGGTCATGCAAGACAGGGTTCAACCAGATCTCCCCAGTGGGCAGGCGGCGGCGTAGTATTCGCTCCCGTTCCCAGAGATTACTCTTTCAAGCTTAACAAGAAAGAGAAGAGAGCAGCTCTGAAGTCTGCACTGACCAGCAAGGTTCAGGGAAGCAGCCTGATCGTAGTAGATGAGCTGAAATTCGACGAGATCAAGACCAAGAACTTCGCCAACGTTATGAATAACTTAAAGGTAGAAAAGGGACTGGTAGTGATCGCTGATAACGATACTAACGTAGTTATGTCCGCTAGAAACGTAGCTGATGTAGATACCACCCTGGTAAATACCATCAACGTTTACGACGTAATGAAGGCTAAGACAGTTGTCCTGACTAAGGATGCTGTTGCAAAGATTGAGGAGGTATACGCATAATGGCTGATATTAAATACTATGATGTAATCCTCAAACCCGTTATTACCGAGAAGAGCATGGCCGGCATGGGCGAGAAGAAGTACACCTTCCTCGTTCACACCGAAGCTAACAAGTCTCAGATCAAAGAGGCTGTTGAGAAGATGTTCGAAGGTACCAAGGTTAAGAGTGTTAACACCATCAACATGGATGGCAAGAACAAGAGACGCGGAATGGTTACCGGCAAGACCGCTAAGACCAAGAAGGCAATTGTTCAGTTAACAGCAGATAGCAAAGAGATCGAGATCTTCGCAGGTCTGTAAGAGTAAAGCTACTGCTTAAGATTCAAGTATGCGGCACTTAAGTGCTCGCGCAAAAAATCATCGTAAAGGAGATACAGTAATGGGAATTAAGACATATAACCCCTATACACCTTCCAGAAGAAACATGACTGGTTCTGATTTCGCTGAGATCACCAAGACCTCTCCCGAGAAGAGCCTGTGTGTTTCCCTGAAGAAGAACTCCGGCCGTAACAATCAGGGTAAGATCACTGTAAGACATCGCGGCGGCGGTTCCAGAAGAAAATACAGAGTAATTGATTTCAAGAGATACAAGGATGGCATCCCTGCAACCGTAATCGGTATCGAGTACGATCCTAACAGAACAGCAAACATCGCGCTGATCTGCTACGAAGACGGTACCAAGTCCTATATCCTCGCTCCCGAAGGTCTGACCGACGGAATGAAGGTTATGAACGGTGCAGAGGCCGAGGTCAGAGTAGGTAACTGCTTACCTCTGTCCGAGATCCCTGTAGGTACTCAGGTACACAATATTGAGTTATATCCCGGCAAGGGCGGCCAGCTGGTTCGTTCCGCCGGTAACAGCGCACAGCTGATGGCAAAAGAAGGTAAGTACGCTACTCTTCGTCTTCCCTCCGGTGAGATGAGAATGGTTCCCCTGGTTTGCCGTGCAACTGTTGGTGTTGTAGGTAACGTTGATCATAGCCTGGTTAAGATCGGTAAAGCCGGACGCAAGCGTCACATGGGCATCCGTCCCACCGTACGTGGTTCCGTCATGAACCCCAACGACCATCCTCATGGTGGTGGTGAAGGTAAGACCGGTATCGGTCGTCCCGGCCCCAGCACACCTTGGGGTAAACCTGCTCTTGGTCTGAAGACACGTAAATCTAAGAAGGCTTCCAACAAGCTGATCGTAAGAAGACGTGACGGCAGAGCAATCAAATAGTTAAGGAGGAAAGATCATGGCTAGATCACTGAAAAAAGGACCTTTCGCAGACGCAAGCCTGTTAAAGAAAGTCGACGCTTTAAATGCATCAGGACAGAAGCAGGTTATTAAGACCTGGTCCCGTCGTTCTACAATTTTCCCTTCCTTCGTAGGACATACGATTGCTGTTCATGATGGTAGAAAGCATGTTCCCGTATACGTTACTGAGGATATGGTTGGCCACAAGCTCGGTGAGTTCGTAGCAACCAGAACCTTCAGAGGTCACGGCAAGGACGAGAAGAAATCCAAGGTTAGATAATTTTATTATTGACCTGGAGCTAAAAATATGCTATCTTTTATAGATGGTTGGGAGAGCTATGCGCTCTCCCGAGGGTCTTCCCTCGAAAGAGGAAAGAAGACGGGATATTTTTGTGCGCAGCACTTAGGAAACACACGGGTGCGTTGCGCGGTTTCAGTTTGAAAGGAGGACCAAATCTATGGCTAAAGGACATAGATCCCAAATTAAGAGAGAAAGAAACGCTCAGAAAGATACAAGACCTTCAGCTAAGCTGTCTTACGCAAGAGTATCTGTTCAGAAGGCTTGTTTCGTATTAGATGCCATCAGAGGCAAAGATGTACAGACTGCACTTGGTATTCTGGAGTACAATCCCAGATATGCTTCCAGCCTGATCAAGAAGCTGCTTGAGTCAGCAATCGCTAACGCTGAGAACAATAACGGTATGAATACCGAGAACCTTTATGTTGCAGAGTGCTTTGCAAACAAAGGACCTACCATGAAGAGAGTAAAGCCCAGAGCACAGGGTAGAGCTTATAGAATCGAAAAGAGAATGAGCCACATTACCATCGTTCTTGATGAGAAGAAGTAGGGAAAGGAGCTATTAAAAGTTTATGGGACAGAAAGTTAATCCTCACGGCCTGAGAGTCGGTGTTATTAAAGATTGGGATTCCAAGTGGTACGCTGATGCAGAGTTTTCCGATTATCTGGTAGAAGACTACAACATCAGAAAGTTCCTGAAGAAGAAATTATACAGTGCAGGTGTTTCCAAGATCGAGATCGAAAGAGCATCTGACAGAGTAAAGGTTATCATCTATACTGCTAAGCCCGGTGTTGTAATCGGTAAGGGCGGCGCTGAGATCGAAGTAACCAAGAAAGAGCTCTCCAAGTTAACCGATAAGAAGGTTATGGTTGACATTAAAGAGATCAAGAGACCTGACAGAGATGCACAGCTGGTAGCTGAGAACATCGCTCAGCAGCTGGAGAACCGTGTATCCTTCAGACGTGCAATGAAGTCCTGCATGGGCAGAACCATGAAGTCCGGTGCTATGGGTATCAAGACCTGCTGTTCTGGTCGTCTGGGCGGTGCTGATATCGCTCGTGCTGAGTTCTACAGCGAGGGAACCATTCCTCTGCAGACACTGAGAGCGGATATCGATTATGGTTTTGCTGAAGCAAACACCACCTATGGTAAAGTTGGAGTTAAAGTTTGGATTTATAAAGGCGAGATACTTCCTACAAAAGGAAATCAGATGGAAGGGAGCGATAAATAATGTTAATGCCGAAGAGAGTAAAACGTCGTAAACAGTTCCGTGGATCCATGGCCGGAAAAGCTTCCAGAGGTAACACCCTGGCATATGGCGAATTTGGTCTGGTTGCTACAGAACCCTGCTGGATCAAGTCTAATCAGATTGAGGCAGCCCGTATTGCGCTTACCCGTTATACCAAGCGTACCGGTAAAGTATGGATTAAGATTTTCCCCGATAAGCCCGTAACTGTAAAGCCTCTCGGTACTCGTATGGGTTCCGGTAAAGGCGCTGTAGATTGCTGGGTAGCAGTTGTTAAGCCCGGACGTGTAATGTTCGAGATCGCTGGTGTTCCCGAAGAGGACGCTCGTGAAGCATTACGTCTTGCTATGCACAAGCTCCCTTGTAAGTGTAAGATCATTGCTAAGGCAGATGTGGAAGGCGGTGTGACAGAATGAAATCAAATAAATTTGTAGAAGAATTGAAGACAAAGTCCGATGCAGAACTGGCACAGGAGCTGGTAGCTGCTAAAAAAGAACTTTTCAATTTGAGATTCCAGAACGCAACCAATCAGTTAGATAATACTGCAAGAATCAAAGAAGTTAGAAGAAACATTGCACGTATTCAGACTGTTATCACCGAGAAGGCTAGAGCGTAACGCGTGGGTGCGTAGAAAGGAGATCAAACCGTGGAAAGAAATTTGAGAAAAACACGTACTGGTAAGGTTATCAGTAATAAGATGGATAAAACTATTGTAGTTGCAATCGAAGAGCATGTTAAGCATCCCCTTTACAAAAAGATCGTAAAGGACACCTACAAGCTGAAGGCGCATGACGAGAATAACGAGTGCAACATTGGCGATATCGTAAAAGTTATGGAGACAAGACCCCTGTCCAAGGACAAGAGATGGAGACTTGTTGAGATCGTAGAAAGAGCTAAATAAATTAGCACGCGAATATTAAGTTTGTAAGAAACCGCGGAAGCGGTGAAGGAGGAATAACATGGTTCAGCAGGAAAGTAGACTGAAAGTTGCTGATAACACCGGCGCAAAAGAGTTACTTTGCATTCGTGTTATGGGCGGTTCTACCAGAAGATATGCACAGATCGGCGACGTGATTGTTGCTTCCGTTAAAGATGCAACACCAGGTGGCGTTGTAAAAAAAGGTGATGTAGTAAAGGCAGTTGTAGTTCGTTCCGTAAAGGGCGCTCGTCGTAAAGACGGTTCTTACATCAAGTTTGATGAGAACGCTGCAGTTATCATCAAAGATGACAAGACTCCCAGAGGAACCCGTATCTTTGGGCCGGTTGCAAGAGAGCTTCGTGAGAAACAGTTCATGAAAATTGTTTCCCTGGCTCCCGAAGTATTATAAGGAGGTTGCCACATGTCTACAATGAAAATTAAGAAGGGCGACACCGTTAAGGTTATCGCTGGTAAAGACTTAGGTACAGAGGGCAAGGTTCTCTCTGTAGACGTAAAGAATCATAAAGTCCTGGTTGAGGGCGTTAACAAGATCACAAAGCATGCAAAGCCTTCTCAGGCAAACCCCAATGGCGGTATTGTTGAGAAAGAAGCTCCTATTGATATTTCAAACGTTATGCTTGTTGTAAAAGGCAAGACCACAAGAGTTGGCTTCAAGGTTGAAGACGGCAAGAAAGTACGTTTCGCAAAGTCAACAGGCGAAGTGATTGACTAATCAATAGGAAGGAGGAAATATAAGTGAGCAGACTGAAAGATTTATATAACAATGAGATCGTCGATGCTATGACCAAGAAGTTCGGTTACGCTAATGTAATGGAAGTTCCCAAGCTCGACAAGATCGTTATCAACATGGGTGTTGGTGAAGCAAAAGAAAACGCTAAGATCCTTGAGAATGCAGTTGCTGATATGGAAGCTATCACCGGACAGAAGGCAGTTCTGACCAAGGCTAAGAATTCCGTAGCAAACTTCAAGATCCGTGAGGGCATGCCCATCGGATGTAAGACCACTCTGCGTGGTGAGAAGATGTATGAGTTCCTGGATCGTCTGGTTAACCTCGCTCTTCCTCGTGTCCGTGACTTCAGAGGCGTTAACCCTAACGCATTCGACGGCAGAGGTAACTATGCACTCGGTATCAAAGAGCAGTTCATCTTCCCTGAGATCGAGTACGATAAGATTGACAAGACCAGAGGTATGGATATCATTTTCGTAACAACTGCTAAGACCGACGAAGAGGCACGTGAGCTGCTGAGACTGTTCAACATGCCTTTCGCAAAGTAATCAAGGAGGTAAATTCTGATGGCAAAGACATCAATGAAGATTAAACAGCAGCGCAAACCTAAGTTCTCTACTCAGGCTTATACCCGCTGCAAGATTTGTGGTCGTCCCCACTCTGTACTGAGAAAATACGGAATTTGCCGTGTTTGCTTCCGTGAACTGGCATACAAGGGCGAGATCCCCGGAGTTAAGAAGGCATCTTGGTAAGAGTGAAAAGATTTTCTAAGCCAGCAAAGTACGCTGGCTAACAAAATCTATATTTCACTCCTAAGAGAATTTTCCCGGTGGGAAAATTCTCCGAGACGAAAAGAAATTCTAAGGCGTCGAAAGACGCCGAGTAAGAATTTCTAAAAGTTTTGGTTATAAGAATTATCTTATAATATAGATGGTATATACAAAGTGTATGTACTTAGCATGATTCAAGTCAAATAATAAGGAGGAAACTAAATCATGACAATGAGCGATCCTATCGCAGATATGCTTACAAGAATCCGTAATGCAAATACTGCAAAACACGACACCGTAGACGTACCTTCTTCCAAGATGAAGCTGGCTATCGCACAGATTCTGCTGGACGAGGGATATATTAAGAAGTACGACATCGTTGAAGACGGTGGTTTCAAGACCATCCACATCACTCTGAAGTACGGCGCAGACAAGAACGAGAAGATCATCTCCGGCATCAAGAGAATCTCTAAGCCCGGCTTACGTGTATACGCTGGCAAGGAAGATCTGCCTAAGGTTCTTGGCGGTCTGGGTATTGCTATTATCTCTACCAACCAGGGTGTTATCACCGACAAGAAGGCTCGTGAGCTTCAGGTTGGCGGCGAAGTATTAGCATTCGTTTGGTAAGGATGAAAAGATTTTCTAAGTCAGCAAAATACGCTGACTAATAAAATCTAAGTTTCATCCCTAAGAGAATTCCTTGCGGAATTCTCCTGTGTAACTATTGTTTTTCTATAGAATTATAGGAGGTACGGGCATGTCCAGAATAGGTAGAATGCCAATCGCAATTCCTGCAGGTGTTACTGTAGAAGTTGCAGAAAATAACAAAGTGACTGTGAAAGGTCCCAAGGGTACTCTGGTAAGAGTATTACCCTCTGAGATGGAAATTAAAGTGGAGGGTGCAGAAGTTCTCGTAAGCAGACCCAACGATCTGAAGAAGATGAAGTCTCTTCACGGCCTGACAAGAACTCTGATCCACAACATGGTAGTAGGTGTTACCGAAGGTTTCGAGAAGAAGCTGGAAGTAAATGGTGTTGGTTACAGAGCTGCTAAGTCCGGCAAGAAGCTGACCCTGAACCTTGGTTACTCTCATCCCGTAGAGATGATCGATCCCGAAGGCATTGAAGCTGTAGTTGAAGGCCAGAACGTGATCATCGTTAAGGGTATCGACAAAGAAAAAGTTGGCCAGTACGCTGCTGAGATCCGCGACAAGAGAAGACCTGAGCCTTATAAGGGCAAGGGTATCAAGTATGCCGATGAGACCATCAGACGTAAAGTTGGTAAGACTGGTAAGAAATAATAGATAAGGAGAGTATGAAGATGGTTAGTAAAGAGTCCAGACAGTTAGTACGTGCAAAAAAGCACATGAAAATTCGTAACCGCTTCAGCGGCACTGCTGAAAGACCTCGTCTTGCAGTGTTCAGAAGCAATAATCATATGTATGCTCAAATTATCGACGATACAGTTGGTAACACTTTAGTATCTGCATCCACTCTTGAGAAAGAGATCAAGGCAGAGCTGGAGAAGACCAATAACGTTGATGCAGCAGCATATCTTGGAACTGTTATCGCAAAGAGAGCAATCGAAAAAGGTATCAAAGAAGTTGTTTTCGACCGTGGCGGTTTCATTTATCAGGGTAAAGTAGCAGCTTTAGCCGATGCAGCCAGAGAAGCTGGCCTGGAATTCTAGGAAAGGAAAGAGGAATACACCATGAAACACACAATCATAGATGCAAGCCAGTTAGAGTTAAATGATAAAGTTGTTACCATCAAGCGTGTAACCAAGACCGTTAAGGGTGGTCGTAACATGAGATTCACCGCGCTGGTAGTTGTTGGTGACGGCAACGGTCATGTAGGCGCTGGTCTGGGAAAGGCTGTAGAAATTCCCGAAGCTATCCGTAAGGGTAAGGAAGACGCTGTAAAGCATATTGTCGAGATCAATCTGGATGAGAACAATTCCATCACCCATGATTTCATCGGTAAGTATGGTTCTGCTAACGTTTTACTGAAGAAGGCTCCCGACGGTACCGGTATCATCGCTGGTGGTCCCGCTCGTGTCGTTTGTGAGCTTGCAGGTATCAAGAATATCCGTACCAAGTCTCTTGGCTCCAACAATAAGCAGAACGTTGTTCTTGCAACCATCTCCGGTTTAAGCCAGATCAAGGCTCCCGAAGAAGTAGCAAAGAATCGTGGAAAGTCTGTTGAGGAAGTTCTGGCGTAAGCCGGATCTTCCCGTTAAGTTGACAGGGCCAACAGAAAGGAGTAGAGTATGGCAGACAAGAAGTTAAAGATCACTCTGGTAAAGTCCACCATCGGCGCTGTGCCGAAGAATAAAGCAATCGTGGAGTCTATGGGACTGCGCAAGATCGGTAAGTCCGTAGTACTGCCTGATAATGATGCAACAAGAGGACAGATCCGTCAGGTGAATCATTTGATCAAGGTAGAAGAAGCATAATCAGATAAGGAGGTGTTAGGAATGGAATTATCCAATTTAAGACCTGCAGAAGGTTCCAAACACAGTGATAATTTTAGAAGAGGCCGTGGACACGGTTCAGGAAATGGCAAGACCGCAGGTAAGGGTCATAAGGGACAGAAGGCTCGTTCCGGAGCTCCCAGACCTGGTTTCGAAGGTGGTCAGATGCCTTTATACAGACGTATTCCTAAGAGAGGTTTCACTAACAGAAACACTAAGGAAATCGTTGCTATCAATGTAAGTGCTCTGGAGTGCTTTGACAACGGTGCTACCGTTGATGTAAACGCATTGGTTGAAGCAGGAATCATTAAGAACCCCAGAGATGGAGTTAAGATCCTTGGAAACGGAGAACTTACCAAAAAGCTTGATGTAAAGGTAGATGCTTTCAGCGCATCCGCAAAAGAAAAGATCGAGGCTCTTGGTGGAACTGCTGAGGTGATGTAATGCTTACAACACTGAAAAACGCATTTAAAATCAAAGAAATCAGACAGAAGATTCTTTTTACACTGGGAATGTTAGTTGTGATCCGTATCGGATCACAGCTTCCCGTACCCGGGGTGGACACGAAGTTCTTTTCTCAATGGTTTGCCCAGCAGACAGGCGGTGCGTTCAGTTTCTTTGATGCCATTACGGGCGGTTCTTTCCTGAACATGTCTATTCTGGCATTGAACATCAACCCTTATATTACATCTTCCATTATCATGCAGCTGCTTACAATTGCTATTCCAAAGCTGGAAGAAATGCAGCGTGACGGTGAAGACGGCCGTAAAAAAATGGTTGCCATCACCAGATACGTTACCGTAGCGCTTGCACTGATCCAGTCCACAGCAATGGCAATCGGTTTTGGCAGACAGGGCTACTTGATCGAGTTCAACGCTCTGAATGTAATTACCACGATCACAGCACTTACCGCTGGTAGTGCTTTCCTGATGTGGGTGGGTGAACGAATCACAGAAAAAGGTATCGGAAATGGTATTTCCATCGTACTGGTGATCAACATCATTTCCCGACTGCCTCAAGACCTGAGCAACCTGTTTGAGCAGTTCGTATTCGGAAAAGCTCCGGCAACCGCAATCCTTGCAGTAGTTATCATCTTCGCAATTATTATTGCCATGGTGGTACTGGTTATCATCTTAAATGATGGTGTGCGCAAGATTCCGGTACAGTATGCCAAGAAAATGCAGGGCAGAAAGATGGTCGGCGGACAGACTTCCAATATTCCGTTGAAAGTAAATACTTCCGGCGTTATTCCCATCATTTTTGCACAGTCCATTATGCAGTTCCCCATTATTATCTGTTCCTTTATCGGATATAACGGAACCGGCGTATGGGCAGAGATCCTGAAAGGTCTGAATTCCGGTTACTGGTGCAAACCCAGTCAGCCGATTTATTCCCTGGGACTTTTGCTGTACATTGTATTGATTGTATTTTTTGCATACTTCTATACATCCATTACATTTAATCCTTTGATGATTGCCGATAACATGAAGAAGCAGGGTGGTTTCATCCCCGGTATCAGACCTGGTAAGCCTACCAGTGATTATCTGAACAAGATTCTGAATTATATCGTATTCATCGGTGCGATTGGCCTGATCATTGTATCTGTGATCCCGTATTTCTTTAATGGTGTGTTCGGCGCAAGTGTATCCTTCGGCGGTACCAGCCTGATCATTATCGTAAGCGTAGTACTGGAGACCATGAAGCAGGTAGAATCTCAGATGCTCGTTCGCAACTACAAGGGATTCCTGGAAGATTAGTAGCATAACAGTAACCGGATGGTTTGTAATCATCCGGTTATTTTTGCATTATTGTATTATAGGAAAATGTATTGCAAAAAAGCCGCATAAAAGTTAAAATGTAAATGTTGGACTGTATTTGTAGCTTATCTATAGAAAGAGCAGAGCCTGTAGCAACAGGCAGATAGGAGCAAAGATGAAAATTATCATGTTAGGCGCACCCGGCGCAGGTAAAGGTACCCAGGCAAAGATGATCGCTGAAAAGTACGGAATCCCTCATGTATCCACAGGCGATATTTTCCGTGCAAATATCAAGAACGGAACCGAACTTGGTATGGAAGCAAAGAAATACATGGATCAGGGACAGCTGGTTCCCGATGAACTGACTGTTAAGATCCTCTTAGACAGAGTAGCACAGGATGATTGCAAGAACGGTTATGTACTGGATGGATTCCCCAGAACCATTCCTCAGGCAGAAGTACTGGACAAGGCACTGACTGAGCTGGGAGATGCCATTGATTTTGCAATCGATGTAAATGTTCCCGATGAGAATATCGTGAAGAGAATGTCCGGCAGACGTGCATGCCTGTCCTGCGGCGCAACCTATCACATTGAGCATATTCCTCCTAAGAAGGAAGGCATCTGTGACAAGTGCGGACAGGAACTGGTACTGCGTGACGATGATAAGCCTGAGACCGTACTGAACCGTCTGAAAGTTTATCATGACCAGACCCAGCCTCTGATCGAATTCTATACCAGGAAAAATGTATTAAAGACCGTAGACGGCACCAAGGATATGAAGGAAGTATTCGCAGATATCGTAGCAATTCTTGGCTAGGAAAAGTCCGGATCACTGATCAGCAGCAGTAAGGTCCGGAACAGAAAGGTGAATAAAATGGCAGTAACTATCAAATCACAGCGTGAAATTGAGTTGATGAGAGAATCTTGTAAGATTCTGGCGGATGTATTCAGCGAGATGGAGAAGGCAGTACACCCCGGGGTATCCACTCTGGATATCAATAACCTGGGAGAGAAACTGATCCGTGCCCATGGCTGCATTCCCAACTTCTTAAATTACAACGGATATCCGGCATCTATCTGTGTATCCGTGAATGATGAAGTCGTACATGGTATACCTCACAAGGATCATATTCTTCACGAAGGTGATATTGTAAGTCTGGATGCAGGACTGATTTATAAAGGATACCATTCCGATATGGCACGTACTTTCCCGGTAGGGCAGGTAAGTGAGGAAGCAAGACTTCTGATGGAGAGGACCAAAGGAAGCTTTTTTGCAGGAATAGAGATGGCAAAGGCAGGCAATCATCTGTATGATATCTCCAATGCCATTGATGCCTATATCAGGCCTTTTGGCTACGGAATCGTAAGAGATCTGGTAGGTCACGGCATTGGTACCAGCTTACATGAGGATCCCCAGATCCCCAACTTCGCACAGCATAGACGTGGACTGAAGCTTCAGGCCGGTATGACGCTGGCAATCGAGCCCATGATCAATATCGGAAGACCGGATGTGGCATGGCTGGACGATGATTGGACTGTAGTTACCGAGGATGGATCCCTGTCTGCACATTATGAGAATACCATCCTGATCACAGACGGTGAGCCGGAGATCCTGACCATGTATTAAGGAACGGGTAACGGCAGACCCGGAGAAGAAAGGTAAGATTTTGATATGTTAGGAGAATTTGCAACTTCAAAGGCCGGACACGATAAGGACAGACTGTACATGATCGTCGGTGAAGAGGAAGAATGGGTCTATCTGTGCGACGGAAGGCTGCGCGGTGTGGAACATCCGAAGAAGAAAAAGAAAAAACATATCCAGATCATACATTCTTCGGCAGAGGATGCGTTGATACAAAGCATGCAACAGAACCTTCCGGGGGAGAAAGACGAGATCAACAGACGAATCTGTAAGACCCTGGAAGCGTATCTGTGTAATAAGTAATATAAAGCAGTAAAAGTAGTAAAGAGTAGAAAGCTATGGAGGAAATTTATGTCTAAAAGTGATGTAATCGAAATCGAAGGAACCGTTGTGGAGAAGCTTCCCAATACCATGTTCCGTGTAGAACTGGAAAATGGACACAGAGTACTGGCTACCATCAGTGGTAAGCTTCGTCAGAACTTCATCCGTATCCTTCCCGGAGATAAGGTAACACTGGAACTGTCTCCCTACGATCTGAGCAAGGGACGTATCATCTGGAGAGATAAGTAAATACCATCTGGAGAGAAAATAGCTATGGCTAAAAAAATACGTAACTTTGCTGCCATTCTGGCGGTCAGTGCGGTAGTGGGAACGATACTGTTAGTACTGGTATTCTTGCTTCCGGTAGGACCTATGAGAAAGAATGTGGAGAAAAGTGTCGGGGATATGCTGAAGACCGGAGACGAGATACCGGAAGATGCATTTTCGCAGTACCTGTGGAAAAACAGAGAGACCTACACCGATGCTATTATGGTGCAGAATGCCATAGAGAGATTGCCGGACAAAAATGCCTACGAACACGCTATGTGGATGTACCACTATGATCTGGAAGAGGATGTATGGACACCGGAGGATTCTCTCAAATCCTTCTGTGAATCCCATGAGAACGTCAATAACATGTATCTCCACATTTATGCGAGATACTGGCACGGCTATCTTTTATATTTAAAGCCGCTGTTACTGTTATTTTCCTGGCAGCACGTGGTATGGCTGGAGCTGGCGGTGCAGATCGCGCTTATGATCTGGGTGCTGGTTACGGCAATCCAAAAGCAAAATGCAGGTGTCGCAGTCGTGACTCTGGGAAGTTTCCTGTTTATGAAGCCGGTGCTGGTTCTTGTATCACTGACCATGTCAGTGTGCTGGATTTTGACGCTTCTGGCGGTGGAATACATGCTGTTACATCATGACAGACTGCACGAAAAAGGACAATATCCGGAATTCTTCCTGATCGTGGGAATTCTGACGTCTTATTTTGATTTTCTGACGTATCCCATCGTTACTTTGGGAATTCCTCTGTGCTGTTACTTCTTATTAGAAAGTGATCGCCTGTGGAATAATATCAAAAGACTGACCGGCTTCAGTGTAAGCTGGGCAATCGGCTATGCGGGAATGTGGGCAGCAAAATGGGTCATTGCAGATCTGACATTACATACCGGTACGATCAAGGATGCTATCTGGTCCATTATCGGCCGTACCGAAGCTATTGGCGGCAGACCCCGGATGAACGGGGGGTTCTATGTCATCGGACTGAATCTTCAGGAATATCCGGCCTATATTGGAATTGCTGCAGGAGTGCTGGCAGCGATAGCGATAGGAATGCTTGTGATGATAATCGTCACGGGCAAATGGAAGGAAATATTTGCACAGCTGGTTCCCGTAGTACTCACAGCTGCAATTCCCTTCGTCTGGATCATTGCAGTACAACATCATTCAGCATTGCATGCGAGATTTACCTTCCGAATTTTAAGTGTTGCAGCGGCTGCGGCTATCACTTTTATCGTTTTGAATGTAAAGCAGGCAAAAAAACAACAAAAAAGTCAAAAAATATTTAAAAAAGCGCAATAATACGCTTGCAAAGGAAAGACCGTCATGCTATAATGTAAGACGGTCTTTTTTGAAAGGAGGGTTTAACATGAAAGTTAGATCATCAGTAAAACCGATTTGCGAAAAGTGCAAAATCATCAAGAGAAAAGGACGCATCAGAGTAATCTGTGAGAATCCGAAGCACAAACAGAGACAGGGATAATCACCGCTTGATCGTCATTTGATCAGGTATGTGAGTTCTTGTCCGGTTATTATGTGCGGCTGAATTGATCATTATCAAAATTATCAATTTTCATAATAGATTTGGATAGAGCTTACGGGAGATTACTTGTTGATACCACGGTGAAAAGAATTAGACGCCTTCGTCGTGGAAAGATCGGATCGTGTCCGATTGGGTGAGAGCCCCAATCAATTAGTAACTATTGGGCGTACAATTAACAGACCAAAACGTACGCACACACAACGAAAGTTGTGAGCGCAGAAATGTTGCGCAAAGCGTAAGAGATTACGCAGGAAAATGGAGGAAACGTAAATGGCTCGTATCGCAGGTGTAGACTTACCTAGAGAAAAACGAATTGAGATCGGTTTGACCTATATCTATGGAATAGGCAGACCTACTGCTGACAAGCTGTTAGCAGAAGCAGGTGTAAATCCTGATACCAGAGTGAGAGATATTACCGATGATGAGGTAAAGAAGATCAGTGAAGCTATCGAAAAGCTTGGCGTTATGGTAGAAGGTGATCTGAGAAGAGAAATCGCTCTGAATATCAAGAGACTTCAGGAAATCGGCTGCTATCGTGGTATTCGTCATCGTAAAGGACTTCCTGTTCGTGGTCAGAAGACTAAGACCAACGCAAGAACTCGTAAGGGACCTAAGCGCACGGTGGCAAACAAGAAGAAGTAATTAAGATCGTAATGTAACTGTGAGAGGGAAGCAAATGTAAGCATCCCCAGGAAATGAGAAAGTAGGTTAGTTTAAAATGGCTAAAAAAGTTGCAAAGAAAGTAACAAAAAAGCGTGTAAGAAAAAACGTTGAACGCGGACAGGCACATATTCAGTCTTCTTTTAACAACACAATCGTAACGTTAACTGATGCTGAAGGTAATGCTCTTAGTTGGGCAAGTGCCGGTGGTCTTGGTTTTAGAGGTTCAAAGAAATCTACTCCATATGCTGCACAGATGGCTGCTGAAACAGCAACAAAGGCTGCTCTTGTTCACGGATTAAAGTCCGTTGACGTATTTGTAAAGGGTCCTGGTTCAGGACGCGAAGCAGCAATCAGAGCTCTGTCTGCAAGTGGACTGGATGTCTTAAGCATTTGTGATGTAACTCCTGTACCTCACAATGGATGCCGTCCTCCTAAGCGTCGTCGCGTTTAGTGAGAGTCCGTCATCAGACGGAACAGTGAATGAAGTAACATTAGAACAAGTTGGATGAAAGTGCCGCAATGCGGCACTGTAAACAACCCTCGGAAGTCACTTCCGAAGTATAAAGAAGGGAAAATAAAAAAATGGCAGTAAATCGCGTACCTGTACTGAAAAGATGTAGAGCCCTTGGCCTTGAGCCTTCTTACCTGGGCTATGACAAGAAGTCTAACAGAACCTCTGCAAGAGCAGGCAAAAAGGTATCTGAGTACGGACTTCAGTTAAGAGAAAAGCAGAAGGCTAAGTTCATCTATGGCGTTCTGGAGAAGCCTTTCCGTAACTACTATGAGAAGGCTGATAGAATGAAGGGCATGACCGGTGAGAACCTGATGACCCTGTTAGAGAGCAGACTGGACAACGTAGTGTTCAGAATGGGCTTTGCAAGAACCAGAAGAGAAGCAAGACAGATCGTTGACCACAAGCATGTACTTGTAAACGGTAAGTGTGTAAACATTCCTTCTTACCTGATCAAGGCTGGCGATGTTATCGAGATCAAGGAGAGCGCTAAATCCATGCAGAGATACAAGGATATCCTTGATGTTACTGCTGGAAGATTAGTACCCGAATGGATCGATGCTGATGTTGAGAACTTTAAGGGAACCATCAAGAATCTGCCTACCAGAGAGATGATCGATGTTCCTGTTGACGAGATGCTTATCGTCGAGTTGTACTCCAAGTAAGTTTTATTTAACCCCAATGAACATTTCCTGTGGAATATTATTCCATGGGATATTGTTCGTAAGAACATGTCAACATATAAAGTTCGCAAAGGAGGGTATTGGCAGTGTTTGATTTTGAAAGACCTAATATTGAGGTTAGCGAGATTTCAGAAGACAAAAAGTATGGTAAATTCGTAGTAAAACCCCTGGAAAGAGGCTATGGTATTACTCTGGGCAACTCCCTGAGAAGAATCATGCTGTCTTCCCTGCCCGGTGCTGCAGTGAGCCAGATCAAAATTGAAGGTGTTCTTCATGAGTTCAGTTCTATTCCCGGCGTAAAGGAAGATGTATCTGAGATCATCATGAACATCAAGAGCCTTGCGATCAAGAACAACAGCGAGACCAACGAGGCTAAGACTGCATATATCGAGTTTGAAGGCGAAGGTGTTGTAAGAGCTTCTGATATCCAGTGTGATCAGGATATTGAAATTCTGAACCCCGACCTTGTAATCGCTACTCTGAGCGGTAAAGATACCAAGCTTTACATGGAGTTAACTATTACAAGAGGCCGCGGCTACGTAAGTGCCGACAAGAACAAACACGAAGATTTACCAATTGGCGTAATTGCCATTGATTCTATCTATACACCTGTAGAGAGAGTTAACGTTACGGTAGAAAATACCCGTGTAGGTCAGAGTACTGATTTCGACAAGCTTACATTGGATGTATACACCAACGGAACCCTGGCTCCCGATGAGGCAGTCAGCCTGGCAGCTAAGGTGCTCAGCGAGCATCTGAACCTGTTCATCGACCTGTCCGAAAATGCTAAGACCGCTGAGGTTATGGTAGAGAAGGAAGACGACGAGAAGGAAAAGGTTCTGGAGATGAGTATTGACGAGCTGGAGCTTTCCGTTCGTTCTTACAACTGCTTGAAGAGAGCAGGTATCAATACTGTAGAAGAGTTAACCAATAAGACTTCAGAAGATATGATGAAGGTTCGTAACCTCGGACGTAAATCTTTGGAAGAAGTTCTGGCTAAACTGAAAGAGCTGGGATTACAGCTGAACCCCAGCGATGAGAACTAATTTCAGCTGAACATAAAAAGTAAGATTTCCGTATCCGGTAAGCCCAAAGTGTTCGGATACGGTTTATCTCTAAATGGCAAAAAACAACGCATTCGGTAAGTAAGTCCAAAGTGCATGGCCGGATGTACCATGAATGGAGAAAGGAAAATTATCATGGCAAAGTACAGAAAACTCGGCAGAACATCTGCACAGAGAAAGGCATTATTAAGAAATCAGGTAACTGCAGTGATCAACAACGGCAAGATCGTTACCACCGAAGCTAAGGCTAAGGAAGTACAGAAGATCGTTGATGGACTGATTGCTCTGGCAGTAAAAGAGAAGGATAACTTCGAAACTGTTAAAGTTACCACCAAGGTTGCCCGCAAGGACAAGGACGGCAAGCGCGTAAAGCAGATCGTTGACAAGGAGACTGGTAAGGTCCTGGCTGAGTCCCATCGCGATAAGGATGGCAAGCTAGTTAAGATCGAGAACGGTGTTACCGTTACCGTATACGACGAAGTTGAGAAGGAGATCAAGAAGGATCTGCCTACCAGATCTCATGCACGTCGTCAGATGCTGAAGGTTCTGAACCCTGTAGTTGAGGTTCCCGCTGATGCAGCAGGCAAGAAAAAGAACACCAAGGAAGTTGACCTGGTTGCAAAGCTCTTCGATGAGTATGCTCCCAAGTATGCTACCCGTAAGGGTGGTTACACCAGAATCGTTAAGATCGGTCAGCGTAAGGGTGACGCAGCTATGACTGTTGTTCTGGAGTTAGTTTAATCCATAACTTATAAGCAGACATAAAATAGCGCTTTCGGAAATGAGTTGGTTCATTTCCGGAGGCGCTTTTTGTGTAGTGCGAAGTATACAAATCGAGTAGGAGAAAGCCTACTCGATTATTACAGGAAAATGATTGCTGACAAGCGGCTTACTCCACTACCTTCTGAAAATGCTGATAATCCTTGCAGGAGTTCCAGTGACCGCCCCAGGTGAAACCATGCTCTTTAAATAACTGATAGCATAGATCGTTTTCGTCGATTTTGTAGGGGAAGGAAGCGGTTCTGTCTGCATAGGCGGAAGCATTTGCAGGAGATACATTTTCGCTGCCATCCTTATTGTAAGTAATATAAGGATTATAAAAGGGATTGATATCGATCGCCAGCCCCAATGCATGCTTGGAAAGGGAGGAAGTCCCATCCACCGGGCGGTAGTTGAAGCAGGAGGTATTGTTATCCTCCATGGACGCGAGGTCGTCCCCATCATATTCATCGATCAAAAGTGCCTTTTCCAGCTGATATTCATTACAATACAGCTCATAGAAGATCTCTGTCAGGTCCTGCGCGATCGCCTTGTTACAGATCAATTCCCCTTCTGCAGGATTTCCTTCAAAATTATAATGCCGGATATGCACATATCTCAGATCGTCATAGCTGATTTCGACAGATTTCAACAGGTCTTGTGAGGCTTCTCCGGAGTTATCCACAGTAGCAGGATAAGAAACACCTGTTATATATCTCTGTAATTTCTCGGATAACGGCTCATAATAGAAGCCGTCGGACAGCGTGGTCCGCTGGTCGGTCAATAGCTCTCCGTTCAGGGAATATCCGGTCAAAACAGTAGTTTCTGCCATGGAAGATCCTTCCTGCAGGATTTCTGTCGAATCTGTGGAAGAACTGTCGATGGCAGGTGCCGGGCTGGGAGAGGGAGAAAGAGATGGCTCCGCTGTCTGGTAGGCCAGTGTGGGATTGTCCGACGCATAATCTCCCAAAGTGTAAGAGTTATGCTGAGAGACCCGTAGCAGTCCTCCGGCCACGACAGTGATAAGAGCAAGGATGCCTACCATTTTCCATATTTTATTGCGATCGATCGGATTCATAGAATGCCTCCTCGTTTTATTTTCTGAAATGTTCTGCAATAGAAAGATACAACCATAACTATAAAGGTTTTTGGAAGGCAGTACAAGAGATTTTGAAAAAGTCGGGTCAGTTCCCTGTTAAGTGTTGTAAATCTGTGCATAATCTAGTAAAATAGGAACGATATCTTGCAAAAGCAGAAGATAGCTGATTCTCCGGCACTAAGCGAATATGGAATGGAGATTATTTATGGAGATCATTAAAGCAAATAATGTAGTATATGAATATATTCGTCGGGATGAAGAGGGAAATGTGGAAGGGATCACAAGAGCGGTGAATGATGTTTCTCTTGATATAGAGCAGGGACAGTTCATAGCCATCCTCGGACATAACGGTTCCGGCAAGTCTACTCTGGCAAAGCATATGAACGCCATCTTAAATCCGACAGAGGGAACGCTCTGGGTCGATGGCATGGACACGAAGGATGAGGACAACATCTGGAAGGTACGTCAGACAGCCGGTATGGTGTTTCAGAATCCGGATAACCAGATCATAGGACAGGTAGTGGAAGAAGATGTGGGATTTGGCCCGGAGAACATGGGGATCCCCACGGAGGAGATCTGGCAGCGTGTGGAAGAGAGCTTACGTGCGGTAGGTATGTACGAATATCGAAAGTATTCCCCGAATAAGCTGTCCGGTGGTCAGAAGCAGAGAGTGTCTATTGCCGGAGTACTGGCCATGCATCCCAAATGTATTGTATTGGATGAGCCGACTGCCATGCTGGATCCCAGTGGACGTAAGGAAGTCATCCGTGCAGTCCGCGGATTGAATCAGGTGGAAGGCGTTACGCTGATCCTGATCACCCATTATATGGAAGAAATCATTCATGCGGACAAGGTATTTGTCATGGATGAGGGAAAAATTGCCATGCAGGGTACCCCCAGGGAAATCTTTTCACAGGTGGAGCAGCTGAAAAAGCTACGGCTGGATGTGCCGCAGGTAACGCTGTTATCGTATGAATTGCAGAAACGCGGAATTCCGCTGCCGGATGGCATATTGACAAGAGAAGAGCTGGTCAGTGCACTGGGCTATGGAAAAACCGACAGGAAATAGTGGCGGGGATGGCAGCGAATGAAAGTACCCGGGAAAGGATCGAAAAAATGTCTATCATATTAGATCATGTGAATTATGTATACGGTGCAGATACACCGCTGGCAGTTCATGCCCTGAACGATGTCTGCCTGAAGATACCGGATGGACAGTTCATCGGTATCATTGGGCATACCGGTTCCGGTAAGTCCACGCTGATGCAGCATATGAACGGATTGATCCGTGCTACCGACGGACATATCTATTTTAACGGAGAAGATATCTACGACAAGGATTATGATATGAAAAAGCTCCGCAGCAAGGTAGGACTGGTGTTCCAGTATCCGGAGCATCAGCTGTTTGAGATCGATGTATTCAGCGATGTCTGTTTCGGACCGAAGAATCTGGGACTTGATAAAAAGGAAGTGGAGCTTCGTGCATACGATGCTCTGAAAAAAGTAGGACTGCCGGATGAACTTTTCTATCAGTCCCCCTTTGAATTGTCCGGTGGACAGAAGCGTCGTGTGGCGATCGCCGGCGTGCTGGCCATGAAGCCGGAGGTACTGATCCTGGACGAGCCGACAGCCGGACTGGATCCCAAGGGAAGAGATGAGATTTTACAGCAGATCAAAAAGTTGCAGACCGAGACAGGGCTTACGATTCTGCTGGTATCCCACAGTATGGAGGATGTGGCGGAATATGTGGACCGCATCATTGTAATGAACAAGGGCAGTGTCATGTATGACGATACGCCGAGAGAAGTATTTAAACATTACAAAGAACTGGAAGAGGTTGGGCTGGCAGCACCGCAGGTTACTTATATTATGCACGATCTGAAGGCAAGAGGTGCAGATGTGGACGTGGATGCCACGACGATCGAGGAAGCGGCGGAAGAGATTGCCAGAGTCTGGAAAGCAAAGCACAGTTAAGAGAAGCATGAGGGAAGATGCGGGTTCTGACCCGGAAGGCGAAAGCGGGCGGAAACCCAGTAAGGAGCAATATGCTTAGAGATATTACATTAGGACAATATTATCAGACAGAATCCGTGATACACAAGATGGATCCCAGAGTCAAGCTGGGAGGTACGATCCTGTTCATCATTTCTCTGTTTTTCTTTAAAAATTATGCAGGGTATGTGATCGCGGCACTTTTCCTGGGATTGGTGATCCGCCTGTCGAAGGTACCGTTCAAGTTCATGGTAAAAGGAATGAAGACTATCGTCATGCTGATGATGATCACGGTGGTATTCAATCTGTTTCTGACACAGGGCACACCGCTTTTGACGATCTGGAAGCTGACCATTACGCAGGAAGGTCTGAAGATGGCCATTTCCATGGCAATCCGCCTGACACTGCTGATCATTGGATCCTCTGTGATGACACTGACCACCACGCCGAATAATCTGACGGACGGTATGGAGAAAATGATGGGACCCTTAAAAGTATTCAAGGTGCCCGTACATGAAGTGGCCATGATGATGTCCATTGCGCTTCGTTTCATTCCCATTTTATTAGAGGAGACGGATAAGATCATGAAAGCACAGATCGCCAGAGGTGCGGATTTCGAGAGTGGCAATATATTCAAACGTGCCAAGGCAATGGTGCCCCTTTTAGTACCGCTGTTTATCTCCGCGTTCCGCAGAGCCAATGACCTTGCCATGGCAATGGAGGCCAGATGCTATCGCGGCGGAGAGGGCAGGACGAAGATGAAGCCGCTGATCTATCATAAGAGAGATTACATTGCTTACGGCTGTATTGCCGCATATATGGTGATCAGCATTGTGGTAGGAAGGCTACCGTTTTTACCGTAAATTTTTACTGCAAAACAATAATGCCCATAGCAGATAGTATCTCGTCAAATACAGGAAAGAATGTCTGGGAACCTAAGACAGGTGGCAGGAGAGAAAGCGGGTGAAATACAGTGGAATCGGAAATGATAATAGAACAGCTGTCAAAGCAGCCGGAAAAAGAAAAAAAGCGTGTCCGCCTGACCGTGGCTTATGACGGAACGAATTATCATGGTTGGCAGATCCAGAATAATGGGATCACCATCGAAAGCGAATTGAACCGGTGTCTGACCGATCTGCTACGAGAGCCTGTTGAGGTCATCGGTGCCAGCCGGACAGATTCCGGGGTGCATGCACTGGGGAATATCGCTGTGTTTGACACGACCAGCCGGATGCCTGCGGAGAAAATCTCCTACGCATTGAACCAGAGACTTCCCGAGGATATCCGTATCCAGAAGTCCGAACAGGTGGAAAATGACTGGCATCCCCGGAAATGCGACAGCCGCAAGACTTATGAGTACCGGATCTACCGGGCACAGTTCCCCATGCCAGTGAAACGTTTGTATTCGCTGTTTACTTATTATGAACTGGATGTGAACCGGATGCAGGAAGCTGCGGCTTACCTGGAAGGAGAACATGATTTCAAAAGCTTCTGCCAGACCGGTGCCCAGGTAGAATCCACCGTGCGTACCATCTATTCCGTGGAAGTGGAAGAGCAGGGAGAAAATGATCTGGTGATCCGCGTCTGCGGTAATGGCTTTTTATATAATATGGTGAGGATCATTGCCGGAACCCTGTTAGATATCGGACAGGGCAAGCGGGATCCCATGGATATTTTCACGATCCTCGAGGCAAAAGACCGCAGTGCAGCGGGACCTACCGCACCGGCCCATGGGCTGACGCTGATGAAATACGAGTTTCTGTGATCCTTCAGCCTGCGCCATTCGCAAAGTCGCGTTATGACGCTTTCCGTCACTACGTGACTATCTTTGCTCATATACCGGCGCCCGGCTCATAGAACGTCAAAAACAGTGCTTTGTGTGCAAGCACCCAATCGCTGATTCTGCCGTTCTATGGCTGAACTATAAAAAGTTTAAATTTAATCTTGACACGCATTGAGTGGTATCATATAATATATGACTGTGACAGTGTTTCAATATGCTGAGTCAAAGCCCCGACGAAGCATTGAAATATAGTATTCAACCGTTTTGGAAAGAAGTAAAATGTAGCCGGACATCTGCAGATTACCATCGGACCAGAACACTGAAAAAGTCGATCACGAATCGGCGAAAGTAATATGGAGGGAACATAATGAAAACATTTATGGCTAGTCCAGCTACAATCGATAGAAAATGGTATGTAGTAGACGCTACTGACATGACCTTAGGCCGTCTGGCATCTGAGGTTGCTAAAGTGCTGAGAGGCAAGAATAAGCCTATCTTCACTCCTCACATCGACTGCGGTGACAACGTTATCGTTATCAATGCTGAGAAGATCAAAGTAACCGGTAAGAAGATGGATCAGAAGGTATATTATCATCATTCCGATTACGTTGGTGGCTTAAAAGAAGCTACCCTGAGAGAAAAGTTAGCAAAGAAGCCTGAGCAGGTTATCGAACTTGCAGTTAAGGGCATGCTTCCCAAGGGACCTTTAGGAAGACAGATGTTCACCAAGCTTCACGTATATGCAGGACCTGAGCACAAGCATGAGGCTCAGAAGCCTGAAGTACTGACATTCTAAAGGACTGAGAGGAGGAAAATAAATCATGGCTAAAACAGAAAGATACTACGGAACCGGTAGAAGAAAGAAATCCATCGCCAGAGTATATTTAGTACCCGGTAATGGTAATATTACAATCAATAAGAGAAGCATTGATGAGTACTTCGGTCTGGAGACTCTGAAGGTTATCGTTCGTCAGCCTCTGGCAGCTACTGAGACTGCTGAGAAGTTCGACGTTCTGGTTAACGTTCGCGGTGGCGGATACACCGGCCAGGCTGGTGCGATCAGACACGGTATTTCCAGAGCTCTGCTTCAGGTAGACGGTGATTTCAGACCCGTTCTGAAGAAGGCTGGATTCCTTACCAGAGACCCTCGTATGAAGGAAAGAAAGAAGTACGGCCTCAAAGCCGCTCGTCGCGCACCTCAGTTCAGCAAGCGATAATCTACAGCTTAATAATGCTAAAAAAGCCCGGAAATACGCCATTTTCCGGGCTTTTTCTATGCCTAAAATCACCTGATTCCGATGGTGAAATTTGAGGAAATTTGACTTCAAATTAGCCCATTTTGATGGGTTTACCATGGGTTTACGGCCTATTTTTGAGCCTAATGGGTGGGAAAATGGGTTTACAGAAGGCCATTTTGGAGGGGAAATTAGCCCCATATCCTTGACAGATTTTCGGTAAAAATCCGGCTGAAATGGAATGAAAAACAGTGTCAGGATCGTTTGGCGAGTTCTGACGAATTCTGCAAAAAAATAATATCAGGTATCCTGTTACATAGAGCCTTGGCTCATTCTTTGAAAACGAGAATGGGTCGAGGCTCTATTTTTTTCGCCCGAAATCCGGCGAGACAAATTTGAGTAGGAGGTAACAGGTATGACGGATTTCAATCAGAAGACCCATGACACCGATGTGGGCAGTCATAGCGGACAGTCGAGGCAGATGATGGAAGTGTTTGAGAACCAGGAGTTTGGTTCGATCCGGTTGTTACAGGAGGCAGGCAAGACCTTCTTCTGTGCAAGCGACGTGGCGAAAGCGTTGGGGTATGTGAATCCCTACGCCGCAGTGAAACGCCATTGCAGAGGCCCCCTAACGAAACGCGAGGGGGTCGTTCAGAAGGTGAACCAGTATGGGGATGCTGGAGAGCAGGTCGTTGAAATCTCCTTTATCACAGAAGGCGATGTTTACCGGCTGATCGTTCACAGCAAACTGCCATCGGCAGAACGATTTGAACGCTGGGTGTTTGATGAAGTTCTCCCTTCTATCCGCAAGCATGGAGTGTATATGAGCGATTCCATTTTGGATCAGGTGATTCAGCATCCGGAGGTCATCTACACCCTGGCACAGGAGCTTGTAGCCGAGAGGGAGCAGCTTGAGGGTATCCGCAAACAGCTGGATGCGGCACAGCCCAAGGCAGACTACTTCGACACCTTTGTAAACTCGGAGGATTGTACCTGCATCCGGAATTTCTGTAAGGAAATCGGAATCCCGGAGAAGACGGCAGTGGCTCTCTTACTGGATCATCGTTATCTGTACCGCAGTCCGAGTGGCTGGCTGATGCCTTTTGCAGACAAATCTGCAAGGGGCTATTTTATTGTCCGGGATTGCTACGGCAGAAGCGGAAAACTGGTGCAGCAGACGAGAGTGACCTGCAAGGGAAAGAATCATCTCTTCAAGTTGTTTAAGAAATGGGGTGTGATCGAATGACGCTTTTTACAGAGGGACGCCTTCAGGCGTTTGAACGCATGATGCAGGATACCGGTAAATACCATCGCCGGGAGGACAGCGAAGATCGTCCGCGCAAATGTCCGAAGAAAAAAGCGGAGCCTGCGAAAAAGGATGGTGAGCACCATGCCGGTATTCAGGGTTGAGAAGAACAGCAATTACACAACGATGTGCAATTACCACCTGCGGGATCAGGGTCTCAGCCTGAAAGGGAAAGGACTTCTCTCCATGCTGCTCAGTTTGCCAGACACATGGAACTATTCGGTACGGGGGTTATCTTCGATTACGCCGGATGGCGTAGATGGAGTGCTTACGGCTCTGAAGGAGCTGGAGCGTCTTGGGTATCTGGAAAGGAACCAGCAGCGTGAAAGTAACGGTCGGATGGGCAGAGCTGAGTATGTGATTTATGAGATGCCAAGGAAAAAGCCGTGTTCGGAATCACCGTGTACGGAAAAGCCGTATGCGGTAAATCCGGATACGGACACACCGGTTACGGAAAATCCCGCGCAATTAAGTACTAATAGAACAAGTACTGAAACAATCAATAAAAGAGAGAAGAAGGAAATCCAACACCGGTATGGCTCATACGAAAATGTCCTTCTTTCTGACACGGAATACGGCAAGCTCCGGCAGGAGTTCCCAGGAGATTATCAGATACGAGTGGAACGGCTCTCTGAGTATATGGCCTCCACCGGCAGGAGCTACAAAAATCACCTTGCAACAATCCGGAGCTGGGCAAAGAGAGAAAAGCCGAAGTATAACCCGGCAGACTACACATTTGAGGAAGGAGACAGCCTATGAGCGACATGGTGCCTGAAGTTTTGAATGCGGCGTTGGATTCGCTCTTTACGCCGAAAGAACCCGGAGAGCTGGAATACCAGGGTGATGACGGACTGTTGTATTGTAGAAACTGCCATACGCCGGTGCAGTGCAGGGTAAAGCTCTGGGGCAGAGACAAGATTGTTCCCTGCCTTTGCAGATGCCAGCAGGAAGCGATGGTGGAGAAGAAACGCCAGGATGAGCTGCTGGAGCGGCAGCGTAAAATCAGGCAACTGAAAGCAACTGGGATTCAGGAAAAGCATCTTCTGGAATGGAATTTTGCCGTTGCAGAGGACAATAAGGATATCCAGATGGCAAAACGCTATGTGGAGCAGTGGAAAAAGGTCAAGGCTGAAAACCTTGGCCTTTTGTTATGGGGAGATGTCGGCACCGGAAAGTCCTTTGTGGCGGCCTGTATTGCCAATGCGCTGCTGGAACAGGGCATTCCGGTTTTGATGACGAATTTCTCCAAAATATTGAACCAGATGGGTGCCATATATTCGGAAGAGCGATACCGGTATATCGCTTCATTTTCCAACTATTCTTTGCTGATTCTGGATGATCTGGGAATTGAGCGCAGCACCGAATATGCGCTGGAGCAGGTCTACGCCGTTATTGATGAGCGGTACAAGTCCGGACTTCCGGTCATTATCACAACCAATCTGAAGATTGCTGAAATCCGCAATCCGGAGGATGTGGCATACGCCCGGATTTACAGCAGGATTTTGGAAATGTGTACGCCGGTGCGAATCAGCGGAGAGGACCGCAGAAAGAGCATTGGAAAAGAAAAACAGCAGGTCGTTAAGGAGGTACTTGATCTATGAAGTGCAAGGCAAAAAAGGCGTTTTTCGCAGGTAAGAATGACATCTATCACCGCTGGAAGGAGGTTAAGAAGCTGAATGGCAAAAGCAAAAACCAGTATTACAACAGAAAACCGCAGTGGCTCAGCTGCCGACGCTGCGGCTAAGGAGAAGCGGACGGAGATGCCGCTTTCTGACCTGCATCCTTTTGAAGGTCATCCCTTTAAGGTGCTGGACGATGAGCTGATGGAACAGACCGTGGAGAGCATCAAGCAGATCGGTGTGGTATCACCGCTGATTGTACGGCCTGACCCGGAAGGCGGATTTGAAATCCTTTCGGGACACCGCAGGCTTCATGCAGCGCAGTTGGCAGGTTTGGAGACAGTGCCGGTCATCGTCAAGGAAATGGACGATGATGCGGCAATCATCTTTATGGTGGACAGCAACTTGCAGCGGGAAAATATCCTTCCCAGCGAGAGAGCGTTTTCCTACAAGATGAAGTTGGAAGCGATGAAGCATCAGGGACAACGCGGAGATTTAACTTCTGACCAAGTTGGTCAGAAGTCGTGGGCTGTGAACCAGTTAGCTGATGATGCGAATGAAAGTAAAACGCAAGTTCAGCGTTTTATCCGCCTTACCAACCTAATCCCCGAAATTCTGGACATGGTGGATGAGAAGAAAATCGCCTTCAATCCGGCGGTAGAGCTGTCTTATCTGAAACCATCTGAACAGAAGGAATTTCTGGAGGCAATGGACTATGCACAGGCATCTCCATCCCTGTCGCAGGCACAGCGGCTGAAAAAGCTCTCGCAGGAGGGCGGCTGTACCTTGGATGCCATGTGTGAAGTGATGAATGAAATCAAAAAGGATGAGCTTGACCATGTGACGATTAAAAACGAGGTTCTTCGGAAGTATTTCCCGAAATCCTATACGCCGAAGCAGATGCAGGACACGATTATCCGGCTGCTGGAAAAGTGGCAGCGAAGTAAACAACGAGATATGGAACGATGAGAAGGAGATTTTTATGATGATGAACTTTAAGAAGAATCAGAACAACGCAGTGTGCAGCATGGATTGCAAGAACTGCCCGAATGGTGCATCGCAGCCGAATCCGATGGATGATTCCATGTTTGAGAAGTCCATTGCGATGCTTCATAACTGGGTGATGCTGGAGGCAATCCGTGAAGATCACCCGAAGGAACGCATTGTGATGGTGATCCTGCCGGGGGCTGGCGGCGAACTTCTGACCGAGGCTGGCAGTCGAGACATCTTTGAGGATGTTTACGATGAGATGGAGGCTGATCTGGTGGCAGATGGGGAACTGCTTCTCCATTATGATAAGAGCGATGTGATCGAGACTGACAGAACCCGCTATCTGTTGGGAGCTGCGGAGGTTTCGGAAATCGACCAGAACGGCAACGAATGCAGCATCAATCTGTTTACGCTGGAACGTACAATCGACTATGTGAACGAGAACCTGACGGTGGTTTCCATTGGCGGCGAGTTGGTTCCGGCACTGCGCCTGATCTAAGGAGGCGCCTATGAAGAAATTTGATGTGGAGATTACAGAGACTCTCCAGAGAAAGGTTTCCGTGGAAGCTGCCTCACAGGAAGATGCGGAACGCATGGTGACGCAGGCGTGGAACAATCAGGACTATGTTCTGGATTCCGGCGATTTCACCGGTGTGGATTTCAAGACCGTGGGAGAACATGAATTGGCAGAGACCAGGACAATGGATGTGCTGCTGGTACAGCCCAATGCCTATCCGAAGAAAATCAGTGTTGGCACGGAGCTGGAAGATTTGCAGGCCATGGTCGGCGGCGATATTGAAGTCACCTATCCATTTGAGGATGAAGTGGCCATTATTCTGAATGAATCCGGCAAAATCAATGGTCTGCCGCTGAACCGTGCGATTTACACCGAAGACGGGGATATGCAGGACATTTATGCCGGTGATTTTCTGGTGGTAGGGCTGACAGAGGATGACTTTGGTTCTCTGACTTCGGAGCAGATGCAGAAATTTGAGGAACAGTTCCATCAGCCCCAGATGTTCGTTCGTATGGGTCGCAGCATCATGGCGATTCCGGTTCCGGATGACATGGTGAAGAAGATGGAGGAAAAGGCTGCAAAGCCCCAAGAAAAGAGCAAACCTGCACCGGACCGGGACAGTTTGTAAGGAAGGAGGCGGAGATTCATGCAGGAAGAAGTTGAAAATCGTACCGTCAATCTGGCAATCAGCACCACGAAATTGACCTTTCGCACCATCGTGAATGGCTATAATGCGTGGAAACGGCACCATCAGGCAAAGGTGGCTCAGAAAACAGCGCAGCTGCCGGTTGGAAAGCAGAGCATCAAAGAACTGATCGGTCAGAATCAGGGAGTCAGCAGTATCCCCATTGAGAAAACGGATTTGAAAGGCTTTGAACAGGTGGCACGGAAATATGGTGTGGATTATGCCATTACGAAAGACCAAAATGTAATGCCACCCAAGTACACGGTGTTCTTTAAGGCGAAGGATGCGGATGCACTGACTTCCGCTTTTGAGGAATTCACCAACCGAAAGCTGAAAACAAAGGAAAAACCGAGTGTTCTGGAGCAGCTTAACAAGCTCAAAGAGCTGGTTGCTGCAATTCTTCCGGATAAGGTTCGCCACAAAAGTCAGGAGCGTGATCTATGAGTAATAAGACAAAGAAGCAGCTGCTCCTGAACCTACCGTACTTCATTGCCGGTCTTGTATGTACCAATCTGGGAGAAGCGTGGAGAATTGCCGAGGGCGCAGACATGTCTGAAAAGCTCCTCGGCTTTCTTTCTGCCCTGGGTGCAGCATTTTCCAACCCGATGCCAAGTCTGCATCCGATGGATTTGCTGATTGGTGTGTGCTGCGGAGCGGGTTTGCGGCTTGCTGTGTACCTGAAAGGCAAAAATGCCAAGAAATATCGCCATGGCATGGAGTATGGCTCTGCTCGTTGGGGTACGCAGAAAGACATCGAACCGTTTGAAGATCCAGTGTTTGCAAACAATGTGATTCTGACCCGGACGGAGCGGCTGATGATGGGCAACCGCCCGAAGAATCCGGCAAATGCCCGAAACAAAAACGTGCTGGTGGTGGGCGGCTCCGGCAGCGGCAAGACCCGGTTTTGGCTTAAACCCAATCTTTTACAATGCCACAGTTCCTATGTGGTCACTGACCCGAAAGGCGATATCGTAATCGACTGCGGCCAAGCCCTTTTGAAGAACGGATACAGTATCCGGATTTTCAATACTATCAATTTCAGAAAGTCGATGCATTATAATCCCTTCGCGTATATTCACAGCGAAAAGGATATTTTGAAGCTGACCACAACCCTCATTGCCAACACCAAAGGGGACGGCAAGGCTGGTGACGAATTCTGGACGAAGGCAGAGACCTTGCTGTATTGTGCTTTGATTGGTTATATCCACTATGAGGCACCGCTGGAAGAGCAGAACTTTGCAACGCTGATTGAATTCCTGAATGCGATGGAAGTACGCGAGGATGATGAAACCTTTCAGAATCCAGTGGATCAGATGTTTGAAGCTCTGAAAAAGAAAAAACCGAACCACTTTGCTGTCCGCCAATATGCCAAGTTCAAGCTGGCGGCGGGCAAGACCTTAAAGTCGATTCTGGTGAGCTGCGGCGCACGTCTTGCTCCCTTCGATATTGAGGAAGTCCGTGATATCACTATGTACGATGAGCTGTCGCTGGATACGGTGGGAGATAAGAAAACGGCTCTGTTCCTCATTATGAGCGATACAGACCCGACTTTTAATTTCCTGATTTCCATGATTTACACACAGCTGTTTAACCTGCTGTGCGAAAAAGCGGATGATGTTTACGGCGGCAGACTGCCGGTGCATGTGCGCTGCCTGATTGATGAGTGTGCGAACATTGGTCAGATTCCGAATCTGGAAAAGCTGGTAGCCACCATCCGATCAAGAGAAATCTCGGCGTGTCTGGTGCTTCAGGCACAGAGCCAGTTGAAGGCAATCTACAAGGACAATGCCGATACCATCATCGGCAATATGGATTCCCGTATTTTTCTTGGCGGTTCGGAGCCGACTACGCTGAAAGAGCTGAATCAGGCACTGGGGAAAGAAACGATTGATCTGTACAACACTTCCGATACCAGAGGTAATAGCCCATCCTACGGCACCAATTACCAAAAAGTCGGGCATGACCTGGCCTCGGTGGATGAACTGTCTGTGTTGGATGGCGGTAAGTGCATTTTGCAGCTGCGCGGTGTGAGACCGTTCAAGTCAGATAAATATGATCTGACCCAGCATCCGAACTACAAGCTCACTGCCGGTGCTGATAAGAAAAACACGTTCAGCATCGAGGCGTTTCTTGACCATCGGCTGAAACTCAAGCCCGGTGATAAGTACGAAGTGGTTGATGCAGATCATGCCAAGTAAGTTCGTTCCGGTGATGAAGATGTCATAGGTGTGCTGTTGGCAACAGAATAAGAAGGGGCGGCGAGCTGCCGCCTCTTTACATAGCCAGGTTTCTGATTGGGATTGGAAATCTGGCTATATGTTTGCCCATTTGCAGGTGCACATGCAGATGGAAAATCACTATTCATCAGCCCATAAGGGCGCAACGTACAAGGAGGTACACATTTATGGCATTTTTCAACAGCGCAGTAACCGTTCTTCAGACCCTCGTTATCGCACTGGGTGCCGGCCTCGGCATCTGGGGAGCGATCAACCTGCTGGAAGGCTACGGCAACGACAACCCTGGTGCCAAGTCTCAGGGCATGAAGCAGCTGATGGCCGGTGGCGGTGTAGCACTGATCGGCACGACTCTGGTGCCGCTGCTTTCCGGTCTGTTCGGTTAAGCAAAGGCTGTCGGGGTGAAGATTCCGACCGGGCGGCGAAAGCTGCCTGTTACATAGTCAGGTGCAGGCAATCTCCGCAGCTGGCTATTTTCTGCGCTCTCTGGCAGGTGCACATGTTGGAAGTATGGCGCAGAACCGCAGTTTAGAATCGCACCGGCTGATAGGCCGGACAAGTTACAGGAGGACAAATCTATGGCGTTTCTTACTACAACTGCATCGGCACTGTCTCTTTTCTCACAGCTGTTTATGCTTCTGTCCCGGATGGCGAAGCTGTTCGGCGTGTTCGCGTAAGGAAGGAGGCGGCTCATGCAGAGTATCCTTGAACAGATCACAGATTGGCTCAAGAGCATGATCATCAGCGGTATCATGGGAAATCTTTCAGGGATGTTCGATTCGGTCAACCAGCAGGTTGGACAGATCGCAGGAGATGTGGGAACCACACCGGCGAACTTTTCACCTGCGGTTTTTTCTATGATCCGCAACATCTCGGAATCCGTGATCCTGCCCATTGCCGGAATGGTGCTGACATTCATCGCCTGTTATGAGCTGATCCAGATGCTCATCGAGCATAACAATCTGGCAAATTTCGAGACCTGGACATTTTTCAAATGGGTCTTTAAGACCTTTCTGGCAGTGACCCTGATCTCAAACACATTCAATATCACGATGGCTGTCTTTGATGTGGCGCAGCAAGTGATCTCCCGAAGCGGCGGTCTGATTTCCGGCAGTACGTCCGTCAGCGATGCGACCCTGACAGCGATGCAGGCCACACTGGAAGGCATGGACTTGGGACCGCTGCTGGGACTGTATTTGCAGACATTTGTGGTTCAGGTCACGATGCTGGCATTGTCGGCTATTATCTTTGTTATCGTGTATGGCCGAATGGTGGAAATATATCTCATGGTAAGCCTTGCGCCGATTCCGTTCGCAACCTTTGGAAACCATGAGCAGAGCCACACCGGTCAAAACTATCTACGCTCCCTGTTTGCACTGGGATTCCAGGGCTTTCTTATCATGATCTGTGTAGGCATCTATGCAGTTCTGATTCAGAACCTGTCCTTTTCGGATAACATTATCAGCAGCATTTGGGGCGTTATGGGCTATACGGTTTTGCTGGCATTTACGTTGTTTAAGACGGGAAGCCTCGCGAAATCCGTGTTTGCAGCGCACTAAGAGAGGAGGAATGAGTCATGGCATCTTATATTTCTGTGCCGCGAGACCTTTCAAAGGTCAAGACCAAGGTCTTTATGAACCTGACCAAACGGCAGATTCTCTGCTTCGGAGCCGGTGCGCTGATTGGCGTTCCGGTTTTCTTTTTACTCAAATCCAGCGGGAATCTGAGCCTTGCCGCACTTGGCATGATGGCGGTGATGCTGCCGCTTTTCTTTCTTGCCATGTATGAGAAAGACGGTCAGCCGCTGGAAGTGGTGGCAAAGCACTTCTATGAGGCAAAGTTCAAGAGGCCGAAAACGCGGCCTTACAAAACAAAAAATTACTATGCACTGCTGGTTCAGCAGGCAGACGTGGAAATGGAGGTAAATCGCATTGTTCAAAATTCTCGAAAAGCTGACAGCGAAGAATAAAAAGCAGGATGACATCCGAATGCCGTCCCATCTGTCAGCCGCAGAGCAAAAACAGGTGCAGACGGTGATTGACCGTGCAAGGGGTGACAGCACGGTTCCGCACTCAGCTCAGGATAGCATTCCCTTTCAGCGGATGTTCCCGGATGGTATCTGCCGTGTGACGGACAACTACTACACCAAAACCATTCAGTTTCAGGACATCAATTACCAGCTGGCACAGCAGGAGGATCAGACGGCTATCTTTGAGGAATGGTGCAGCTTCCTGAACTTCTTTGATTCCAGCATCCGCTTTGAGCTTTCTTTTATGAATATGGCTACGGATGCCTCGAATTTTGAGAAGATGGTGCGTATCCCGTACCAGAAGGATCATTTCAATCCGGTGCGCACGGAGTACAGCACCATGCTGCGCCGCCAGCTTGCCCAGGGCAACAACGGCCTGACCAAGACGAAGTACCTGACGTTTGGCATTGAGGCGGAATCCATGAAACAGGCAAAGCCGAGGCTCATTCACATCGAGATCGACCTGATGAACAACTTCAAACGCTTGGGTGTCCGAGCAAAATTGCTGAACGGCAAGGAACGGCTTCATCTGATGCACGATATGTTCCACATGGGTGACCATGACCGATTCAATTTCGATTGGAAGTGGTTGCCGGAGAGCGGGCTGTCGGTAAAGGACTTTATTGCACCGACCGGTTTTGCCTTTCCGAAGAACCGTATTTTTCAGATGGGCGGGATGTATGGCTCCATGTCCTATCTCCAGATCACGGCTTCCGACCTGTCGGATCAGCTGCTGAAGGATTTTCTGGATATGGAATCCAGCCAGATCGTGACTATGCACATTCAGTCGGTAGACCAGAATAAAGCAATCAAATCCATCAAGCACACCATTACGGAGCTGGATCGTTCCAAGATTGAGGAACAGAAGAAAGCTGTCCGTTCCGGATACGATATGGACATCATTCCGTCAGATTTGGCAACTTACGGCAAGGACGCAAAGGCACTGCTGAAGGAATTGCAGAGCCAGAATGAGCGTATGTTCCTGCTGACCTTTCTGGTGATGAACACCGGCGAGACGGAGCAGGAGCTGGAAACCAATGTGTTTCAAGCTTCCAGTATCGCGCAGAAGTACAACTGCAACCTGCGCCGTCTGGACTTTCAGCAGGAGCAGGGGCTGATGAGCTGTCTGCCGCTGGCACAGAACCTGATTGAGATTCAGCGCAGCATGACTACCAGCAGCACGGCAATTTTCGTTCCGTTTACCACCCAGGAACTGTTTCAGACCGGGAAAGAGGCTCTGTACTATGGGCTGAATGCTCTGTCCAACAACCTGATTATGGTTGACCGGAAAAAGCTCAAAAACCCCAACGGGCTGATTTTGGGTACTCCCGGTTCCGGTAAATCCTTCTCTGCCAAGAGAGAAATCGCCAATGCGTTCCTGGTGACGGATGACGATGTAATTGTGTGCGATCCTGAAGCCGAGTACACGGCACTGGTGAAGAAATTTGAGGGGCAGGTCATTAAAATCAGTCCTTCCAGCACGCAGTATATCAACCCGATGGACATCAATGCGAACTATTCGGAAGAGGATAATCCGATTGCCTTGAAAGCAGATTTCATCCTGTCCCTGTGTGAGCTGATCGTGGGCGGAAAAGAAGGCTTGCAGCCGGTAGAAAAGACGGTCATCGACCGATGTGTTCATCAGATTTACCAGACCTATTTTGAGAATCCGGTGCCGGAGAACATGCCGGTGTTGCAGGACTTGTACGAGGCACTGCTCCGGCAGGATGAAAAGGAAGCACACCATGTGGCAACGGCACTGGAAATCTATGTGACCGGTTCGCTGAACCTGTTTAACCACCGCACCAACGTAGATATCAATAACCGGCTGGTCTGCTATGACATCAAGGAGCTGGGCAAGCAGCTGAAAAAGATCGGTATGCTGGTGGTGCAGGATCAGGTCTGGGGGCGTGTAACCGCCAACCGCAATGCCGGTAAAGCCACCCGCTACTATATGGACGAGTTCCATCTGCTTTTGAAAGAAGAGCAGACAGCGGCTTACAGCGTGGAAATCTGGAAGCGATTCCGTAAATGGGGTGGTATTCCCACCGGCATCACCCAGAACGTAAAAGATCTGCTTTCTTCCCGCGAAGTGACGAACATTTTTGAGAACAGCGACTTCATTTATATGCTGAATCAGGCAGCCGGTGACCGTCAGATTCTGGCGGATCAGCTGAATATCAGCCCGCACCAGCTGTCCTATGTGACTCACTCCGGCGAAGGCGAAGGACTGCTGTTCTACGGAAATGTGATTTTGCCGTTCGTTGATCGTTTCCCGACCGATCTGGAACTGTACCGGATTATGACGACAAAATTAACCGAAGTTCAGGAAGCAAAGGAGGCGTAAGCAATGGCTGGCAAGAAAAATCCGAATCTCGGAGACAAGCTGCGGCAGGAGCGCGAGCGTGCGGAGAACACCCTTCGCGATTCCAGAAGCAAAACCGCAGATAGCAGTACGGGAGACGGCGGCAAGAAAAAAGCGGAACACCGAAGGCAGATTCGTCACGAGGCCGATCTTGCTAAGATGCGCAGTAAGAAGCTGAAATCAGAGCAGGAAGTAAAAGCGAAAAAGAATGCAGCAGCTTCCGGGAAAAAAAGCGGAAAGCCAAAGAAGCCGGGAAATCTTGCGGCAGATGCACTTTCAGCCAAGGCACATCAGAGTGTGCGCAATGCCGACCAGGATAATAATTCTGGTGTGGAGGCAGCGCATTTTACCGAAGGCTCAGCGGAAGGTGCAGCCCGTGCTGGTTCCCGGTTCCAATATGGTCGAAAGCTGCGGCAGTACAAAAAGCTGGAGCGGTTGGAGAAAAAGGCAAATAAAGATGCCGTAGATTCCATCTTTGCGGAACGCATGAAGTCTGATCCGCAGGCTGGTTCCAATCTCTTTTCCCGATGGCGGCAGAAGCAGGCCATCAAAAAAGAGTATGCCGCTGCGAAGGCAGGTGCGGCCGCTGCGGAGAACACAGCATCTGGCACAGCCAAAGCTGCGCAGGGTACTGTCAGTATAACGGAAAAGGCATTTCAGTTTGTGCAGAACCACTCGCATATCATCATCGGTATCGCAGCCGTGGGACTGCTTGTTTTGGTGATTGCCGGGTCGGTTTCGTCATGCTCCGTCTTGATCAATGGCGGCGGCAATGTGGTGCTGGGGACTTCCTACACGGCAGAAGATGAAGATTTGAAAGGCGTGGAGACGGATTATACCAAGCTGGAAGATAAACTTCGCAAACAAATCGACCGCATTGAAACCGACCATCCGGGCTATGACGAGTATCGCTACAATCTGGCAGAGATTGGTCACAATCCCTATGAGCTTGCATCTCTGCTGACCGTAGAATTTGAAAACTATACGAGAAGCCAGGTGCAGGCGCGGCTCCAGAGTATTTTTGAAGCGCAGTATGAGCTGAAGTTGGAGGAAAAGGTGGAAATCCGGACAAGGAAAGAAACCCGTGTGGGCTATCGCTACAATCCAATCACCGGAACCGGGCACACCTACACCTATCAGGTGACGGTACAGTATGAGTATAAAATCCTCAATGTAACACTGCTCAATCGGGGCGTTGACTATGTTGCAAGAAATTCCGGCCTTACAGATGACCAGCTGCAACGATACGAAGTCACACTGGAGTGCCGGGGCAATCGGGATGACCTGTTTGCAGGCATAGCCTTTGCAACGCCGGATGGCTCGGGTTCCAGCGGAGAATACCAGGATTACGACATTCCGGGCGAAGCTCTGACGGATGAAAAATTCCGGAAGATGATTACCGAAGCAGAGAAATATCTCGGTTATCCCTATGTTTGGGGCGGCAGCTCGCCGAGTACCAGTTTTGACTGCTCCGGTTTTGTAAGCTGGGTCATCAACCACTGCGGCAATGGCTGGAATGTAGGCAGGCAGACGGCCAACGGTCTGATGGGAAAATGCGACATTATCCCGAAGGGTGAGGCAAAGCCCGGAGACCTGATCTTCTTTCAGAAAACCTACAACACCAGTGGCGCATCCCATGTGGGCATTTATGTCGGCAACGGGATGATGATTCACTGCGGCAACCCAATTTCCTATGCTTCCATTGAGACGAACTACTGGCGGCAGCATTACTACTGTATGGGAAGAATTCGATAAAAACAGGGCGTTTATTCGTCCGGAAAGGAAACGATATGAGCTTGAAACTGGAAAAGATTGCTGCGGAGCGGGAGAAAGCCCGCAGAAAACGCGATGAGTGGGAGGAGCGCAGAAAGGAATGGGACAGAAAGTACCACGAACAGGAAAACAGCGAAATCTGTGAAATGGTACATGCCCAGAGCCTGACCCCGGAACAGCTGGCAGTCATCATTCAGATGGCGCAGGCTGCGGTTCCAAACCCGGAAAACATGAAACTGGACGAGAAAGAAACGGAGGATGTGGAATGAAAAAGATGATGGCAATGCTGCTTGCCAGCATGATGGTGGCAGGAACCTTTGCGACTACTGCGTTTGCCTATACGGGCGATGATGTGCAGAAGAACACATCTGTCAGTACCGCTGCGCAGGAAGCGGATGCAGCAGGAAGCGCAAATGCAGGGAAAACGGACAATACCGACAGCATCGAAATCGACCCGGATATGCAGGTGCTGCCGGATGGCTATGAGGTTTCTACGGATGCGGATGGGAACCTGATCGTTACGGTGGGCGGCAAGGAATACAACATCGGCAGCGAAAAGTCTCGAAAGCAGATGGGTACAGTGGTGCCGGGTATCACCAGCCTGCATTTTCGTTCCGGTCCCGGCATGGATCAGGAGATTATCGGATATCTGCATTCAGGCGATACGGTGGAGATTGTCGAAAAATGCGGTGACTGGTATAAGGTGAACTTCAACGGCAAAACCGGGTATGCACATGGAAAGTACCTGAATGTCACGGATTCCACAAAAGACAGCAGCATGTTCAGTGAAGATGCGCTGAAGCTGTTTCTGGATCTGATGCAGAGCGGAATGTCATCCGAGGATGAGACGGAATCCAGTACAGCTTTGACTCCGGAAGGAAATATGACGCTGGTGGACGATATCGGTGAGGAAGAAGATAAATCCAGCCAGCAGTTCATCACACTGGTGACAAAGGCGGGCAACACCTTCTACCTGATCATCGACCGCGATAAAGACGGCAACCAGAATGTGCATTTTCTGAATATGGTGGATGAGGCCGATCTGCTTGCGCTGATGGATGAAGAGGAAGCCGCCAAGTATCAGGAGAAGAAACCGGAAGTCACGGAACCTGCTGAAACCGAAAAGCCGAAGGAGACGGAACCTGCACCGGAAAAGCAAAAAACAGAGAGCGAGCAGAAGAAAGCTTCCCCGCTCCCGATGATTATGCTGCTTCTGTTTGTGATCGGTGCAGCCGGTGTCGGCGGTTATCTTTATGTTAAGATGAAGGGCGTAAAGCCTGCGTCCAAGAAAAATCAGCCGGACCCTGATGTGGATTATCACGATGAGGATGAAGACGCGCTCCAGCTGCCGGAGGATGACGGTGACGAGGACGAAGAAGTGGATGTCAACGAGGATTACGAAGCAGAATCGGACGATGAACCTGTCTGATTAACGCAGCGTTGACCTGTGGGGCGGCTGAGAAGCCGTCCCTTTTACATAGCAGTCATGCGCTTCGGTGCCTGGCTGCTAATTTTTTGCGAAAGGAGCAGTATCGAATGAAGCTTGTATTAGCGGAAAAGCCCTCGGTTGCCATGAGTCTCTCGAAGGTGATCGGGGCAAATCAGCGCGGAGACGGTTATATGGAGGGCAATGGCTACCTTGTCAGCTGGTGTGTGGGGCATCTGGTGGAACTTTCCCAGCCGGAAGCCTATGATGAAAAGTATGCCAAGTGGAGGTATGATGATCTTCCGATTTTGCCGGATCATTGGCGGTATCAGGTATCTGCCAGCACGAAAAAGCAGTTCGGAATCCTGAAAAAGCTCATGCAGCGGAAAGATGTGGAGAGTCTGATCTGTGCAACCGATGCAGGGCGTGAGGGAGAACTGATTTTCCGACTGGTTTACCATCAGTGCGGCTGCAAAAAGCCGGTGGAACGACTTTGGATTTCCTCGATGGAGGACAGTGCGATCCGGGAAGGCTTTCAGAAGCTCCGACCGGGAACAGAATATGATGCCTTATATGAGGCGGCTTTATGCCGGGAGCGTGCCGACTGGATTGTCGGAATCAACGCCACCCGGCTTTTTTCATGTCTGTATGGGCAGACCCTGAATGTGGGGCGCGTGATGACACCAACGCTTGCGATGGTGGTCATGCGGGATGCAGCAATCCGGGCTTTCAAGCCAGAGCCGTTCTACTCGGCAGAATTGAAATTCCGGGATTTTCAAGCAGGTGGTGAGCGGATGAAAGAAAAAGCAGAAGCAGAAAAACTGGTGGCAGAGTGCTGTCAGGCAGGTAGTGCCATCATTACTAAGTTGGAGCAGAAAGAAAAATCAGAGAAGCCCCCGGCATTGTTTGATCTGACCTCGCTTCAGAGAGAAGCAAACCGGCAGTTGGGATTCACTGCCCAGCAGACCTTGGATTACACGCAGGCTCTGTACGAGAAGAAACTCGTGACCTATCCCCGTACCGACAGCCGGTATCTGACGGATGATATGGCACCGCTGGTGCCGGAACTTGTTTCTGTGATCCAGCAGAGCTTTCAGATTCAACCGGATGAGCCAGCACCGGTGAATGCAGCGCAGGTCATCAATTCCAAGAAAGTGACCGATCACCATGCCATAATCCCCACAAAAACAGCGGCGGGTTATGACATTTCCTCTCTTCCCAGTGGAGAACAGGCGATTCTTACCATGCTGGCGGTGCGTCTGATTTGTGCGGTAGGAACTCCTTGCCGCTATGCAGAAACCATAGTGGAAGCGGAGTGCGCCGGTCAGAAGTTCCGCACGAAAGGCAAAACAGTCACGGATATGGGCTGGAGGCAATATGCAGGAAAGCCGGTTGAAGATGCTGAGAAGAATGCGGAGGCAGGTGATCTTCCGGAGCTTTCGGAAGGCATGACATTGGAACTTGCCGGTGTCGATCTGAAAGAAGGCAAGACCAGCCCACCCAAGAGGTTTACCGAAGATCTTCTGCTTTCAGCGATGGAAAGTGCCAGCTCGGATGAATTTCCGGCTGGTGTAGAGCGAAAAGGCATCGGCACACCAGCTACACGCGCTGCCATCATCGAAAAACTGGTACAGAAAGGCTTTATCGAGCGCAGGGGCGATAAGAAAACGAAATACCTTTGTTCTACGGACAAGGGAAATGCGCTGGTGACGGTGGTGCCGGAACAGATTCAGTCTCCATCCATGACGGCAGACTGGGAGGAAAAACTGCTGAAAATAGAACACGGCGAGTATGACAGCGATGCCTTTATGGGAGAAATCAGCAGCATGGTCAGCGGACTTGTAAAAACCTACGAGGCTGTGAAAGGTGCCAATGTCCTGATGCAGCCGGAATGCAAAGTCATTGGTTCCTGCCCCGCCTGCGGCAGTGATGTTTGTGAAACGGCAAATGGATGGTTTTGCAGGGATAAGAGCTGTAAATTTGCGCTCTGGAAGGAAAACAGGTTCTTTCAGACACTGGGAAAGCAGATGACAGAGGAACTGGCAAAGCAACTGGTAAATCAGGGAAAAGCACGGCTTACCCACTGCTATTCCAAGAAGTCTGGACGTTACTATGACACAACCGTTCATGTAGAGACTGGCAAGGACGGTGCAGCAGCATTTAAGCTGGAGTTTGGAGGTAAAAAATGAGCATGAAAATGATGAATGCAGCTTATTTGGTGGATAATGCTGCGCTGCTTTCCTTGCAGGAAAAGCAGGACGGCGTGGAATTCCATTGCTTTGATATGGACAGCAAGGTGCAGACCACCGAGGGACACATTGGCTGGGATGTGTTGGATAAACAGCCGTCTTCTACGCTGGAAGAAAGCGCAAGGGTGGTAGCACTTCAGAAGATTCCCCAGCTTGACGGTCTTGCCGTTGCGCCGGTAGCTCCGGAGATGCTGGAGCAGGTACGCGGCGGCAGAAAGGTTCTCTGGCAGATGAAAAAGGCTGATCCTGAGCTGGAGAATGCAAAAAATATCCGGTTTATCACCAGCAACTACGAGGATCGGTTCAAAATTCCGGATGGCAGTGCAGTGGAGATCGAGTATCCGAACCGGAAGTTCTCAGCTCGCTGCGAATATATGGACGAATATCATTTGCGCCTGGGGTATGATGTTTTGCACATCTGTCAGCTGGCAGAAATGCTGGAACGCGGCGGTGGTACATGCCGCCCGGAGCCGCTGATTACGGAAGATCGCAGTGCATGGGATTTGGGAAGCAAGGGCTTTCTTGCCATTCAGACCTGTGAGGACGGTTACGACTATACCTTATATCATAAGGACTTTACGGAAATTGACGGTGGACAGATCGACAACCCGGAAATCAGCATGAATGCAGCCAGAGACCAGATTCTTTCGGATTATGGGTTCGGTGGCCGCACCATGACGCGGATTGACTATGATGAACTTTGTGATCGTGCAGAGGAAGCGGAAATCAGCAGACGGGAATCTGTGCTGGGTAAACTCTCGGATTTGTCTTCCAGAACGGATACGCCGGTGAAAGCTGCCAAGGCGAAGGAGGCAGAGCGATGAAATACAAGCTTACGAAGGCAGAGCAGGAAACCGTCATCAATTTTGATAATGAACTGGAAACCGCCAGCATTTATACCCATGACAGCCGCCTGATTAAGAAGCTTCGGGAACTGCGAAAACAGTATCCGGAGCAGTTTATTTTGGAGCACCGGGAGCATGGGTCGGTCACTTATACGATTCCGAAACGCTGCGTCGGTATCCGACCGCCTTATAGTGAAAAGCGGCGGGAACAGCAGCGGCAGGAAGCAAAGGAAAACGGCCTGCCGTTTATGGAGAAGGGAGAAATGAACGATGGCAAGAATTGAAAAATGGGATGAAGTGCATGGAACGCAGGCACCGGACGAAAGAATGATGGCATTTCTCGACAGTACTACCGACCAGTATGCGATTTTGCAGCTTCGCCGCAGCGAGGATACGGTATATGAACGCTTTTCGTCTATGCGCGAACTGGAACGGATGGGGCTGGAACCGGATATTGACCATTATGAGGTGGTTTATACGGCTCCGCTTCTTCCCTACAAGGATCAGAATACGATGTTGGAGGAACTGTATGCGAAATTCAATGTTTCCCGCCCTGATGATTTTACTGGTCATAGTCTTTCTGTGTCTGACATCGTGGCTTTACGGCAGAATGGTGTTGTAAGCTGTCACTATGTGGATTCCATCGGCTTCCAGGAACTGCCCGGATTTTTGAAACCGGAGAACTACCTGAAAGCCGCAGAAATGGCGATGGAGGACGATTACGGCATGATTGACGGCGTAATCAATAACGGAAAGAAGGAAGAACCGGTGGAGAAAGCATCGGTTCTGGACCAGCTGAAGGAAAAGCAGGAGGCTGTGCCGCCTGCGCCGCCTCGCAGGTGCTGCGAAGAAAAGGAGTTATAAATGCGTTTTACGGATGACGAATGGATGCTCATGATGCTTTACAGCCCTGGCACACGGACAGGGCTGATCGAAGAGCTTCAAAAGATGCAAAAAAGTCTGACGGGCAGAGACAGAAACCTGCGCAGGTGGACGGCCTCGCTGCTTGCAAAACTGGCAGAGATGACGGATGCAGAATATGAGGCACTGGATTTGTATCCGGACGAATAAAGGAGAGGAGGAAAAAGACAGATGATGACGAAAACGGCTTATTATATGCAGATGGCGCAGGAAGCTGCGGCACAGATCACTGGCAGCAAAGAACAGTGGACAGCGTTTCTGACCACATCCGCGCGGCTTTATAAGTATCCCTTTGCGGAGCAGCTGATGATCTATAAGCAGAGGCCAGAAGCGACGGCCTGTGCAGAGTACGATCTCTGGAATGATCGGATGAACCGCTATGTGAAGCGTGGCTCCAAGGGCATTGCTCTTTTGGACATGCGCGGCGAGCAGCCGAAACTGCGGTATGTATTTGATGTGGCAGATACCGGAGAACGGAAGAATTCCCGACCGGTACAGCTCTGGAAAATGAATGCGGAGCATGAGCAGCCAATCATTCGCGCACTGGATGTAGCATTTGATGTTCCTGCCGGTGCTGGGTCTCTGGAAAATCATATCATGGAAGCGGCAGAACGCCTTGCAAGGGATTACTGGGAGGAAAATCGCAGGCAGATCAGTGACATCGTTGCAGATTCCTATCTGGAAGGATATGATGAACTCAACATCGGAGCTTCCTTTAAGAGAGCTGCCGCTGTCGGCATCGCATATTCCGTCTTTACCCGGACGGTGGGCAATGCAGATGACTATTTTGAGCACGAGGATTTTCTGGACATTTTTGATTTTAATACGCAGGCTGCCGCCAATGTGCTGGGAACTGCGGTCAGCGAAATGTCCAGCCAGATCTTCCGGGAAATTGAACGCACGATCCGAACCTATGAAAAAGACAAGCAGGCAGAAAGGAGCCAAAACAATGATGGAGCTGAATTACACGAAGAACGGCGATTACCTGATTCCGGATATCCAGTTGTCGGTGCAGGAACAGAAGCCTCTGGGCAAGTACGGGAGGATGCGCAGAGCATTCCTGCAGGAGAACAACACGCTGCTGTACAATCACCTGATCCTGACCGAGAAGCTGTATCCGCACCTGTGGGAGATTCAGGAGACCGCGACCGCACGGATGGAGCAGATGATGGCGGAGCTTCTGAAAGCGAATCCGGCACCGGACAAGAAATCGAACCAAATGGCCTGGGTGCAGCACATGAACATGCTGAAAGCGCAGGCAGAGGAAGTCATTCTGACGGAACTTATCAACAGCTAAACTTTATGAGCCTGTTTCAGTCCGAGGCAGAGCAGATTCAGAAAATTGATGCGGCGGCAGAAAATGCAGCCAGAGAAGCGGAGAGCGAAAAGCCCTCCGCTTTTGTCATTTCTGAGGATGAAATCGACCGGATGTTGCGAGCAGGTTCTAATTTTGAGGGCGGAAAAATCCGTATTTATGCGCTGTATCAGCAGCAAGGGGACGCGAAAGAACGAGCTGCATTTCTGAAAGCGGAATACGGTCTTGGCGGTCACAGCTATACCTTTATGGATGGCAGTCGTGGTTTTGCAGATTATGACGGAAAAGGTATTCTGCTTCGCAATTATGGCCATGATCGGGAAGTGCGACTTACATGGTCGGCGGTGGATAAGCGGTTAGACCGGCTTGTGGTAAATGGTCAATATCTTACCGCACTGGAAATGGAAGAGTATCGGAAGCTGGAGCAGGAATATGGTGCACCGCTTCCTATGCCGACTGCCGCCCATGTATTTCCGCCAACACCACCGGAACACTACGATACCGGAAATGAGCATGTGGACAACTTGCTGAATACGGCTGCGGATGTATATACCCGGAGTGAACTGGCAGCACCCCAGCGGTTTACCGTGATGGAGACAGACGCTGGCTATGCGGTCTGGGATGATATTCAGGACGGCATTCATGTAGAGCCGGATGGTGTCAGCGAGGAGTTTACCAGCGAATGGGAGGCAGAGACCTACCGCCAGCAGCTGATTGAAAAAGTTCAGGAACGGGAAGCAAAAGACTGGCTCTATGTTGAACAGAGCAAGCAGAATTTGCAGCAGGACATTCCATTCCCAGATGTGGAATCCGAAGAAATACAGGAATCGGCTCACGCAGAGACAGATCCTCTGGTACTGGAAATGCAGGAACACGCCAGAGAACTTGCCAAAGAGTCTGGCTATGCGCCGGATGACCGGCTTGTAGTCACGATGACCGGCGAGAACTTCCCGGATTCTAAGGATGCGTTTGCCATCTGGGATTATGTCAAAGAAGAGTATTACGGATATTCAGACGGAAAAGTACAGACATTTGCCGATTATGTGAGTGCGTCAGAGGCGTTGCAGGAGATTCGCGGCAGGAATATGGAGGCTGAAAAAGAGCCTGCAACTGTGCAGCCAGAACCGGCAGCTCCGGTGCAGCCAGATTATCGTGTCGGCGATACGCTGTATCTGGACGGAAAGGCATTTACGATTGAAAAAGTCGGGCTTTTTGATGTGGAGCTTCGGGACCCGGATTCCGTGTATCCGATCTTCCGCTCGGAAAGCAAGGAGAATCTGGCAAGACTTTTGGAGCATGAGGAAAATGTTCACCTGCATAATCTGGTGGTTGATCTGAATCCCGGCAGAGAAAAGCAAAGTGAGGAACAGAAATCGGTAATTCCAGAGACAGAGCCGGAGAACACTCATGCAGAAAACTATCGTATCAACAGCTTTCATCTTGGCGAAGGCAGTCCCAAACAGAAATTCCGTGCCAACATGGATGCTATCTACACGCTGAAAACCTTAGAAAACCAGCACAGAGATGCGACACCGGAAGAACAGGAAACACTGGCCAATTATGTCGGCTGGGGCGGGCTGGCAGATGCCTTTGACGCAGGGAAAGCTGCCTGGGCAGGCGAATATAAGGAACTGAAAGCAGCTCTTACGGAAGAAGAATATGCCGCAGCCAGGGCTTCGACTCTGAATGCGCACTACACCAGTCCTACCGTGATCCGTGCAATCTATGAAGCGTTGGACGGTATGGGATTTGAGAAAGGCAATATTCTGGAACCGTCGATGGGTGTCGGCAACTTCTTCGGTATGCTGCCGGATTCCATGCTGGAAAGCAGACTGTATGGTGTGGAACTGGATTCCATCACAGGGCGAATTGCGCAGAAGCTGTATCCGCAGGCAGAAATCAAGGTGGCAGGTTTTGAAACCACCGACCGCCGCGATTTCTATGATCTGGCCGTGGGCAATGTGCCATTTGGCAACTACCGTGTCAGCGATAAGCCATATGATAAACTCGGATTTTCTATCCACAACTATTTCTTTGCCAAGGCACTGGATCAGGTTCGGCCCGGTGGTATCGTGGCCTTTGTTACCAGCCGCTATACGATGGATTCCAAAAATCCGGACGCACGAAAGTATCTGGCGCAGCGGGCAGAATTGCTGGGAGCTATCCGACTTCCCAACAACGCATTCCGTGCCAATGCCGGTACAGATGTAGTGTCGGATATCATTTTCCTGCAAAAGAGAGACCATCCCATTGATATCGAGCCGGATTGGGTGCATCTGGGGCTGACTTCGGAGGGCATAACCCTCAATAGTTATTTCATTGACCACCCGGAAATGGTGCTGGGTGAGATTACAACGGAAAGCACCCAGTACGGCAAGGAAGAATGTACAGTCATTTCGATTCCGGATGCGGATCTGGGAGACCAGCTGCATGAGGCGGTGCAGCACATCGGCGGTCATTATGAAGCACAGGAGCTGGCACCGGAGGAGGAGTTGTCCTTGCAGGGCGAAACTATTCCGGCAGACCCCAATGTCAAGAACTTCTCCTATGCCGTAGTGGATGGGGATGTCTACTTCCGTGAGAACAGTATCATGCGGAAAGCTGACCTTTCTGCGACAGCCACCGGCAGGATCAAGGGCATGGTGGAGCTTCGCACCATCGTGCAGGAACTGATCGACTATCAGCTGAACGATTATCCGGAGGACGCGATTGCCCAGAAACAGCGGGAATTGAATGTAGCCTATGACCGATTCGCCGATCAGTATGGGCTTATCAATTCCCGTGCAAATGCACAGGCTTTTTCGGAAGATTCGTCTTATTATCTGCTTTGCTCTCTGGAAAACGTAGACGAAAACGGCAGGCTGGAATCCAAGGCAGATATGTTCACCAAACGGACGATTCGACCGGAACGGGCTGTTACCAGCGTAGATACTCCGGCAGAAGCTCTGGCAATCTCCATCGGAGAGCGCGGTAAAGTGGATTTACCCTATATGTCGGAGCTTTTAGGTACACCGGGAGAATATGAAAAAATCCAGCAGGAACTGCATGGCGTCATTTTCAAAGATCCGATGACGCAGGGCGGCGAGGAAAACGGCTGGGTGACGGCAGATGAATATCTGTCCGGCAATGTCCGGGAAAAGCTCCGCGTGGCAGAACTGGCCGCAGCTTCTGACCCTGCCTTTGCGGTAAATACGGAATATCTGAAAAAGGCACAGCCGAAAGACCTGGATGCTTCGGAGATTGATGTGCGCCTTGGTGCCACATGGGTCAATCGGGATTATATCCAGCAGTTTATGGAAGAAACCTTTGAACCGCCGTTTTATCTGCGCCGGAACATTGAAGTGAAATTCTCTCCCATGACGGCAGAGTGGCAGATCACTGGTAAGAGTACACCGAGCCGGAATGATGTTCATGCCTATATGACCTACGGCACCAGCCGAGCTAACGCCTACCGGATTCTGGAGGATACGCTGAATCTGCGGGATATCCGTATCTACGATACCGTGGAGGATGCAGACGGAAAGCAGAAGCGGGTTCTGAATAAAAAGGAGACCACCCTCGCCCAGCAGAAACAGCAGGCCATTAAGGATGCGTTCCAGAACTGGGTGTGGAAAGACCCTTATCGCCGTGCGGAACTGGTGGAAAAATATAACGAGCTGTTCAACAGTACCCGTCCTCGTGAGTACGATGGTTCCCATATCCGCTTTGGCGGCATGAATCCGGAGATCCGGCTGCGGGAACATCAGCAGAATGCCATTGCTCATGTGTTGTACGGTGGCAATACGCTGCTGGCCCACGAAGTTGGTGCCGGCAAGACCTTCGAGATGGCAGCTTCTGCTATGGAGGCAAAACGGCTGGGACTGTGCCAGAAATCCATGTTTGTCGTTCCGAATCATTTGACCCTTCAGTGGGCAAACGAGTTCCTACGCCTGTATCCGAGTGCAAAACTGCTGGTGGCAAGCAAAAAGGACTTTGAGACTGCCCGCAGAAAAAAGTTCTGCGCACGAATTGCTACTGGTGATTACGATGCAGTTATCATCGGGCATTCTCAGTTTGAGAAAATCCCGGTGTCCGCAGAACGGCAGGAGCGGATTTTGACTGCCCAGATTGATGAAATCGAAAATGCTATTGCTGAGATGAAATCCCAGAATGGCGAGCGTTTCTCCATCAAACAGATGGAAAAGACCCGGAAAGGATTGGAGGCGAGATTGGAGAAACTCCGGGCAACCGACCGAAAAGACGATGTGATTACCTTTGAGCAGCTGGGCGTAGACCGGCTGTTCGTAGACGAGGCACACGCGTTCAAGAACCTGTTCCTCTACACAAAAATGCGCAATGTTGCGGGCTTGTCCACATCGGAAGCGCAGAAATCTTCGGATATGTTTATGAAGTGCCAATATATGGACGAGCTGACAGGCGGGCGCGGCATCATTTTTGCGACCGGCACCCCGGTCAGCAACAGCATGACGGAGCTTTACACCATGATGCGGTATCTCCAGTACGGCACGTTGCAGCAGAAAGGGCTGACCCATTTCGACAGCTGGGCTTCTACCTTTGGTGAGACCACCACGGCCATTGAGCTGGCACCAGAAGGAACCGGATACCGGGCAAGAACAAGATTTGCAAAATTCTTCAACCTGCCGGAGCTGATGAATATGTTCAAGGAAGTGGCAGATATCAAGACTTCCGATCAGCTGCATCTGCCGGTGCCGGAGGCAAAGTTTGAAACTGTGGTGGTGCAGCCTTCGGAGCATCAGCAGGCGATGGTGGCGGAGCTTTCGGAACGGGCAGCGGCTGTGCATTCCGGCGTGGTAGACCCGTCGGTCGATAACATGCTGAAAATCACATCAGACGGCAGAAAGCTGGGACTGGATCAGCGGCTGATGAATCCTCTCCTGCCGGATGACCCCAACAGCAAGCTCAACGCCTGTGTGCGGAATGTGCTTCGGATTTATGAGGAAGGACAGTCGGATAAGCTGACCCAGCTGCTTTTCTGCGACCTCAGCACACCGAAAAACGATGGAACCTTCAATGTCTATGAGGATATCCGCGCCAAACTCATCCAGTCCGGCGTAACAGAAGAAGAAATCGCATTTATCCATGATGCGGATACCGAGGCAAAAAAGAAAGATTTGTTTGCTAAAGTCCGTACCGGGCAGGTGCGGATGTTGTTAGGTTCGACACAGAAGATGGGCGCAGGCACGAACGTGCAGGACAGACTGGTGGCCGTGCATCATCTGGATGTGGGCTGGCGGCCTGCGGACATGACCCAGCGAAATGGTCGTATCATCCGTCAGGGAAACCGAAACAAAGAAGTGCAGGTTTATCAGTATGTGACGGAAGGAACCTTTGATGCCTACCTCTATCAGACACTGGAGAATAAGCAGAAGTTTATCAGTCAGATCATGACCAGCAAATCTCCGGTACGTTCCTGTGATGATGTGGATGAGCAGGCTCTTTCCTATGCGGAAATCAAGGCACTTTGTGCCGGAGACCCGCAGATCAAGGAAAAGATGGATTTGGATGTAGATGTTGCAAGACTGAAAGTGCTGAAAGCAGACCATCAGAGCCAGCAGTACCGATTGGAGGATAAGCTGATGAAATATTTCCCTGCGGAGATTGAGAAAACGCAGGGGTTCATCAAGGGCTTTCAGTCGGATATTCGGACGGTGGCGGCACATCCGCTGCCGGAAGAAGGGTTCTGCGGCATGGAGGTGAATGGCACATGCTTTACTGAAAAAGCCGAGGCCGGTGAAGCAATCCTCGCAATCTGTAAAGCCAATCAGAGTCTGGAGCCGGTGCCGCTTGGCAGCTATCGAGGTTTCAAAATGGAGCTGGCATTTGACAGCTTCCAGAAAGAGTATCAGGTGCTGCTGAAAGGCGAGATGACCCACCGGGTACCCATCGGCACCAGTGCTGCGGGCAATATCCAGCGTCTGGACAATGCTCTTGCCGGGATTCCTGCAAGGCTGGAGAAGGCGGAACAGCAGCTGGACAATCTTAGGAGCCAGCAGGAAGCTGCGCAGGCCGAGCTTGGAAAGCCGTTCCCCCAGGAGGCAGAACTGGCGGAAAAGAGTGCAAGACTGGCAGAACTGGACGCACTGCTGAATATGGATGACCGTGAAAATGATGATCCAGACCGTGAGAGAACAACGGAAAAGCCGTCTGTCCTGGCAGAGCTGCGTGACCGTGCAGGGCGCATTCCGCCGATGACACATCGAAATGATGAGGAGGTGGCACTATGAGTGTTCGGGAACACTGGATCAATGTCCGGGTAAACCCGGAAGAGCTGGCGAGGATTCGTGAAAAGCAGAAAGAATTGGGGATTCGGAATACCGGTGCCTATATGAGAAAAATGGCGATGGACGGGTACTGCGTAAATCTTGATTTGTCGGATGTGGCGCAGGTATCCACACTTCTTCGCCGATGCAGCAACAACCTGAACCAGTACGCAAAACGCGCCAATGAATCTGGAAGCATCTATGCGGAGGATATCCGGGATTTGCAGAAGCGACTGGATGAACTCTGGGAGATGCAAAAGCTGATCTTAAAGAGGCTTTCTGGTATTCGATGACGGCGCAAACGTGCGGAATTTCTATTGCACATGGCACAGATGAAACAGTCTGTGTCATTACATATTTTTTGCAGGTCTTCCTGTTGACATCGTGGTGTTTGACAAGCGGGTACGATAAAATGAAGGTGAAAAGAAAAACGAAGGGGTGAAATTCATGAAGATCGTATGTTTTTTGTTGAAGCTGGTGCTGAAAATCCTGTTGCTGCCGGTTGCGTTTCTACTGCGATTTCTATGCTTTATCTGGAATCTGCTGATGCAGCTATCCCTGTGGGTGCTTTCGCCGGTTATGCTGTTCGTTCTTGGCTGCGGCATCTATTCGGTGGTTCGGGCGAGCTGGACGGATGTGTTCCTGCTGACCCTGATTGAGATGGGGTTGTTCGCAGCTGCGGTTGGTGCGGGCGGCATCATGGAACTGATGGAGCGGCTATGTGAGCGTGTAGAGGATGTTTTGACAATTTGAGTTCAGGAGGGATTAGATGGATATTCAGTTTATGAAAGATTATTATGATTTACGATACGAGGAAACAGATGGAGAGAATCATTTTGTGGAGGAGACTGCTTATCAGGAAAAACAGTCTGAGCAATCGAAGCTGGAAGACCAGCTGATGGAAATGGTGGGCGGCAGCGAATCTAATGTGTGGAAGCTATACGAAAGCATCATGTGCATCTATTTCGACATGGAAGAAATCATCAAGCAGGCCGTTTATTTGCAGGGAGCTTATGATCGGGAACGGATGTTAAAATGAGAATAGTGAATTGGTAAGAGCTGCCTTCGGGTAGCTCTTTTTAGATGGAGGAATATGAAAAATGGCGGCTACAAGACTAATTGCGCTGCATATCAATAAAGGAAAGACGGTAGCGCAGTGTCTGGCTGACCGTACTGATTATTCTGAGAATGCAGCAAAGACGGAAGATGGAAAATATATCAGCGCGTATGCCTGTGACGCAAAGACCTGTGATGAAGAATTTCTGCTTTCTAAACGGCAGTATGAGCATATCACCGGTAGAACCCAGGCGCATGATGTGATTGCATATCAGATTCGGCAATCCTTTAAGCCCGGAGAAATCACGCCGGAGGAGGCGAACAAGGTTGGGTATGAGACAGCCATGCGATTCACCAAGGGAAAACACGCATTTATCGTGGCTACCCATGTTGATCGTGCGCACATTCATAACCACATTATTTTTAATTCGACTACATTAGACAGCACCAGAAAATTCCGAGATTTTCGCTTATCCGGTCTTGCACTGGCAAGGCTCAGTGATATCGTCTGTCTGGAACACCGGTTGTCGGTCATTATCCGGAAGCCCTATGGAGAGCGGCAGAAGAGAACGGAATACCCGGAGAAAAAATCGCAGCGGGATGAAATCTGCGAGGCCATTGATGCAGCATTGGCAAGAAATCCAAAAGACTTTCGGGAACTGATTGAAATTTTGCAGGAGGCCGGATACGAGTATAAAGATGGAAAACAGCCTGCCCTGCGGGGAAAAGGCCACGCCAGATTTGCTCGTTTCCGCTCTCTTGGCAAAGGATATTCGGTCGAAGAACTCTGCAAAGTGATTGCCGGAAATGCGGTTCATAAAAGCAAATTTGCAGAGAAAAATCGCACAAGCGCACGGTCAGCACAGGTGCATCAGAAGGCAGAGCTGTCGTTCCTGATTGATGTCCGTGCCAAAATGCAGGCGGGCAAAGGCGCGGGATATGCGCGTTGGGCGAAAGTCTTTAATCTGAAGCAGATGGCAAAAGCTATGATGTTCATGGAAGAGCATGGAATCAAGAACTATGCAGAGCTGAAAGAAAAGGCAGATGGAATTTCTGAAAAATGTGATGCGCTGCTGGAATCTGTAAAAGCAGATGAGGCACGGATGTCGGAAGTGTCGGTACTGAGGAAGCATCTAATCAATTATGCCAAGACAAAAGATGTTTTTGCTGCGTATAAAGCATCCGGCTACGACCGGGAGTTCTATGAAGCCCATCGGGATATGCTGGCCTTGCGCAGCGCAGCAAAAAAGGCGTTTGATGCCTATAAGAAAGAGAACGGTTCTGACAAAAAGCTCCCGCGCATCAGCGAGCTGAACGCAGAGTATGCGATGCTTCTGGAACGAAAGAAAAGCTCCTATGCAGAGTACCGCAAGACCAAATCGGAAATGCAGGATTGGCTTGTGGCACAGAAAATCGTGCAGGAAATCCTGAAAGAGAACGAACAGAAGAAAGAGCAACTGCATGAGCAGGAAGTGCGGCAGGAAGAAGAAAATAGACAGAATAGCAGATGATGGAAAGCCCGGTGCAGTGTGAGTGTTATGCTCATGCTGCACCGGGCTTTTTTTCTTTGGCAGGAACTGCCGTTAAAGCATCCGGAACGGATGCGCAGCTCGATGCCGCAGGCAGCGTTCTATGGGGATTGGGGAGTTTCCCCAACAAGCAGAAAATCGCTTTCGTGTCACGAAAGCCCTGCTTGCAGAAGAGTGGATTCTAAAAAAATCGTTCAAAATTTGGAAGAACTTTCGATTGATTTTGTTCGTTTCTTGGAGTAGAATATAAATGAGAAATTTTAACTTGCTGCGAGTGACTTTAGACATCGAAAAAGAGGTTCCGTATGGATTTCATGACGATTAAGCAGGCTTCTGAAAAATGGGGCATCTGCACAAGGAGAGTACAGACATTATGCACAGAAGGGCGAATTGATGGTGCCGAGCGTTTAGGCCATCAGTGGGTCATTCCTATTAACGCCGAAAAGCCGAAGGATGCCAGAATCAAAAGCGGCAGATACATTAAAACAAAATCCGGAAATGGAGAGAACGAAGATGGAAAGAAAACCGTATAGTGCTGGAGCCGTAAAATTTTCGTTCTGGTTCATGGAATTTCGGAAAACCGTGCAGCTTTTGAGCGAGGGTAAGAGCTTTGCAGATATTAAAAAGTTGAATGAAGAGACAAACATCTATGGCGCACCGACAAAACTACGAGCGCAGCAGATTTATTCTACCGTAACAGCCCGTATCAAGACATTAGATGAAAGCTTTTATCCAATCTTTCTGAGCAGTGATCTTGCTACACAAAAATTATTTGTGCTGACTGCGGCTCTTTTGCATGACACGCTGTTCTTTGATTTTGTGTATGAAGTAGTGCGGGAAAAAATGATTCTTGGTTCCGATGAGCTGACGGATGCAGATATCCGGATATTTTTCAAAAATAAGCAGGAACAGAGTGAGAAAGTGGCTTCTCTTCAAGACTATACGCTGCGCCGTCTCGGTTCCTGCTATAAGACACAGCTTTATGAAGCAGGACTTTTAGAAAGCAACCAGGCAAACAGCACAAGAAAAATACTGAAGCCAATTCTTGATATTGCATTTGAGCATTGGCTTTATGACCATGACCTTGGCATCATGGTAAAAACACTGACGGGGGTAAGATGAAATGGATTTAAGCCAAAGACTGGACGAGATGGAGCTTGCAATCCATAAGCCGTCTTTCCGAAAAGGAACAGGCCGCGCAAATGAGGTCAACTATTGGGTGTTTGATTATCCACCGGAAAAGGAACTGGAAGTTCGGGAGCGTGTAGAGTATCTGAAAAATAAGAACGACCGGGGCGATGATGATTTTGAGCTTGTGGTCTTTGACCTGTATGATATCATCATTGACTTTTTGGAAAAGAAGAACTTCCTGGAAAAGTGCTATGACTTTGAAAAAAAGCGAGGAATCGAGCGTATCGTCAAGGCAGTCACCAACTCCATGAAGGTGAATGACGATGACAGCCTGATCGTGCAATATATCAAAGAACATACGCCGGAGAATGCAGTCGTGTTCCTAACCGGTATCGGCAAGTGCTATCCGATTTTGCGCTCCCACAAGGTGCTTAACAACTTGCACCAGGCGTTTGTGCGCTGCCCGGTCGTGATGTTCTTTCCGGGAACCTATAATGAGCAGGAGCTGATCCTGTTCAATGAGATTAAAGACGATAACTATTACCGGGCATTCCGACTGGTAAAGTAATGGATGGAGGAAACTGTTATGCAGATCAAGGACATGTTCCGAAAGAAAATTGACCGTGAGATACAGGGCGTTATCATTGTCGGTCAGGGTGAAGAGACAAATGTAGCGCAGGAGCTGGAAGAGTATGTTGTGACCCGTGAGCTTCAGCGTCATTTTGCGGATTTCTTTGCAGCATATAAAAAAGGTATTCAGGGAACCACACCGAAAATGGGTGTCTGGATTTCCGGCTTCTTTGGAAGTGGTAAATCTCATTTCCTGAAAATCCTGTCCTATCTGCTTCAGAATAAACAGGTCGGAGACAAACATGCCATCGACTACTTCATTGAGGATCAGAAGATTACCAATCAGATGGTGCTGGCAGATATGCAGCTGGCAGCAAACACCCCATCGGACGTAATTCTTTTCAATATTGATTCCAAAAGCGATTCGAATGGCAAAGAAAATAAAGATGCCATTGTGAACGTATTCCTGAAGGTCTTCAATGAGATGCAGGGCTTCTGCGGCTCCATGCCTCACCTTGCTGACCTGGAGCGCAGGCTTTCCGAGGAAGGTCGTTTTGAAGAGTTTAAGGAAAAGTTTGAAGAAGAGTATGGAGATCCGTGGGAAAGCTCTCGCCAGGACTTCGATTTCATTCAGGATTCCGTTGTCGATGTTCTTTCTGACATGGATTTCATGAGCGAATCGGCTGCTCGTAACTGGTGTGAGAAAGCAACCGAGGGCTACCAGATCAGTATTGAGGATTTCGCCAAGCGTGTAAAGTCCTATATTGAGAAAAAAGGTAACAACCACCATGTGGTTTTCCTTGTAGATGAGATTGGCCAGTACATTGGTGATGATTCCAAACTGATGCTGAACCTTCAGACAGTGACGGAAGAACTGGGCAAGGAATGCATGGGCAAGGCTTGGGTAATCGTAACGAGCCAGCAGGATATCGACTCCATTACCAAGGTGAAGGGTAACGACTTCTCCAAGATTCAGGGACGTTTCGATACCCGTCTTTCTTTGTCCTCTGCCAATGTGGACGCTGTTATCAAAAAGCGTATTCTGGATAAGACTGAGACCGCAGCACAGAGCCTGCGTCTGCTCTATGACCAGAAAGCAACCATCATCAAAAATCTGATTGTCTTCAACGACGGTGTGGAGAAAAAACTGTACGCCAATGCAGAAGATTTTGCAGAGGTTTATCCTTTTGTTCCGTATCAGTTTAATTTGCTTGCCAGTGTGCTGACCAGTATCCGTACCCACGGTGCATCCGGCAAGCACCTGTCCGAAGGTGAACGTTCCATGCTGGCTCTGTTCAAAGAGTCTGCCATGCAGCTGATGGACGATGAGATGGGGGCAATCGTGCCGTTCTATCGGTTCTATGATGCATTGGAGAACTTCCTCGACCACAGCCACAGCAGCGTGATCATCCGCGCTTATGATAACAGCTACATCAACCCGGAAAAGAAGGAAAAAGATGTCTTTGCGATCAATGTGTTGAAGACCCTTTTCCTGATTAAATATGTTTTGGAGATCGAAGCCAACGTGGACAACATCGTGAGCCTCATGATTACCAGCATTGACGATGATCGCATCTCTCTGAAAGCACAGGTGGAGGATGCACTGAAAGTGCTGATGCGCCAGATGCTGATCCAGAAAAATGGCTCCATCTATGTATTCCTGACCGATGAGGAACAGGAAATTAACAACGAAATCGAAAAAGAAAATGTGGAGATGCCGGAGGTCATCACGAAGATTGCGGAGATGATATATGAGGACATTTTCTCCAGCAAGAAGTATCAGTATCCAAGCTTTGGTGGACGGTATGCGTTCTCCTTCAATCAGACAGTGGATGACCGCCCCTATAAGGCAAATCAGAATTACGATATCGGCCTCCGTGTGCTGACCCCGTGGTATGAGGGCGGCACCGATGATGGTACGCTGCGCCTGCTCTCCGGCCAGGGCAAGGAAGTCCTTGTGGTTCTGCCAAATGATGATGCGTTCCTGACGGAAATGCGGGCATACTTGAAAATTGAGCGGTTCCTGCGCAAGAATACCTCTGTGCAGCTTGCCAAGTATGAGACCATTAAGGAAGCAAAGCGCGTGGAGATGCGGGAACGCAACGGTAACGCCAAGCTTTATCTGACGGAAGCTCTGAAAGAGGCTACCATCTATGTCAATGGCGATGTGCTGCACACCTCCGGCAAGGAAGTGACCAGCCGCATCAACGAGGCTATCGGACGACTGGTGCAGACGGTTTACCACAAGCTGTCCTATATTGATGCAGCGATGGGCGAAGCAGACATCCGGAAGATGTTCAAGACCAGCAACCAGCTGTCGCTGGCACTGGGAGATACCGGAGAATCCAATGTTCACGCGCTGGATGATGTGCTGCAATTCGTGGCAGGTAACTCCCGGATGCACATGAAAACTTCTATGAAAACCATCAAGGATCGCTTTATGAAAGCACCCTATGGCTTTGTGGAAGATGACATCCATTGGCTGGTGGCACGTCTCTTTAAGCGTGGAGATCTGTCCTTTACGGTCAACGGTGAGAGCGTCAATCTGAACAACCGTTCCGAAGAAGAAATCATCGGCTATATCACGAAGAAGCAGTTCGTGGATAAGCTGCTGACGGAAGTGCGCGTTCGTGTGCCGGAAAACCAGAAAAAGGCCGTCCGCACCGTGATGAAAGAGCTGTTCAAGGTGGCACCGCCTGCCGATGACGAAGACACTATCATGAAGAACTTCCAGCACTACTGCGAGAATCGAATCACCGAGATTGAGCGGCTGGAACCGAAATATGAGAATTACGCCTATCCTGGAAAAGAACTTCTGGAAAAGGGCAAGAAGCGGCTTTCTGCACTGGTGCAGATTCAGGCACCGCTTGAATTCTTTAAGACCGTATTTGACGAGCAGGACGATCTGATGGATTTTGGCGAAGACTATGAGCCTATCCGAGATTTCTTTGGCAGCGAGCAGCTGACCATCTTTACTCGTGCGCTGGATATGCTGAATATCTACGAGGACAGCAAGACCTACATCGTGGATGCAGAACTGGAAGACGTGGTGGCCAAGATGCGCACCATTGTCCGGATGCCGAAGCCCTACAAGGAGATTCCGAAGCTGCCGGAGCTGCGCGAGAAGTTTATGAACTGCTATATGCGCATTCTGGAAGAGCAGGCAGAGCCGGTCAAAGATTCCATCAATCAGGATCGGAACCGTGTCTTTGAAGTGCTGAACACCAAGCCCTATAAGGATGCAAAGTTTAACCGTTATCTGGAACTGTTTAAGGAGATCATGGACGGTGCGGAGCACTGCAACAATGTCTCCACTCTGCGCAGCTATGCAGATAAGGCGGAGGCACTGAAGCTGCGCCTGCTCAACGAGATGAACGCAGAAGATATCCGTCTTGTGCAGGAGGCAGCGGCAAAGGCCGAGGCAGAGCGCAAGCGTCAGGAAGAAGAGGCGGAAAAGCGCGGCGAGACCGTGAAACCGGCAGAAAAGGTGGCAGAACCGCAGCCGGTATATAAGGTGCGCACCACGAAGAATGTTTCCATCAAGACGGTTGCCAAGACTGCATCGTGGCGGCTGGAGAGCAAGGATGATGTTGATAAATACCTTGCTGCGTTGCGCGAAAACCTGCTGAAAGAGATGGACGAAGATACCATCGTCAACATTGAACTATAAATGACAGGAGGATTGGCTCCATGAACAAGACAGCCATAAAGAACTTTGCGATCTGGGCGCGGAATAAGCTGATTGCAGATGTCAGCTATGATGCCCGCCTGATCGGTATTACGGAGGACGGCATTGCAAAGCCGTTGCCGCAGAGCTTCGGCGGCACTCAGTTCTTCGATATCGGCACCGCAGAACCGTATTCGATTTCCGGTGAGGCCGTGCGCCAGCGTGACAAGCTGATAGAGGTCATCCAGCAGAAGGAAAAGGATACCGACTACAAAACCGCATATCAGTATGTGATCGAGGAGGTTGCCTATACATGGTTCAACCGCTTGATTGCGATCCGTTTCATGGAGGTCAATGACTATCTGCCTTCCCATATCCGGGTTCTTTCTTCCGAGAGCGGTAAGCTGGAGCCAGATCTGGTCACAACGCCGTTTGACGCAGAGCTTCCCTTCACTGCGGAGGAAGAAGCTCAGATTTTCCAGCTGAAGCAGGACAACAAGCTGGACGAAGCGTTCCGCATCCTGTTCCTGAAACAGTGCAATGCCCTGAACGAGATTCTGCCTGCTCTGTTTGAAAAGACAAAGAACTACACCGAGCTACTGCTCAGCTTGTCCGTTATTGACCAGGATGGCGTGGTCTATCATCTGATTCACGATATTCCGGAGGATGACTTCAACATCGAGCGCGGTGGTCAGGTGGAGATCATCGGCTGGCTGTACCAGTATTACAATACCGAGCCGAAGGCTGCTGCCTTTGCAAAGAACGGCAAGATCACCAAAGAGGAAATCCCTGCCGTGACCCAGCTGTTTACCCCGGACTGGATCGTCCGCTACATGGTGGAGAACAGCCTGGGCCGTCTGTGGGTGGAAGGACACCCGGAATGCGACCTGAAAGAAAACTGGAAATACTATCTGGAAGAAGCACAGCAGGAGCCGGAGGTGCAGGTAAAACTGGCAGAAATTCGCAAAGAGTACGCTGCCCTGAATCCAGAAGACATCAAGCTCATCGACCCCTGCATGGGTTCCGGTCATATCCTGGTATATGCCTTTGATGTGCTGATGCAGATTTACGAGAGTGCTGGTTACAGCCAGCGTGATGCTGCAAAGAGCATTCTGGAACATAACATCTACGGGCTGGACATTGATGACCGTGCCTATCAGCTGGCGTACTTTGCCGTGATGATGAAAGCACGGCAGTACAATCGCCGTATCTTAAATGGTGAAAACACCTGCCATGTCTATGCCATTCAGGAGAGCAACAGCATCAACCGTGCGCACCTGAAGTATTTCGGCGCAGGAATGGACGATATCGAGAAGAACGCCGCCAAGATGCAGCTGGAAGGTTTGCTGGACACCCTGACCGATGCCAAGGAATACGGCTCTATCCTGAATGTGGAAAGCTACAACTGGGATTTGCTGCGCCGTTTTGTGGCAGCGGAGGATACCGACGGTCAGATAAGCATGGACAGCGTGGGCGTGGAAGATACCGCCGAGCAGCTGAATCGGCTCATTGATATCGGCGAAACTGCAAGTAGAAAGTATGATATAGTGGTCACAAATCCGCCTTATAGAGCAGTTGCTGATTGTACAGAACGCTTAAATAGCTTTGTGAAAGCAAACTATCCTGATAGCAAAAATGATTTAAGTACGATATTCATGGAAAAAACACTGAGTATGTCCAAGCCTCATGGATTTATGGCAATGATCAACATACCGGTGTGGATGTCGAAGTCAAGTTTTGAACAGCTACGGTATAAATTACTTGCATTGCACACGTTTGTTGCTGTGGCTCACTTTGGACGAGGCATATTTGGTTCGGATTTTGGAACAGTAGCGTTTGTTGTCCAAAATAGTCATATTAAAATGTATAAAGCGTTATTCCGCCAGTTGTTTGATGAATTGGGAGCGGTGGATTCTGTTGAGCAAAAGGAAAAGTGGTTCTTAGAAGGAAAAGGAGTGTTCTATGCCTATCCAGATAAATTCTTGAAGATTGCGAGCTATCCTATTGCATATTGGGTAAGTGATCGCCTTTTGACAATTCTAAATGAATGCAAACCATTGACCGAATTTGCAGCACCACGAAAAGGATTAACCACTGGTGATAATGATACATTTGCACGACTTTGGTTTGAAATAGCACTCGCTAAATTTGGAATCAACGGGAATAATCATGCGAAGTGGTATCCGATGACAAAAGGTGGAGATTTTAGGCGTTGGTATGGAAACAACAGCTATGTTGTAAACTGGGAAAATGATGGGGAAGCTCTAAAAAACTTCAAAGATGATAATGGAAAGCTTCGTTCCGTAATAAGAAACTCACAGTATTATTTCCAAGATTGTATTTCGTGGAATGATACGACAGCAACTGGTAAAATTGCATTTCGTTATCAAACAAAAGAATTTATTCCGAATGCATCAGGCCCGTGTGTGTATGCAAATAAAAATTTGTGGTATCTATTTGGCTTGTTAAACTCTAAAGTATCTCAAGTGCTTTTGGAAATTCTTGCACCAAATATGAAGTTTGAAGTTGGGCAAATGGGGCTTGTTCCCATTATTATGGGAGATCCACAAGATGTTGAGATACTTACACATACTACTCTTCAAGAAGAAAAATTGGATTGGGATTCCTTTGAAACCTCTTGGGACTTTAAGAAACACCCATTGCTCCGCAATGTTTCCACGATTTCCGAAGCCTTTACCCAGTGGCAGGCGGAATGTGACGACCGATTTAATCAGCTGAAAGCCAACGAAGAAGAGCTGAACCGCATTTTTATTGACATTTACGGCTTACAGGACGAGCTGACCCCGGAAGTGGAGGATAAAGATGTGACCGTCCGTAAGGCGGATTTGCAGCGGGATATCAAGAGCCTGCTGAGCTATGCGGTGGGCTGTATGTTTGGCCGCTATTCTACTTATAAGGATGGACTGCTTTTTGCCGGAGAACCGTATTCCTTGCAGGCATTTGTGGATAAGATGAACGACCGCCCTGGAACGATTTCTGATGAAGAGTTGGAACGCGCATACCGTAATGAAGGTGTTGTGGTCGATGAAATGTTCTTCCCGGATGCTGACAATGTTATCCCCATCACTGATGAAGAATATCTGGACGATGATATTGTTTCGCGCCTGTGTGCATGGCTGAAAGCGGTGTATGGTGCAGATACGCTGGAAGAAAACCTGGATTACATCGCAAAAGCCCTTGGCAATAAGGGCAGCACCAGCCGGGAGATTATCCGTAACTACTTCCTGAACGATTTCTTCAAGGATCACTGCCAGACTTACTCTGTCACGGGCTCCGGCAAGCGTCCGATCTACTGGCTGTTTGACAGCGGCAAGCAGAACGGCTTTAAGGCACTGGTTTACCTGCACCGATACACGCCGGATACCATCGGCAACCTGCGTATCGACTACCTGCACAAGATGCAGCGTGTATATGAATCCGAGATCAACCGGATGCAGGATATGATGGATCACAGCGAGAATGCCCGTGAGGTGGCAGCAGCCTCCAAGCGCAAGGATAAACTTGCCAAGCAGCTGAAGGAATGCCGGGAATACGATGAGAAGATCAGCCATCTGGCACTTTCCCGTATCGAGCTTGACCTCGATGACGGCGTAAAGGTCAACTATCGTAAGCTCCAGACCGCCCAGGACGGCAAGTTCTATGAGGTGCTGGCAGACAGTAAGAATATCATGGTGAAAGAAAAGAAATAAGAAAAATGATCGGAGGGAGTGGGAAAATGCAAAATCACTGGACAAAGGATGATGTCGCGGCGGCATGGCAGCGTTTTGAACGTACATATGCCCATGATCCGGTGGCATACCGCTTCCTCTGCGGTCATTGTATTCAAGATGAAACCGATGAAGATGCGTTGGATTACAATATCATTGGTGTCTGGCTTGTCTGTCATAGAAAATATCGTGACTGGTCAACCGAGAAATCCTATGATCTGGCATGGATACTGGAATTTATGCAGGCGTATCACATGACGATTCCACGGTACATCAAAAGAACAAAGTTCTACCGGAAAAAGATGAAGCTATTGCTGAGTTCTCTTGTAAGAGATAAAGACCAATCACAGGAAAAAAGGACAATGATATGGCAGAATTGAACCTGAAACAAATTATAGACCGCCTGAATGCGGAATTTACCGGGGAGACCCGGAAACTGGTTTTCTGGTACGATGACAAGGCGGAATTTGCCGATGATATGGAGACGGTGGAGCTTCAGAATGCGAAGATCTACTATCTTCAGCCGGATAACCAGTTTTATACAAAGTATTTTCTGGAGCGTGTGGATAAGGCCACGAATTATCTGATCTATGCACCGTTTCCGAAACCGGATGTAAGGGACAACCATCTGGAAGACACAATGCTGTATTCCAGACGGTTCTTTGCTGACCGAGCCTCCTTGCTGTCGGTTGACCTGGGTATTGAGGAAAAGTACAAGCCGGTTATTGAGAAGCACATCAAGTTTTTCGCCAACAAAGAGCGCACTCAGCGGTTCTATGATTTGGAAATCGAAAACTTCAATGAAGAAAATATCCTTGTCGGTCTGCTCAGTGCAGTCTGCAAGGCGCGTACCTGCTCTTTTGAGGAAGTCGTGCGCATCGTGTTGACGGATAGCGAGCTGGTGGACAATGCTTTCTTGCAGGAGTTTGAAAAATACGACCTGTTGTCTGCATTCTGGCAGCTCTGTGAGCAGCATTTCGGATACACCGATACAAAACCGAGTTTGGAACGGCTGCTGGTGACGCTGTTCGTTACCTATACTGGGCGATATGTGCAGGCAGAGCTTCCGGCAGCATGGAAGAGCTTTGTCTCCTACAAGTCCGGCAATATCATCGCATTCCTCGATAGCCTGATGAACAGCGTCCTGTACAGGGACAAATACGACGCTCTGTCGGCACACGTTGCCAAAGGGCTGAATGTTTTTTCGGCATTTGCAGGAATGCGAGTGGACGATTTGGTGGAGTGCGACACTTTCCTTGCCGTGGATCAGGTGCTGGTAAAGTGGCTCATTAGCAGACTTGTTTCGGAAGATATCGGTGCAATCGTAAACGGATTTACCATTCCGGAACTCTGTGAAAAACGGGCTAAAATGCACTTTGGCAGAAAGACTGGGAAGACCTATCAGCTGCTTTCCAGTGCATACAGCATGGTGAAGGAAGCGGATTACCATGCCGTAGATGGCTTAAAGCCAATTATCGACCGATATCTTGCTGCGGATTACAATATGGATCAGCAGTATCGGAGATTCTACTATTATTACGACCAGCTGGAGAGCACGGAAAGCTTTGAGCCGCTTCGGGAACTGGTGGAAAATATCTACACGAACGAATATCTGGCTTGCCTGCTCCCTGCCTGGAATGCTGGAATCCAGCAGGATGCCGCATTTTCGGCAATTCCGTTGCAGCGGGAGTTTTACAATGCCAACCTGCGCTATACCAAAGAACGCACCGTAATCATCATTTCGGATGCCATGCGTTACGAGGTCGGACAGGAGCTGTTTGCCAGAATGCAGGATGACCCGAAATGCACGGCGAAACTTTCTGTACAGTTGAGTGTTCTTCCGTCTTATACGAGGCTCGGTATGGCAGCACTTTTGCCGCATAAGACACTGGAAATGACGGATGATTTTCAGGTACTGGCAGATGGTATCCTTTGCGATAATCTGGCAGGTCGGCAGCAGGTGCTACAAAGCTATAACCCGGATAGTGTCTGTGTACAGTTCGATGATATCAAAAATTTGAAAGTGGCAGAGCTGCGAGATGTGCTGACAAAACGTCAGATTATCTATGTATATCATAATCAGATCGACGCGCGCGGAGACAAGGCAAATACCGAGGATGAGGTATTCAATGCATGTGAGGAAGCCGTTCAGGAAATTGTGGATCTGATTCATAGAATCTCCGTCAGCGGCAACACCTATCATTTTATCGTCACTGCCGATCATGGCTTTATTTATAAGCGTGATAAGTTGACAGAAAGTGACAAGATTTCCGGGAAAAGCGCGGACAAAGCATTTGTCAATCGCAGATTTATTGTGTCTAAGGCGGCACTGGAAGATGACGGCATTGACCATATGAGCATGGGACACGTTCTGGGGAATGAGGACAGCAAGGTGGTGTCCTATCCAGTCAGCAGCAATGTCTTTAAGGTGGCCGGAGGCGGTGCTAACTATGTGCATGGCGGTTCCTCACCGCAGGAAATGCTGGTGCCGGTGCTGGAGTTTAAGATGGAGCGCGGTCATATGGAAACAAAGAATGCAGAGATTGCTCTGGTCAGCATTGTCCATAAGATTACGAACCTGATCACGTCCATGGACTTTATTCAGTCGGATGCCGTTAGCGATACTGTAAAAGCTGCAAAATACCGCATTTTCTTCCTCTCGGAAGACAATGAGAAAATCTCGAACGAAAACAGTTATGTGGCGGACAGTCGTGAGGAAAATGCACAGAAGCGTATCTTCCGGATGCGGTTCACATTCAAGAATAAGAAATACGACAAGGACAAGCAATATTACCTTGTGGTTTATGACGAAGAAAGCGGTCTGGAGCAGTGGAGGCAGCCTGTCATCATGGACATTGCCTTTGCAGATGACTTTGGATTCGGATTCTGATACAGAGGAGGCAGGAATTCCGTATGGAAATGATGGATATGGCGGCAGACGATACCCGTGAAGAACTGCGCCGGAAGCTGCGCAGCAACTTTGACGGTCGGATCGTCCGCAAAGACCTGACAAAGAAAATAAAAGAAGGAGCGAATGTTCCGGTCTATGTGCTGGAGTTCCTGCTGGGTCAGTATTGTAGTTCAGACGATGAGACAATCATTGAGCAGGGCGTTCAGAATGTGAAACGCATTCTGGCAGACAATTTTGTCCGCCCGGATGAGGCTCAGAAAATTCTCTCCCAGCTGCGCAAGAACGGGAGTCATACCATTATTGATATGGTGACAGTACATCTGGACATCAAAAAGGATTGCTTTTTTGCAGAGTTCTCTAACCTTGGTCTCACCAATGTGCCGATTACGGATGATTATCCGGAAAAATATGACCGGCTTCTTTGCGGCGGTATCTGGTGCATCGTGCAGCTGGAATATGAGTCTGAGGGAGACAGCAGCTTTGGAATCACGGATATAGATGGACAGCCGATTTCCTCTAAACAGAAAAAGCAGAAGGACATCTCTCCCATCAGCATCCATAAGCTGACTCCGATTCAGATGCCCCATATCGACATTGAAGAAGTTCGAGAGGGACGCAAGGCATTCACACAGGAAGAGTGGATGGATGTTATGCTGCGTTCCTGCGGATATGAGCCGGAACAGCTGAACAATCGGGAAAAGTGGCTGCTGCTTGCGCGTATGTTACCGCTGGTGGAGAACAACTTCAATCTCTGTGAGTTGGGGCCGCGCAGCACAGGCAAGTCCCATATCTATAAAGAAATCAGTCCGAACAGTATCCTGGTATCCGGTGGTCAGACGACCGTTGCAAATCTGTTTTACAATATGGGGCGCAAAACCGTAGGTTTGGTAGGCTTATGGGACTGCGTTGCCTTTGATGAGGTTGCCGGAATCAAGTTTAAGGACAAAGACGGCATTCAGATTATGAAAGACTATATGGCTTCCGGCTCCTTTGCCCGTGGCAAAGAGGAAAAGGCAGCATCGGCATCTATGGTCTTTGTAGGAAACATCAATCAGAGCGTGGATGTGTTGCTCAAGACTTCCTCTCTGTTTGACCCGTTCCCGCCGGAGATGGGAACGGACACCGCCTTTCTTGACCGTCTGCATTGCTACATTCCAGGCTGGGAGATTCCGAAGTTCCGTCCGGAGCATTTTACCAATGATTACGGCTTTATCACGGATTATCTGGCAGAGTTTATCCGAGAACTGCGAAAGGAACAGTATGGTGATGCGTTAGATAAGTATTTCCGCCTTGGAAAGAACCTGAACCAGCGTGATACGATTGCTGTCCGCAAGATTGTAGGCGGCTATGTGAAATTGCTGTATCCGGATGGAGAATTCACGAAGGAACAGATTGAAGAAATTCTTGTATTTGCGCTGGAAATGCGCCGTCGCGTCAAGGAGCAGCTGAAAAAACTGGGTGGAATGGAATTCTATGATGTGAACTTCAGCTATATTGATCTTGATACCTTTGAAGAAAAATTTGTTTCCGTGCCGGAGCAGGGCGGTGGAAAGCTCATTCCTGATGGTATCTGCAATCCTGGACAGGTATATACCGTAAGTCAGGGGAAATCCGGTATGATCGGTGTATTCCGCCTTGAAAGCCAGATGCTGCCCGGTAACGGAAAATTTGAGCGCACTGGCCTTGGCAGCGACCGTGACTGCAAGGAATCCACGAATACAGCATTCAATTTCCTGAAAGCTAACGGAAATCGTATTAGTGGTAGCATCAGCACCACGATGCGGGATTACATCATCAACTATCAGGATTTGCAGGGCATTGGCATGACTGGAAAGCTGGCATTGCCTACATTGATTGCACTATGCAGCATCGCTCTTGGACGGCCTACAGTCAGTACACTTGCCGTGCTGGGAGAAATCAGCATCAGCGGCACGATTCTGAAAGTGGACGAGCTTGCCAATAGTTTGCAGGTGTGTCTCGATAGCGGAGCAAAGAAAGTGCTGCTTCCGATTACCAGCGCAGCAGACCTTGGCACCGTGCCGCCGGAGCTGGTGGGCAGTTTTAATCTGATTTTCTACAGCAGCGCGGAAGATGCGGTGTTTAAGGCGTTGGGGGTAGAGTAATACTAAAGGTACGGAGGAAATGCGCCAATGGAGAAAAGTTCGCTGGATTACCGTGAAAAATTATATTCTCAAATACAAGAAGAATATGGAAAACTTGTATATACCTATACATGTCATTTTAAGATGGCTGATCGGTTGAGTAAGCGTAATTTTTGGATAAAATGGGGACAGATTGGGTTATCAGCAATATCAACAGGCGGCTTTTTGGGAGTGCTCATTTCAAATGAACAGATACTGTTATGGGCTGGTGGACTATGTTCAACAGCACTTCTTGCACTAACAAGCTATCTGAAGGATAAGGACATTTCCACTGAAAAAACCGATCATATTAAGACTGCGAATAAGCTGTGGAAGGTAAGAGAAAAATATCTGTCACTTTTGACAGACTTTGACGAAATTAGTATTGAAGAAATAGTGCGCAAAAGAGATGAACTGTTGGATGAAAGTTCGGAAATTTACTGTGCTGCACCTTTAACTGATGGGAAAAGTTATGCTGCCGCCCAAGCTGCGCTTAAAACAAATGAAGAGCAATTCTTTACGCAGGAGGAATTAAACAAGATGCTTCCGGCGCATTTGAGAAAAAATGAGTAAATGGGGGATGAATACATTGAGTTTGTATGTTCAAAGAAATGAAGAAGTAATATCAGCTGACAGCCGTTCTCTTATTTCAAAAAGATATTGCACTGTAACATCAGCAATGAACCGTGAGTTTTGGAATATAACAAGCGATAGACAAAATGGTATATATGTTGGCTCCTATGGAAGGGGAACTGCGATAGATACAAGTGATATTGATATTTTGATGTCCTTGCCGGAATCATATTACAACCAGTTCAACTCTGTTTATGGGAATGGTCAATCTCGTCTTCTGCAAGCAGTTAGACAGGCTATTCTTGTTCGGTATCCAAGAAGTGAAGTAAGAGCAGATGGACAGGTTGTGAAGATCAATTTTTCAGATGGAATGTTCTTTGAAATTCTGCCGGCATTCAAAAATTGGGATGGCTCATACAGATATCCAGATACAAATATGGGTGGGAATTGGCGTTCAACTAATCCAAAAGCAGAACAGGATGCCATGAAAAACAAAAATATAAGCAGTAATGGACTGTTTTTTGACACTTGCAAGCATCTACGATATGTGCGAGATAACTATTTTGGAAGCTACCATTTGTCAGGAATCGTTATTGACAGCTTCGTTTATCAAGCAATAGGAAATTGGAGATGGCTTTCCTCTGGAGAAAGTTCAACTTCAGCAGCAGGTACATACGAGAGGATTCTTTTAGATTATTATAATCAGCATTTTATGTGGGGAGCGATGCCTCTTAGCGCACCAGGAAGTAATCAACAGGTGTCTACGGATAACAGCAGAGATTGCCTGGGTAAAGTTCTTAGATATATTGCTGGTTAAATATAGCAAGGGATAATGACAATAATTAGTAGGAAGGAGGAATTGTTATGACTGATACTCGAAAGAAAGCCTCTATGTCGCAGGTGCTGGCAGATATAAAGCCTTACATAACGAAGAAGTTCATGGCAGCACCGTGTATTAAGGAGCAAGATATTCCGGCTATCTGTCAAATCCTCCTGCCCAGATACAAGAATGTGCAGCTCATGCAGGGACTGACCAACAACAAGCCGGATTTTAGAATTCAGGTAAAGGGTTGGTTCGGGACAGAAGAAAAACGGTTTGAAGTGGTTGGCGGTGATAAGAAAAGCTATGCAGCCAAGAAGAGATCGGGCCTGGGCTGGATTGATCGGCTGGAAGAGATAGATGCTGCGCTGGATGATTTCTGATATCAATGCAGTGCGGAGAGGTATATGAGGCAAAGCTTTGTGCAACAGGTTGTTGCACAAAGTCACACATAAAACAGCAGGGAAGCGATGGAGTGACACGACAAGAATTGTTTACATGGATACGCCAGCAGTACGGCACAGAACCGGAATACCCCTGGCATGACTGGAATGCTGTGCTGCGGCACAATGACAATAACAAATGGTATGGTGTAGTTCTGGAAGTATCTGCTGATAAGTTGGGACTGCCGGAAGCAGGCATCGTTGATGTCCTCAATGTGAAAAGTGATCCGCTGCTGATTGGTTCTCTGCGTGGGCAGGACGGCTATTTTCCAGCCTATCACATGAACAAGGAAAAATGGCTCAGTATTCAGCTCGGCAAACCGGAGCTGGATGATGCCATCAAGGACCTGCTTTCTTTGAGCCATGAGCTGACAGCACCGAAAAAGCGCAACCCAAAATCATCTGCAAAAAATCCTGGAGATTCCGCAAATGGCAAAGAAATTGACGAAGGCTGAGCGAAAGGAAGCACGCCTCCGCAAAGGCAAGCAGTGGCTGCTTACCTATACCGGCTCACCGAAAAAGATGAACAAGCATTACCGGGAACGCTTTCATGTGGATGCTGTGACTGCCGCTAAAGATTTGCAGGAGCTTGGAGTCAATTATACACAGGAGCAGCTTGACCAGATTAAACAGGCTGAAGAACAGCGACTTCAGCAGCGGAGAATGGAGCGGGAAGCGAAAGAACGGGAACGGCTGGCAGAACTGTATGAGGACTCCGATGATCGTTTTGCCTTTATCGCTGGATATACAGATGGTGGTGCACCGTTCGGTGTGATGTGGGAAGAAGTCGGCATTGATCCGGGACTGCCATTTGAGGAAAAAGTGAAGCTCTATCACATGCAGATGTTAGGCTGATAATTGTGCAGACGGCATCTGCACGATTTGCAACAAAAAAGAGGAGCCGATCAAGGCTCCTCGAAGATACGTTATTTCAAAAAGTTGCTTTTATGCTCCAGTGCGTGCAGATTATAGCCAAGTGTAGCCAGGTGCGCGACCTTCAGCGCAACCAGATTGATGTCGGTGGACATCGCACTGGCAATCTGCTCGGCTGTGTATCCATACTCATAGATGTAGCGAAGAACTTCATCGCTGTCCATCAGGATCTCTGCCGCTACGATGTTGGCTTCATATTCCGGTTTGGATTTCATGTCGTAGAGCATGAACTCATGAATCGGGGTGGTTTTCGCCATATTCCGGTGAAGCTGGTCATGCCCTAATTCATGTGCGCACACGATGCGCAGCATATTTTCATCCAGACTGTTATTCAGGAAAATAAAGCGATTCCGCTTAATCACCCGGTACATTCCCTTCAGGGAACCAAAATTTTCGCAAAGCATGACATTGATACCAAGCTGCCTTGCAATTTCAAAAGGGTCTCTGGAACCGCAGCGTTTTACCAGTTTCTCACCGACCCGTGAAAGCTGTTCCGCATTCATCATACCACCTCCAGTTTACAGTATAGCGAAAAGTGTGTACGATAAATATCACTGATCGGATTTTTTACGCCTCGTTTTCGGGGCGTATTTTTTATTGTTCTCTTTGGCAATCCAGTAGGCATCGGTCAGAGCTTTATAAGCTCCTTCGATGGCATCTTCGCTTAATTCGCCGCCAGCGAACATACCGGTCACTTCGCTGACCAGTTCTTCAATATCTTTCGCTGCTTTTGCGCCGCCTTTTTCATGAGCTTCTACGACATAGGTGCCGCTGCTTCCCAGCAGGTACTCAGTAGTAGTATTCAGCGCATCCGCAATCTTCTGGATCGTGACCATATTGGATGGTTTGCGGCTGCCAAGCTCATAATTCTGAATTGTGCGGGCGGTTACACCGGCCTTCTCTGCAAGTTCTACCTGAGTTAAATTGGCTTCTGTTCTTTTTTCTTTCAACCTTTCTTTGAAGACCATAGGAATACCTCTTTCTTTTTTGATGACGAACACGAACACTTTTTCATAAAAACCTATTGACACGAAAAACTGTGCTTGCTATAATGACGATGAAAACACGAAATACAATTCGTGTGATTATAGTATCACAAGAAATGCTGTGTGTCAATGCGTTCGTGAAAAGTTGTTCGTGCTTTCACGAACGGAGAGGAGGAATACAGGATGCAAAGAGTGATTCTTCACTGTGATATGAACAATTTCTATGCCTCTGTCGAGTGTATGCTGAACCCGGAACTGAAGAACAAGCCGGTGGCAGTGTGCGGTTCTGTGGAGGAACGGCATGGTATCGTACTTGCGAAGAACTATGCAGCAAAGGCGTTTGGTGTTTCCACTGGAGAGGCAATCTGGCAGGCAAAGCAGAAGTGTCAGGATCTTGTGATCGTGGAGCCGCACTATGAGCAATATATGAAGTTTTCAAAATTAGCCCGTGAGATATACGGTCGTTATACTGACCAGATCGAGCCGTATGGGATGGACGAATGCTGGTTGGATGTGACCGGAAGCGGCTGCATGGGAACCGGATTTGAAATCGTAGATGAGATTCGCAGAACCGTTAAGTTTGAATTGGGACTTACGATTTCCGCAGGAGTGAGCTTCAATAAGATTTTTGCCAAGCTTGGGTCGGATATGAAAAAGCCGGATGCGATTACCTGCATCGAAGCAGATTCGTTCCGAGAGAAGATTTGGTGTCTTCCTGCGTCTGACTTGCTTGGAGTCGGCAGAGCGACCGAGAAGGTTCTATCCGGTTATGGGATTCATACGATTGGAGAACTTGCTGCAACATCGGATGATTTCTTGAAGTGCCGCCTTGGAAAGAATGGACTGGCGATTAAGAAATATGCCAATGGGCTGGATGATTCACCGGTTATGCGTTCCGATTATGTCTCTCCGGTAAAAAGCATTGGGCACGGGATAACGACCATGCAGGATTTGGAGAATAACGCCGAAGTCTGGTGTGTCATGCTGGAGCTGGTGCAGGAGATCGGAACCAAGCTGCGAACGCATAAAAAGAAAGCAGGCGGAATTGCAATTTCCATCCGCAACAATGAGCTTTTCACGAAGGAGTGGCAGTGCCGGATTAGCATTCCGACACAAAGCCCTACCTATCTGGCGAAAACCGCATTTTCTTTGCTTGCAAAGAATTATCAGTGGGAACACCCGATTCGTTCGGTGACGGTTCGGGCAATCAACCTGTTTGAAGAGGATTGTCCGATACAATACGACCTATTCACAGATGTGAAATCACTGGATCGCCAGGAACGGCTGGACGCAGCGATTGAGCAGATTCGATTCCGATTCGGGAAAGATGCGATTAAAAATGGGGTACTTTTTCAGAAAAGCAAGATGCCGACAGAGCGAAAAGTGGATTTGGTCATGCCGACAGGAATGATTGGTTAATACAGCACCGGTAGAATCTGGTGAGTTCTTTGCTAAAAGAAGTCAACACATTCGCCGGTTTACAGAGGAGGAGCGTAGAATATGTCGGAACAGAAATGTAGAAAAGTATATGTACCTGTGAATTTGGATGTGGATGCGGAGGGAAATATCCGTCCGCGTCTGATTCGGTGGATTGACGGACGGGTGTATGAGATCGACCGATTGAAACATAAGTGCCGGGCTGCTTCCACGAAGGTAGGTGGCTGCGGAATCCGCTATACGGTCATGATCGGTGGGCATGAGAGTTTCCTGTACAACGAAGATGAAAAATGGTTCGTTGAAGCAAAGGAGCCGTGCCTATGATCCTTTCGCAGAAAAACATAGAAGAAATCGCTGTTGCAGTGATAAGAGATTTTCAAAAGTCCTTTTTCGGCAGCGAAGCAGATGATCCGGCAAGATTCGCACTTCCGACACCCATTGACCAGTTTGCATCCGATTATCTGAACCTGAAGGTGTCATTTCAAAAGTTGTCCTCGGACGGAAGCATCTATGGTCTGACCGCGTATGTGGATACAGAATATCAGATTGAAGTCGATGGAAGTCAGAGGAGCATCTTCCTGAAAACCAATGATGTGGTTCTGGACAAGAGCTTCATTGAACCGGAGAATATACGGAAACTCTGCGGAAAACGCAGGTTTACGCTGGCACATGAGTGCGCTCACCAGATATTGTTTCAGCTGGATGCCGATGACCGAAAGATAGCCTGCCATAAGAGACCGGAAGTGAGGAAAAAAGGTTCCCGCGTTCTGAGAACGCAGGAAGATTGGAACGAGTGGCAGGCCAATTCGCTGGGAGCTGCCATCCTGATGCCCCAGTCAGAAGTGGATCGGGCGATGTGGTTCATCAACAGCAGAAAGCCTCTGACATGTTATGGATGGCGTTTTTATAACAAAGACCAGGTGAAGATAGATACTTTCTGTGGTGTCTTTGGCGTTTCGAGATCGGCAGCTGCTATCCGCTTGGAACAACTGGGCTATCTGAACCGGAAAAAGGATTATGAATATCGTGATCCATTGGAGGTGTGGCCATGAGCAGGAATATCAGAGTATCGGAACCATCTGCGGAAATGCAGATTAAAATCATCCGGGCAAAGGATGCGATTGCTTCGCAAAAGCCCAGGATTGTCAGGTGCCCTTATTGCCGACACAATTCAATCATCGTCTTTGAGGATACCAGAGGACATGTGCAGACCAAATGTAAGGCCTGCGGACGCGAGACCGTCTTCAATGTTTTGGAGATGAGAAGATTACGGAGATTGCAGCTCTACTATTCGTCTTTGAATGGTTGAGATGACAATAAATAACCCTATTAACACAATTTTATAAGTCATAGCTGTGCTGTGGAGCCGCTGACAGGCGAAGTCTTCCGAATGCCGCATGAGACAGAATTATGGGATGCCCATGTTCTGTTTTATCGGCACAGGATTTTTCTTCACCGTCATGCGGCTCTTTTTTTGACCTTCCGTCGATCCGGTTCTGTACCGGCTGTGCGGAAGGAGAAACGTATGTATTTTGACGCAAAAGAGTTTGGTAAGAGACTTCACGATGTTCGCACTTCCCGTGGCATTACGCAGGAGGAACTGGCGGTTCGCCTGGGCCTGGCAAGCAAGCAGCATGTCAGCCGCATGGAGAACGGTGAACGCAGCTGCTCTATTGACTTGCTGATTGAACTGTCCTGCATCCTCCATGTCAGCACGGATTATCTTCTGATGGGCAGCGAGCCAAGCAAAGAGGAAGTCAAAAATGATCTTCTTAGTATTATTTCGGAGCTGTCTACGATTGCGAAGAAAATCTAAAAAGCATTAGGCGCAATATAACTGCTGACGGCGTAGAATCATGGTGGCTATCTTGGTGGATACCTTGATGGGTGTCATCCTCTAAGTTATCATGGGTTGTATCATGGGTTGCGTCATAGGACTTATCATTGGCTGTACCCATGATAGAGTGAGCATGAGTGATTTGAGCACCCTCACTGCCGTGGGCAATAAGGTGGATACAAAGATTCAAAACTGTGTGTGGGATGTCCGGCGATTTATCTTGCTCACTAACTTGGTCATTGACTAAGTTTTTCTGACTAAGTTGGTAATTTACATTTTTCAAGATGACTCTGAAATCTGTTGCCGTTGAGAAAATTTTCGGATTATATGCCGCTGTATATCCAGGCGGCTTTTCGGTTTCCCTGACGATTTTGCGTAGGCCGCTTCCATGACGCTCCATGTATTTCATGCGGTGGAACGGGTCAGCAATCACAGGGCTTGCCATATTGAACGGATACTTTTTAGTGTCAAAAACAAATCAGAAAATAAAAACGGAAAATCCGTTGATATTTTCTGATTTGCGGCGTATAATAAGATTATAAGAAAATAAAAACAAAAAAACTGTTTTTAGAGGAGGACTACCTATGAAAATACTCCGCATCACCGCACAAGGACTCCCATTATTCAAAAAAGACTTGGATATTTGCTTTTATACGCAGCAACGTGTTTGCGAAGAGGACAAAGATAGTCTTTACCGTTTGACGGATAACTACTATCTCCACTCTGCCTGTGCTTTCATTGGAATTAACGCATCTGGCAAGACCTCGGTATTAAAGGTCATTAGCTTGGCCTTAAATATTGTGAAAAATGAGCCCATCAATCATGTGGAGGCAAAAAGCATTCTTGGCGGAGCTAAGAATGTTACAATCCGCACATATTTTTATGATAAGCGTAGCTACGTCTGCTGCTTGGAAACTGTAATTGCGGCAAAGAAGTCGAAAACAGGGGAATATGTGTATTCGATTCTGTCTGAAAGCCTTTGGGAAAAACCGATTGCAACCGTTAAGTCGAAAAAGTATCTGACAGATTTTACAGGAATGAAGCCTGTAGAGCAGCGCAATAGCGATGAAGCATACCTTTCTGATGATGTCAGCTTTGTCATTGCACATAATAAAAAAGCGAATGATACAGTGGAAATATTCAGCCTGCTTTCCTATACGAATGTGAATGTGCTTCCATTTACCGAAGATATTCCATTGGAGGTAATTGCGTTTCTCGATCCGACCATTGAGAAATTGTGTTTTGAGCAGACAGAGGGAAAAACATTTATCCACTTGAAGTTTAAGGATGAAGAAGAGATTATCCTGAATAATGCGGCAGACCTTGAGCAGTATCTGTCCTCTGGTACGATTAAGGGTATTATTACATTCTCGATGGTAAAGGAAGTTCTTCATTCAGGTGGTTATCTTCTGGTAGATGAAATAGAGAATCATTTCAACAAGGAAATTGTAACGACCTTAGTGCGCTTCTTTATGGACAGCCGACTGAACAAAAATGGCGGAACGCTTATTTTCACTACGCATTATCCGGAACTGCTGGACGAATATGACCGAAATGACGGAATTTGTATCGTTAGAAACCGTAATGGCATTACAGCAGAAAATCTGAGCTATATATTGAAACGTAATGATATTAAAAAGAGTGATGCTTACCAGAGCGGCTTCCTTGAGGGAACAACGCCAGCATATGAAGCGTATATGCGCTTGAAGAAAAGCCTGGCTGCTTCAATCAATTAAGGAGGCGGCAGAATGGAATTAGCAAAATACAAGGCGTGTATATGTGAAGGCTCTGCCGAAGAAGCTATTATCGACATACTGGTTGATAATGATCTTCTGATTTTCAACAGAGAAGAAATGTTGGAAGAACGTGTCATTCGTTGCAGGAGTGCTAAACGATTCGAGGAGCGATACTTACGGAAAGGATTCGATGAGCAGATTTCTGTGATACGGATTTTGGATTCTCGCAGAGAGGAATTTCGATTGAGTAAAGCATATGAGCAGAAAATTGACGTGGTAAATGTCATTACTGCTCCAGAAATTGAAATGCTGATTATTCATGCGGAAGGAGCATATGATCAGTTTAAGCGTTCTGGAAAAAAACCAAGCGAATTTTGTAAAATAAATCTTCGGATGCATGATGTGAAGTCGTATGATTTTGTGAAGCAGTATTTCAGTAATCCTCAGCTCTTGGTGAAAGCCATAAAAGAGTATCGCAGAACAGCAAATATCCCCAAAGGAGAATACAGCTTGTCTGATTTGCTGAGATGAGCGTTGCTTTTTTGATACATTAGCCGTGACTCAAATGGTCACCAGGAGATAAACGGGTACCAGTTTATAGAAAATAGAATAGAATCGTCTTTGATGCCTCGTTGGGAAACCAACGGGGTATTTTTTTGCCTCAATCCGGCTGTATAGAACACTGAAAAAGTCAAAACGAACCGTATGTAGTCCTGCAAGGACAACCAAAGTGCGCCTACGAGGCCAACGCGAAACCGGAGGATTCTTGTTAAACTTACTTTGTAAGGACGAAAGTCCGGATGTCCCTTGAAAACTGCATACTCATTCTTCAGGTACATTCCTGTTTGGTAGAGCCTTCGACTGCACGCCATGAAGCCCATCGGGGCGATAGCGGTTTCGCAGAAGCAAATGCCGGATTGCAACCGGCGGCGGTGTTAAAGCCAGACAGGGACAATGATACTTCCGTAATTCGCGGTCCGGCCATAAGGAAGGCGGGATGGTTAAATTCCAATGGAGCAGTGAAGCACACTGCCGCCTGTGAGAAATCCTACATCTCTGGGGTGATAAGAAAAAGTACAGAGAAACCATATTTTCAGAAAGCGCTGCCGGGTGCTGTATCAGCATGATACCTGGCAGGCTTTATCCATATCAGTGTATGGAGATTGGAGACAACAGCATATGAAAGAAAACTGGGTTTATCGGCGAGGTGATTTATATCTCGCCAATCTCGGTGTTCCGGTCGGATCAAAGCAGGGCGGTGTTCGTCCTGTTGTGGTTCTTCAGAATGATGTCGGCAATTATTATGCGCCGACGATCACGATTGCTCCGCTGACATCGAAAATTGAGAAGAAGCGAAAACAGCCAACGCATTTCTTTCTCCGTAAAGCAAAGGGACTGGCAAAACCGTCCATGGTATTGGCAGAACAGCTCGACACCTGCGACAAGATATGCGTGATTCGCTATCTTGGGCGGGTAAGTAAGGGGCAGATGCGTGGGATTGATGAAGCTGTAAGGATTCAACTTGGATATTACATTCCGGAACAAGCAGAGAAAAAAAGACAGGGCAAATGCCGAAAGGATGGCGAAGAAGGCGATGGATAAACTGATTACAAGGAAAGAAGCAGCCAGTATACTGGGAATCAGCGTAAAAACACTGGATGCTGCAAGAACAGACGGTTTGATCTCCTATGTTCAGTATGTGGAAAACGGCTGCGTTTATTTCACGGAAGTGGGGATTCAGGAGTACATTGCAAAATGTACGCACCGTGCAAAACCGATGGAACGTGCTGCGACATATCGCAAACCTCGAAGCTTTCGGCGGTGAAAATCGACATCGTTGAGTATGGACGATGAATCCGCAATAATGAAAGCATCAACAGGATTGGAGGTAATGATATGGCGGCAAGAAGAATGATGCTTCCCGATTATGGTACGGTGAGTATGAAGGGAACGCAATATTATCGAACCCGTGTAACAGATCAGCAGGGACGGCGGGTTTCCTTATATGCAAGAACGAGAGAGGAACTGTACCAGAAGGAACAGGAAGTGATCCAGCAGATTGAGAACAAGACGTATCGCCGCAGTACACCTACAGTGGAGGAGTATTGCGAGAAATGGCTGCTGATGCAGTCGGCACAGATCAGGATGACAACGCTGATTGACTATACATCGAAAGTGAAGAACTACATCATCAAGCCATTGGGCGATATGCATATGGGAGATGTAACAGCAGATGACATTCGCCTGGCACTGTTGGCGGCATCGAAAAAGTCGGCATCCGTGTACAAATCAGTGAACGTTCTATATAAGTGTATTTTCACGGCAGCAATGGAGAGTAAGATCATTGATGAGAATCCGACCATCTATCTGAAGAAGAATGTGGGCGGGATTCCCCAGAAGGATCGCCTCCCGCTTACGGATGAGCAGGTGGATAAGCTGCTGGATGCCATTTACGGCTTGCCGCCGTATGTGTTCGTGATGCTGGGGCTGTACGCAGGATTGCGGAGAGAAGAAATCCTCGGACTTCAATGGGATTCGGTGTATCTTGATTGCGAGGCTCCGTACCTTACCGTTCGGAGAGCCTGGCATACGGAGCATAATCGTCCGGTGATTCTGACAGAGCTGAAAACAAAGGCAGCGCATCGGAATGTCCCTCTGCCGGACAATCTTCTGGAATGTCTGAAAGAGGCGAAGAAGACATCGACATCGGATTTTGTGGTTGCAAACCGGGATGGAGACCCGTTGTCCTATACGCAGTTCAAGAGATTATGGCAGTATATCGTAACCCGTACCACCAAGGAACGCTGCTATTACCGCTATGAAGATGGCAAGAGGGTAAAGCATACGGTGAAGCCGGTTCTGGGGCAAAAGGCAGCACACAATGGAAATGTGGTTTACAGTCTGGACTTTGAGGTGACTCCGCATCAGCTGCGGCACACCTACATTACGAATCTGATTCATGCTTCGGTTGATCCGAAGACGGTTCAGTATCTTGCCGGTCATGAAAGCAGCAAGATCACCATGGATATTTACGCCAAGGTGAAATATAATCGCCCAGAGCAGCTCGCAGGAGTGCTGGAAGATGCTTTTGCATCGTGGGATTAAGAGTAAATCAGAAAGAAATTAGGGCAGGGATGGTCAAAAATCCCTGCCCTTTTTACATACATTCGACATCCTTGAAGGAAGTGCTGTACGTCATGATAATAAAAGTGACAACACGCAATGTATGAAGATAGATAGGAGGAGAACACATGGCTAAAGGGAAAAAGTGTCCTGCTGAACTTCCGGAATACGGAACAGTGATGATGAAAGGGGTACAGTATTACCGCACCCGGATTACAGATGCAGACGGAAAGAGAGTGGCGATTTATGGGCTGACACGCGAAGAATTGTATGACCGGGTGGAAGATGCCCAGAAGAAAATCGCGGAAGTGGTTTTCCATAGAGAGAATCCGACCGTGGAAGAGTACTGTGAAAAATGGTTGCTGATGCGGTCTGGAACGGTAAGAACTAATACGTTGGAAGGATACGCACGGATGGTGAATCGGTACATCGTGGGTCCGATTGGACAGATGTATATGGACGAGGTGACCACAGATGACCTGCGGCTGCTGATGGTTCCGTTATCAAAAGGTTCTTCCGGAATGTATGGTCAGCTCAATATGCTGATTAAGAACATTTTTAATTCAGCAGAAGAGAGCAAGGTGATTAAAGAGAATCCATCCAAAACGATTTGCGCAAGAGGCGGAAAGCCAGCGAAACGGCGCGAGGCTTTGACGGATGAACAGACTGCCATTTTGCTGGATAGCATTCGTGAGCTTCCACCGTATGTCTTCGTGATGATCGGTTTGTACGCGGGATTGCGTAGAGAAGAGATCCTTGGATTAAAATGGGACTGCGTATTCCTGGATGAAAAAACGCCGTACATTTCGGTAAGGCGTGCATGGCATGTGGAAGGCGGTGAGCCGGTAGTCAACACGCTATTGAAGACACCGGCAGCAAAACGAGATGTTCCGATTCCAAAATGCCTGGTAGCCTGTCTCAAGGAAGAAAGGGAAAAATCAGAATCGGAATATGTGATCTCGAATTCGAAGGGAACTGTTTTGACGGAAACACAGTTTGTGAGAGTCTGGAAGTACATAACAGTCCGTTCTACTGCAGAACGCTGTTATTACACTTATGTAAATGGACAGTCCATCAAGCATAGAATAAAGCCAAGGCTTGGTGAGCATCAGCCGAATAATCCCAAACTGGTGTATACGATGGACTTCAAGGTGACTCCGCACATGCTGCGGCACACCTACATCACCAATCTGATTTACAAAGGTGTTGATCCTAAGACGGTGCAGTATCTGGCAGGCCATGAGAACAGCAAAACGACTATGGACATCTATGCGAAAGTCAAGTATAATAAACCTGAGGAATTAAGCAGCGTTGTGAATGCTGCATTCGGGCTGCGTTAAACTGCACCAAAAATTTCGCGATTTCGTGGGTTTACCTATGGGTTTACTGAGAGAGGAAAGCCCGAAAAACCGCATGAATACTGGTCTTTTTGGATCAAGGTCAGGTGAGTACGGTCTCAAAGCAGCTCGTCGCGCTCCGCAGTTCAGCAAGAGATAATCTACAGCTTAATAATGCTAAAAAGCCCGGAAATACGCCATTTCCCGGGCTTTTTCTATACCAAAAATTCTGCCTGGACTGTTCGGTTTTGATGGAATTTGAACGGAAATTTATGGCTTTATAGTGGTCAAATTACTGGTGGACAATAGGAGCAAATCACGTGCTTGAGTATTCCCTCGCATTGTATTAGAATGAAAAAAGGATTTTTCGCCAATGAAAGCACTTATTCTATGATTCATAGGGTGCATTCTCAATGACAATGCGTTAAGATTTATCCATCAGGAGGAAGATATATGGACGCAAAAACAACAGGCCGCTTTATTGCAGAACTCCGAAAGCAAAAGGGGTACACACAAAAGGAACTGGCTGAAAAAATCATGGTAACAGATAAGGCAATATCTCGCTGGGAAACAGGAAAGGGATTGCCGGACACCTCATTGCTAAAACCGCTTGGAGATATTTTAGGCGTGTCGGTTGGTGAGTTGCTGTCGGGCAAAATAATTGAGGAGGCGGAAATGAAAGACCAAACCGATAGGATTATTTTAGATTCAATGAAGTACTCAAGTCGGATGCTTGCGAATATGGTAAATCTTGTTCTTTTCCTTATTGGATTGGCCTTGGTGATCTCTCCCGTTTTCTTAACAAGTAGAAAATACTATTGGGTAGGTGGTATTGTTTTCATTGGAATTGCTGTACTTCGCACCTACTTAAAGAAAGAGGGTAAAACCGTGAAATTAACAGACAGGGCTTTCTATGCAGTTGGCATCGCATTTCATGCTATTTCGCTGATTTTGGAACTATTGCCTCTTGGAGCTGTTTTGATTTTCGCACCCAGCCCGACGGAAAGAGTGATACATACTTATTCGTATTTCGATTTGAACTTAGTGGGATATGCAAACTTTTCTCCAATGCTCACGGGTATATTGACGGTTGCTGTTGTCATACTTGGAATTACCATTTTATGCAGATACGAAAAAGCGAAAAAACGCAAAAAAGCTGTTTTTGTATGTAGTGTAATTGCCTTCGTGCTTTCTTTTGTTCCGTTATTCATGTTTGGTAGCGACGGTATGACAATGATAAGCTACGTCATTTCTGCGGCAATGGCAGTATCTATTTGTTTTCAAGCCGTTGCAAATCGGAGAGAACTCTCCGCTGCTTGAAAACTTCCCGTATCGACTCTGCTGTTTGGATAATATAATAACTTATCTGCCGCACGACGGCAAAAGAAAAAAACCGTCGTGAAGCAGACAATTTTACACGCGCACATAATGAAGCGGCGGTTTTGAGAAATCAGAGCCGCCGTGTCTGCTTTTGCTTTTCACAGTACCCATGATCTGCACCAGTTAAAAAAAGCGTAGCTCCCCCTCCGGGTTATTCCGGCCTTGGATGCGAAATATGGCAGTACAATAATAATCCGAACGGGTATATTTTGGTTGCACGAGAGTTTGTGAAAGGGGGATTATTATGACCGATGTTAGAAGAAAAGTCTCTATGTCACAGGTGCTGGCAGATATAAAGCCTTACATAACGAAAAAGTTCATGGCGGTACCGTGTATTAAGGAGCAAGACATTCAGGCTATCTGTCAAATCCTTCTGCCCAGATACAAGAATGTGCAGCTCATTGCAAAAGGCGTGTTCGTCCCTGTCAGTAGTTTACCGCAGAGAGAGCCGATGAAAGGAGTACAAACAGCATGAATATCACTTACACACAGAACGGCGATTATCTTATCCCGAACATCGTTATCCGCAAGACCAAGCCCCTCGGACACTACGGCAGACTTCGCAAGGCGTATCTGGAAATGCACCGCCCGATACTGTTCAATGAGCTGGTGCTATCCGACAAGCTCTTTGAGCATTGCGCCGAGATTGACGAAGCGGCACGAAACCGCATGGAGCTGATCGTGCGGTCACTGGCAGAGCAAAACGGCGTGACCGAACAGCTGAAAGCCGAAAACCAAATGGAATGGGTGCGGCAGATGAACGCTTGCAAGGCACAGGCAGAGGAGATTGTGAAAGCGGAATTGATTTATGATTGAGCGAGGAAGTCCGGGCAGAAAACTGTTCGGACTTTTCTCATATAGTCCAAAGTTGCGGTAGAAATGTTCACAAGTTTTATGGTACAATTTATGCGAATAAAGAAAACGGAAAATTAGAATCTAACAAGAGAATGTGGTTGTATGAAAAAATCCATATTAGTATTTTGGGCAATCGTGTGTCTGTTACCTATTCAAAGGAGGTTTAAGAATTTCAAATGAAACATATAAGAAATATATTGCTGTTGATTACGATTATTTTTGCTTTTGTTATGCAAGCTGAAGTATATCAAAATATGCTCTGGAACTTTAATGGTGCTTATTATTTATCGTCCAGATACACAACTACTAATGACGATATGGATTCATTTTTAGCCAATGCAGAAGATACAGCTGAGAAGCATGGTGTTCATATTTTTTCGACTTTTAATCAGAGAGTTTCTAATTATCAGACAAGACTTTATATTTATGGTGATGATACCGTTGTTCGGGATAGTCTTAAAAGCACAATGGATATTGAGGAAAAAACATATACGGCTTTGATAGGCGGAATCACCGTAATAGAATTTGAAGATTTTAGAGAAGCAAAAAACACAGGCAATGGACAGGAAATAATGGTCAGCTATATCGGTGATGATGATGACATTATTGCCACATATCAAGATTTGGCAAAAGAATATTCTATATCGCAGCCAGAGTTTTGGCAATCAACCGAAACTGATATGATGTTCATTGTTTGGGGCCTGGTTGCCATATTGATGATTGTACTTAATATGATTGAGGTGATACGCAGACAAAAGGAAGTAGTTGTACGAGCTTCTCTGGGCGAAAATGCTGCTGTGATTGCTCTAAAAGCTGTAGTGGCTGATATGATTTCATATGCTGCATTATTCGTCTTAGCAAAGTTGCTTGTTTCTCAATTTATATCGGGAGCGTATGAAGATCATCTCATTTTGGCAGTGTATTGTGCCGGAGCAGTTCTTTCCGTAATTCCTTATGCTGCTTTTGTCCGCTTTGATGTAAAAAAAGCCTTTGCCAATGCTTCAGATAAAAAAGGTATGTTTTATCTTCTGAACGGTCTTAAAGTATTTGCTACTGCTATGACAATTTTTACAATAACTACAAATCTCAGTAGCATTCAAGGTAATTTACTTACAAACACTACTCTTTTAGAAAATCATTATAATGATTATTATTTTGGAGTTATGCAGATTGAACCTCCTTTTGAAGAAAATGAGGAGGAATCCAAAGAGAGCAAATTTTGGAATGACCTTTACGAAAATGAATACAACACTATAAATCCGGTGGTCTGCATAGGCAGCCGGATAAGCGATACGGATAATTATATTTTTGTAAATCATAATGCCAGAGATATGCTACAAGGGTTTTCTGATATGCTTACTGAAGATGATGAAAAAGAGGATATCGTGGTCTTCGTGCCAAAGGGAAGAAATGCGGAATCATACAAAGATATCGCAAAAGAGGAAATTGACTCTCTTACCCAAAATGCAGAAGAACTGCGTGTTGTTTATAAAGAATATTCTGGCAGAGAGCAATTTTATTATCTCAATTCGAACAGAGAAGAGGCTATTGACGGATTGTCAAGAGCAACAAATCCGATTGTTATTTATCAGGCAAATGAGGCTGTTGCTTTGAATGGAAGTTATATCGAAACAGGAACATATAATGGTGAGGTAATCTACGGATGCGATGAAAGCACAATTCGTAATGCTGCGAAAAAATATGCAGAACAGCTTGGTTCACACTATTTTATGCTGACGAATGTCGGAGAGGATTACATTTATAGTCATAGTTTCCTTGTAAAATTGATTAGCTTTATAAGCTCTCTTTGCGTATTAGTATTGCTGTTAGATATAGCTATCATCGTATCTGAAGCGAAAATGGAATTTAGACTTAGCTCTATGGAAATCTCCCTCAAAAAGGTTTTGGGCTATCGCTTTTATGAAAGGCACAAAAGATTTATTTCCGTTAATCTCTTAGAAAATATAGCCGTTGTGATATTGATTTGCATTGTTTCGCTTTTTATATCTAACGCAAGTGTCGGGATTGCTTTACTGGTTGGAGCATTGCTCACCATTATTGAAATGGCAATCATTTTCACAAATGTTATGTGGGTTGAAAAAACAAATATCTCAAAGTCCTTGAAAGGTGGATGTTTATGATTATAATTCGTGGCTTAAATAAAGCATTTGGAGAGAAAATAATTTTCTCCAACTTTAATTTGGAAATTCCGGATGGAAGTTTTGTAGTAATCAGCGGGGATAGCGGCAGTGGAAAAAGCACTTTGCTCAATATGATTGGTGGTATCGAAAAGCCGGATAGCGGCAGTATCATAATCGAAGGGCTGAATATTACCCGGCTTAAAAATAAAAACAGTTTTTTTGCGGATACAGTGGGGTTTCTTTTTCAGAATTTTGCACTGCTTGAAAATAAGACAGTTAAAGAAAATTTAAGTTTGATTAAAAAATCAAGCCGAACTAAAGTATCACTTAAAGAAGCTCTTAATCGTGTGGGGTTATCAAAGGAAGTTAACAAAAAAGTTTATCAGCTTTCCGGTGGTGAACAACAGAGAGTTGCTTTAGCTCGTCTTATGATGAAAAAATGTTCTGTTGTTTTGGCAGATGAACCTACTGGCTCACTTGACAAGAAAAATAGAGATATTGTTATGAGGTTATTGCACGAACTCAATGAAGAAGGTAAAACGGTTATCATTGTTACCCACGATCAGGGTATTATTGAAGATGAACCTTATGTTGTGAAAATCTGAGAGTACCTCTTAGAAATGTCTTGATCTACATTTTATGTAATTTGGGTCAGAAGAAAATCCCTTTAGGAACTAAAGGGCGCACTTCTATACTCTCCTATCGGGAGTATGTGCGTCCTGCGGAGCTTCATTCCCGGTCAGCAGAAGAAAACTGCCCGACCGAGAATGTTTCGTCACTTCGTTCCGTCAAGGGAGCTACACTCCCTTGCGACGCTTGTGCGTCTATCCCTTGTGGACTTGCCGTCCGCAAACAGCATAAAATGCTGTTCGCCGCCAGCAAGTTTGAAGGCGAATAAAATGAATTTTATGGAACAAGCAAATCGGAATTTTGTGGAGGCACATCAATGGAAACGATTTACGAAAAGTATATGGCACTTCCCATAGATAAGGGACTTTTATGTTTAGAATATGGAGATATTGCAGAGCCGTATTTTTGCTATCCCGTCAACGCAAAGCCAATCGGATTTGAAGGATGTATTCTGTATTGCTTTTTGCCGGAATATGGAGAAATGGTATTTGCTTGTAATCCAGAAAGTTGTGCAGACCAAAATGTGTATCCGTTGGCAGCAACTTTTGAAGATTTTATCCGTTTAATTTTGGCTTGCGGTACCGCTAATCCAGTGGAGCAAATCGTTTGGATGGATAAGAATAAATTTGAAGAGCATATGGCGAGTGAAGAAAAAACATTGACTGATGAACAGAAAGTTGCAGTACAACAGCTTCAGCGTGAATTAAGTTTGTTACCAATAGAAAACCCGTTTGAATATGTCAAATCTATTCAAAAAGACTTTGATGGTAGTAAAATACAATACAGTGATGAATACTATGAAGTTACCGGCATAGAGAACCCTAAAGGAACTAACACCCAAGATAAGCATTTAGTTGAATTTGAACCTGTCGTTTTTGAATTTAACCGCAAACAAGATAGCGACTAACAACTTCCAGTTTGTCTAACTGAACACAAAAACCGAATACCGAAAATCAGACCGTTGACTGGTCGCAATGTGCGAAAAGTTGACGGTCTTTTTTTATCCCAAAAATCAAAAAAAGGAGGTCAATCACAATGACAAAACCGAAAACCCTTGACCAGCTTCGAGCCGAAAAGGAACGAGCCGAGACGCAGCTTGCACAGGAACAGCACAAGTTGGAGCGTCTGGAGAACAGAAAGAAGTATCTGGAGAAAGGCGAACGCACCAAGCGCACCCACCGCCTTTGCAATCTGGGCGGCACGATTGAGAGCCTTGCCCCGGAGGTCAAAGATCTCACACGCACCGAAATGACAGAGCTGATGGAACACATCTTTTCCCTGTCCGAAGTCCAGCGAGCCGTCCGTCACATGGCGATTACCCATATCAGCCAAGCAAACAGAGAAAAGGAGTTGAAAGCCGATGGCACTATTTCATCTGAGCGTCACGCAGACTAAGCGAAGCGCAGGACAGTCCGCTATTGCTTCTGCCGCCTACCGTGCCGGGGAGCGATTGTATAGCGAGTATTACGGCGAATACAGCGACTACACCCGCAAGGGCGGCGTGATCTGCTCCGATATTCTCCTGCCGTCCCATGCACCGCCAGAATACGCAGACCGCCAGACCCTATGGAACGCCGTGGAAAAAGCCGAGCGTGGAAAGAACGCCCAGCTTGCATACAGCTTTGACATTGCCTTGCAGAATGAATTTTCCCTTGAGGAAAACATCGCTCTTGCAAGGCAATTTTTGTTGGAGAACTTTGTGAGCCGGGGCATGGTGGTTGACTTCGCCGTACACCAGCCAGACCGGGAGGACGGCGGCATACCAAACCCGCATTTTCATGTGCTTTGCCCCATCCGCCCCATCGAGCAGAACGGCAAATGGGGACTAAAGCAACGCCGGGTGTATGAGCTGGACGAGGACGGCAACCGTATCCTGGACGCAGACGGAAAGTTTGTGTTCAACGCCGTTCCCACTACCGACTGGGGCAGTCCCGAAACGCTGGAATACTGGCGGCAGACATGGGCGGAGCTATGCAATGCCAAGTTTGCGGAAAAGGGGCTTGACGTTCGTATCGACCACCGAAGCTATGAGCGTCAGGGCGTGGAGCTTCTTCCCACCGTCCATGAGGGCGCAACCGTCCGGGCAATGGAGAAGAAAGGCATACGCACCGAGAAAGGCGAGTTCAACCGCTGGATCAGAGCAACCAATGCCGTTATCCGGGACATCAAGAAGAAAATCGCTCTCCTGTTCGATTGGATTGCCGAAGCAAAAGCAGAGCTTGCCAAGCCGCAGGCACCCGACCTTGTTTCTCTGCTGAACGCCTATTACACCCAGCGCAGAGCCGGGGCTTATTCGCAGAAAGGCAAGGTCAGCAACCTAAAGGAGATGAACGAAACTTTCAATTATCTCCGGGCAAACGGCATTTACTCCCTTGAAGATTTGGAACACCGTGTCAGCGAACACAGTGCTGCCACAGAGAGCTTGAAGAAAACGCTGGACGAACAGACCGCCCGAATGAAAGCAATTAAGCAGCTCTATGACAGCTCCGCTGCTTTCCAGAGCTTGAAGCCTGTCTATGACGGCTTGCAGAAAATCAAGTTTGAGAAGCCCAGAGCCAAGTACAAGGCAGAGCATGAAGCGGAACTGAAACAGTTCTACGCCGCCCGACGAAAGCTGACCGGGGAGTTCCCAGACGGCAAGGTGGATATGAAAAAGCTGTCCGACGAGTATGACGAGCTGGAACAGGCGCACAACACCACCTATGGCGAGTTTAAGACCGTCAGAGACGATTTACACCGCCTTTGGAAGGTCAAGTCATGCGTAGATACTGCCGCCCGATTTAACGAGCGTACAGAGGAACAAAAGCTCCAAAATCGACCCCAAACACGACAGAAAAAGGAGGAACTATCCCGATGAATTACACCCAAGCACAGATTGACCGGGCAAACGCCGTCAGTCTGGAAGATTTTCTCCGCACACAGGGAGAGACACTTATCAAAAGCGGACGGGAATACCGCTGGAAAGAACATGACAGCCTGACCGTCCGGGGAAACAAGTGGTTTCGCCACAGCCAGAGCAAGGGCGGCTATCCCATTGATTTTGTCATGGAGTTTTACGGCAAGTCCTTTCCCGAAGCAGTCCAGCTCTTAACCGGCGAAAGCGCCGAGGGACAGAGCGAAGCCAGCACAGCACCGCCCACAGCGTTTCACTTGCCCTTGCACAACAGGACAGCCGACAGAGCAATCCAATATCTCACAGAAAGCCGAGGTCTCAACAAAACGCTTGTTGAGGCTTTTCTTCTTTCCGGGGATATTTACGAGGACGCAAAGCGGCACAATGTTGTGTTTGTCGGCAGAGACCGAAGCGGTACGCCGAGATACGCCCATGTGCGAGGAACGGCAGACCCATTCAGACAGGACATTGCCGGGTCTGACAAGTCCTATCCGTTCCGCTATGAGGGAAACGGCAACCAGCTCTTTGTCTTTGAAGCACCGATTGACCTTTTGTCCTTTATCTGCCTTTATCCGCAGGACTGGCAGACAAGGAGCTACCTTGCCCTGGGCGGCGTTTCAGGCAAAGCCCTTGACCGTTTTCTTTCTGAACGCAAGGACATCCGAAAAGTGTTCCTCTGCCTTGACAGCGACACCGCAGGAAGTGAAGCCTGCACCCGGCTGGCACAGGACATTCCCGGCGAGATCGCCGTCATTCGCCTTGTCCCGGCAAGGAAAGACTGGAACGATGTTCTCCGTCAGCAAGGGGACATTCCCAGCCGCAAATTCATAGCCGAGACAATCACGCTGCGAGAGCTGCCCACCGCCCAGCCTGTCCCCATGCTCCGCATGGCAGATGTGGAGCTGACGAGCGTGGATTGGCTATGGTTTCCGTATATCCCCTTTGGAAAGCTGACAATTATCCAGGGCAATCCCGGCGAGGGCAAGACCTACTTTGCCATGCGCCTTGCGGCGGCTTGCACCAATCGAAAGCCTTTGCCCGGTATGGAGACACTTGAGCCTTTCAATATCATCTATCAGACCGCCGAGGACGGTCTGGGTGATACCGTCAAGCCCCGACTGATAGAAGCAGACGCAGACCTTGAACGAGTGCTTGTCATTGACGATAGAGACACACCGCTGACCCTTGCCGATGAACGCATAGCAAGGGCAATCCGGGAAAACAGCGCAAGGCTGGTTATCATTGACCCGGTACAGGCTTTTCTGGGTGCAGATGTGGACATGAACAGAGCAAACGAGGTGCGCCCGATATTCCGCAGTCTGGGAGACATTGCACAGGCTACCGGGTGCGCTATCGTGCTGATCGGACACCTCAACAAAGCCGCAGGAACGCAAAGCACCTACCGGGGATTAGGGTCTATCGACATTACGGCGGCAGTCCGCAGTCTGCTCTTTATCGGCAAGCTGAAGGACAGCCCCACAACGAGGGTGCTTATCCATGAGAAAAGCTCCCTTGCGCCGCCCGGACAGTCCCTTGCCTTTTCTCTGGGAGACGAGAAAGGGTTTGCGTGGATAGGAGCTTATGACATTACCGCTGACGAGCTTCTTGCCGGGACGGACACCGCCAAGACCGAGAGCAAGACCGCACAGGCGCAAATGCTCATTCTGGAACTGCTTGCGGACGGAAAGCGTATGCCGAGCGCAGAACTGGAAAAGGCAGTCAATGAGCGTGGGATTTCCTCACGCACCATGAGAACGGCAAAGAGCCGTATCGGGGACAGACTTGTGACCGAGAAAGACGGCACAGCATGGGTCTGCTATCTCCGAGACTGACAACAGGAACACGGCAAGCGTGGCAAAGACGGCAAGGTTTTTATAGATACCTTAATGTTGCCGCCTTGCCTTGTTCCCTCATACCGACACCGCTCGATGATGAACAGTCACCGGGCATTTTTCATTTACAGGAGGATTTTGAATGAACAATACCGCAACCAACACCGCCACTTGCCCGACTGTCAGAAAGCAGATCGGCAAGACAACCTATATCGTCCGTGTCCATTTCAGCCAGACCGCAAAAGAGACGATGGAGGACAAAATCAAGCGTCTGCTCCGTGAGGAAGTCCGCAAAATGTGACTTCTTTTTGAATTTGATGAAAAAGTCCTTGACTTTTCGTCTCTGGCAAAACAGCAAAGTCGATCCTTATTTCCTGCGGTGCAAGGCTGGCTCCCTTTGACATCCCCCAGCTTAGGGAGGTCATGGCCTATGACGAGCTGGAGCTTGACCGCATCGGGGATCGAAAAACGGCGGTGTTCTTTATCATCTCGGACACTACGCAAACCTATAATTTCCTTGTGGCTCTGGCCTTTTCGCAGATGTTCAATCTGCTGTGCGAGAGGGCCGACAATGTTCACGGAGGCCGCCTGCCCCATCATGTACGGGTGCTGTGGGACGAGGCCGCCAACACAGGGCAGGTTCCCCAGCTTGAAAAGATCGTGGCTGTCATCCGTTCCCGTGAGATCAGCTTAACGCTGTTCTATCAGCAGTTGGCGCAGTGTAAGGCGATTTACGATAAACACGCCGAAACCATTTTGGGAAATATGGACAGCGTGATATTCCTCGGGGGCCGGGAGGCCAGCACCATCAAGGAAATATCCGAGAACTGGCTGGGTAAGGCTACAATCTCCATGCAGACCGACAGCCGCTCCCGTGGCCAGTCGGAAAGCTACAGCCAAAATAACCAGCGGCTGGGCCGGGAGCTGATGACACCCAGCGAACTGGCGACCATGCCCGGGGATAAGTGTATTTTACAGCTTCGGGGCCTGCCCCCGTTCTATTCCCCAAAATACGATTTGAAAAAGCACCCGAACTACCGATATACGGCTGAAGCCGACAAAAAGAAAAACGCCTTTGACCTTGACCGGCTCATTAACCGCCGCAGGCGGCCCGGGCCGGACGAGCTGTGTGAGGTGTATGCCGTGGCTGTGCCGGACGATGGGCTCACAAGCGAGGACGAGGACATCCTCAATTATGATGACATCGACGATCCGGACGCCTTTGCATAAATAGGGCTTTGGGACAAAGTGTCCCGAAGTATGTAACCTGCCGCCAGAAATGGCGGCTTTTTTCATGGCCGGGAATACCCCCGGAGAAAAGGAGGCTCTATGCAGTTTTTCACTTCCGCTATTGATACTTTGCAGACTCTTGTTGTAGCCCTCGGCGCTGGACTTGGCGTGTGGGGCGTTGTCAATCTGCTGGAGGGCTATGGATCGGACAACCCAGGTTCCAATGCTCATGTACGGTAAGGAAGCAAGCAACCGAAAACAAGAGATAGACCGCCAGCACTACACTATTCCGAACCAAAGACCAAAAGATAAGCATTGTGGGAAAATCTAAACTTTTGGATTTTCCTACAATGCCAACTACGGCGGAATCCCTCCCACTCCTTATATCTTTCTGTATACATTGAATTTGTATTTAGTAAAATGCAGACAACACCACGGATCGGCTTTTGGTTGGACAATTCCAACCAAACACCACAGCAGACAGCAGAAAACATTCTGAACGCTAGGAAGCCGGTATGATTGTTACATATAAGGGGAAGAAAAATTTCTTTTAGGTACTTGCTTTCCTAAAACTGATGTGATACAATGATTTAATCCAGAAAAGGAGTAAAAAATATGCGGCAAGGTATTCTTAAATAAAACTATAATCAAATAGTGGGAACAAAGGATTATGATAGCTCCTTTTGTAGGGGCTTAGTTTTTTGTACCCAATTTAAGAATACTTTTGCCTTATCAATTTTGACATATCCCCAAAAACAGCAATCACAAACAGGTGTATGCTGTATATGTGTATGTCCGCAACTTATAATCCCCAGTGGTAAAAGTATTTTACTGCTGGGGATTTTTATGCCCTTTGGGGCTGTAAAGGGAGGACAATCACATGAAAATAATCAATATTGGAATTCTTGCCCATGTAGACGCTGGAAAGACGACCTTGACGGAGAGCCTGCTATATGCCAGCGGAGCCATTTCAGAACCGGGGAGCGTCGAAAAAGGGACAACGAGGACGGACACCATGTTTTTGGAGCGGCAGCGTGGGATTACCATTCAAGCGGCAGTCACTTCCTTCCAGTGGCACAGATGTAAAGTTAACATTGTGGATACGCCCGGCCACATGGATTTTTTGGCGGAGGTGTACCGCTCTTTGGCTGTTTTAGATGGGGCCATCTTGGTGATCTCCGCTAAAGATGGCGTGCAGGCCCAGACCCGTATTCTGTTCCATGCCCTGCGGAAAATGAACATTCCCACCGTTATCTTTATCAACAAGATCGACCAGGCTGGCGTTGATTTGCAGAGCGTGGTTCAGTCTGTTCGGGATAAGCTCTCCGCCGATATTATCATCAAGCAGACGGTGTCGCTGTCCCCGGAAATAGTCCTGGAGGAAAATACCGACATAGAAGCATGGGATGCGGTCATCGAAAATAACGATGAATTATTGGAAAAGTATATCGCAGGAGAACCAATCAGCCGGGAAAAACTTGCGCGGGAGGAACAGCAGCGGGTTCAAGACGCCTCCCTGTTCCCAGTCTATCATGGCAGCGCCAAAAATGGCCTTGGCATTCAACCGTTGATGCAGTGCACATGCTCAGACAAGTTCAGGTCATCCTTACAGCGCTTACGCAGATGCTCAAGCTCCGGGCCATCGCCTACAACCCTAACCTGATATCTAGTTTCCTTCGGAATTCTCATCAATGCATCAAAGAGGAAATCCAAGCCTTTTCGATATATCATTCTTCCAGCAACCAGAAAAACGCATTCTTCATTTCCAGCCTTTTCATTGCAAGTATCTTTGACATCATTTATATCTACCGCAACCTCCGTCACTGGCTCGTCATTTACATTGTAGTTCTTCATTCATTTTTCCTTCTCTGTCCAGTTCACTAATTCGTTCGTTCTTAATCCATTGTCAAAGACTAATTCATACGGACAATTTAGTTCTCTGCCCCCCACGAGGAATTCTTGAGTCTCTTTATTTGCAAACATAATATAGTCGCAACGATTTAGTTTGCCCGTGATTCTCAACTTAAAACGATACCAGCGATTTATCCCTGAACGGACGACTTCAATGATTTCATGTCCCTTTGCGTAATCTTTCAACCCATTAGGCAAAGACTCTCCTCCGCCAAGAGGCCCGCAGACAAATTTGATATTTGCTATCTTTCCATAGTCTCCAATCGCACGGAACTCAATCGGCGTAATCTGATGAATAACATCAATTTTTTGATCTGCGCAGATTTTTTTCGCAAGAGGAAGTACCCGTTTATTCCACACATTAAGTCTTCCAGAATACATGAATCCCTTGAAGATTTTCTTGTAAGAATTCGGGATGTCCACATAATAAAACTTTATATTTTCAAGTGGATGACTCTGCAAATATTTTTCGACTGGTTCCCGTTGCTCTTCTTTTGTGATCACATAAACTTTATTTGTTTTTGAACTTTCATAAGGAACGCACCAACCGATTTTATCTTCGCTTCCGGCAAAAGGATTACATGAATAAGCTATATATAGGATATTCATCACTTTGTCTCCATCTGCTGTGCGATATCAGCATCCACAATTTCCTCGCCGGTCTTATGCTTCAGCTGTTCCTTGGATGCTTCACTCAGACCGTTGTTGATCACACAGTTCATATCGCAGGTGCTGCACTTATCGAGTTCCTCTTTGGCGACTTTGCCATCACGATAATCACGGCAAATCTTCAGCTCATACATGCTGTACGGATGCTTGGTGAACAGTGCCTTGAACTTGTGTACCAGAACCCAGGTAGCAGGTTTCCAGATGTACTTGTGCATCGCAGGACTTACGCTGCCGATCATCCAGCAGTCACGGTCGCAGCAACGAACCTTTGCACGAACCTTCTCTGCCTCCGGGCTGTTCCACAGCTCATCCCAAGTCTGATTGTTCAGGTTGCCCATGACCTCTTTATCCTTTGTGCCATTGCAAGGCATAACATCGCCATACGGGTCGATGAAGAAGGTATCGAAGCTCATATCGCAAGGCAGCAGACGCTTCTGGCCGTAGATGTAATTGATCAGACCGTGGTTAAAGTAAGCACGGAACCACTTCTTCGGGCTGTTGCTACGGAGCAGTTCGTTGACCAGATTCTCGAAGTTCTTTGCGACCATCGGACGATCATGGATGATGTTCTTTGCTTCAACAAAGTAGAAGCTGTTATGCAAAGAAGCCGTAGCAAACTCCATGCCCATCTCATCGGAAATCTTGTACAGCGGAACCAGGTCAGGAGCATTCTTGTCCTGAACGGTCATACCAAAACCGACATCCTTCATGCCCATCTCACGCAGCTTCTTCAGTGTGCCGTAACCACGCTGGTAGCCGTTCTGCAGGCCACGGATCTCATTGTTGGTCTGCTCCAGACCCTCGATAGAGATACGAATACCGATCTGCGGGAACTCCTTGCACAGGTCAACGATACGATCGGTAAAGAAACCGTTGGTAGAGATAACGATACGGTCAGACTTTTTGTACAATTCGCGCACGATATCCTTCAGATCGGTACGGATAAACGGCTCACCGCCGGTAATATTGGTGAAATACATCTTTGGCAGCTTCTTAATGGTCTCGATGCTAATTTCCTCTTCCGGCTTGGAAGGTGCCTTATAACGGTTGCACATAGAGCAACGAGCGTTGCAGCGATAAGTAACGATGACCGTACCATTTAACTTCTTTTCTTCAGACATGATTAGCTCTCCTATTGTTTACTCTCTCTTTTAAGAATGTTTCGATTTTATTTAAGAACCACTTGGCACATACCGAGAAGACAACCGAGCCGCAGATGACTGCAACAACTGTGAAGATATACGCCAGCAGACCATTTTCAAATAGATGAACAAGGTGTAGCTTCTCAAGCACACGATAAATCACCATGTGGCACAGGTAAATCTCGAAGCTGATACCACCGAGGAACTTGGCAACTGGATTGACCAGTCCCCCCCCCACTTTACAGCCGAGGGTATAGACCAGTGCTGCCACACAGAAGAACAGCATCGTAAGTGTAGAACTGCCTAACGCAAAATATGCAACCGTGGCAATCAACAGAACCGCTCCGGCGATGATTTTGTACTTCGATGCGAACTCGGCCAGTTCTTTTCGATAGAGAAAAATCAGGCCACCTGCGATAAAGTAAATCGCATCGTAGACGATACTAGTCCTTCCAGCTTTGAAGTAATTAGCGCACAGCCAGTTAAACATCAGTGCCACAACTGCTACGCCCCACGCTCTCTTCTTATTTCCAATCAGAAAACAGAAGAACGGGAACAGCATATAGAACACAAAAATAACTGCCAGTGTCCAGCTCACACCAATGACCGAAATCTTGGCATTCGGCAGTAACCCTTGGCATAATGTCAAATTTGTGAAAACTTCAAACAAGGATTCCTTGCTTGGTGAAATCACAAAGTCTAACGCACAAAGCAGTGCAAAATACGGCCAGATTTTGATGTACCGTTTCTTGTAGAAATCCTCTACGCTGATCTTCTGGTCAATTATTCTCTGGTAATAGCCGCAGCACATACCAAAGCCGCTGACCATCATAAAAAGGAAAACGAGGTTTGTGAAAGACGGAATAAGCTGGTTAAATGCAAATCCTCCAATTTCGTATTTTCCATTCGATAATACGTGCATCAGAGCAATTCCAATAATGGCATATGCCTTCAATCCATCTATTCCCTCGTATCGATCCGCTTTTGTAGCCACAAATTCTCTCCTCACGTACCAGTCTTACTGATACACCTTCATAATTTTCTCGTAATACTCATCAATGGTATCGAAGCTGATGTCCTTACAGTTCGCACTGTACTTCGCACACAGCTCCTTATCACCCCAGAGCTTCTCGATTTTCTTCTTCAGATCTTCGGCATTACCACTCTCAAACAGCTCGCCGGTCTTGCCAACCTGAATCAGTTCCGGGATGCCGCCGATGTTTGCACCCAGCACCGGCGTGCCGTACATCTGGGATTCCATTACAGAGAACGGGCAGTTCTCATACCACTCAGACGGGTAGATAGAGAAGCGTGCCTCACGGATGAGTTTTTCCAGTGCCTCGCCTTTCTGGAAACCAACGTTCTTGATGTTCTTAATGCCATTTACCGTCTCTTCCAGCGGGCCAGTACCGGCGAAGATGAACTGTACATCCGGCAGATCCTTGCAGACCTTGATGAGTGTGCCAATGCCCTTTTCCTCAGAGAATCGGCCAAAGTAAAGGATGTAATCCTTCTTTTCCGTCTCTTTCCACTCCACCTTGTCGATGAAGTTGTGCATTGCCACGGTCTTCGTTGCAAACAGCGGGTTGCTGTCCATCTTGGTCTTCATGAACTCGGAGCAGCAGATCATGGTGTCAATGTACTTGTAGGTGCCCTTCCACTTCCAGAACTCAGCCTCCATCATGCCGATGGCAGATTTCGCCGTGGAGCCGTGGATGCACTTGCCTTTCATGCAGTTCACGAAATGACCGCCGAGGCACTTCTCACAGTTCTGGTGGGTGTTCGGATTGTTCAGCATGTGGTTCGGGCAGACCAGCTGGTAGTCATGTGCCGTGAAGATGATCTTACAATCCCTTCTGGTTTCCTTGCGCCACTTCACGATTTCCAGAATGATGGAAGGTGTCAGCTGGTAGTTAAAATTGTTCAGGTGACAGACATCCGGCTTGAAGTCGTCCAGAACTTTTCTCAGCTGCACCCGTGCTTCCTTGCTGTAGATGGTCTTGATCGGGTAGGTCAGCTTGCTCAGTTTGCTGCCACCGTGGAAGTCCATATCAGATGTATAAGCATTGACGCGGTTGCCCACGCAGCGACCTTCATGCTCCATGCCGAAGTACTGAACCTCATGTCCGTGCTGCTCCAGCGCCTCACCCAGCTTAAATATGTACGTCTCTGATCCACCGTTGGGATACAAAAACTTATTTATAATCAATACTCTCATCTATTATTTTCTCCTGTACAGTTTCATCGTTTCCTTTACAACTTCATCCCAGTTATATTTCTCGCAGATAAAGTCAGCTGCCTGCTTCTTCATTTTCATAACCATTTCAGGATGGTCACAGGCGTCCTGCAGCTTTTCTTGCAGATCCTGCACATCAGCCTTTTTGAAAATCAATGCCTTATCTTCCACAACCTCAGCGCACTCTGGAATGTCGGAAACCAGACAGCAGTTGCCGTAGCTCATTGCTTCTAGTAGACTTAGCGGCATTCCTTCCAGATCGGACGGCAGCGTGTAGATGTAAGCGTTGCTGTATAGTTCATCCAGCATTGCTCCCTGCACAAACCCGGTAAAGAGAATCCGGTCGTCATCCTTCGCTAACTCCTTCAATTCTTCCATAAAGGAATCCGTATCACTGGAACCGCCTGCGATGACCAGTTTCTTATCCGTCTTGACATTCTTGAAGGCCTCGACCAGATATCGAATTCCCTTTTCCGGCACCAGACGCCCGAGGAACAGTATGTAGGAATCTTTTTTCAGCCCAAACTTCTCCGTGATCAGATTTGCTTCCCGAATCTGCGGCCTATTCACACCATTGGGGATAAAGTGTGTCTTTCTGCCATAGGTTTCCTTGAAATAGTCCTGCACGCCTTTGCTCAGAACAATGACCTCGTCCGCATATTTCGCAGCATTTTTTTCGCCTTGGTGGATAAACTTAGAACCAAGTCCTGATTGCCATTTCTCGCGCTGCCAATCAATGCCATGGACGGTAACAACAACTCTTTTCCCAAACATCTTCGGCAGCCATGCAAAGAACGCCGGTCCTTCGGCATGGATATGCACCACATCGTATCTTCCAAATGCACTATAAAGTGCTGCAAAAAAGGAAGAGCTTACCGCCGCAAGTCCCCCTGATGTCAAGATAGAGGCAAAAACTTTTTAGAAAAAATCGCAAAAAAATAAGCCCTACAAGGCTTTCCGTCAGTTCTGAACCGACTTGAGCCTTGTAGGGCTTTACTCGCTATTCTATTTTCAATAGTTACTTATCGAATCCAATCCATCAATTTTCTTACGCCGTTTATCACACTGGCATAATCAATTTCTGCTGCATACGAGTATTTCTTCTGATATGCTCTCCACAGCACTTGAAGCTGTTCATCTGCTTCAATAATTTTGATAATCTCCTCGGCCTGCTCCTGCAGATGATCTGTTCCTCTCTTGTTACAAGTTGCCGCAAAAGCATCCTTCAAAACAACCTTATTGACTTTATCTTCGTATGTATCAAGCAGCATCCGTATATCGTAAAAATCTCTCATTCGGGTATTTAAGATGCCCCTCGCTAAAACCGTCTGCAACTTCTCGGCTAATATAGTTTCCAAATTATACGACCATAGACTGATAGAACGATCTTCCAGCAAGAGATCATAATTGAACTCGATTGCCCGTGGGGTAATCACGTCGCCCGTGGAAATATCAATTTTCAAGGGCGTAATCAATCTTCCCACATTGGCATTCATGGTAACGCGGATTCCCGGATACTCCATTTCATCCATGATATTGGAAACGTCTTTAACATCAAAAGAAACACCATCGTCAAGGTCAATATCTTTGACCCGATTGACAACTCGCAAGGCATCCTCCGCAGACAGATTTAGATTCTTCATGCTGGTGTCAATGTCCATCGTGGAACGATGCGCAACGCCAATCATTGCAGTAACCAGTATTCCACCTTTGATAATGAAGTTATCCCGATATTCTGATTGTGTCAGCCTTTCCAGAAAACGCTCCATCATATAGATTCGCATGAGTGTCCTTGCGTCTGCATTGTTCTGTTTTGCAACGCTCTTGATACGCCCTTTTATCTGTTCAGGTGTAAATCCCATTTACAGTAGTACCTCCATATAATTTCGGATGATCTTATCCACTCGAAATAGCTTTGCATACTTCATCAGTTTATTAAGGTCCTTATCTTTTCTCCCGACATACGCTTTTAATACTGCATTGAAATCCTGTACTTCTATAGAACTTCTACTCCGCACCAAGTCGCAAATTGTCCGTTCCAAATCGTACATAGGAATTTCATTTCCCTGATTGCTTTTTACGATTTGCTTGCCAACGTCAAGAAGTTCCTTTTTTACTGTATAAACCTTATAGCCATCCTCTTTCAAGCGGTGAACATTATATCCACTGTAAATCGTGAGTGTATGAACAAGCGGTTCCCGATCTGTCAGCCCATAATAATAGAACGCTTCATCATGAGAAAACACTCCCATCGGGCAGCGGCGGTGCAGCATTTCTAATTCGTCAATCCAAGTATCTTTTGCTGCGTATACGCCATGTCTGACTTGCTCGTATTCATTGGCCTTTACATATTTATAAAACTCAAATTTCGTTAAACCTACTTTTGTTGCAAGCTGCGGTGTTAAAATCTCATGTGTTTGAGCCAAATTGTTCATGTTCATCATAAGCGTCACCTCACCTTCGTGCTTATATTGTATTCCAAATAAGCACGAAAGTCAACGTAAACTTTCTTTTGTGCTTATTTCATTTGCAATATTAGCACATTCGTCCACTCAGACTTACTTGATGCTCCCTATTCAACGTGCTATACTTAAACCACGAAAATCAATCAAAGGAAGTGCATTTGTCATGAGCAAACGACTTGTTGCTTACTTCTCAGCCAGCAGCGTTACCGCAAAGGTTGCTGAAAATCTTGCCGATGCTATCGGTGCAGACATTTTTGAGATTCAGCCGGAAGTTCCGTACACCAAGGCCGATCTGAACTGGATGGACAAGAAATCCCGCAGCACCATCGAAATGAGCGATCCTACCTCTCGCCCTGCCATCGTTGCCAAGCGTGATAACATGGACGAATACGACACCATCTTTGTCGGATTCCCTATCTGGTGGTATATTGCTCCGACGATCATCAATACATTTCTGGAAAGCTATGATTTGAAGGGTAAAACAATCATCCCCTTTGCCACATCTGGCGGCAGCGACATGGGCAAGACCAATGAAAAGCTTGCTCCTAGCTGCCCTGGTTCCAAGCTCCTGCATGGTAAGGTATTCAATTCCTATTCCAGCAAAGACGACTTGTCTGCATGGGTGGAAGCCCTCAGCCTCTAATAGGACACATTCCTGCGGAATGAAATACCCGCCTGGTCGAGAAGATTTTCTGAATCCTCTCACCCAGACGGGTATTCTTTTTCTTATGCCACTTCTTCCATCCAATTATGCGCCATACTTTTCCAACGCTCTCCGAATCACATCCTCACAGTTGAACTCTATTTTCATTGTTTGGTCGTCATACAGATAAACCATGCTGACAAAAGCATCCACACATTCTTTTGTCAGCCCGCCAATGTACGTTTTCTCGCTGGCCTGCTTTGTCAGAGCGCGAATTTCTTCATCCAGTTCATCGGCACACTCCTGTTCCTCCTTTTCTGTTCGTATGCTATCCTGCAATGCAGCCAGTTTTTCCGAAAGAGCTTTTTTCTTTTCTATGTACGCATCCCGCAGCAGTACACCGTCCGCATACGATTCGTACAGTTTGATTTGCTCTACCCGAATGGCTTCTGCTTGCTTTTCCAAGCCCTCAATGTCCACGCAGCGCACCGTGATAGACTGCTTTTCCTGCATTCCCTGATTTACCACATCCAGCGCATAGAATACTGTTTTTATCGCACGAGCCACTTTTGCATTCACCGAATATTCTCTGTAATAGCCGCCGTAGCATTTAGAGAACTTTCCGGCTGACCGTTTATAGCCGCAATAGAAAACCATTTCCCCATATTGCCTTTCGTGGCGAAGCTGCCGATTACAGTTTCCGCAGCAGATTTTTCCTTTTAACGCAAAATCATCACCCACCTTATATTGAATTGGAGTTACGTTACGGATTGCTTTCTGTGCCTGGTAGTATTCATCTTTTGTCACGATGGCCGCATGAGCGTTTTCTGCGATGATCCACTTATCCTCCGGAAGCGTCCGAACAGAGGTAGTATTCACATCAATTTTCTTTCTTCTCCCCATAACCAACGCACCAGTGTATTCATACCGTCTAAGGATTCTCCACACGATTGCCGCGTTCCATAACATTTCACTGTCCGGGGCAATAATAGGATTGCTGCCCATCAGCAGATTCTTTCGTTTCGCATACAATCCCGGCGTAGGAAGATTTAATTCGTTCATGCCGTAGGCGATCTGCGTTGTATTGCGGCCGGACAATGCTAATTCAAATACTTTTTTCACGCAGGGTGCTGCCTCCGGGTCAATCTCCCACCGCTGCCCACCTTTCTTGTTCCACACATATCCAAAAGGAACATTCGTGCAGGTGGCTTTCCCGTTCTTCCAGTTCGTTTCCAGAGCAGCCCGAATCTTTTTCGCAATATCCCGGCTATACATATTATTCACCAGATTGCTGACTGCCACTTCGATTCCCGGTGTTCCGTTGTTCAGTTTCATGCTGTCAAAGGAATTATTCACAGCAATAAACCGAACTCCCATCAACGGAAAAATCTGTTCAATGTAATCGCCAACACCGATATAGTCACGACCAAGGCGGGATAAATCCTTTACCATGATGACTTTTATATCGCCCTGCTTCAAATCCACGATCATTTTCTGAAAAGCCGGACGATTAAAATTTGTTCCAGTATAGCCATCATCATCCGCTTAAAATCCGGGCGTTCAAAATTTGTGCCGCTGTAACCATCGTCCACATACTCATCGAACTTGTGCAATTCCGGGTGCTTACCCATGTAATCGTTCAGCAACGCTCTTTGATTTTTAATGCTGTTACTCTCCTGCTGGTCGCCATCCGAACGCGACAATCGAAGATATGTGGCACAGTTGTATTTTTCATTTCCCTGAAAAAACATAAAAAGCCGATAACCTCCTAATCTATTTGTCGTTCAGACAATAAACCAAGAAATTATCGGCTTTATCAGCATATTCTGTTTTGACCCAAAGCCATTATCTCATATTTCGCGGTTTATGTCAACGCTTTAATGTGCTAAAGTGCAAATTTTCTTCTGCTTTCTTCTTTTTTCATTTCCGGTGTGTCCTTGCGCATTTTTTCAGCGTGTCCTCCAATCGGTTCTCTCCGGCAAAACTGATCTTTACGACCATTCCCCGGTCAAGATAGCAGTAAGGGTTCTTGATCTGTGAAACAAAATCAACCATCCGTTCTCGCTGCGACAGGTCTTTCTTGATTTCCACATCGTTGATGTCCACCAGTTCTTCACGGTTCACATCCCGAAGTTCCATCGCTGCCAATTTCTTCAAATCCTCAAGTGTATGCGTCATTTTCTGGTACATCAAATACCTCCCTTCACCTATAGCATTCTAAAAGGGGTGTTTGGCAACCAAATTTTGAAATTTCACAAAAATATTTTTTCAAGTGGTTGCCAAAAGGTGCTTCCAGAATGTTATAGGTATAAGGACAATTCTCGATTTCCAGGTCGTGGGGCTTTTTTCTCTCTTAGCGCAAGATTCGCCCATAGCCGCTCAAAACTCACTTTCGTGGTTTTTCCCGGCTGGCAATCTTGATGGGGATTCCGTTCCCCATTCCCACGGTACGCACAAAATCTCAGATTTTTGCTGTCTGGCTCCACACGAAAGTGTTCGCAGCCGAACGCCTACGGCTTATCGGGAGTTGCTCTGCAACTATAAGATGCAGGAGGTTTATACGATGGCTCGACCAAAGAAAGAGAAATCACTTCATAGGGGGAAACGAGTTTACATCCGTTTCACAGAATTGGAATATGAGCTGGTAGCCGGATACGCTAAAGATGCCGGATACCCGATTGGTACTTTTGTACGCAAACAGGCTCTCCGCGAAAAGCTGGAAGTCAATTATAATATCGTTGCCGATCTAGGCGAGATTCAGAATCTGACGGTGCAGGCCGCAGGCATCGGGAACAACCTCAATCAGATTGCCCGCTATTTCCACGGCGGTGGTCTGGCTTCGCGAGGAATATTGGAAGAGCTGAAAAAGTGTATTGCAGAAATCCGTGAACTGCGGCAGGAAATCGTTCAGCTTGGAGGTGCATATCGTGGCAATTCTAAAACACATCGCAAGTAAAAACGCCAATTATGGGAGTGCCATCGACTATCTGAAATACCAGCATGATGAGTTTCATCTGGTTCCCGTTCTGGATGAAAGTGGGAATATGCTGCTTCGGGAAGAATTTTATCTTGACAGTTTGAACTGCCATCCCGAAACCTTCGACCTTGAATGTGAACTGTTAAACCAGCAGTACCATAAGAACAACACTTACGATGAAATCAAAAGTCACCACTACATTATCAGCCATGACCCCAGAGATAACGCCGACCACGATTTAACAGGAGAACGTGCACAGGCCATCGGGCTGGAATACGCAAAAGCTAATTTTCCGGGGCATCAGGCTTTGGTCTGCACCCATACAGATGGCAATAATGGAACAGGCAACATCCATACCCACATCATAATCAACAGCCTGCGCAAATCCGATATAGAGCCTCAGACCTACACCGAACGGCCAATCGACTGCAAGGCTGGTTACAAGCACCACCTTACCAAAGACTACTTGAAGCACCTGCAAAAATCTTTGATGGATATTTGCCAGCGCGAAGGGCTGCATCAGGTCGATCTGCTCTCCCCTGCTGCGGATAAAATCACACAGCAGGAGTACCATGCGCAGCGGCGTGGGCAACTGAATCTGGACATTGCAAACATGGAACTTCTGGGCGATGGCATCACCCCCATACACACCACCTTTGAAACAAACAAAGAAAAAATCCGCAATGCCATTTCTGACATTGCGGAACGTGCCACATCTTTTGAAGAATTTCAGAGATTGCTGAAAGCAGAATACGGAATTCCAGTAAAAGATCATCGCGGACGATTCAGCTATCTGCCTGCTGACCGACAGAAATTTATTTCTGCCCACGCTCTCGGTTCTAATTATGACCGCGACAGGCTTCTCCGCATTTTTGCAGAAAATGCGCGGAACAAAGAACGGAACAATCCTCATTGGGCAGCAGATGATCCTATGGCCATACTGTTCATCAAGTCCGATCTGCGCCTTGTAGTTGACTTGCAGACCTGTGTAAAAGCCCAGCAGAGCCGCGCTTATGCGCAGAAAGTAAAAATTTCCAATCTGCAGCAGATGGCCCGGACCGTTGCCTATGTGCAGGAGCATGGATATGATTCTCGTGAGAATCTTTCCGAAGCTGCGGATGCCATCTATACCAAAATGGCAAAAGCGCGCGGCGATGCAAAACTCACTGAAAGCAAACTGCGAAAAACAAACGCGCAGATTCATTACCTTGGTCAGTATCTCTCCACAAAATCCATTTACAGAGAATTTCTAAAAGCCCCGAATAAGAAGATTTTCCGTCAAGCTCACTTGGACGAACTTGCCCAATATGAGGAAGCTCTTCAAATTCTGAAGCAGCACTCGCCTGATGGGAAGTTTTCTACCATGAAAGACCTCCGGGCAGAAAAAGAGCAGCTTACGATTCAGAAGGACGCCCAATACGATACTTACAATTATTTCAAGGATTATCACAAAGAACTCCAGACCGTGTGTGCCAATGTAGACAGCATCCTCGGCGCAGAACAAGAAGTGCAGCACCACGCACAGCAGCACACGCGAAAATACGAACCGTCCCTCTAACCAGTTTTCAAAGTCACCTAGAAACAAAAAATAACCAGCGTATCATGTGGTTCATTCCACACAATACGCTGGCTATTCGTTTCACTTACTGCTTATACCGCAGCATACCATTTTTTAGTTCAACAAATTTCCCATCAAAGATTTCCTGCAACACCTGCCTGCATGGTATCCGTTGCAATCTTCTGACCTCAGACGCTTCCATTACGCGGAAAGTGGTTTGGTGATGATCCTGATAAAACGCAATGAGTGATTCAATGTACGGCTCGGCATCGACAAGTGTCCAGTTTGATTCTTCTTTTAAGCGTGAGAATACTGATACCAGACTGATGCACCGAACATCTTCAAAATTTGTGGCTCCATTCCGAGCATTTTTGTCATCGGAGCAGAACACATAGATCTGCTCGCCAAGCATCACAGACAAAACTTGTAATAGCACAAACGACTTGATTTCTCCAAGATTGTTTTTCTTACCAACTTCTATATCGAGTCGTTCAAGCTTTTTCAAATAGTCCTCTCTCGATATTACCGTGTAATCAGCCTCTTCCAATGCCCGATAATGTTCCGAAAAGTAATCCTTAGAAAAGGCATCGCAGGCCAATTTTAACATCTGCGTATAAGTCGCACACGCCAGCGGCCCTCGCACAAGTGACAGGCTTTCAAGGATTTCATGATCCGTGTAGCTTTTTATCTTTTGCGCTCCAATCTTCTCGCTCAACCAGATTGGCGCATCAGCATTATACCGATTAAGTTCCGTTACAATTTGCGCATGACAAAAGAACTCATACTCCGGCAATTCCATGATCCGATCAATCAAATGATTGCCGCCATCATCTTGAACAAAGTACGTTTTGGAAATGAAGTCAGTATCCAGCAGTGCGTATCTTTTCACTTCGATCTGACCTCCCTCAATCCAAGCCGTACTCTTTTTTCAGTTGAGTAAGGTAGGCCACATCTTCTTTTTCTCTGGATTCCGTCAGATACTCATGCTGTCTGTTGTACTCAACTTTCTCAAGGAGTGTGCCAAAAGATTCTGTTCCTTTTCCATCGAGCTGCCAGCGTTTTGCTTTACCTGTCAGCGATACTCTTTTCATTACGTCCGCAGAGCCTACCTCCAGCAGCTTTTCAGCCTGCTGATGAGATATGTTTCCGCTTTCAAACAAACGCAGTACAACTGCCTTATAGGGCATTGCAAACATATCCATAAGCATCAGGACAGAATCTACTGTAACCAAATCTTTATCAAGCCCATACAGCAGAATCTGCTCATGGAGCAGTTGATCCGGCATCAGAAGAAGCCCTGCAAAGGCGTTCGCTTCCAAGTCCTCCTGCGTTCTTCCTGTTTCATCACCTGTTGCCGAATCCAGCATAGAACCATTTTTTATATAGCTCTGGTCTGCATTTTCCACATAGCAGTAGATATGATACAGCTCATGCGCCGCAGCAAAAAACTGCTTACAAAGCGGAAGTGCTGTATTTACGCACACAAAAATCGTATCCTGCTTCAAAAAAGTCAATGCCCATAATTCATCATCATGGATCGGGTAACGAAGCAGTTCCAGCGCGATTTCTTTCTTTCTGGCATAGTTCTGTATGACAGCAAAGATATTGTCCTTGATAACGGAATTGCCAACATACTCTGCCGAGAACTGTCTAACGATGGATTGGATTTCATCAAATTTCTTGGTTTGGCTTACAAAGAGGCTATCTTCCAGAACATTGTTCATCGCTTATCCTCCCAGGGCTGCTCCATCTTTTTTCCATTCTCGCACACCCTAGTATGGAACAGAATCATATCGGACAGTTCATCCGCAAGCTGGATTCCCTTTCTTGCTTCCTCAGTTTTAACACGCCCCATAAACGCATGAATCACATTCGTGTCCATCGGCTTTTCCGGCATCTTCATCAGAGAATCCATCGACACATGGAGATATTCAGAAATCTTATGAAGTTCAATCGCGTTGATTGCTCTTGCACCATTCATGATTTTGCTCATTGTCTGCCTGGAGACTCCAATTCCTTCTGCCAGATCAACTTGCTTTTTGTTTTCTTTTTTCAGTTCATCCTGAATGTTGTTTGCAATTATCATATTTACATCCAGCATATAATCGCCTCCTATTCTTGTACTTATATTATACGCTCTCTCGCCAAGAATATCAATCATTTGGAAACTATTTTTTGGTTTCATAATATTTTGTTTCCGTTTCGGTTACAAAATAAGAGTGGTGGCTCTTTTTATGGAACCACCACTCTGCACTGCATCGGATTTTTAATTTTTCCGGCTTCTTTCCTGCTGCTGTTGCTGTTGGGGCTGACTTTTCTGTTTTCGCTCTTCCAACTTGATGTGCAGGCGGTCAAGGACCGAAATTCGATTTCCGATGATACGCGGTTTCTTCGGATTATTGTTGACACAGCCATCAATCATGTTGTAATTCTGCTCTGTGCCAGATTCCTTGGCACGTTCTGCGGTGCCATTCTCCAAAAATTTCTGGTAATGCAGCAGTTCCGGCTTTTGTTCTCGAAGAAACTTCTCGATTTTCTTCATAACCGAACTATCAAATCCGTAAATCGTCTGCGCCACCAAAACTCCGCTGTCATGAAGAATAATATCCGGCCTTTGCTTTTTTGTCTGTTCACAGACAAGCTGCACAAATCTTTGCTCCTGCACATTCTTTTCGTCAATGACTTTCCATGTATCTGTTTGTCCTTCTATCTGATAGCCACCCTCATTCAAGATCAGATAGCTGCCCTCAGCTTTTGGTGCCAGAAAGCCATTGAACTTTACAAGTGATTCTTTGTCCACATAGTAAAATGCGGTCTTTCCTGCCGCTGTGATTGCAATAACGTCACTGACACCAAATTTTCTGATTTTGAATTTGTCGGGATTCAGGCTTTCCATGTTTTCACGAATTTTCGCCGGAAACAGACCTTGCGATGCTTTAGCGCAATAGCTGATTTCATAATTGTCCGTTGTTATCATAAAGCCGTGTTCGATCTGATACGCATAACTACGGCAACGGTATTCCCGATTTTTCTCGGCATCATTGATTTGGTAAATCACAAACATATCTGTTGCCATTATTTCTCCGCCACCTCTGTTTTCTTATTTGGTTCTTCCGGCTTATACCATTCCAGTTCCAGCCCCTTGAACTGCGGCTCAGTCAACCGCTGCATCTTCGGGATGGTCTGCTGGACAAGCGCAGCCATCTCTGCATCCTCTGCCACAAGCGGCTGGATCTCCGTCAACACCTGAATCGTATCTTTGAGTGTCGGCTGCTCAAACATCGCCATCAGCATCAATTCCAGTTCATCAAAGCGTACATTGCTCATAACTCCATCCCTTTCTTTTTCACTTTCTTCGGCTTATCCTGTTCCTGTGCAGGTTGCTCCTGCTTCTTGGCTTTCAGACTGCGCAGGGCATCCAGAACAGACTTTTTCGTACTGCCGCGTTCCTGCTCCTTACTCTGCTGTCGTGCCGCCATCAGCTTTTCCATATCGGAGATTGCCTGCTGCACCAACCTATCATCCCTGAAATAGTTGATGGAGTTGATGTTCTCACGCTGCACTTTATCGTTCACGACCAACTCATACATTCCAACAAAGCCGCCATCTTCCTCGATGCAGAATCCAATGCACTTGTCAGCGTTCATCCGTTCAGATGGAATCTTGTCGTAGACTTCCAAGGCTTCTTCCATTGTCAGATGGTCGTGGAACTCTCCCGCAAACGTAAACTCCAAACACTCCGCAACATAAAAGCTGAGCGTTTCTTCCGGCGCAGGTCTTTCTGCGGCGAGTTTTTCTTTCAAAACTTCTGCCTGCTGTTCAGCCACTGTATCAGCCTGTTCCCGCAGTTCTGCCGCATCCATGACTTTACCCTCTGCCGCATCGCAGCCGAACTCTGCCAGCAGCTCCGTCATAGCCTCCTGCGCAGGCTTATCTCCATCCGTTTCAAGGATGCCGCCATCCCGCTCCGTGAAGTCCTTATTATATAAGGTATAGTCGAAACCATCCTCACAGGTCTGGATATGAAAATAGGCATCCGGCAATTCGTAGGCCAGCTCCACATCTTGCACGGCTAACGCCCCCTGCAACGGCTGGACAACGTGATTCTGGACATACGGGTTATCCCAGCCCGGAACCGTTTTGTAGTCCTCTACGATAGTGTCAATGCCGTTCCTGCACTGCAAAATATCCAGCGAACCAGGCAACGGATCAGGATTTTTCTCAACGCCCAAGGCTTTCATGTAATGGTTCGGAAGTGCCTGATACTGCGACATTGCATCGTCCAGATTGCCGAACCGCTCAATCCTCAAAGGCGCGGCCTGCAAATTTTCGACCACATAGAACTGTTTTACGAAAGGCTGTTCCTGTTCTTTCTGCGCATCCAGTTCTTTTCTGAACATCGTTACAAAGCCATCCAGAATAGCCGGGTGGCTGTCAACCACCCAATCCGTGCGGAAGATCATGCGGTCTGCATTATGCTCCGGGGTGCGCACCTGCTCTGCCCATTCCTTATTGCCGTGAGAAAAGCGGCCATCATAGCTTTTATGGTGCAGAGTGTTCGCCAGGATGTAGCCCACGCGCTCCATGCCGTACTGCCGCACCACCTGATCGACTGCATCATCGCCAAGGTACATCCCGTCATAATTGTCCGCAATTGCTTCATGGATTGCCTGCTTGCACTCGCTGTTCAGCCGATAGGATGTACGGTATAAATCCACCTCGTCATTTTCTTTGGCATAGCTGAACGGCTCATAGTAGACAGGCACATCCGAATAGTCCTGTGCGCTGTTGTCCGGCACGGCCACAGCCTTTTCAATGATTTCCGCTACCACATCTTCTTTTTTCGGCATATTCCATTTTTCAGAGAGATATTTCTGCACGGCCTCCTGAAAATCTTCATCGAAGCCGTTCCACAAATCCTCTGCCACCAGCTTGCCCTGCTCATTGACTGCAACACAGGCCGCCATATCGCCGTGTTCCTCATGCTCCAGCAGGAAGAACTTTTCGCCGCCAATTTCCGTTTCATCAATAGCGTACCATGTGCCGATATGCCCCTCGACTGCGATATGGTCGGAATCGCCGTGGATCAGTCCATTTCTTTTCTGCTGCTGTTCCTCCATGAACTCTCGCACGGTCAACTCTGCGCCCGTGAAGTTCAGCCCTTCCTCACCCAGTTCCAGCCGCCCCTCCGCGCCAAGGTCAAGTTCTTCGGCCATCAGGACAGATGCCGCATGGTTCACCACCACAGTTTTCTCCACTGTAATGGGCTGGCCTGGGTCGTAGTCCGAACCGCGCAGATCATAGCGATATAAGCCCTCCGGCACATCTTCATCCCGCAGTCGGCCATTGCTGAAAAGACCCGGCTTATCAAAGATTTCGATTGCCTGCAATTCTTCATTCAAAAGGTTCTCTTTCTGCAAATCCATACTCCTTTCCTTATAAAATTCCGGCAGTTCAGCAAATCCGATACTGTCCACATAGTAGGCTTTGAGAGACTTGCCATCGTTCAGCACCACAACATCACTGACGGAAAGCGAATGTCCGGTAAAATCCGCTGGACGCTGGATATTGAAGCGTTCGTAAATAGCTTCCAGCGTATCATTTTCCGTAAGTGGTGCGGTATAGACCAGGTCATAATCTGCACGAGCAACCGTTATGCCTTTCTTCTGCACATAGTCCAATCCCATGAAGCGGTAGTCGTGTTCCGGGTCACGGGCAGTGATCTGATAAATACCGAACTGCTTTTCGCTGCCATACAGCAGCACATTTTCCTGTTCTGTCATGTTCCGCTCCTGCTCCAAATCTGCTATTGCAATCTGGAAGGTATCACTTCCGCGCTCAATTTCCTCTCGCGCTGTGACAAGAATCGGCCACGGGTTGATGCGGACGAGATAAATCTGCTTTCCCTCGTCATACAGCCGCAGAGCCTGTTCACGGTTTATCACTGTCAGCGGAAAATCCGGGCGCACATACTCGTCCTCTGCATAATCTTCCCGCTGCTCCAACAGAATTGCATCCCATGCGTCCGCTTTAATGCCGAAAATGCCATCGTGCTGCTCGATCTCCTCTTGGCTTGCATAATCACCTGCTGTTCCATCACGGAACAGCGGATAAATCCTCTCACCCAGCCGATGCCATTCCCGTGCACCCTCTTTCGTCAGCGGCAGCACATCATCGTGTAGATAGCCGTAGTCGTGCATTTCGGAAAGACCAATCATCCCATCCGGGAGATTTTCGATTTTCTCCTGTGCATCGTACATCAGACGGTTGACTTCTTCTTTGTCATCCTCGGCCAGTGCAGCCGCAAGACCCTTCACCAGTTCTTCCGTTGCTGCCCGGTCATCCAGCTTGAAAGCAAAATTCACGATAAGGTTTCGTTGCTCATCATCGAAAATCGTTTTTTCCTGCTCCTTGTCGGCAATCAGCTTTTCCGCGTACTGCATCGCGGTCATGCGCTCTGCGCTCCTTTCCGCCACCGCCGCTTCCAGCTTTTCCAGAAAATCGGCTGCGGTCAATCGAATCGTATCCATCGAATCTTTCAGTTCCTTCATCTCCTTGCCGCTGGCCCAGCTTGCCACATACGGAAATGAATAATCGGATGTGTCAATGCCCAGAGCCGAGCAGACCGTAAATGCAATGCTTTCGGCTTCGGTTTCCTTTGTAAGCCGGTCTTTTTCCTCGCCGTTCTGCTTCATGAAATCGCTGTTATGTAGCATCGCATGAGCAACCTCGTGGATCATCGTCTTTATGGTCTGGCTCTCGCCCATGCCGACCTGAATGCAGATTTCTTTGTCTGCATCACTGTAATAGCCTTTGGCTTCCCCTTCGATTTCATCAAACCGCATCGGCACAGGTGATACCTGCTCGATTGCCGCTGTAAGCAGCGCATAGTCTTTGACACTGGCCGTCAGTTCGTTCACTTCCAGCGACGGAATCGGTTCCCCATCGGTCTGCGATATATCAAAAACTGTCGTCAAACGGAATCTCGGAACTACATACTCCACACGTTCCATTTCCGGCTCACCGTTTTCGTTCAGCACCGCCAGACCCGTATCCTTGTCGATTTTCTCGCGTTCTTCCACTTCCTTGATGGGAGCCGGAGCGATGATCTGGATGCCCTTTTCGCCTTTTTTAACGTAACGGTTAAACTTATTCTTCCATGCGTTAAACCCTGCCACCAGTGTGGCATCGGGCCGCTGCATAGCGATCAGCAGCGTATTATTGAAGCTGTAATTGTGGAATTTTGCCATCGTGCGCAGATACGCCGTGTACATTTCCGATGTAAAAATGTCCTTTACACCCTGCTCCAGCCGTTCCGTGATTTCTTTCATCTGCTGTTTGCTGTCAACTGCCATGCAAACCCTCCTTTTTCTTGACCCATCGTGTTTTCATCTGGCGCGGATATTGGTCAGCCTGTTTCGGTGCCTTCGCGCCGTTCCATTCCAAGCCTCCGGCTCTGCCCTCACAGGTGTAGCCGGCAGCTTTCAGGGAGCTGCCATTCTCCGTGTCCAGAATGTAGGTGATCACTTTGTTGTAGCCCATTGCCCGTGCTGCACGGTACGCCGCCGCATACAGGATGCTGCAGGCGTTTGGAGTTCCATCCGTACACAGGCGGTTGACCTCCAGCGTATAGCCATCGTCCAGCCTCCGCGCTACGGGCCTGCCGCAGATGGCAACGCCCACCAGAGCACCATTGTCCGATACGCCGATGGAGAACTTATGCCCTCGCGTCGGCTTATGGTGGCGGTGATACTGCTGTACAAATGCGTTTGCCGTTTTCAGATTGATCGGTGTTAATGTCAGCAAATGCCCTCCTTTTTCAAAAATGCCCCGTCAGATTCCTTGCAGAGATCTAACGGGGTTATCCTATTTACAGTTCCATTTCGTGACTTTTCCGCTTCGGGAATTTCTGCGGTTCTGCGCTGCGCTCTACCTGCTTTGCATGAAGCTGTGCCAGCACAGAGGGTTTCCGCACATTGTCCGCAGTGCGCTCTGCAACGCGGCCTGCATAGTTCACCGGCTGGCGCGGCCTGTCTGCAACTTCGGTTTCGGCTGCATCCTCGTCCACGCCCAGCGCATCCTCACTGCCCTTTTCATCCATGTTGAGCAGAGAGTTCAGCTCCGCAAGGCGCGCAGATTTTTCAGCCAGTTCCGCTTCCTGCGCAAAGGGACGTTTGGCTTCTTCCTTTGCCTGCGCCAACTGCTGTTCCAAGGTTTCCAGTCTGCGCTCCACCTGCGGCAATGCTCTTTCGATGCCTGCCAGCGCATTGGTAACACGCAGAATGTTGCCCTGCGGGTCTTTGCCGACTTCCATCGAATAGTTCCACGCGCCCTTGATGGACAAGCGGAACACCTTATCGAAATTGTCAAACCGGGAGTGCAATTCAAATGCGCCGTAGCTGCCAATCCTTCCCTCGGTGCCAGCCGCTTTCAGAGCCTTGCAAGCCTCGATAATGGCTGCACCTGCTTCCTTGCGTTCGGTGTACACCTTGCCGCTGATTTCCATAGAGAAGTGATCTTTGTCCTGCGCCAGAAGCGGTTTTGCCGCTTCCATATCTGTTTTCAGTGCTTCGATCTGACCCTTTGCCGCAGTAATTTCTCGTGGATAGCGACGCGCAATATCGGATTCCAGACTATAAATCTGACTGGTGTGATTGGCTTTCAGCAGCTTCAGTTTGCTGACCTGAATATCCAAGTCCATCTTTTCCTTGATGTAGGGATTGCCAGTTGCCAGTGCCTTGATTTCGGCATAGGACAGCGCGGTGTCGTCCACATCATCACAGGCGCGGACAGGAGATTTGGAAGTCATTATCTGAGAAATGAACTTCTGCTTATTTTCTAAAATCTGCCACATGTACGAGTCAAACGTATTTTCCGTGACATAACGATAGATTTTCACCTGCTTATTCCGGTTTCCCTGCCGAAGAATACGTCCCTCCTGCTGTTCCAGGTCAGACGGCTTCCACGGGCAGTCCAGATGATGCAGGGCAATCAGTCGATCCTGAATATTGGTTCCTGCGCCAAGTTTCGGCGTAGACCCCATCAGAATACGCACCTGTCCAGCGCGCACCTTTGCAAACAGGTCTGCTTTTTTCGTTTCGGTGTTGTACTCGTGAATGAACGCCACTTCTTCACGGGGAACACCTCTCGCCACCAGTTTCTCCCGCACATCATCGTAGACGTTGAATGTACCATCGGCTTTTGGTGTCGATAAATCGCAAAAAATCAACTGTGTTCCCTTATCCGGGGCAGATTCTTCCCAGACCTCGAACGCATTGTTCACACAGCGATTCACCTTACTCTCCGGCTCGTCCGGCAGCATCTCGTTCATAAGCCGCTGATCGAGTGCCAGTTTTCTGCCATCGTTGGTGATCTTGAGCATATTATCGAATCTGGGATTCACATTACCGTTGCGTACAGCCTCGGCACGGTCTGCAAAGGAACTCACCATTTCTTCCTGTGTCTCGCTCGGTTTCAGCACTTCGTTGATGTACTCCGCTTTCGGCACAGGCAGGTTCAGCATATCCGCCGTCTGCACGTCTGCCGATTCCTTGAACAAGGAAATCAGTTCCGGCAGATTAAAGAACCGGGCAAAGCGTGTTTTCGCGCGATAGCCCGTTCCCTCCGGGGAAAGCTCGATTGCCGTGACGGTT